>Ga0265339_10000026_pt1 | contig 165764 bp, 147 predicted proteins | sample 4CB219metaG_FD_202085 | JGI IMG/M metagenome (GOLD analysis project Ga0265339, IMG submission 202085) | Rhizosphere microbial communities from Carex aquatilis grown in University of Washington, Seatle, WA, United States - 4-CB2-19 metaG | ecosystem: Host-associated > Plants > Roots >...
AGATTCTTCGCACCCGCTAGTCGCAGCACCTCCGCCGCAGCCTTCCCTTTCACGGCCAGCACCAGCAGTTCGCCAAATGCCGCGGCCCCGGCAAAATCCGCCGTCTTCGCCCCAGGATTCTTCGCCGCCCAGTCCGCCAGTTTCGCGGGCGTCCTTGATCCTACGGTGACGTCATGACCATGCTTCAAAAATCCCGCCGCCAGCACCTTCGCCACGTCTCCCGACCCCAGTACTCCAACCTTCATCGCGCTCTCCTTTGTGCTGCAGTGTAGTCTGCCACCCGCCCTCTTTCAATGAACGGAGATTGAACTGTGTTCGCCGGCCAAAGATTGACCCAGACCAGCAACGCGCTCACTCCGCGTGCGGTATCCTTGAGCCTGGAACACTCGTGTGCCCGTTCCACCCGCAATGATCCTTCTGAAGCCAAGTTCATGGGAGACCGCCGCCGGGCTGGCGCTGGTGGCATCCGCCGCCGTGTTCGCCGTCTGGTGGATTCGCCGCCATCGTCTCACGCCCGATGAAATCGAGCGCGCCCGCCGGTCGAGTCTTGCCCTTTCTGGCCGCCTGGTCGACGGCATGCTCCTCGATGTATGCGAGATGCAGGCCGACGACGGCCGCACCCTCACCATGCTCGAATACAACTACCGCATCGCCGGTGTCGAATACTCCTGCTCGCAGGACATCACCGCCATGCGCGACATCCTCGACCCAGCCGACGTCCGCGCCGGCTTCCCCTGCTCCGTGCGCTACCACCAAAGCAGCCCGCAAAACAGCATCATCGTCGCAGAGCAGTGGTCGGGCCTGCGCAATAGCCTGCCCGAACTGCCTAACCCCAGCGGCGCTTTTCCCAGCCAGCCCGGCAACTGACCAACCCGCAAAACGTTACGTCGGGTAGACGACACCACTCCGATCCATTGGCTGCCCGCCCCCGTGCCCGATTACAATTTTCATATGCATGTGCATGCAGCGCCCGCAGGTCCGGGCGCCTCCAGAACGCAAACCGTACTGCGCTTCTCCCTCGTAGCCACGCTCGCCTATGTGGTCGTTACGTTTGTGGCTGGGCTCCGCGCCCATTCCCTTGCACTGCTGTCGGAAGCGGGACACAATGCCTCCGATTTCCTTGCCCTGCTGCTGAGTTTCGCGGCTGTCTATTTTCAGTCGCGTCCTGCTGACGACTCCCGCACCTTCGGCTATCAACGCGCCGGTGTGCTGGCGGCCTTCATCAACGCGAGTACCCTCATCCTCATCGCCTTGTGGATCGGCGTGGAAGCCATTCACCGCCTCAGCGCTCCGGTCGCCGTCCAGCCCAGGCTCATGATGACCGTTGCCGCCGCCGGCGTCGTCATGAACGGCGTGATCGCCGCACTGCTCTGGGGTGTGGCCCGCGACGTCAATCTGCGCAGCGCCTTCATCCACATGGCCGGCGACACGCTCTCCACCGCGGCCGTCATTGCTGGCGGCGCAGGCATTCTGTTCACCGGTCAGAATTGGATCGACCCCGTTCTATCCCTCATCATCGCGGCGCTCATTCTCTGGTCCAGCATCGGCATCGTGCGCGAGACGCTCAATATCCTGCTCGAAGGTATGCCGCGCGGCGTCTCCCTCGCCGAAATCCGCAGCGAAATGGAAGCCGTCGAGGGTGTGTGCAACGTCCACGACCTGCACGTGTGGGCGCTCGGTTCCCACTCCAGCGCACTGGCCTGCCATGTCACCATCGCCGACATTCCGCCTTCTGAGAGCGCCTGCATCCTGGTCAATCTCAACCACATTCTGCGCGATCATTTCCACATCAGCCACACCACCGTGCAGTTCGAGCATATCGGCTGCGGTGAGCTCGTCGGCTGCGTCGTCCCCATTGAGGAGATGGCCAGCGCGGCGCCCCACAGCCATCATGGCCACGCCCATTAGCAATCATCTCGGAGGTCTTTAGCTTGGCGCGACGTCGCGTAGTTCTTGCCTTTTCCTGCCTCACCCTCCTTTCGCTGGCCTCCGCGCACGCCCTTCCCGCCGCGCCGCAAACGCCCAACGTCTCTCTCGAAGCCTTCACCGGCGAATACACCGACGCCACCAATCCCGACGTGCCCATCAGCGTTTATGTAAAAGACGGCAAGCTCATCGTCGAATCCGAACGGCAGGTCCCCACCGAGCTCACTCCTGTCTCCGCAACACTGTTTGCCGAGCCGGATCCAAAGGTCACGCTGCAGTTCACGCTCGATGCGGCTGGCCACGGCGCCACCGCCCTCTTTTCCAACGACCCCAACAGCCCCTATCACCGCACCGGCAACGAGCCCGTGCACCACGTCTTCCACGACTACCAGCCTGCCGAAGTCATGATCCCCATGCGCGATGGCGTCAAGCTGCACGCCATCATTCTCAAGCCGGCGGACATCGCTACGCCGCTGCCCATCCTCATGCAGCGCACACCCTACGGCGTCGACGGCACAACTCGCGCTTCCTTCTTCGGCGGCCGGCCCGAGCTCGCCCGCGCCGGCTACATCTACGTCTGCGAAGACATTCGCGGCCGCTTCAAGAGCGAGGGCCAATTCGTCATGAGCCGCGCTCTCGCCGACCATCATGACCCCAAAGCCATAGACGAAAGCACCGATACCTATGACACCGTCGACTGGCTCATCAAAAACGTAACCAACAACAACGGCCGCGTCGGCGTCATCGGCACCAGCTATCCCGGCTTTCTCGCCATGATGGCCGGCATCGATCCCCACCCCGCAGTCAAAGCCATTTCTCCGCAGGCCCCCATGATCGACGTGTGGATGGGCGACGACTTCTTCCATAACGGCGCCTTCCGCCAATCTTATGGTTACGACTACGTCCGAGGCCTGGAGTCGTCCAAAGAAGTAACCGAGGTCGACTACGGCAAAGACAAAGACGGCAAACCCCGCGATGGTTACGACTTCTTCCTTGAGCGCGGCAACTTCGCTGAAGACGTGAAGAAATCCGGCTCAAAGACGCTGCCCACGTGGAAGCTCTTTCTCGAGCATCCCGCCTACGACTCCACCTGGTCCTCGCGCGGCGTTGAACATGACCTGCACTCCGTCACCGTGCCCACCCTCAGCGTCGGCGGCTACTACGATCAGGAAGACATGTTCGGCCCCCAAATCGAATACAGCACTCTGGAGCCATTCGACAATCAGCATCAGAACTTCCTCGTCCTCGGCCCCTGGCGGCACGGCTTCTGGTACTCCTCGCTGCGTCATCTGGCCAACCTCGACTACGGCGAGCCCATCGGCAACGAATACCGCGCGCAGATCGAATCGAAGTTCTTCGCCCACTATCTGAAAAACGAGCCCGGGTTCGACCTCGAAGACACGACCAGCTTCCAAACCGGTTCCGACACTTGGCAGCGCTACTCGCATTTCCCGCCGGTAAAGTCGCAGCCCACCAGCCTCTATCTCGCCGGCGGCGGCCTGCTCACATTTGGCGACTCTACCGCCAAGGCCACCACAAGCTACACCAGCGATCCGGCCAACCCCATCCCCTATCGCCATCGGCCCATCCAGCCCACTTACAGCGACGGCTCCCAATGGGGGCCCTGGCTCACGGAGGACCAGCGCTTCGTCACCGATCGCAAAGATCTCGCTGTCTGGAAACTGCCCGTACTCAAGAAAGACCTTATCGTCACCGGTGAAATCCTCGCCGACATCTTCGCCTCCACCACCGGAACCGACAATGACATGGTGGTTAAGCTCATCGACGAGTATCCCGACAACGACCCCGATCCGAAGATGCGCGGCTATCAGCTCATGACCAATGCCGAAATCTTCCGCGGCCGTTATCTACGCAGCTTTGAAACACCCGAGCCAATCCGCGCAAATTCAATTCGCGAATATAAATTCAGCCTCCACGACATCGACCACGTCTTCAAAGCAGGCCACACCGTGATGGTCGAGATACAAAGCACCTGGTTCCCGCTCTACGACCGCAATCCCCAGACCTTCGTCCCCAACATCATGACCGCCAAACGCTCCGACTACCAGCCTGCCACCATCACCATCTACTCAGACCCCGACCATCAGTCCAATGTGCAGATGCCCTTGATGAACGCATGCGACCACATCGACTGCTTTTAGGCCCCATCTGACACCCAATTGACACATAATAAGTGTCCACGTATTATGTGTAAATGAATGTCACGCTCTCCATCGACGAGCAATTGCTGGAACGCGCCCGCGAAAAACTACGCGTGACCGGCAAAACCGTGAACCAGGAGATTCGCGAGCATTTGCAGTTCATCGCCGGCGATCTCAACGACGCCCTGGAAAGGGACATCGAGTTCCTTGAAGAGACCGCAAGCCGGGGAAACTCCCAAGGCTGGAAGTTCAATCGGGACGAGCTTTATGAGCGCAAGTAAGTTGCCGCGCAGTTTCTTCGATACGAATATTCTTATCTATGCCGACGATGCAGCCAGTCCGTCAAAACAGCGAATCGCTCTCGATCTGATCAAGGAGCATCTTCGCCTGAGAACAGGCGCTGTTTCTCTTCAGATTCTGCAAGAGTATTTCGTCGCGGCGCAGAGAAAACTCAAATTGGACAGCGGATTTGTACGGCAGAAGGTCGAAATCTACGCGCAATTTCATGTGGCGGAACCCAAGCTCGCCGATATCCTCGCCGCCATCGATTATCACCGTTTGAACCAGGTTTCCTATTGGGATGCCCTGGTCGTGCGAATGACAAAACAAGCAGGCTGTACAGTTCTTCTTACAGAAGACATGAACCACAGCCAGGCTATCGACGGCATCAGGGTTGTCAATCCATTCCTGTAGTTCAATAAAAATAACTGGGCCCGGTGAATATTCGGCGCCGTCCCTTCACTGCGCCCTACCACACCACGCATCGCTCCGCATCCGGCCGCGTCATCGGCGACCCCGGCTTGCATTGGAACGCCGCGGCAAACGGCGGAAAATTCGACATCGGCCCCAGCACGCGATACTTCGCCACCGGATGCGGATCGCCCTGCACCATCAGCTTCTGCGTCTCCGGCCGAATCTCATCGCCCCGGAACTGACCCCATGCAATGAAAAACAGCTGGTCGGGAGTGAAGCCGTCGATCTTCTCCTCCGACTGCCCCTGCTGCGTCTTCTTGAACGCGCGATACGCAATCTTTAAGCCGGCCAAATCGCCAATCGACTCACCCAGCACCAGCTTCCCGTTGATGTGAATATCGTCCGGCCCATCGATCTTGAAGCCGTCAAACTGCTTCACCACGCACTCCGTCTTCGCGTGAAACTTCTCCAGATCCTCCGCGGTCCACCAGTTGTTCAGCTTGCCGGTGCCATCGAACTGCGCGCCCTGATCGTCGAAGCCATGCGAAATCTCGTGCCCGATCACCACCCCGATCGCACCGTAGTTCACCGCGTCGGAATACTTCATGCTGAAGGCCGGCGGCTGCAGTATCCCCGCCGGAAACACAATCTCGTTCAGTTCCTGGCTGTAGTAGGCGTTCGACGTCGGCGGCGTCATGCCCCAGCGGCTGCGATCCACCGGCTTGCCGATCGTCGACCAGTTGTCCGCCACCAGAAAACGCACCGCCGCCAGCGAATCGGCAAAGTAATGTTCGCGATCAATGTTGACCGAGGAGTAGTCCTTCCACTTATCCGGATAGCCAACCTTCACATTGAAATTGGCAAGCTTGTCGAGCGCCTTCTGCTTGGTCGCCGGCGTCATCCAGTCCAATTCCTCAATCGTGTCATGCATCGCCGAAAGAATATTCGTCACCATCGAGCGCGCTCTCTGCTTCGCTTCCGGTGGGAAATACCGCTTCACATACTCCTGCCCCAGCGCTTCGCCCAGCAACGCATCGGTCGCCTCAGCGCAACGCGTGGCCCGCGGCTTCAGCTCGCCCACCCCGCCCAGTTGCTTTTGATAGAAACCAAACTGCGCATCGACAAATGGCTTTGACAAACTGTCCGCCTCATTGTTCAGCAACTGCCAGCGCAAATAAGTCCTCCATTGCGCCAAAGGAGTCGCCGTCAACTGCCGCTCCACCTCTGCCATGAACACCGGCTGATCCACATTCAATTTGCCCGGCTGCACGCCTGCATTGGCAAAATAGGCGGCCCAGTCAAAGTCCGGCGTCATCTTCTGCAGTCCTTCGAGCGTCTCACTGTGGTCTGCCGCATGCGGATCACGCAGCGTCACGTTATCCATCGACACCTTCGCCAGCGCCGTTTCAAAGTCCATCACCGTCTGCGCCGCCGCCTTCGCCTCGGCCTCACTCGCACCGCTCAACGCAAAGATCTTCGCCACATACACCAAGTACTCCGCCCGCGCATCCACAAAGCGCTTCTCCGTCTTCACGTAGTAGTCGCGATCCGGCAAGCCAAGTCCCGAAGCACTGATGTCCGCGATGACGTCGGTCGGCGAATGCAGATTCTGCGCCCCCGACAACGAAAACGGAACACCAATTCCGATCGCATGCAATTCGCGCATCTCCTGCTGCAGGCTCGCCCCATCATGAATCGCATCGATCTTCGCAAGAAGTGGTTTCAGCGGCTCCATCCCCGCGGCGTCAATCGCCTTCACATTGGTGCACGCCGCGTAAAAGTCGCCGGTCAACTGCGCCGGACTTCCCTTAGCATGATCCGTCCCCGCAGAAACTTCATCGAGAATCACGCGCAGTTGGTCCTTGTTGTCTTCGCCCGACTTCCAGCGCCGGCTCCAGCGGTCCATCGATGCCGGAATAGGATTCTGCGCTCTCCACGCTCCATTCGAGTATTCAAAAAAGTTATCGCAGGGCTGCACGCTGCGATTCAAATCGCCGGTCTCGATCCCCTTCAACTCTTCCGCCCGCGCCAACGCGCCCAACCCAACTGCGATTCCCAGCACCACCAAAACCCTGCGCTTCATTCAGCCTCCAAAACCTGCCACTTCGGTCCAACTTGCCATTCTGAACTATACATTTCCGCGCCCCCGCCCTAAATGTGACGAATGGGCTCTGGCTGGACATGACAGGCGAAATTTGACACTTCGCGTTAGAATAGAAACAGGCGTATGACTCTCCACCAGCCCATCCCGGCTCTCCTTTAGCGGCGCCCGCCGCCTATTGTGATCTGCGCCCAATTTCCGAATTGAAAAATTAATCAAAAGTCTGCCGCCCACTGCGGCTGGAGAGTCTGTCATGATCGACCGTCTTGAACAAATGGAGCAGCGCTTCAACGATCTGCAATCGCAGTTCTCGCTGCCTGAGGTTCTCAACGACCACGAGCGTTCCACTCAGATCGCCAAAGCCCTGCGCGAGATCGAAACGCCCGTCGAGAAGTACCGCGAACTGAAGCAGGTGCGCCAGGGCCTCACCGAAGCGCGCGCCATGCTCACAGAAACAGACCCCGATCTGCGCGCCATGGCCGAAGAAGAAATTGCTTCGCTCGAGCCGCGCCAGTCCGCCATCGAAGAAGAGTTGAAGGTTTTGCTGCTTCCCAAAGATCCCAACGACGAGAAGAACGTCATCCTCGAAATTCGCGCCGGCACCGGCGGCGACGAGGCTTCGCTTTTTGCCGCCGAGGTCTTCCGCATGTATACGCGCTTCGCCGAGCAGCATCGCTGGAAGGTCGAGGTCATGTCGCTCTCCGAGTCCGGCGTCGGCGGCTACAAAGAAGTCATCGCCATCATTGAAGGCGACCGCGTCTACTCACAGCTCAAGTGGGAGAGCGGCGTGCACCGCGTGCAGCGCGTGCCCGCCACTGAGACGCAGGGCCGCGTCCACACTTCCGCCATCACCGTCGCCGTGCTCCCCGAGGCGGAAGACGTCGACATCAAGATTGAAGCCAAGGACATTCGCATTGACACCTTCTGCTCCTCCGGTCCCGGCGGCCAGTCGGTCAACACCACTTACTCCGCCGTGCGCATCACTCACCTGCCCACCAACACCGTGGTCAGTTGCCAGGATGAAAAATCGCAGATCAAGAATCGCGAAAAAGGCATGCGCGTTTTGCGTTCCCGTCTCTATGAAATGGAAATGGACAAGCAGAACGCCGAGTTAGCCGCCGAGCGCAAGCAGCAGGTCGGCTCCGGCGATCGCAGCGAGAAAATTCGCACCTACAACTTCCCGCAAAATCGCCTCACCGATCACCGCATCGGCTTAACCCTCCACCAGCTCGACCTCGTGATGGAAGGCCGCCTGCAGCCCATCGTCGATGCGCTCGTCGCCCACTACCAGGCCGAGCAATTGAAATCTGACAACAGCCAGGCAGCCTGATGGATCTGCGCGCCCATCTCGATCGAGCCGAGGCGCAATTGCGCTCCGGCCCGCACTCCGACCGTGCGCGCCTCGACGCAGAATCGCTCCTGCTCCATCTCATCGAAAAAAATCGCGCCTGGCTTTTGACCCATCTTGAAGATGAATTCGGTGGCTGCGTTGCCATCCGCTACGCGAGCCTCATCGACCGCCGTGCCACAGGCGAGCCCATCCAATACATCACCGGCGAAACCGAATTCTACGGCCTGCCCTTCCGCGTCACTCCAGACGTGCTCATTCCCCGCCCCGAAACCGAACACCTTGTCGAGAGAGTAGTCCGGCTGATCCCGGTCTTCCATCCGAGTCCGAAAGGATCCTTCAGCGTAAGACGCGTGCGATCCTTTTCGTATCGTAAGCTGCAAGAACCGAGAGACAATCCACAACTTGCTGATTGGCCACCGCGCATCCTCGAGATCGGAACTGGGTCAGGCGCAATTGCTATCAGCATCGCGCACGATTGGTCTGAGGCTGCGATCACTTCTGTCGACATCTCGTCCGCCGCCCTCGCGGTTGCACTCGACAACGCTAAGCGCCTTGGTTGCGCCGATCAAATCCGCTTCCTCCAGGGCGACCTCCTCTCCCCCGTCGCCGGCGAATCCTTCGAAATCATCGTCTCCAATCCCCCCTACGTCCCCGCCACCGACCGCGCCACGCTCTCCGTTGAAGTCCGCGACCACGAACCAGCCCAAGCCCTCTTCGCCGGCGCCGGCGGCCTCGACATCTACCGCCGTCTCATCCCGCAGGCATTCAGCGCCCTCGTTCCCAAAGGCTATCTCCTTCTCGAAATCGGCTACGGCCAGTCCGACGCCGTGCGCGCTCTCCTCGCCAACGCAGGATTCATCGCAATCGAATTCACCCCCGACCTGCAAGGCATTCCGCGCGTCGTTACAGCCCGCCATCCTTGACATCCCCCGCACCCCGTCTTTATGTTTGCGCCATTCGCACATCGTCAGTTTCATAGGACACCCATGACGCCCTCCCATCGCACCACCGCCATCTTCACGGACACTCACTTCCTCATTCCACTCGCCGTCTTCTGCATCGGGCTCGCACTCCTCATCACGCTTCATTAGCGCACCGCGCCGCAAACCCAGACCCTTTGCTGTTTTTACTATCGCGAGGCCCACCATCCAATCCGCAAATCCAACGCCGAAAAAATCCGCAGCCGCCACCTTCGGCGCGACTCACGGCATCGGCGTGCTCTGCGGATTGGGCGCAGGCGCATGGCTCGGCGCTGCCGAAGCACCCACCAAGCTCGTCAACTCCGGCCTCTCGCCCTACGCCATCTCGCTCTGCATGGTGGCCGGCGTCTTCACCGCGCGTTGGACCGTGCCCACTCTCCTCAAAGGCACGCGCCAGGTCTTCGCGGATCTCTCCGAACACCGCCACCTCATCCCCATCGCTATCCTCGCCGGCATGCTCTGGGCCGTCGCCAACACGCTCACCGTCTTCGCCATTCGCGACGTCGGCCTCGCCATCGCCTTTCCCCTTTGGAACACCAACTCGCTCATCGGCATCCTCTGGGGCCGCCTGCTCTTCGGCGAACTTAAAGGCGCAAGCCACAAAAATATCGCCAAGGTTGTGCTCGGTGCGCTGGCTATCGTCGCCGCCGCCGTCATGCTCGGCTTCAGCACCATCCACGCCAGCGGCGCGCACGCCAGCCGCGCAGCCGGAGGCATCCTCGCCGCGGCCGGCGCCAGCCTTCTCTGGGGAACCATGTACATCCCCTATCGCAAGGCCTACGTCAGCGGCATGAGCCCGCTCTCCTTCGTCACCGTCTTTACGGTTGGCGAACTCAGCGCAATGCTCGCGTTGGCCTTCTCCCTCGACGGCCCAGCCACCTCCCACTTGATTCACTCGCCTGAAACCAGATCAATCTTGTTCTGGCTTTTCCTCGGCGGCTTCGTCTGGGTCATCGGCGACATCTTTCAGCAGTACGCCACCAAGTATCTCGGCATCGGCCGCGGCATCCCGCTCTCCAACACCAATCAACTCTGGGGACTCGCGTGGGGCGCACTCGTCTTTGGCGAACTAGCGCATGCCGACGCAACGCATCGCCTCCTCGTTGTCTTCGGCTCCATCGTCATGATCCTCGGCGCCCTCGCCGTCAGCACTGCCATCGCCACCGAACGCGAACACGCCTCCACCAACGACGCCCTGCTCCGCGAATGCCATCGCTATGGCCTCGACTACGCGCGCGTCCTCCAGGCCTACAGTGGCGCGCCTAGCGGCAGCGTCTCCTCCCGCCGCCCCTGGTGGGACTACCTCATCCTTATTTGCGCCGCAGGCGTCTTCGTCTGGTTGGGAGTCCAGGCCCGCATCCCCGCTCTCCCCATGAATCTTGCGTGGACCGCGGTCCTCACAGTCGCCCTCGTTCTCACCGCATCCATCTGCGCATGGGCCCTCTGGAAATCCACCCGCTTCAGCTGACCTCGCTGCCAGCCGCCGGAGCTGGCGCTTGCGACCCGCCATTCGCAAGCGGAGGCGCGCTTTGATATCGCATTCGCGAAGTTCTTTGCCGCCCCATCGTTCTCCGCATGGCATCATAGTCTCTGTTCCCATTCCCACCGCAGGCCGAGGATTCCGATGAGTCAATTCAATCCATGGCGCGACACTCCCCGAATATCGATCGTCGTTGTTCTGCTCTCGGCCTTCCTTCTCTTCACCACCGTTGGATTCGCCAACGACATCGCGGCCATGGGGCTGCAGCAAACCGCCGGATTGGCGCTCAGCGCCTTTTTCGCCGGGCTCTTCGCTATCTTTTACGCGGTCGGCAGCATCTCTCTGCGAAAGAAATGGTGGATGGCGGTTCTACCAATATTCGCAGCGGAATATTTAACGATGTATCTATTGGCCAATCACTTCCCCAATCGGCCGATGCCGGCTTCGATCACGGGTGCTGAGCTGGCTCGCATTCACGGTCGCCTCATCTTCGACAGCATCGCCATCATGGTCGTCGTCAGCCTGGGCTACGCAGGCTTCTTCTGGGTTTCGGTGCATGAGGCGCTGCGCTATGTAAAGACACGCACGGCAAATGTCCTGTTCGAAAGCGAAATGGCTGCCGCGCGTCAGATACAGCAGGTCCTGATTCCCAACCCGCACCAGTCGTTTCCAGGGTTTGACGTGGAGTCCGTCTACACGCCCGCCCGCGAAGTGGGCGGTGATTTCTTTCAGATCCTGCCCATGGCAGAGGGCGGTCTGCTCATCGTTGTCGGCGATGTCGCCGGCAAGGGATTGCCCCCAGCCATGCTGGTGTCGCTGCTGATCGGATCGCTTCGCGCCACCGCCGAAGAAACGCACGATCCCGCCATCTTGCTTGGCAAACTCCACAACCAGATCATCGGGCAAACTGCGGATGGATTCGCCACCGCGCTCGCCGCTTTCATCGCAAGCGACGGTCTTGTCACCCTTGCCAATGCCGGTCACCTATCGCCCTACCTCGACGGAAATGAAATCGAGCTCCCCGGTGCGCTGCCTCTTGGGATCGGCGGCAGCAGACACTACGAAACTACGAGTGCCAATCTGAAACCCGGCAGCCGGTTGACATTCCTCTCCGATGGCGTCGTTGAAGCGCAAAACCCTAAAGGCGAATTGTTCGGATTTGCTCGGGCGAAGGCGATCTCGAGAGAGCCAGCCGCGTCCATCGCAGCGGCGGCCGTCCAGTTCGGACAATCCGACGACATCACCGTGGTCACAATCGAGCGGCCGGCCACAAATTGAATTCACCCCCATCGCGCGCCATTAGGTTTCAACACGTTGGATCCACGCCACCCGTCCGCCCTCTACAATGATTTCCATGACCGAGCCGCTGCGGGTTGATCTTGTCGGCGTGGGGCTGAACGCCACGGACACCCTGATCACTCTTCCCACCTATCCCGAGCGTGGCTCCAAAATCAAATACTCCGAGTCATCTATCCTTCCCGGCGGACAAACCGCCAGCACCGTCATCGCCTGCCAGACCTGGGGACTCACCACTCGCTACGTCGGCAAACTAGGCGACGACGAGGCCGCCAACATCCATCTCCGCGAATTCGCCCGAACCGGCGTCGACGCGCGCATCGTCACCGTGCCCAACGCCCGCAGCCCGCAGTCACTCATCCTCGTCGATGGCGGCGGAGAACGCACTGTTCTCAATCTGCGCGACGACCGTCTCCTCCTGCAACCCTCCGACCTCGATCGCAGTTGGATCGTCAACGCCCGCGCCCTCCACGTCGACGGACTTGAAACCGCCGCAGCCACCCAGGCTGCAAGCTGGGCGCGCGCCGCCGGTGTCCCCGTCATCGCCGATCTCGACGAACTCTATCCCGGCGTTGAAGACCTCATCGAAAACATCGACTACCTCATCGTCAGCCGCGATTTTCCCGCATTACTCACCGGCGAGCGCATTCTCGAACTCGCTCTCCGCAAAATGAAAGATCGCTATAACTGCGCCGTCACCGCCGCCACCCTCGGCCCCGACGGTGTGCTCGCCTGGGACGGCAGCCACTTCCATCTTCGCCCCGCCTATCGCGTCGAGGTCGCCGACACCACCGGCGCCGGCGACGTCTTTCATGCCGGCTTCATCTACGGATTGCTGCAGGGTTGGTCTCTCCCGCGTCAGCTTGACTTCGCCTGCGCTGCAGCCGCGCTCAACTGCACTTGCATCGGCGCGCGCGGCGGCATCGGTCCGCTGCGCGATGTTGAGGCGCTCATAGCTTCCACCCCGCGCTATGCCGTCGCGCCCGTCGCGAACTAACCCTTTCGCTGGCACCTACGAGTTATGCCCCAAGTTGCCCGTCGTGGTAACTTGCTCCCATGCAGCCCAGCGCGGTTTGCCCTAACTGTGGTCAACTTCTGTTCGATGGCCGCTGCCCTTCTTGCGGCATTGTCGTGCCTCCCGTTCCGGCCCCGCCCACTCTGCCAAAGAAGCGCAATTACGCGCCCTTCGTGATTGGCGGCATCGCTCTGTATGTCGTCTTTGTAGCGCTTCTCGCCTTCGCAGGAATCCGTATGCTGCAACGCCGAGGCCACCTGCTCGCCTCGCGCCCGAGCCTGCATCACACCGGCCCCGTTGCGCGCCCCGACGAACTCAAAGGCAACGGCCGCATCTATCTCGTCCAGATGGGCGAACACAAAGACCCCTACTCGCTCGACGACTTCGCGCAATGGCTGCGCACCAAGTACAAGCTCGATGTCACTGTTCTTCCGCCCACCTCGATCGATAAGTCGGCCTGGCACCCGCTGCGCAATCAATACATCGCCGAGTCTCTGTATGCGCAAATGAAGAGGGACCATCCCGACCTCGCATCCGACCCTGGTGCCTACCTCATCGGTTTCACCGACGGCGACATGTACACGGTCCACCAGTTGTGGCAATCCAGCTTCACCAATCGCGACTTCGAGCGAGCCGCCGTCATCTCGACTCAAGGCATGCAAGACTCTTCCAACCCTCTTTTCAAATCATCCTCAAACATCGCCGACCAGCACTTCCAGGCACGCTTGCGCCGCATCCTGCTCAAAGACATTGCCATTCTCTATTGGCATCTGCCGCTCAACAGCGACCCCAGCAGCATCTTGCACAACACGCTCAATCCCAACGTGCCTACCGAGGATATCTTCGAATCCGACCTCGATCCGGCGCGCACCAACCGCGGCCAGGTGTTGAACGAGCCGTGCGTGTATTTCGACTACTCCGCTAAGCTTGGAATTCACCCGCTGCCCGGCGCGCTCGTTCGCGAATGTGCCGACGTGCAAAATCCCCTCGAAGACACAACCCACGAACGCTTCGAAGTGGATTTACGCCTCGGCGGCCTACTGCTCGACAAGCGCACCGACTTTTATCTGCCCGACACCGTGCCCATCCAGTTTCAGCGGATCACCCGCGATGGATGGAGAGGTCACAATCCCTTCGGCCTCAGCGGATCCGACTCCTACGACGAGTATCTTTCCTCCGCCGACAACATGGATGTCGACATCATCCATGCCGACACCGTCCGCGAACATCTCACCCGCCAGCCGCGCAACGATCCCAACCTCTCGCGCGTGAAATATGTCGATACGGACAACCCAGGCTTCTACGAGATGCGCTGGTATGCCACGCCCTACGAGCGCTACGAAGTGAAGCGCTTCGACGGCGCGGTCGCCACGTATCTCCCGTGTTACACCTCTGCCGTTTTCTGTTACCTCACGAATTTTCGCGATCCCCTCGGCAACGAACTCAAATTCGAACGCGGCCACAATCGTCGTCTCGAGCGCCTGGTCTCTCCCAATCAAAGTTGGATTCACGTCGACTACGACTCCGCCGGCCGCATCGCATCCGTCACCGATAACCACGGCCGCACGGTGCATTATGGCTACGACCCAGGCGGTCGCCTTATCACTGTCACGTATCCCAACGGCGAAACCTGCCACTACGAATACGACAGCACCCAGCACCTGATCACCTTCACCGCATCCCCCAATGCCAAAACACCGGCGCAAATCCTCCTGCGCAACGAATATGACCACGACCTTCTTATGAAACAAACACTGGCCGACGGCAGCGTCTACACCTACAGCTACGATTCCAGCGACCGCCAGAAAATCCACACCGCCACGGTGCACAGTCCCGACGGCAAAACATTTAATCTGAAAATCAATTACTCCACGTCGGTCGTTCACGAACAATAGACTGCGTCAACACACCCAACTCACTTGTCGCGCGGAGAACCCTACGATGCCTCCACCAAAAACCCGATGCACCTGGGCCCAGAATGACCCACTGATGCAGACCTATCACGACACAGAATGGGGCATGCCCGACTTCGACAGCCGCTCGCTGTGGGAAACGCTCATGCTCGAAGGCTTTCAAGCCGGCCTCGCCTGGATCATCGTCCTGCGCAAACGCGATGCCTTCCGCAAAGCCTTTCGCAATTTCGATCCACAAAAAGTCGCGCGGCTCGGCGAAAAGGACATCGCAAGAATGCTCGAGAATCCCGGCATCATCCGCGCCCGCGCCAAAATCGAAGCCACCATCGGCGGAGCCCGCGCCTATCTCGACATGCAGTCCAGCGGCCTCACCTTCTCCGATTTCGCTTGGCAATTCGTCGACGGCAAGCCCATCCAGAATCACGGCCCGGTTCCCGCTGAAACTCCGCTCTCGCTCACCATTTCCAAGGAACTCAAGCGCCGCGGCTTCAAGTTCGTCGGACCCACCATTGTCTATGCATGGATGCAGGCCGTGGGATTAGTCAACGACCACGCTCCCGACTGCTTCCGCCGCAAACCCTGCGCGACTGCCAAACGCAAATGAACTAACTGTGAATGCGCATCATTTCACCCACACATCAAAGTGTCCGGCATCGATTTCACCGGCGACCGCGCCCAACGTCTCACGTGAAACAATACAACCGTGTTCCGTCAACACGGTGTCATGCGATGCCTCCACCGTGCGCAGCAATTCTTTATATCTGTTTCTATCCAGCTTTCGAATTCCAACCAGCGCATAACTCCTCGCAGTTGCATCGCCGCTCGCAAATACCTTTTCAAATGCCGCCAGAGCCTCCTGCGGCGGCTCGGCCAAAATCGCCTTGAACGCAATCTCTCCTAGCGATGTTTGCCCTGCATATCCAACGCCACCAAACGCGAACACCCCCGCCGAAGACAGCGCCTTCGTCGCCGCAGCCACCGGGTCCGCCGCCCACAGCGCAGGAGCCAGCATCACCCACACAATCACAATCCAGCATTTCGTCACATAGATGTGGACGAAGAACCGCCTCATTGGTTGCACCATTGCCCACGCCCAGTCCACCGCCGTACTATTCCTCTGCCAATGAAATCGTTTCCACCAAGGATCCCAACCATGCGCCTCGTCGCTCTAATGCCTCTAGCACTTGCCCTTTCTTCCACATTCGCCACAGATTTCTCGGCAACAGCCCAGGCGGCGCCCCAGCCAAAGTTGGCCGCGAGGCGGCAGTTAGCCCCACCGCAGGTGGCGCAGGTGCCGCCCATGGGATGGAATAGCTGGAACTACTTCGCGGGCAAAGTCACCGACAAAGACATCCGCGACTCTGCCGACCAGATCGTCGCCACCGGCATGAAAGATGCCGGCTACGTCTACGTCAACATCGACGACACATGGGAGGGCGATCGCGACGCGACTGGCCTGCTCCACACCAATTCAAAATTCCCTGACATGAAAGCGCTCGCCGACTACGTCCACTCCAAAGGCCTCAAGATCGGCATCTATTCTTCGCCCGGCCCCAAAACCTGCGCCGGCTACGAAGGCTCCCTCGGCCATGAGCAGCAAGACGCGCAAATGTACGCCGATTGGGGCATCGACTACCTCAAGTACGACCTTTGCAGCTTCATTCCTGCGGTGATGATGAAGCAGGCGCCCAACGACAAGGCCGCGCAGATGCGCCTCATGATCGCCGCCTACGACAAAATGGCCAAGGCCCTCAAAGCCACTGGCCGTCCCATCGTCTTCTCCCTCTGTCAATATGGTTGGGACGCGCCATGGGAGTGGGCGCCTGCCCTCGGTGGCAACCTCTGGCGCACCACCGGCGACATCGAGCCGCATTGGGACCGCGTCTACGCCATCCTCAGTGAGCAGGAGGGCCTCGAAAAATATGCCGGCCCCGGCCATTGGAACGATCCCGACATGCTCGAAGTCGGCAACGGCAAATTGTCGCTCGATGAGAACCGCGCGCACTTCTCCATGTGGGCCATGCTCGCCGCGCCCTTACTCGCCGGCAACGATCTGCCCCACATGAAGTCCGAGATTCGTGAGATCCTCACCAACCGCGACGTTATCGCCATCGATCAGGACAAGCTCGGCAAGCAGGGCTCGCGCGTGTATTCAGACGGTGAAGTCGGTGTGTGGACTCGTCATCTCTCCGGCGGCGCGCTGGCCATCGCCGTCCTCGATGTGGGCGACAACCGCTACTCCACGCATCCCTTCCACCTCAGCCTGACCAAACTCGGCCTGCACGGCCCGCAGCACGCAAAAAATCTATGGACCGGCAAGGACATCACGCTAACCGAAAACATGCCTTTGGAAATCGCCGGCCACGACGTCCTCCTCGTCCGCATCGCGCAACCAAAATAGAAGCCCACTCCGCGGATCAGGAAGAGCTTCAACCGTGACGAACAAAAAAAGGCTAAGTGGCCTTTTCTTGTACTGCGCCTGGCCGCAACTGCCCGAAATAGGAACTGGATCTCAGCTCTGTTCATTAGGCGAACTATGCCTGGAGTTAGAATCAATAGGCCATCGGAAGTGAGTTCCACCAAAAACCTATGGCGCCGTCTCCTAACCAATTGCCGGCGTTACCGAGAGGTTACATAGACACGTCTCTTACGAAGAGCTAGAATTCGTTCCACAATAAACTCTATCGCTCGACTTTTTCTGCAAGGACTTAAGATGAAGCCTATTGTTCGTCCACTAATGCTGGGTGTGGTTTGCGTATTGGCAGCCTGTCGAATTGCGGGTGCAGCCGACCGACAGATCTATATCGAGTCAACTCCAAGTGGTGCGCAAGTTGACGTCAATGGGACGATCACCTGTACAACTCCATGCACACTGAATGTTTCGCACGCGTATTTCGGAGCAAAACATACTGCTTTCAGTTCGCGAGTTGATCAGCCTCTCTCTGTGCGGTTATTTAAAGATAGTTATCTTCCGAAGTCTGTGACGCTGACTAGTGGTCCGCATGTTTGGCGAAGCATTAACGGCGAAAACAGCTTCGAATACTACTCACTCGACACCGATCACTTCAATTTCAGACTCGATCCTGTGCAGGCTTTCATTGGAGAAACCGCCCAAGGAGCGGCAAGGGAGGCCCAAATCACTATCGCTGGAAACTCGATTCCAGCCGAGCAACTCATTCAGCAATCTCTACCGGCGGTTGTGCAGGTAGAAGCGGGCAATGCCAGCGGGAGTGGGTTCTTCATTAGTGCGAATGGAATCGTCGCGACAAATGCTCACGTGATTGGAGACAAGCAATCAGTTATTGTGATTACCTCGACCGGCAGAACGCTCCAGAGCACGAACATCTATGTAGATTCTGATCGTGATCTCGCGCTCATAAAAGTAACAGGCGAGAATCTGCCATATCTGACTGTGAGTCCCGCCTTGCCAATGCAAGGCACGGATGTGTTTGCGATCGGGACTCCCGGCGCCCATGATGTGACCGGAACCGTAATGTTGCCAAACTCCGTCACAAAGGGCATTGTCAGTGGAATTAGGCAATTTTCTAGTGAAACGGTTGCCAGCTTGCCGGGCCGCGAGGGTATCTGGGTGCAGACCGATGCAACTATAAATCACGGTAATTCGGGAGGGCCGCTGGTCGACAGATCTGGACTTGTCGTAGGAGTGAATACTCTGTCGTTTACGGCGACCGGAACCCCTGGAATCAACTTTGCCCTCTCGTCGACCGAATTGGCCCAAATAGTCAGGACCCGGCTGGGAGTTTCATTAAAGCCTTCGGACATGCTGCCCAAAGACTCCTCACCGGCAGATGGAAAGCTCGCTATTACATCAACTCCCTCTGGAGCCGACATCGAGATTGACGGCGCGTTCTTGGGCAACACTCCCGCACAGGTAAATGCGGCTGAGGGGGCGCGATTGGTGCGCGTCTTCAAAAAAGGCTTCAGCCCATACGAACGGACTATTCAGGTACAACGGGGTGCCGAACAAAGAATCACCGTCGAATTAGAACCCGCCGAATCAAGGCCGTGAAAGCACCAGTGCCGCCCATAATTCTGCGAAGTTCGACATCTCACCATTCCTCTGTCTCGTGCTGGCGAACCGAGTAGCCAGGGGCTTCGTCGTCACAGTCACCGACGACCAATATTGGAAGTGGCAGATCTTTAGCCAGTGCACCATACAGGCCGTTCCCTATTCCTTAGCCCCCACTCGCCCCAAACACACCGCAAACCACTCGCGTCGATCCGTCCACGTCTCCAGCGCCTCAAACCCCGCGCGCGCCATCAACGCTTCCGCCTGTCCCGGCTTGTACTTATAGCTGTTCTCTGTATGAATCCGTTCGCCCGGCCCGAACTGCACCGTCAAATCGAATGCCGCCAACCGCACTGTCTGCGCCGTCCGGCTCTCCAGATACATTTCCATCCGCGAAGCCTCGGCATTCCACACCGCGCGATGCACAAAGGCGCTCGCATTAAAATCCGCTCCGAGTTCGCGATTCAGCCTCGTCAGCACATTGCGATTGAAAGCCGCCGTGATCCCCGCCCCATCGTCATAGGCCGCAAGCAGGACCCGTATCTCCTTCACCAGGTCCACGCCCAGCAGCAGCGTATCGCCGGGTTGCAGTCCCGCATGCACTTGCCGCAGCACCTTCTCTGCCTCTTCGGGCTCAAAGTTCCCGATGCTTGAACCGATATACAACACCAGCCGCCGCTCGCCAGGAGCGGCCGGCATCAATCCCAAATCCACCGTGTAATCCACGTGCAGCGGCGCAACCTGCACTTTCGGCAGTTCGCGCTCAATCCGCTCGCTCGCTGCCGCCAGAGCCGTTTCAGAAACATCCACGGGCTCGTAGACCACCGCTCCCTGCCGCCGCACCGCGGCCGCCAGCAGCAGCCGCGTCTTGTCGGCGGACCCCGCGCCCAGCTCTGCAATGCGCAGCCGTTCGCCCGCCGCCGCCCGCGCAATGATGGCACCCGCGTTCGCTTCCAAAATCGCGCGTTCCGTCCGCGTCAGGTAGTACTCAGGCAGCTCCGTGATCTGGTCGAAAAGCCGCGACCCCGCTTCGTCGTAAAAAAGCCACGGCGGCAGCCGTTTGGGGTGCGACGCAAGCCCGTCGCGAACCGCCTGCGCGACTCGCTCAGAGATACGTTCAGCAGCAATAGGGAAAGCAGTAATTGCCATGTGGTTGTTTGGATGCTTCTGCCCTTATGTGGGTTACGAATCCTGGCAAAAACCAGCGGCCCGCATGATCAATGCGGTTCAGACCCGGCGCGCTGGGCTTATGCCGCGGGAATTGCCTAAGTTTTAGTGCAAAGTGGCTCCGATTCTCCCGCTACTCCGCCAATCGAATTCCCGAAAACTGCCACCGCGTCTCCGGCGCAAAAAAATTCCGATAACTGGCCCGGATGTGCGCCGCCGGAGTCAAACACGACCCACCCCGCAACACCATCTGCCCGCTCATGAACTTGCCGTTGTACTCACCCAGCGCCCCCGGCAGCGCTTGAAATCCCGGATACCCCAGGTACGCGCTCGCCGTCCACTCCCAACAGTCCCCCCACCGCTGGCTCTGCTTCCCGGCGTTTTCGTTTTCGAAGAAATCCCCAGCCGGTGCCGGCATCAACCGCCCCGACTCCAGCAGATTCCCCTCCACCACCTGGCCCTCCGCCGCAGCTTCCCACTCAAACTCCGTCGCCAGTCGCCGCCCCGCCCAGCGCGCATAGGCATCCGCCTCAAAATAACCCACGTGGCTCACCGGCGCAGTTTCCATCCGGCTCAGCGGAATCTCTCCACGCAGCGTAAACAACGTCCGCTCCTCACCTTCGCCAGACCAATAGAGTGGCGCCCGCCATCCATGCGCCTGCACCGCATCCCACCCGGCAGACAGCCAAAGCTCCGGCCGCCGATACCCGCCATCTGCAATAAACTCCGCATACTCGCCGTTCGTCACCAGCCGCGTCGCTAGCCGGAACGGCTCCAGCCACACCCGGTGCCGCGGCATTTCGTTGTCAAAGCAGAACCCGCTCCCATCATGCCCCACATCCCGCAACCCGCCCCCAAACTCCACAAAATTCAAAGCCGGGTGACCCAGGTCTGGATTTTCAGACCTGGGAATCATTGCATCTTCGCCTCCCGGCTCATCTTTCCGGTACACCGGCCGCAACGGATTCGTATAAAACGCATGCAAAATATCCGTCAGCAGCAATTCCTGGTGCTGCTCCTCGTGGTTCACGCCCAGTTCAATCCGCTTCAGCGCTTCCGGCTTCGCACCGTTCTCCAGCAACCGCACAATCGCCGCATCCACGTGCGCGCGGTAACGCAAAATCTCCTCAATCCCCGGCCGCGAGAACGACGACCGCAACCGCTTCTCGGGGAACGCCGCAAAGCTCTGGTAGTAGCTGTTGAACAGCCACGCGAAGTCGGGATTGAAAACCTGGTAGCCCGCCTGAAACTCCCGCAGAATGAAGGACTCAAAGAACCACGCCGTGTGCGCCAGGTGCCACTTCACTGGGGACGCCTCCGGGCACGACTGCACCATCATGTCTTCCGGCGTCAAGGGCTCAACCAGCGCCAGTGTCCTGCGGCGCGCCGCGCTGAATCGTTCGGCAAGTCCCACGGCCTTCGCCGATAAAGCAATCGTGCTCAAGGTAAGCTCCTCTGTCTTCCGATGAGTGTAGCGCCTCGACGGATGCTCTTTACTACCAACCTCTCACTCCGCCTGTCCCCGCTCCGCCCAAAATTTCCGCGCATCCCAAATATTGTTTGTCCCTCAATGAAATGTCGCACGTCACAGCGCATCCAATCCCTGTCGTGCGATACCAAATAGCGGGGCGAGGCCAGCCGTCTTGGCCCGTCTGGTTACCGCTTTGCAAATCTTGCTCTCCGCCCGTGGCGCGTTGTCGTTAAAAGGTGGTTTAATTCCTCACGGACGATCTACAAGGTTTGTCGCCCCGATTCCTTCTCGAAGGAGGGAATATGCGCAGGTTCGATAAACAAAACTGGCTGCCTGGATCCTTGGTCTCCGCAGCTCTCCTCGCCGCGACGGTCGCCGTCTTTGCCCAGATTTCTCCCGTTTCAATTACCGCCTCCCGGCCACCGGTCCAGCCCAATGTCATCACTCTGCCGCAACCCACTCCCGAAGAGCTGGGCGATTCGCTGATGGCTCACCGCCGCTACCAGGCCGCGATTGAGGCCTACAAACAGGTCTCGCACCCTTCCGCCCAGGTTTGGAACAAGACCGGCATCGCCTACCAGATGATGTTCAATCTGCCCGACGCCACCCGATGTTATTTGACTTCGCTCAAGCTGGAACCAAAGAACGTCAACACACTCAACAACCTCGGTACCGTCTACGATTCGCTCAAGGAGTACGGGCAAGCCGTCAAAATGTATCGCAAGGCCCTCAAATACGATCCCAAATCCGCCCTCGTCCTCAAGAACCTCGGCACCGATCTGCTCGCCCAGCACAAATATGAAAAAGGCTGGGAAGTTTACAAATCCGCCCTCGCCGCCGATCCCCAGATCTTCGATCGCTCGAACGGCCCCCGCGTTGAAAACCCTGCCTCTGTCCAGGATCGCGGCGCCATGAATTACTACATGGCCAAAGGCTGTGTGCGCGCCGGTAGAGACGACCGCGCCATCGAATATCTCCGCATGGCGCTCAACGAAGGTTTCGCCAGCCCCAAAAAGATCGCCGCAGACGGAGAATTCGCGCGCCTCCACGGCCTCCCGGCGTTCCAACAGCTCCTTGCAGAGCAGGAGAAGCAGTAGACACCGCAGCGATCAGCGCTTCGCCGTCGGCACATTCTTTTCGTAGCGCTGCCAATGCTCCGCTAACTCGCGCACCACGCCGCTACCCACCACGTAGGCATTCTCAATCGACTCCGCATAAGCGGCGTAATTTCCCGTCGCTTCGCTCTTCAGAAAATCCGCAGGCGACACGCCCTGCGGTGGAATCGAAAAGTCGCTACCCGTCCGCAAGTCCATCACGCGCGCCAGGTCCACTCGTTTCGCATGCGCCAGAAATGTCAGCGCCTGCAAATACGCCGAGTCTTCTTCCGCCGTCGTCGTAAATCGTCCCGCGCCCTTGGTCCAGTACGGCACCCATTTTTCCGCCCAGTCGTTCATCCGCGAGCCTATCCAGAATCGATCCGCCGTCAGCGTATCGCCTCGCAGCACGAGCGGCGGCCACTGCGCTTCGGGATAATCCTCGTATCCCGCACGCGCCGCCTTCAGCTTGTCGTCGTCCGGCAGCCGGAGATCGCGCGTCAATCCGTAAGCCCAGGTAGCGAGCCCGTCATTCAGGTCATAGGACAGTGTTCCGTTGTCTGAAACCGCGGGCGGCTCCGGTCGTTCAAACGGTCGCTTCCGATCATAGGCCACAATGCCCGTCGGCCAATCCGCTGGAACTTCGCGCCCATCGATCTCGTACGCCAGGTCGCCATCCACAATATGACTCGCCCACACCGCCGAACCCACCGACGCTCGATTCGGATCGATCCCGCCAATCCCCGCCAGAATCCAGTACGCCTTCGTCAAATCGAAACGCGGGTCGAGACCCAGCGCCATAATCGATGCCGCCGCGGACGACTTGCCCGCGCCCGTCAAAATCCCCAGCACATGATCCTTCGTGTTATAGCGCAACGCGTGATAGCCCTGCGGAAAAGGCAGCGCCTCCGCCAGCGGATAGCGCTCCACCCAATTCTGCAGTTCGCCCGGCTCGTCGCCCGTATCGTTGCCCACTTCGAACGTCGTCACCACCACCACGCGAATCTCGAGCGGCGCCTGCGCAGCGTTCACACCACCAACTGATACGAGCCCCAGGACAACCGCCCCCGCTAACCCCGCCCATCGTACAGGCCTTTCAATCATCCCCCGTCTCCCCTTCCCCACCCCAAAATGCCGTGGTTGGAGTATATCCAGAAGCATCCGTTTGCTGGCCTCGTCTGCTGTATCTTGATTCCGACACCCCATCGTCGTCTCTCCGCGTCCGCAATCCGTCTAACGATCCAGCGCCCTCGCACTTTTGGGAGATCCTTATGAAACTGCGCCTCATGTCCGCTGCCGTTCTCGCCTTCTCGCTCAGCGCCGTCTGCGCTCAGGACGCTCCCCCTCCGGGACAAGCCGGCGGCCGCGGCGGTCGTGGCGGAGGCGGCATGATGGGCATGGGCCGCGGCACCGTCGGCACCGTCACCGCGGTCGACGCCAATCACTACACCATCAAAACGGAACTCGGCGAAACCTACACCATCTTCTTCAGCGTCAATACCCGCATCATGAAGCAGCCCGCCGGTCAACCCCAGCGTGGTCCTGGCCAGAGCCGGCCTCGCACAGACAGCGACGCCGCCGAGCGCACTCCACCCACCCCCATCAAAGCGACGGAAATCAAAGTCGGCGACGCCATCGCCGCCGGTGGTGAAGTCGATGCCACCGCCAAATCCGTGGGCGCCGTCTACATCATGCTCATCGACCCCGAACGTGCCAAAGAGATGCGCGCCATGGAAGCCAACTATGGCAAGACCTGGCTCATGGGCCGCGTCGCCTCCATCAACGAGGTCAAAGTCACCCTTGAGCCCGGCCCCGACAATGCTTCCCACGACTTCATCGCCGACGAAAACACGACTTTCCGCAAACGCCGCGATCCCATTACGCTCGGCGATATCAAGGTTGGCGACACAGTCCGCGTCGAAGGCGCCGTCAAAAACGGAACCTTCCTCGCCACAACCGTTGCCGTCATGGTCCAGCCCAACGGCCAGGGCCGCGGCGACAATGGCCAGCCGCTTGCCCCGCCTCAATAGCCTGATTCACTTTTGGTTTTTGTTACCGGCTCAACGTCCGCAGCATTTCGTCGCGACGAAGCCCTCACACACCTACGGCATTTTTGCCCGCGTTCGCCAAATCTTCCGCGGAAATAAAACGCCCGTAGTTGAAATACGCCGCGCAAGCGCCTTCGCTTGACACCATCGTCGCACCCAGCGGATGACGCGGTGTGCATTCCTTGCCAAACGCTGGGCACTCGGCCGGCTTGATTGCCCCGCGCAGCACATCGCCCGCATGGCACAGCGGCGACTCTTCCGTGTGAATCCCCGAAATATGAAACCGCTCTTCCGCGTCGAATTCCCTGTACGCCTCGCTCAAACGCCAGCCGCTCTTGGGAATCACGCCGATGCCGCGCCACGCGCGATCCGTCACTTCAAATACTTCGCTCAACAACTTCTGCGCAGCCAGATTGCCCTCGAACGTCACCACGCGCTCGTACGCATTCTCCACTTCGTGCTTGCCCGCTTCCAGTTGCAGCACCGCGCGTCGAATCCCATCCAGCAGGTCCAACGGCTCAAAACCCGTCACCACCAGCGGAATGCCAAACTTCTCCGCCACCGGCGGATACTCCCAATACCCCATCACGCTGCACACATGCCCAGCCAGCAAAAACGCCTGCACCTGATTTCCCGGCGACGACATAATCGCCGCAATGGCCGGCGGCACCAGCACATGCGACACCAGCACTGAAAAATTCTTCAGTCCCCGCCGCTTCGCCACATGCACGCTCATCGCATTTGCCGGCGCCGTGGTCTCAAACCCCACGCCAAAAAACACCACCTGCTTGTCAGGATTCTTGACCGCCAGTTCCACCGCGTCCAGCGGCGAATACACCACGCGCACATCGCCGCCCGCGCCCTTCACTTGAAACAGATCCTGATCCGTCCCCGGCACCCGCAGCATGTCGCCGAAGCTGCAAAAAATCACGCCCGGCTGCGCCGCAATCGCCAGCGCCTTGTCAATCAGTTCCAGCGGAGTCACACACACCGGGCACCCCGGCCCATGCACCATCTCAATGCCCGCCGGCAGCATCTGGTCAATCCCGTTGCGAATAATGGAGTGCGTCTGCCCCCCGCACACCTCCATAATCTTCCACGGTCGCGTGGCAATCTGCGCAATCTCCCGCGCCATCCGCTGCGCAATCTCGCCATTCCGAAACTCAGTTAGATATTTCATCGGGGATCACAACTCCGATACAACTCAGAATGCCGGGTGCCCCATCCTTGCGCAGCAAGGGCGGGAAACCACCAACCTCAATCCAGCCGCTTCTTCATAGCTTCGATCCGCACCAACATGGGTGGCCCCGGTTTCGCATTTGAGACCCGGGAATGCACGATCCTCAACCTATCTCTCTCCCGTAGGGAGAGAAGGAAAATAGCCCAGGGAACAACCCTGGGTCAGGCCCACCCCATTAGCCCGCCTCCCCCTAGGGGCGGCAGGAAACCTGATCACGCCACTGCGGAGTCCCCACGTCCCGCTTTCCCTCGGGGTCCCGGGCGACAGGTCTTCGTCGCTGGGGTGGTTTGAGACCTGGGAATAGCAGGACTCAGGGTGCCCCATCCATCGCGCAGTCTCATCGCGCGATGGGTGGGAAAGCAAAAATCTCAATCCTGCCGCTTCTTCATAGCTTCGATCCGCAACAACATGGGTGCCCCATGTCTGGATTTTCAGACATGGGATGTACAAACCTTCACCCACCTCAGTCGGCGCGAAGCGCGTCTGCCGCACCGCAGGTGCCATCCGGGCAATTCGACTGCGGCGCCTTCGCCGCCCGCGCAAACTGCTCTTCCTCGCCCGCCAGCTCTTCCTCCAGCATGCCCATCTGGCGAAACACTTCCAGCGTCTTCTCGGCGTTCTCCTGGTCGATCTTGGAGATGGCAAACCCAACGTGCACAATCGTATAGTCGCCGACTTCGATCTCCGGCACGTAGTCGAGGCACACCCGCTTCACCACGCCTCCAAAGTTCACGCGGCCGATCTTCATATCGCCCTCAACCAAAATCTCGTCCACTCGTCCCGGAATCGCTAAACACATAGCAACTCCCTTATACCCCTTCGATCCAAGCCACGAGTGTGATTTAAATCACTGAGACGGAATCCCGCAAGCGCCCCGAGCGCTTCACTTCGCCCTCTTCTCATTCTCCGCCACCCGCGCCTTCACCATCTTCTTCACCAGCGCCGCCGGTAACGGCTCATCCACCGCAAACTGCAGCGTCCCCTTCGACGTCCGATAGCCCTTCAACTCCTCCTGCATCGCATCCGTCAACGAAGCCTGCATCGGAAAAAAGCTGCAATGTTTCTTGAACGCCGCATACCCCACCAGCCCGCCCTTGTACCGAAACGAAGGAACCCCGTAGCTCAACTGCTCCGTCGCCTCCTTAGGAGCAGCCGCCCGGATCATCGCCCGGATCTTCTCGAGCGTCGTCCGCGCCGGTTCCGGCACCTTCGCCAGATAAGCCTCCACCTCCGCAACTCCATCCGCCCCACCAGTCTTAGCGCCCTTCACTTACTCCCCCTTTCTCCCGTCGACTTAGTAGTAGGTGATTCATTCCTCGAATTACCCCGCAGAATTGGCTGCCCCATCCTTGAGTCGCATCTTGACTCAAGGATGGGAAATCTAGCACCTAGCTCCTAGCACCTAGCACCTAGCACCTGGCACCTGGCAGTTTTACTTACTTCTTTTCGCCGGCGGTCCCGGCGGCACTTCCGACGTCGCAATATCCGATTCCGCCTTCCACGACCCATCGGCCTGCTTGCGATACGCCGTCACATAGCTGCCATGATCGTTCACCACCTTGTGCGTTACCGGGTCCGTCATCGTCATCTGGTATGAACCCTGCGAATAACCCAGGTCGCCCGACTTGGCCACATCCACCTTCGCGTTCTGGAATCTCAGCGACACCGCGGGATCCGACAACATCTGTTTTAACGCCCCGTGAATCGCATCCTTGCCGTGGACAGATGGCATTCCCGGCGCCATCAGCACGGCATCATCGGTGTAGTAGCCCGCAATCTTATCCGGGTCTTTGCCAACATAATCCTTGTTCCACTGCGCTTCGTTATCCTGAATCGCCTTCACGTCGGCATCATGCGTGTCCGGTGGTGGCGGCGGCGGAGCCGGAGTACAAGCCGTCATCGCCAGCGCCACCAACGCTGTCCCGCAGAGAGTTACAAATGCTTTCATCTTGTCTTTCCTCCTCCATTGATTTCCCCGTCGCACAAAGGAATCATGGCCGAATAATTTCGTTCAGCAGAAAAGGAATTTGAATCTGGCAGCTCGAGTCACGCCATCGCCTCGCAACCGCGCACACCGCCCCAGGCCCGCCAGTATATGCAGCAGCCATTGCGACAATCAAGATTTTCCGACAGCAAAAGCAGGAAGGGTACGGGCTTCAGCCCGTACATAGATCGCACAACAAATTCAAAGCGGGCTTTAGCCCCTGAGGGTCCGATACCTCAAATTGACCGGGACCCAAATCAGCCCTCGAAGGCCTCGCGCGCCCCGACCCCACTTGAATCTTGCAGCCGAGCCCCATCCCGGAATCGCACGTTGATTCAAGGTTGGGAAAACTAGCACCTAGCACCTAGCAGCTGAAAGCTGCCCCTTCAAATACCCCAGCCACTCCACCATCCCCACACCCGTCTTCGCCGAAGTCTCAAACACCTTCATCCCCGGCCGAATCTCATTAATATTCTTCAGCGCCAGTTCCCGATCAAATCCGCACGGCTCCGCGATATCCATCTTCGTAAGCACCGCCGCATCCGCCGAATTAAACAGCGTTGGATACTTCAACGGCTTGTCTTCGCCTTCCGTCACGCTCAGCAGCGCCACGCGAATCTTCTCGCCCAGGTCATAGCTCGACGGGCACACCAAATTCCCCACATTCTCAATGAACAAGAAATCCAGCGCGCCCAGCTCCCATCCCTCCAGGTGCTTGCTCACCATCTCCGCTTCCAGATGGCAAATGCCATGCGTATTAATCTGCCGCACCGGAGCGCCGCTGGCCGCCAGTCGCCGCGCATCGTTATCCGTCTCCAGATCGCCTACCAGCGCCGCCACCCGCGCCCCGCTCTCGCGCAGGTCCTTCAGCGTCCGCTCCAGAAACGCCGTCTTCCCCGTCCCCGGACTCGAAACCAAATTCAGCACCAGCACGCCCGCCGTCGTAAACCGCCCGCGCAACTCCCGCGCCAGTTCGTCATTCTTCTTCAGGATCCCCTGCCGTAACTCCACAATGCGCGTCGTCATCCCTGTTCCCCAATCTTCCCGTCTTCCGGCTCTTCAATCTCCACCGACTCAATCTCCAGCTCGCGTCCCTGCCGCAAATCCGCAACCGACTCCCCACACCGCGGACAACGAAAACTCTGCAGGCTCGCCAACTCCACATCCGCATCGCACGGCTCGCAATGCATCACCACCGGAATCACCGTGACCACCAGCTTCGACTCCTGCAGCGCCGTCCCCTCCGTTGCAATCCCATAGCAGAACTGCAGCGAGTCCTCCACCACCGACGACAGCGCCCCCACCCGCAGACGCACTTCCTTCACCTTTGCGCCCGGATACGCCGCAATCGACTCCACCACGCAGTCCACAATGCTCGAAACGATGGAAAGCTCATGCATACCAACTAAAGTCTACGCCGCACTCACCCGCACCTCCGTGCGCGACCGCACTCGACATCCCCAAATCGCCTCCATGTAAAATGACAAAATCAGGTCGGAGACTTCCCTTTTGCCCCACCTCGCCTCGCACCCGCATTCCGTGTCCCGCCTCGCCCTCAGCGAACTCGCTCCCGGCGCGCTGCAATCGGAGATCCGCGCCATGTCCACCGAGTGCGAACGCGTCAGCGGCATCAATCTTGCCCAGGGCATCTGCGACACCCCCGTCCCCGCGCCCGTCGAGGCCGAAGCCATCGCCGCCATCCGCGCCGGACACAACATCTACACCCGCCTCGACGGCATCACCCGCCTCCGCAACGCCATCGCCGCCAAGCAGAAAAAAGACTACGGCCTCACCTACGATCCTGAATCCGAAGTCCTCGTCGCCAGCGGCGCCACCGGCGGACTCCACGCCGCCGCCATGGCCCTCCTCAATCCCGGCGACGAAGTCCTCCTCTTCGAACCCTTCTACGGCTACCACGTCGCCACCCTCAATTCCATGCGCGTCAAGCCCGTCCTCGTCCCCCTCGCCGACGGGGACTACGCCCTCGACACCGACGCCCTCCACGCCGCCATCACCCCGCGCACCCGCGCCATTCTGCTCAATACCCCCGCCAATCCCAGCGGAAAAGTCTTCACCCTGGCCGAAATCGAATCCATCGCCGCCGTCTGCCTCGCGCACGACCTCTTCCTCTTCACCGACGAAATCTACGAGTACTTCGTCTACGACGGCGCGCGCCACATCTCCCCGGCCACCCTCCCCGGCATGCGCGATCGCACCATCGTCCTGTCAGGATTCAGCAAGACCTTCTCCGTCACCGGCTGGCGTCTCGGCTACGTCACCGCCGACGCCAAGTGGATGGGCGCCATGGCCTACTTCCACGACCTCACCTACGTCTGCGCCCCCTCCGCCCTCCAGCATGGAGCGGCCGCCGGGCTCGAACAACTCCCGCCCGCCTTCTACACCCAGCTCGCCGCAGACCATCAATCCAAGCGCGAACGCATCCTTGCCGCCCTGCGCGACGCCGGCCTCCAACCCAGCGTGCCCGCCGGAGCGTATTACGTACTCGCCAAGGCCGACCGCCTCCCCGGCGTCACGTCTGCACTCAAAGCCCGCCACCTGCTCGCCGCTACCGGAGTAGCTTCCGTAGCCGGCTCCGCCTTCTTCCGCCCCGGCCGCGGAGAAGACTTACTCCGCTTCTGCTTCGCCAAAAAAGACGACGACTTAGACGAAGCCTGCCTCCGCCTCCGCAAACTCTAGAACTAGCCGGTTTTGTCTTGTAACAACGGCACGGCTTCAGCCGGGCCAAAAATCTCCCTACTCCCTAAGAATTGTCATCCTGAACGAAGCGGCTTGGGACCCCGCACTTGCGCAGCGAGTGTGGGGTAAGCGGGCCGGGGTCCCCGGCGACAGGTCTTCGTCGCTGGGGTGGGGAGTGAAGGATCTGCATTTCGCGATCCGCCAATCCGCACGAAAACGGGTGCCCCATGTCTCGCGCACCGGGGCCCCCATGGACAGGTCTTCGTCCATGGGGTGGCAGAGACATGGGAAAGCACAAGCCTCGATGAGGCGATAACGGAATGTTTCGATCTGCACGACAAGATGTGCCCCATCCATTCCGCGCAATTTGCGGAATGGGTGGGAAAGCACGAACTCCAATCGCGGAGGGAGCAGGGACATTCATGCCCATGAAAATCATCCACAAAAAAATGAATAATCCTCCGGAACGCAGCAGCTTGATTGAACTGATTTTGTTTTGTAACAAGGGCACGGCTTCAGCCGGGCCAAAAATCCCCTTCCCCCTAAGAATTGTCATCCTGAACGAAGCGGCTTGGGGCCCCGCACTCGCGCAGCGAGTGTGGGGTAAGCGGAGCGAAAGCCTGCCCTGAGCGCAGTCGAAGGGGACCTGCTTCTCGCGATGCGTCATTCATGTTTGCCCTAACTCGTCGACTCACGAGCTAGTAACTGCTTATGCAATAAACTATTTTTCTTGCGATAAATCAGAAACTGCGCTACCGTTCACCATAACTCATCCCAGAGCTATATCGGCGATTCAAAACTCACGGAGCTGCAGGCGAAAGGATGACTACGCATGCGCAAGGCTCCCGGAACGCCCATCGGGCATGCAGTCGCAAAGACGATCCTGCTTTCCGTTTTCCTCTTTTCGCCTCTGCTTGCGCCCATGTCCCGCGCGCAATGCTACAACCCCGTTCCCAATCAAATTCCGCAGCTCTCCATTTCTCCCTCCTACTGGGCTCCAGGGCACAGCTACACCGTCACCGTCACCAATCCTCAGGGAAATTTTCTCAGCGAGCCGCCCAATTGGGCCTCGGTTTTCGTCATCACGCAGGCCTCGTACAATCAAGGCAATGGCAGCTACACCACGGAAGATCCAAACGTTGCAGTCACGCCAAACAACTCCGGCGCGGTCTACATCAGCCCAACCCAGATCGCCTTCAATATCACGGTTGCGGCCAATGCTCCCAATGAGCCCGACGCCGTGGTCTTCTGGTGCTCTGGAAACGGAGCGGTCATGGGCCCCGGAAGCGTTAACATCACTCCCTGCGCCACGCCCGTCACTCCCGGTCCGCTCACACCAGCCTCAATTCAGCCGGACACCTGGATTGCTGGCCAGCAAACCACCATCACCATCACTGGGACAGGCTTCATCCCCAACGGCAATACAAATGGCTGCCAGTCGACATCTCTCTCCATAACTGCTGGAACGGAGAATGTAAGTATTCTCAGCATGAACGTTGTGAGCTCGACTCAAATCACGGCCACAGTGCAACCCCTGATCACAGACCCCGCCGAGACGGCCACCGTCATGGTGTCTAACTACCAATACAACAATCCAAACGTTCCCCTGACCTCCAGCACGACAGCGCAGATAGTTCCCACCACCTGTCCCCTTCCGCACATCGCCGCAGTGTCTCCCAACGTCTGGTTCGCGGGAAACACATACAGGAATGTCACGTTTACAGGGACAAACTTCACTACCTCGTCGAAAGCCACTAAAATCTGCCCCGCCACGACAGTGTCGATCGCGACGGCCGGTGGAGAAGTGACGATTTCTGGCGTGAGCGTATCGAGCGCGACGAAAATCACAGGAACAGTCAAGGTAGCGTCCTACGCTTCAACGGAAGGCGCGACGGCGGTTGCCTATGGCGATACCGCCCCGACTCCAGACGCGGACGTCCTCGAAGCGCCTGACGTGGAATGGAATGGTGCATCGGTAAGTCTGCCTGATAGCCCACCCCCGGTAGTGGTTGGCCAAACGGTGACCCTGACCACCACCCCATTAACAGTCAGCTTAGCCGCTCTGCCGATCCCGCTAACATTCTCGCAGAATACGTGGGTCGTGAAGGGAACAAATATCGGAGGGTACGTAGTACAGCCACCCTCGAAGTCATTTCCTACCCAATCCACTGCTACCGCCCTTAATACCGTGCTAAACAAACCTGAGCTCACTACGTACTGGCTTTTACCAGGCGCACTCCCGGTCACCTATAGCTACTGTGTCACACCCTCTGGCGGTAGCAAGATCTGCAGCTCAACCGCAACGGCGAACTTTGAGGTCAGTGCGCCCACTGGGGTCAGTGTGACTTCGTCCGACAAAACATTTGGTGCTGTCTACGTTCCCCCAGAGACTCTGGGCTGGACAATCTCCTTCGAAGCATCAGCAACGTCGCCCCCGGGTGTTGGGGGAAAATACCAGTGGGTCCAGATTGTGAATTCCGTTACGGACTATGACTATTACAGCGATGGCTCAAAGAAGACTTGTACCGGCGGCCCCGCACTTGATACGAGCTATCCATATGGGACAGGTCTCACCGCCGACGATTCCCCGTCAGACGCTATCAGCGACACTAATGAGAGCGGGGTGAATGACACGAGGAATTTTCAAATGTACTTAATGTGGAATCCCCAAACGGATAGTACTTCAATCCCGGTTTCACTCGGCTCTGTAAGCTGGACTGCGACAGGGGCGATCTCATTCGATTTCCAAACCAACACGTGGGGGGAGGAGTCAGGTGCAACGACCGCGGGGAGCTTTGCAGCTTCTTCGACAGAGCCCCAATGGGGGTCTGCGATTACAGGCGCGTCCTTGGACGCCAATTGCCACTGAATCGAAAAGAATGGAGCAGAATAGTGGATATGAGATCAGCGATGACACTGACGTTACTCGCCGTCACCTTGCAAATCCCAAGCTTCGCGCAGCAGAATGTGCCCGTGAAGGTCACGATCACTTCCCCGACGCCGGTCGCGAAGAGCGGAGCGCCAATCCGAATTGACGTCTCGGTTCTGAACCTGTCCGACCATGTGATCAAAATTCTGAAGCCTCTGGGATTTGATGGACAAGCCGAATTCGTGAACCACGTTCAGGTCTATGACGCTCAAGGTAAACCGCTGGTATGGATTGCAGGTCGGCATTCGGCCGTGAGTCGAAAAACCATCAGTGTCGAACCTGGGAAATCAGAGAGCGACTTCATGATTTTGAGCAATCTCTACGATATGACCAAACCAGGAAGGTATAAGGTGGCCATCCGGCATGAGTTGATCCAGTTCGGTACTCCTCGGATTGAGGACATGAGGTCCTTCGTGCCCTCGAATACCTTGGATATCACCGTGACCGATTGATACAACGGGCGGTCCAACCGATGCGAATCGCATATGATCGGGAGGACTAGATCTCAGCCTCGCCCCGTTCCCCGTCCCCTCGCCCCCAATTTTCTTGTCAATAGCCACGCCTGTGCAAATCGCCACAACCCCCTCATTCAAATCGAAATATAAATCCAGCCAAATTGTGAATAATTAACCCCCATTGGCGCACAATAGATATGTGGCTTGTGAAAGCGCCCGCGACAGGGGTGCCTCTCACGAGCCATTTCTGTTGGGGAGCGACATGGCGACCGTGCACGCGCAGACCAATTCGATCTTCGGGCGACGCGGCAGTGCCACGCAGCTGCTCCGCCCAAAGTGTCAGGGAAGCTCTCGGTCCGTAGCACCGAAAGGCACCCCCCCACCCCCCCCTACAAAATTTGCAGTTTTCCACAGACAAATTGTCAAAAATCGCCTCATCGAACTCCGACCATTTCGGTCCAACTTTTCGCCCACCACTGTGCAGCACAGCGAAAAAAACGGATCGCGCTGTGAAACTGTGCAACTGTGCAGCACAGCGCAAAACACAGATACAGGCTGTGAAACCGTGAAACTGTGGAGTCAACTGAAGCAAGCACCCAAAGCGTCAATCTCCACGCGAAGCGATTGGCCCCACCGCCGGGGTCCCCATGGACAGGTCCACGTCCGTGGGGTGGCTCACCGCAGGTGGCTTACGTCGCTCCCTGCGAACCGTCTACTTCAAACAGAGCATTCTCCTCCCTCTGTAAACGAAACCGCCCCTTCCTGCGTTGTTTAGCTAGCGGCCGTTTTCGTTCCCGGCCGTTCGCCAGAAAATTCAAATCCGGAGCTCATCTGTGGGCGATTTGTGGAGTGACCTGAAGCACGCGCTGCATCTGTTCATCAAGAGTCCCGGCTTCACCTTCGCCGCCGTGGCAGCGCTGGCCCTGGGCATTGGCGCCAACACCGCCATCTTCACCGTCGTCAACGCAGTGCTGCTCAAGCCGCTCAGTTATCCCAACGCCGACCGCATCGTCGAAATCGAGCTCACCGATCCGGAAGGCAACGCCTCCATCGCCTCCATTCCGAAGTTCCACAACTACCAGCAGCAGACCAACATCTTCAAAGATGTCGCCGCCTACGATTTCGCGGGCCCCGGCTTCAATCTCACCGGCGGCCAGCCGGAGTTGATCCACGGCATCCACGTCACTGAAGGCTATTTCCGCGTCTTCGGCGCCCCCGTCATGCTCGGCCGCACCTTCACCCCGCAAGAAGATGCGCCCAACGGCGGCAAGGTCGTCGTGCTCAGCTATGGACTGTGGCAGCGCAAATTCGGCGGCAATCCCAAAGTGATTGGCAGCGCGCTCTCGCTCGGCAACGAGCCCTACACCATCATCGGCGTCGTCGGAAAGGATTTCGACACCGACCCGGCAGCCGACATCTGGCTGCCCTTTCAATTCGAGCCCAACAGCACCAATCAAGGCCATTTCTTCCAGGCCGCCGCCATGCTCAAGCCGGGAATCACTCTGGCCCAGGCCAACGCGCAAATGAAGCTCGCGTACGGCCAGTTCCATCGCACCTATCCCGACTCTGATCCCAAGGGCGGCTTCGCCGTCGAACCGCTGCGCGACTCAATCGTCGGCGATGCGCGCAAGTCTCTCCTGGTGCTGCTCGGCGCGGTCGGCCTCGTTCTGCTCATTGCCTGCGCCAACGTCGCCAACCTGCTCCTGGTGCGCGCCACCGGCCGCAAACGCGAGTTCGCCATTCGCACCGCGCTCGGCGCAAGCCGCATGCGCATTGCGCGCCAATTGCTCACCGAGAGTGTCATGCTCGCCGTCACCGGCGGCGTACTCGGCCTCGCCCTCGGATTTGTTGGCGTGCGCGCATTGCTCGCCATCAGTCCCGCCGGTCTTCCACGCATCGGCGAAGACGGCGCCACCATCGGCATCGATTGGCGCGTCCTTGGATTCACCCTCGCCGTTTCTGTGCTCACCGGAATTCTCTTCGGCCTCTTTCCCGCGTTCACCGCTTCGCGCTCCGATTTGAATTCGTCCCTCAAGGAAAGCAGCAACCGCTCCGGCACCGGTTTCCGCCAAAGCAAGGCACGCTCACTCCTCGTCATCAGCGAAGTTTCGCTCGCCCTGGTCTTGCTCATTGGCTCGGCCTTGCTGATCCGCACATTCGTCGCCCTGCATGGTGTCAATCCCGGCTTCGATTCGCACAACATCGTCACCATGGATATGTCGCTTACCGGCGCACGCTACGAAAAAACGTCCGGCGTCGCGCAGCTTTCGCACGACGGTCGCGAGCGCCTCAATGCCATCCCCGGCGTCGAAGACTCAGCCTTCACCTGCTGCCTGCCGATCGCCGGCCAGTTTGGATTGCCCTTCACTATCGTCGGTCGCCCCGTGGATCCTGCAAAAGGCCAACCGGGCTCCGGTTGGATGAGCGCATCGCCGGACTATTTCAAGCTCTTCAAAATTCCAGTACTGCGCGGCCGAGAATTTAACGACCACGACACCACAGCAGCGCCCGGCGTCGTCCTCATCAATGAATCGCTGGCCAAGCAATATTGGCCGAACGCCAATCCCGTGGGTCAGCAAATCCTCATCGGCCATGGCGTGGGTCCCGAGTTCGAAGAGCCCGCGCGCCTGGTCATCGGTGTGGTGGGCGATACCCATCAGGGCGGACTCTCCCGCGATCCCGGCCCGCTCTTAATCGTGCCCGACGCCCAGGTTACCGACGGCATGACCAAGTTGAATGCAGGCATCGTGCCTCTCCGTTGGGCGATTCGCACACACGGCGATCCGCACCAATTGATCCCCGCAATCACCGAACAACTCCGCGTGGCCAGCGGAGGATTTCCCGTCGCGCACGTTCGCACCATGGATGAAGTCGTCGGGCGCTCCACGGCCCGCGAGAGCTTCAACATGACGTTGCTGTCCATCTTCGGCGCCGTCGCTCTCGTTCTCGCGGCCATCGGTATATACGGATTGATGGCCTATTCCGTGGAGCAGCGCAAGCAGGAGATGGGCATCCGCATGGCGCTCGGCGCGGACCGCACCACGATCCGCAAGCTGGTTGTGTGGCACGGCATGCGCCTCACCCTGGTGGGCATTGCAATTGGCATCGCCGCGGCATTCGGCCTCACCCGCTTCCTGGCAAGCTTCCTGTTCGGCGTCAAAAGTTGGGACCCGCTGGTGTTCGTCTCAGTACCCGTGATTCTCGCAGCCGTAGCACTGCTTGCCGTTTGGCTGCCCGCCACCCGCGCTTCAAAGCTGAACCCAATGCAGGCCCTGCGGGTTGAGTGAATCGCAATGAGGATGAACGGTGAGAACGGGTGAGTGCCGGCTGCCTCGCTCCCACCTGGACCGCCAGTCCTAGCCGCACGCGAAATGCCGGGAGCTTGCATTGCACTGACAGCCTCGCCCGAAACTCCATGCGAGCACACCACTTCCAACCAGGGCCATCCGAGCTTAAAAATGTCAACTAGCCTGCGAGACGGTGATAATCCTCGGGCCATTCTTGGCGGAATGCATCCACTCCTGCAAACTGTAGGCCAGAATGAACAGAAAGGTAATAAACAGCAAGCTGAGATCGCGAAACTCCCCGGGATCGCAGAAAAGCACGTAGAGCGGAATGTTGATCACAGCCGCGATCTGCGCATGGCGCTTCAGCCAGTGAGGTAGAAATTGCCACCCTCGCCAAACCGTCCAGATCAGTAGCACGAATGGGATGGGTCCGCTCATCGCGGGGAACATGAGATCGTAGCTCCTGTCGATCCACGTTTCCAACCGGAAGGGATGCAGATAGAAGTCAACCGTTTCCTTCACATGCCACTCGACCGTTCCACCCAGGTTATGCGCGAAGTGAAGACGAATGGGAAGGTAGACCGCAGCACACACCGCGACCAGAACACCCACTCCAATCAGCGACTTCAAACGAGAGCTCCGCAGACGGAATAGCGGGTACAGCGTGAACATGAAGAGCAGGAACGACTCCTTGTTCCACGTTCCCAGCGCTGCAACGGGGATGAGCCACCACCAGTCAACCTTAAGCGCCATCCACGCAGCCACTGCGAGAAAGAGCAATTCGGGATAGTCGTAGAGCATCCCGCCTTTGATCCCAATCAACGGAAAAAGCAGCATGAATACGACCGTCGCAAACAGTGCCGCCGGCTGCGATAAATTCACGGCTAGAGCCACCCGATACAAAGCAAACGCCGCAAACAAAGCTGACAAATAGGTGGCAATGTAGACGATCAGGTATTGAACCGGGTACTTCTTTGAGGTGAGGTTGAACGCAACGTTTATTTTCGCCTGCACCCTGGCCGGCACACGCCGCCCAATCGCATCGGTCGGCAGTGCGCGAGTAATTGCGTTGGCCATGCTGGGCAACAGTTGCCGATACACATAAGGACGATAGGCCGTCCCATCGATCATCTGGTCAAACGTGGCAATAGGGTCAAAGCCGCGCCCGCCTGCCTCGCGGAAATGCCACTTTTCATAGAAGGCACTGAACGAGGCCGCCGAAACCACGACCAGCAAAACGGCCAGGCACATCCCATGAAAGAGCCGCGTGCTGAGGCGATCTTCGCGTACGGTTTCTGATTTTTCGGGAGAAAGCGGAATCGGCTCTTCGTCCGCTACCGAAGAGCCTTCGCGAGTAAGGGAAGAATTCATTCGATTTCCGGAGATTATAGCAATTGACTTGTAACACCCTCGAGGAAAATCAAAATCAGGTCCCGCCGATCCGAACTCCCGAAACTGACTCGCATCAGGGCGGCTCACGCCTGCTCCCGGGGCCGGATCGTGTGATCTTACAAAAACTTTAGAGCGCCTTTACCCATCGTTTAGCCTCCCCCTCCTACCCTTGAGTCAACGATGGAGGTAGTCCTGTGACGGTCAGCCCAATCGTGCTAGCAGTCATCGTTTCGGCCAGCGTCTCGTTCCTGGTCGTTGTGCTGTTCAACCTTGTTCGCGAGTCTCTTCGCCTGAAACGCATGGCAGCGCATCATCGTTCCCGCCGCAATGAATTTTGGGAGTGAGTACCCCCGCGCGACGTGCGGTGGACGGCACTGCAAATGCCGAAATTGTCCGCACCGTAAATGTTGTCAAGAGGCGAACCTGTGCAAATCGCCGCAACCTGCTCACTGCAATCGAAATATAAATTCAGCCAAATTGTGAATTAATTCCCCGAAACGCGCACACTAAGAACTGGGTCAGAAAATAATCGAAGCGCCGGCAACTAGACGCGCGCTCCGCCCGTTGCACGATTGCTCTGAGCTCGTCGAAGGGGCCGGATCTAGATGTCGTCGCTCAGATCGTCTACCGCTGCGGAGGACTCAGCGTCCACCGGGTGGCTTTCCTCCTGGCGCAGCCGGTTCAGTGTGCCGCGGTAGTACCAGGCCGCAGCGAGACCCCCAGCCAAAGCCGACGCCGCAGCCACCGCACCCACCTTCAGCCAGCCCGAAGGCCGACCATTGGAAAACGGCTGCTTTCCAGAAGATTCAGATTCTAAATCGCTTGCCATCGAACGAACCGGCCTGTCCTTGAACTCAATCGCAAAGAGTTTTTGAAATCAACTGCCCTGTTAGATGCCAAAAGAATCAAAATGTCTCGTGTACCACATTGCGATAAAATCTTGAATTTTGTATTTGCTTTATTCTGAATCTATAGTAAGGTGTAGATATTCCGGTTAGGAGAGGTCGAGCTTACCTCTTCGATCCGGGAGTAGTTTGCGTCACTGGCCTCCCGGCACGAACAGCAAAAAGTTCGTGCCGTCTTTTTTTGCCCGCGACAATTTCACTCCTCGACACCCTTCAAAATCAAGCCCCCGCCCCGCACTTTCCGCATTCGCTGCGTCTAAAATATTCTGGAGAGCCTCTCATCATGAATCGTACAAAATATCGCTGGATTGTAGCCCTCGCCGTTTCCGCAATCACCGTCGCCAGCTATGCGCAGTGGACCAATCCCGCCTACGAGGTCCCCGCCTATCATCCCGCTGCGCCTCTCAAAGTGAGCGCGCTGCCGTCCATCCTCGCAGGAACCAGGCTTACGGGCGAGAACTTCCGCTATCCGTGGCAGGTGCACGTCTATCAGCAAGCCGGACGAATCGGCAACGTGCTCTACCAGTTGCCCTGCAACTGCCGATGCGACCGCGCTCTCGGCCACACCAGCCTGCGCAGTTGCTACGAGGGCCTGCACGGCACCGAGTGTTCCACCTGCGCCAAAGAGGCCTTCTACGCCTATCGCCTCACTAAGCTGGGCAAGACGCCCGCAGAGATTCGCGCCGGAATCGCTCGCCACGACTACGAAGCCATCGATCTCGAAAAGCAATAGGTCGTCTGTCCTCGGTTTAAACTGATTGCGCAGTTCCATTCGATCTGAAAGACGAGGGCGGTTATGAAGCTGCACCGCATCGCCGTGTCCATTTCTGTAATGCTGTTTGCACTAGCTCCCGCTGCCCATGCCAAGGGTGCCAAAGCGGACGTCTACTTGGGCTACAGTCGCGCCGGCGCCAACCTCTACCAGGCAAATACTCCTGGGATGAATGGCTGGCAGCTAAGTGCGCATATCAAGCCGATCCCCTTTGTTGGCATCGAAGGCGACGTTTCGCACTACAGCGAGAGTCCGAGCGGATTCTCCCAGCAAGTGACGCTGATCATGTTTGGCCCGCGCGTCACCGTTCACGCTGCGGGCGTCAGCCTTTTTGTGCACGGCCTCGCTGGCGTTGTCCACGACAACGCGACCGTTACCATCTACCCGGAGGTTGGTTACAACGCCACCAGTTACGCCCTTGGTGGTGGCGCCGACCTGCCGTTGTTCCTCGGACTCAAACTGCGCGCCACAGGCGATTATCTGGGCAATAGCAAAGCGCCTTCCTCGGGCTCACCGTCTCCTCAGCACTACCGCTTCGGAGTAGGAGTCGCTTACCACTTCTAGCTGCAGCATTTCCGGCTCAACTGCCAGCCAGTAATTACCGCCCGATCCCGAGCCAATAGGGCAGGATCACGGCTCCCATCCCTCCGGCCATCTGCGCCACCTTCGGCCCCGGATCGCCATAGATGAAGAAACCATTGATCGCACAGATCGCCGCGAGCTTCGGAACCAGTTGCTGCACAACATGCCCCGCGAAATGCGCCTCAACGGCCGCCGCGTCCACATAGGTCTCCAGTAAACTAAAGCTCCTCCCGTCGGAGTCGGCGAACCATTCGTAACCCAGCGTGCCCGGCTCCGCCTTGGCACCCTCATTCATCGCTTGCGCAATGCCCTTGAATGCTTCAAGTTGCCCTTCGTTGATCGTGATGTTAACCGTTAGTCGAACCACTTGCTTGACCACCCGCTACCTCTCTTTCAAACCTCTTCTAATTAGTACCCAGCCAACCTATCATTCCCCGCCCCGGCCCCGAAATCAGAATTGACGTAAAATCAAAGCAGCACGAGCCAGTTGGCCCGATGCGCATCCGCAACGCATCTTTGCTCATCAAGGATGTAGTGCAATGGGGGCGTCACGGTTTCGACGGGATTGCTTGCGGCTTAGGAGGCATGTCAGGGTGTGGGCACCTGTAATCGCCTGCAAAAACAAAGTTGCCAACGATAATCTGGCACTTGCAGCTTAATTAACTAAGCTGCCGTCTTTCGCGGTTTCGCCTATGGGCTGCGAGTAAGACGTCATTCAGTAGGCTGGTGGTTGCGGCTCGGTCCGTGTCATAACCACGAGATCATCGGACTAGCTTCATGCGCATCTTGTCCGTTCTGAGCGTATGAGGCGAAAACATGCGGAATCGGACACAGCATGGACTCTCCTGGCTGACAACAATTTCGGACGCGGGTTCGACTCCCGCCGCCTCCACCAGCCTTTGCCCTCTTGACGTGGGCTACGGCTCGGCGTGCCACTTCTGATTGCGAGTCGACTACGCTGGCTATAAGAAGGCGAAGGCTGTCGCGCCGCAGCCTTGGCGCAGGCGGACCAAATCGGCCAAACGCGGACGTTGTTGCGCCGAAGCTTCAGCGCAGGCGGAAGGTGCACACCTCATGAAATTCGTCTACATACTTCAAAGCCTCGCCGGCGAACATTTCTATACAGGCATCACCGACGACCTGGATGCCAGGCTTAAAAAACAATTCCGGGGCGGTAACACACACGTCGAAGTACCGGTCGTGGCGCATCAAGAGCTACGTCACCTTTGCGGACGAGGTGCGGGCAATCGCATTCGAAGGGTATTTGAAATCCGGATCGGGACGTGCCTTCGCCAAAGCAAGGCTGTAGGTCGCTCGGCTTCGCCCAATCCGTAGACCTGCCGGATCAGATAGTCAACCGGCTTTTCCGCAAGGTGCCGGGCCACCCGACGAAAAACTGAAGGGTCGGATTCTACAATTTTCTCATCCAGAATGCCCAGTAGTCGCGTAAAGACGCGCAAAGTGCGCGGTGACAAAAGGGAGCGGACTACACCAGCGGGTTCTTTAAGTTGCCGATTACGTGCGCTGGGGGCGACGGGCGCGTAGGCTCGAATCATGCTTGAGACTCTATATAAAACCATCTGCCCGGAATTGGGAAAATCTGAATGCTACGAGCTATTACTCAGAGATCAGCCGGGGACGGGCCTGCAAGCCTACACCTTTAGAGAAGATCACGGATGGTGGGACGAATGCACAAAGACCTTCATTCACCATGCCACAACTTTTGGAACCACGGAAAAGGGTGTCGCGTTTGAAGTGGCCGCGGCCCTATACGTTGAAGCGCGGAACAGGCTAGCACGGAGCGGATTCGTCCACAGCTTCACCCCAGACTTCTATCGAGACAAGCCCCTGGAGTACCGACTCCTAAAAACAGCATAGCGCGCAATGATCCGCGCGCTTCTAGTGCCAATTTGTGCTACCGATGGATGAAAGAAACAATCATCATCGCGGCGGCAATGAAGTTGAGCACCGCCTGCAGAACATTTCCAAAATGAAGCCTTCGCCGCGCCTTGTTCTGTGCGTCCGTATCATTATCGTCTAGTGCGGCGACGACTTGAAATACAGGCAGCTTGATGATCTTGCCAACACTGCCAGCCACAAACCAAAGCACCAGACCAGTCGTGATCCACCAGTTCTTGAATCCATAGAAATAGAAATACGGAATCGCGCCGAGGAACGGAATGGTCAGCACGGCGTTCATAAAGACGGAGTGCGTCGAATGACGATAGAACGAGTTCAGAAAGTGTTTGAATGTCGCCCCATCCATTTCATTCATCACCTTGCGAAGCACTCCGGCAATAAACATCAACAGTGCCGCATTCATGGCGACGATAGCAAACAGCAGAATCTCAACGAAAGTCTGGCTCATATCGACACTCGCTTCTATTGGTAGTTCCCAATTAGTACAAACGGCGCCCAATAGAACGGGTGGGCCAGATTTCCGGCCCCCTGCGATGCGGAGTCCTCGTCAGCCTGCAGGCCGCGTTGCCCCTTTCCCTTCGCGGTCGCGGAGCTCCCTCGTATAAACGCCAGCTGCGCGTGACGCAGCGCTTCCGCCTTTCCATCCGAGGGCGCCTTCACCCAGCGCGCGTAGAAGTCGCTCATGATCTTGCTTGTGCTCGCGTCGTTCACATCCCACAGCGTAGCCATTACCGCTTCGGCGTCCTTCTGCTGCGCAATCATGCCCAGGCTGTCCATCTCCAAACCGTTCTGCGCCACATCACCTTTAGCGGTACTGCAGGCCGATAGCGTTAACAGCCGCGTTCCATGAAAGCTGATCGTCGAGTCCTCAAGCCGCGAAAGCGTCAGCGGAAAGCCGTCCGGCTGGCCATCGTTCTCTCCGCCCAGCATCAGGTAAGGTTCCGTGCCGCTGCCTGCCTCCATCACAAAGTGGCTCGCAATATGTACCACGGGAAAACCGTTGCCCGCACCCAACTCCGACTTCAACGCAGAGTAAGTGAATTTCTCGTTCGACAACAAAACTCCGTTCAATGGACCATGCGAATCCGGCACAGCTGGGTCATGGGCCACCGCATCCAGCTCCGGCATCACTCCGGGCAACGCCGGCAGTCCGCCGTAACTCTTCGACAGTCCCATCGCAAGCACCTTCAGCCCTTGATCATTCGCACTGGCCGGCGCGCCCATGTGTCCGTAGCTTTCCGGAGTGAAGAGAATATTATCGAAGCGTTCGGCCATGAAATGCTGCCCGTCATAGAGCGCGGCCATCGGCACGTACCGCATCACTCCGTCGAGCGACCACAGCAGCGTCGGCGCCCGCTCATTTCCCTTATTGCCGCGTTCAAGCGCCGCCAACTCATCGCTTAACGGCCCCACCACCATCGCATAGAGTTCGGCCAGATGGGGCTTCGGATCCCCAGACGGCCTGCGCAGTTCATCCCGCACCTGCAGCACCTTGCTGCGCAACTCGGCGGGCGTCGCCTTCAGTTCAAACTTCTCCCGTGTCTGCGCGGTCACGGCGATAGCGTAGGCGTGATATTCGCCCAACAGAAGCCGAATCCCCATAACATTCGAGCCAAGCGCCGCCAGCGTATTCTGCAGTTGGCTGACGTCCGATTTCTCCCTGCTCAAAAGAGCGTTGGCATCCGCGCTCCCAGCCTTTTGCGCCAGTTCGGGATAGAGCGTCTTCCTGAAAAAATCCGCGACCTCCGCATTCGCCGCTTCGATCTTCGTCTCCAGCGCCTGCATGCGCGCCGTCTCGTCCGGCGAGCGCGTTGTCTTGGCATTCAATGTCGCGTACTCCGCGCTCATATCGATCAGGTCGCTCGCGGTCTTCTCCGCACCGCCCAATTTGCTTTCCGCGTCCTGCTGTGCGCTTGTCAGTTTGAGTTGTTCCACTTTGGTTGCCGCCGAGTCGCCGGCTCCGCGCACCACTTCTTTCAGCTCCTGTTCTTTCAGCAAATCCAGAACTTGTTCCGCCTCGCCAAGCCTGTCCGCCTGCACCAGCAACTCGGCCAGCATGCGATACGTCGCCGACCTGGACTGCGCAAAGCCCGCCTGCAAATCCTTGTCGAGTCCTGAAATATTCTTGCGAATCTGCTGGTACGAGTTCACCGCATCCGTACCAAACAGGATTGCCTCGTTCATCCCCTTCTCACTGCGGAAGCCCCACATGATCGATGCTTCAATGTCCCCCTCAATCTCCGGATCGCCCGCCTCCTTCGCCAGCGCCAGCGCTGCCAGCTCGCTCGCCAAAGCCTTTTCAGGATCCTTCGCGGCATAGGCGGTCCGCCCAATACTCGCCAGCGCCACCGATTCCCCGCGCCGGTCCTTTACTTCGCGCCAAATCGCCAGCGCCCGCGTGCCAATAACCAGCGCCTTTCCTGTGTCACCCAGCACCGACCACACGCGGCCCTCATTGGTCATCGTCAATGCCTCGCCGCGACGGTTCCCCGTTTCGCGCCAGATCGCCAGCGCCTCGTCAAAATACTCCAACGACTTGTGCCCTTCGCCCGTGTCGGCGTAAGCCCTCCCAAGATCGTTCAGCACAAGCGCTTCGCCGTTTCGGTTTCCCACTTCGCGCCAAACAGGCAGCGCTTGGTTGTAGTAGTCCAGTGCCATCTGCTCCTGTCCAAGATCGTGATACAGCCGCCCCATAAAGTTCAGCGTGTTGGCCTCCCCCTGGCGGTTGCCGATGGCGCGCCAAAGCGTCAGTGCGTGGTTATATTGCTCCAGCGCGTGCTCCTTCTGGCCAAGATCGGCATACGCTCTGCCCATGTTCGTCAACGTCAGCGCTTCCCCGCCCTGCTCTCCCTCCGCCCGCCAAATTGCCAGGGCCTGGTTGAAATAGTCCAGCGACTCCTTCCCTCTGCCCATGTCGGAGTAGGTCTTTCCCAGGTTGTCGAGCGTACTTGCCTCGCCCGAACGGCCCGCCGTGTCCTTCAAATTGGGGAGGCCGCTGGCCATCCGCTTTTTCGCCAGTGCGTCGCGCATTGTGCCGAGACGCGGCCCCGTTTCCTGCGGTCCCTGATCGATGTCATGCCAAATCGCCAGCGACTCGTTCAAAGCCTTCAACGCCTCGTCTCTCCGGCCAAGATCGTCATAGGCGCGCCCCAGGTTGTTGAGTGAATTGGCTGCACCCTGCTTCACATTCAGAACGCGCCACATCCGCAGCGCCTGCTCAAAGAGCGGCAACGCTTTGTCTTGCTGGCCCATGTCCGTGTAAACCCGGCCCGTTGTATTGAGGATCATCGCCTGCGCAGCCATGTTGTTGATGTTCTGCTCCAGGGGCATTGCGGTGTTCAAGCACTCCAGCGCCTTCTGCATCTTGCCTTCCTGCCGATACAGGTAGCCGAGAGCAATCAGTTCACTGCCCTGTTCCTTCGCATTTTGCGTTGCACGTGCCTGGACGAGCTTCTGTTCGTGTTCGTCAATCTGGGTTTGCAGCGATGCGGTTTGGCCGCTGGCAAACCACCCCGCCGTCATCAGCACAATACCGAGGCATGCCACAACTCTTCGATTCCCTGGCGAATTCATACGGTTCCCTTAGCCGCACCGTGTCCTGTCCGATTTCCCCGCAACCATCGCACGATTCCGAGGCCCGAGGCGAAAAGCCAAGGCTGCCCGCCCATCGGTGACTTGCATTCGACCCGATTCTACGCGCTCCCCCATGCGGGCTCCTGCCGAAATTCAACGCGGCACCTTCATAAGGAGTGGCACTTCATTTGGGGGGGCCGAGGGCTCGGAGCTACCCGGCGTGCGACAACGGCGAGGAAGAACCGGAAAAATCGAAATTCGAAAAATGGCGGTTTTCCGCATTGATCTCTTTTCGCAGTTCGAGCCACAGTTCGTTTGGGATCTTCAGGAAAACTTCGACCACCTTGGGGTCGAATTGGGTGCCTGCACACCGCAGAATCTCTTCCCGCGCATCGTCGAAGGACCTCGACTTGCGGTACGGACGGTCGCTAGTGATCGCGTCCATTGCATCGGCAACCGCAAAAATCCGTGCGCCAATCGGGATCTCGTTGCCGCGCAACCGGCTCGGGTAGCCGTTCCCGTCATAGTGCTCCTGATGCGTGTACACAATGGCGGCCGCCTCGCTCAGGAAAGGAATCTTGCGCAAAATATGGTAGCCACGCGTGCAATGATCGCGCATGACTTCCTCTTCTTCGGGCGTCAGCTTGCCCGGTTTGCGCAGAATTCCGTCCGGAATCGCCATCTTCCCAATGTCGTGCAGAAACGCTCCACGCGCAATCACCTTAATCTCCGGCGGAGGCAGCCCCATCGCCCGGGCCAGCGCGATCGTATAGGCCGTCACGCGCTTCGAATGGCCCTCCGTCTCGGAGTCCTTCAGATCAAGCGCATCGCCCAATGCCTCCAGCGTTACGTCATAGGAGTGCTCGAGGTCTTCCATCGCCTGGCGCAGCATCTCCGTGCGCGCGCGCACCACCTGTTCCAGGTTTTGCTGGTAGTTATGGCTTTCCTGCAATGCCTGGCGATGATCGAGAGCGCGTTGCACGGTCGCCACCAGGTGCTCGCGCTCAAACGGTTTCAAAAGGTAGTCGTACGCCCCCCGCCGCATCGAGTCGATCGCCACGCTGATATCGTGAATCGCGCTCACCATCACGACCGGAAGATGGGGCTGATCCACATGCAGGCGCTCCAGCAGGGCAATGCCGTTTCCGTCCTGCATCACGATATCGGTGAGCACAAGATCGAACGGCGCCTGTGCAATGAAGTCCAGTGCCTGCGAACCGCTGATCGCCAACTGCACAACATGGCCTTGCCGCTCCAGCGTTGCCCCAATCATCGATCGCACAGGGGCTTCGTCGTCGACGATCAGGATGCGCGCCGGGTGCCGCGCGTGGGTACGCTCTTCCCCGTTCGCGGGCTTAAACATCGCCGCACCGCTTAACCCGTGATTTGTCTGGTTCGATGACAATCCTGTCTCCTCGCGCCCCATCCGCGTTAACCTGCGCTGGAAACCGAGTTTCTTAAATCCGATGACCGCTTGTCTGTTCTACTTTGAATCCTCTTGTCCATTGCACGATGAACGAGATTAGCTATTCCTTTAACTCCGGGCAGGGCATCCGGTCTCGATTCTGGATCCATTGCGGGTCCGATATCTCCCATTCCTCGTCCTGCTGCCTCATCCGCTCATACCTTTGTTTCCAGGGAATGTATGACGAACTTACGCCAGCCTAGTCCAGGGTGCAAGCCCTTCTACAACAAGTATCAAAGTATTCAATAAGATTAGCCGCGACTATATCAATCCTGCCATCAAACGAAAGTACCGTCCCGACATTCGAACCGAACGCAACCAACCGCATTGCAAATTGCATTCTCCGCTTTGCTGTCCTCTGGGGGCCTCCACTGCCGTCCGCCCGCGAACTGTCTACTAGCCCTTCGCCTTGTTTCTTGCACGACGTGCGGCTGCCCAGCCTTCCTTCGTCACCTGGCGGCCCCGGGCCACAGCCAGGGCATCAGCCGGAATGTCCTCGGTAATGCAGGATCCCGCTGCGATGTACGCGCCGTCCGCAATCGTCAGCGGCGCCACAAGTGTCGAATCGCTGCCCACAAACACGCTTTCTCCGATGCGGGTCGAATGCTTGTGCACACCGTCGTAGTTACACGTGATCACGCCGGCGCCGATGTTGGTCTTCGCGCCAATCTCTGAGTCTCCAAGGTAGGCCAGGTGCCCAGCCTTCACGCCCTTGTGCAGCTTTGACTTTTTCACCTCGACAAAATTCCCGATGTGCACGTCTTCGCCAATCTCGCATCCTGGGCGCATCCGCGCAAACGGACCAATATCGGCGCCATCCGCAATGCTGCTGTCGGCCAACACGCAACTCTGCCGGATGATGACCCTGCGGCCAACCACGCAATTCTCCAGCACGGTAAAAGAGCGGATGCGCGTCTCCGCACCCACACTCGTCTTGCCCAGCAGCTGCACAAAAGGCTCGAGGATGGCGCCCGGCTCCACCTCGACGCCTTCATCGATGACGCAGGTTTCGGGCTTGAAGATCAACACTCCTGAAGCAATAAGCCGCTTGACGGCAGCATCGCGTGCGGCGGAGTCGAGCGCGATAATTTCTTCTGTGGTGGGCACGGCAGCCTCTCTTGCAGTGGTTATGCAAGCTCCCGGCCAAGCCTGGCACCGCCGGCCGGGAGCCGCGTTACTTACTTTGCGCCAGCCGGTTGCTTGGGTTGCGGAATGGTGATATCGACCGGATGAATCGGTCCCAGGTTCAATCCATCCAGGCCCGGCTTGATCTCCGAACCGTTGCCAACCACGAGCACCGCCAAGTTGTCGGTATGGACATACTTCTTCGCAGCAGCGCTCAGGTCCGCGAGCGTCACTTTTTCGATCGCGGCCTTGTAGGTTTCCAGATAATCCGCCGGATAGCCATAAAACTCCAACCGCTCGCGCTCGGCCAATACTTTGTCGCGCGTGTCGTATTCGAAGAGGAACGAGTTCAGAATCTCATCCTTGGCTCGCTTCAGCTCGGCATCAGTAAAGGGAGTGGTCGTCAGCTCGGATAGCATCCTGAGCGCCTCTGTTGTGGCCTCCACTGTGTGGATGCTCTGGGTCATGATCATGACGCGGAACAGTCCGGAATGGTCATAGGCGTACCCATAACCTCCGCTCACAGCGTAGGCCCATCCCTTTTCCGTTCTGATTTTTTGAAAGAGCCTGCTGCCGAAGCCGCCGCTGAGGATATTGTTCATCACCGACAGGGTTGGTACATCGGGATTGCGCCGGTCCGTGCCCAGTCCCACGATCTCCACGTTGGACTGGTTCACATCGTCTTTGTTGATGAAGTAAACGGCTGGATGCGTCTCTGCGAAACTCTCGTGATGCGCCGGCAGCGGCTTCACGGCCGGCAGCGATTCGAACGTCGCGCGCAGCTTGGCTTCCATTGCCGCGGGATCAAAGTCGCCGCTCACGCTCACGATCAGCTTGCCCTTCAGCGTGCGATCGTGCCATGCATTCAGATCGGCCAGCGTCACTGCACCAATCGTGGCCAGCTCCTCTTGCCGAGTGTAGGGGCTGTCTGGCCCATAGACCAGCTTCGTCGATTCGCGCGAAGCAATCTCCCCTTCATCATCGTTGCGCCGAACAATCCCCGTGGCGTCTTGTTGCTGCGCCAGTTGCAGTTTCTCTTCGTCGAACTTGGGATGGAACAATAGATCCATCGCCAGCCCGTACACCTGGTCGGCGTCGCCCTTCAGCGAATCCCACGACAGAGCCGTCGAGTCCACGTCGCCGCCCGTCTCGATGTGCGCCGCCTTCGCCTCCAGCAGGTCGTCCATCGCGTCGCCGCTCAACTTCTCCGTGCCGCTGGTGCGCCACGTCTGCCCGTAGAGGTCGACCATCCCCGCTTTCGCCGCCTGCTCATCCCGCGAACCGCCCGGAATCAGCACCGATCCACTCACGAACGGCAGTTCGTGGTCTTCCTGCAGAAACAGGACGATCCCATTCTTCAATTCAATCCGCTTCGGCTGATGCGGGTTGAAGGCGTGCAACGGGGGCGTGGGAATCTTCTCCCATGGCTTGATCTCTTGCGCGCTCAATTCCCAGGTTGCAAGCGGCCCCAGCAGGACAAAAGACAATGCCGCAGCAACGATTGCGCCTGCCAGCCGTCTCCTGTTTCTTTGTTCCCTGGTTCCCCTGTTCCCTGAGCCCTCGGTCCCTGACCTTTGATCTCTGATTTCTGTTCTACGATCTCCGTTCGTCATTGCGCGCCCCCATTCTTGGCATCGGCCGCCGGAGCTTCCGTTTCAATCTCGGCGCTGGTACGGTTTGAGGCCACAAACACCTGGTTGGCGACACGCTTGATATCCGCCTTGGTCACTTTGTCTACCTTGTCCAACTGCAGGAACAGCTCACGCCAATCGCCATAGCGCGTCTGGTACTCCGCCAAAGCATTCGCCAATCCCTGATTGTCGGCCAGGCCGCGCAGCAGGTCGGCCTTGGCGCGCGTCTTGTACATCTCAAGTTCCGCGTCGGTCACCTCCGTGGACTTCAGCTTGTCGATTTCCTTGTGGATTGCTTCCTTGATCTCGGCCGGCGTGTGGCCCGGCAACGGAACGCCATAGAAAGCAAACAGCCCCGGATACTTGTCTCCCGGAAACGGGCTGAAACCCTGCGACACTGCGGCAATCTGCTGATCGCGCACCAAGCTGCGATAGAGCCGCGACACCCGCCCGTTCGACATGATGTCCTGAATCGCGTCGTACACCGCATCATCCGGATCACGATAACTCGGCCGATGATAGCCCTCAATGTAAAACGGCTGCGTCTGTTCCCGGATCACTACGGTCTTCTCCGCAAACTGCTTGGGCTCAATCGTCGTCATGTCCAGGGGCTTGGGTCCGCCGGGAACCTTGCTGAAATATTTCTCGAGCATCGGCAGAACCTCCGCCGCCTTCACATCTCCAACTACCGCAACCACGACGTTCGAACCGACATAATACTTCTTGTGGAATTCCATCGCCTCGGTGGCTGTAATCTGCTCCAGTTCGCTCGGCCAACCAATGTTGCTCCGGCCATAGTTGTGCGCGACATAGGCGGTCGCAGTAAGTTGCTCCAGCATTCTTCGAATTGGATTGGAGTCAATGCTCATGCGCCGCTCTTCCCTCACCACATCGCGTTCCTTGTAAAACTCGCGCGGTACGGTGTCAGAAAGCCGTCCGCTTTCCAGCCACGCCCAAAGCTCCAGCCGGTTCTCGGGCATCGACCAGAAGTACATCGTCTCGTCCAGCCCCGTGGACGCATTCAGGCCGTCCGCGCCATTCTCCTGCGCCACCTCAGTGAATTGATTGGGAATGACGTACTGGTGTGCCTCGTTCTGCGCGTCGACAAACGCCTTCTTCAATCCTTCGAGCTTCTGCGCATCGCGGCCCACAGGCTTCAGATATTCGGCTTCATACGCATCGTTCGCCGCCTCTACCTTCGCCAACGCAATCTTTTCCGCCGCGTAATCCTTGGTCCCAATCTCACTGGTCCCCTTGAAGGCAAGGTGTTCGAACATATGGGCCAGGCCGCTGTTGCCAGAGGGATCGTTGACGTCGCCCGCATCGATAAATGTGGTGTAGCTGAAAACCGGCGCATCGTTCCGCTCGCAGATCAGCAAGGTAAGCCCATTGGGCAGCACCTTGGTCGTAATCCTCTGCTCAAAACTCTTCAGATCCTGGGCCAACGCGCCGCTGACAGCCATCGCCACCAACGCCAATGTCCAGAGGCACTTCCACAACGGGGAAAAGGCATTACTCCGCATTCCTGCTCCTTGGCGGAGCGAACTTGTCGCTTGCCGCATCCTTCCAACCTATTGTCCCAGATCGGGGGCGTCAAACGGCAGTGTCCCACCGAACCACGCGCCCTCCCACTGCGTATAGCCTCATACTGGTGAGGTTTCCATGCGCAAATGGGCCGGTCGTGTCTTTGTTTTATTAGCGGTGGTTGTCGTAGTCGCGTGCGGCGCCATCTGGGTCATCGAATTCTTTCCACGCCACGACTCGCATCCCCCTCTCCGCCTCGCCAAGGGAACCGTCGCCATTCAGCATGCGCGCATTTACGTCGCGCCCAGTACCCCGCCCATCGAGGATGGAACCATCTTGATTCGCGATGGCCTGATCGCTGCCGTCGGTCCTGACGTCGACGTTCCCGTCGGCTCCGCCATCATCCCTTGCGACCACTGCGTCGTCACCGCCGGCTTCTGGAACGCCCACGTCCACTTCACCGAACCTAAGTGGAACCTCGCTCAATGGAAATCAGCCGAGGTCCTCAATTCCCAGCTCGCCGACATGTTTCTCAGTCGCGGATTCACCACCGTCATCGATCTGGGCTCCAACCCCGCCGATACCTTCTCCATCCGCCGCCGCATCGAGGAAGGCGAATTGACCGGCCCTTACATCTACAGCGCCGGCACCGCCCTCTATCCGCCCCACGGCGTTCCGTTCTACGTGCGCGACACCGCGCCCCGCTGGATGGTCGCCTTGATGCCTCAACCAGCCACTCCCGACGCGGCAGAGCGAATTGTCCGCCGCAACCTCGCCTCCGGCGCCGACCTTACCAAGCTCTTCACCGGCTCTTGGATCGCCCACGGCACCGTCGAGCCCATGCCGCTCGACATCGCCAGGGCCGCCGTCGAAACCAGCCACCTCAACGGCAAACTCGTCTTCGCCCACCCTTCAAATCTGGCCGGTGTGCGCGTTGCCATCGACAGCGGTGTTGACGTTCTTGCTCACGCCGCCGACGACACCAACGGAGTCGATCAGGCCCTCCTCGCCTCCGCCATTCACCGCAACATGGCCATGATCCCCACCCTCAAAATGTTCTCGACAACCGTCACCCAGGATCCGCATTACATGGACCCGATCTGCAACGAAGTCCGCCAGTTTCACGACCTGGGCGGCCAGCTGATCTTCGGAACCGACGTCGGCTACATGACCGACTACTCGACCGACGGCGAATTCGTCGAACTCGGCAAAAGCGGTCTCGACTGGCAGAACATTCTGGCCATGCTCACCACCAACCCCACCGCGCGCATGGGCGTCTCTGATCAAAAAGGAACGGTCGCTCCCGGCAAACTCGCCGACCTCACCATCCTCTCCGCCGACCCCGCCAAGAACCTGACCAACTTCGCGCGCGTCGTAACGGTGATTCGTTCCGGCAAGGTCGTCTGGCAGCGATAATGTCTGCCTGAGCTCTTCGCATGACTCGCGTGGCCATCCTCGAAACCGACCGGCTGCTTCTTCGCCCCTGGCGCGCTGCCGATCGGGAGCCCTTCGCCCAGATCAACGCCGACCCCGCGGTGATGGAATATTTCCCCAGCGTCCTCTCCGCCGACGAATCCAACCACCTGGCCGACCGCGCCGAAGCCCACTTCGCGAGCCACGGCTTCGGTCCCTGGGCCGCCGAACTCCGTGAGACTGCGGAATTCATCGGCTACATCAGTCTCTTCGTCCCCGGCTTCGAAGCCGCCTTCAGCCCTTGCGTCGAAATCGGCTGGCGCCTCGCCTCCCGTCACTGGGGCAAGGGTCTGGCTACGGAAGGCGCCCGCACCGTCGTTCGCCATGCGTTTCAATCCCTCCAGCTGCCCGCCCTCGTCTCCTTCACGGTTCCCGCCAACACCCGCTCTCGCCGCGTCATGCAGAAACTCGGCATGACCCACGATCCGGGCGAGGATTTTGACCATCCGCAACTGCCCGTTGCGCACCCGCTCCGGCATCACGTGCTCTACCGTCTGGCCGCGCGGGATGTCCTATACTGAGGACTGCGTCTTTGCGGCGTCCAACCGTGCAGACGCTGCAATTCCGGAGGGCTTTTCTTGGCTTTACCATCCACTGTCGCCGAAACAAATCGCCCTCGCATTCGCTCCACCACCGTGATCTGCGTGCGCCGCAATGGCGATGTCGTCATGGCTGCCGACGGTCAGGTTACCCTCGGCGATCACGTGCTCAAGCACTCCGCCAAAAAGATCCGCCGCCTCTATCAAGACAAGATCCTCGCCGGGTTCGCCGGTTCCACAGCAGATGCCTTCTCCCTCTTCTCCCGCTTCGAAAGCAAGCTCGAGCAGTACGCCGGCAACCTCAATCGTGCCGCCGTGGAGCTCGCCAAAGACTGGCGCACCGACAAGATGCTGCGCAACCTTGAGGCGCTCCTCGTCGTTGCCGACGCCGGGCAGACCTTCCTCATCTCCGGTTCCGGCGACGTAATCGATCCCGATGAACCCATCGCCGCCATCGGCTCCGGCGGCAGCTACGCAACCGCAGCCGCACGTGCCCTCATGGAGAACACCGCCCTCGGCGCCCGTGAAATCGCCGAAAAAGCAATGAAGATCGCCGGCGATATCTGCATCTATACCAATGACCACGTCACCATCGAGGAGTTGAAGAGCTAACGCGCACATTTTCGCCGGCTCATCGTACCCATGGCCATCTACCTGCCCGCATCCGCTGAAGAACAAGATCTCGCACTCGACGAGTTGACCCCCCGCGAAATCGTCGCCGAGCTCGACAAGCATGTCGTCGGACAAAAAGCCGCCAAGCGCGCCGTGGCCATCGCGCTGCGCAATCGCCAGCGCCGCCAGAAGCTGCCCCCCGACCTCGCCGACGACATCATGCCCAAGAACATCATCATGATTGGGCCCACCGGTGTAGGCAAAACTGAAATCGCGCGCCGCCTCGCCAAGCTCACCAATTCCCCCTTCCTCAAGGTCGAAGCCTCGAAATTTACCGAAGTTGGCTACGTCGGACGCGACGTCGAATCCATGATCCGCGACCTTGTCGAAATCGCCATCGATATGGTGCGCGAAGAACGCCTCGAAGAAGTAGAAGATCGCGCCGAAATGAACGCCGAAGAGCGCCTGCTCGACGTCTTGCTGCCGCCGCCCCCCGCCACACCGCAGGGCCAGGAGGGACAGCTCAAGCTGCCCGAATCCGACTCCCATCAGCGTTCCCGCGAAAAACTGCGCCAGCAATTCCGCGAAGGCAAACTCGACGACCGCATGGTCGAGCTCGACGTGCGCGACCGCGGCAACCCCCAGTTCGGCATCATCTCCAATCAGAACCTCGAAGACATGGAGATGAACCTCAAAGACATGCTGCCCAACATCTTTGGCGGCGGCACCAAAAAACGCAAAATGAAAGTCGCCGACGCCTTCGACTACCTCGTGCAGGAAGAAGAAGGCCGCCTCATCGATATGGACCAGGTGAACCGCATCGCCACCGAGCGCGTCGAGTCAAGCGGCATCATCTTCCTCGACGAGATCGACAAGATTGCCGGCCGCGAAGGCGGCCATGGCCCCGACGTCTCCCGCGAAGGCGTGCAGCGCGACATCCTCCCCATCGTCGAAGGCACCACCGTCAACACGCGCTACGGCATGGTCCGCACCGATCACATTCTCTTCATCGCCGCTGGCGCCTTCCACGTCTCCAAGCCCAGCGACCTCATCCCCGAGTTGCAGGGCCGCTTCCCGCTCCGCGTCGAATTAAAATCGCTCACCGTCGAAGACTTCCTGCGCATCCTCACCGAGCCCAAGTCGTCGCTCACCAAGCAATACACCGCACTTCTCGAAACGGAAGGTGTCCGCCTCGAGTTCGAACCTGAAGCCCTGCGCGAGATGGCCGAGTTCGCCTTCAAGGTCAACGAAGCGACTGAGAACATCGGCGCTCGCCGCCTCCACACCATCATGGAAAAGGTGCTTGAAGACGTCAGCTTCCTCGCTCCCGACGTAGCCCGCCGCGCGCCCGACGACGAACAGGCCGTAGCCCTCTCCGCGGCCATCAAAAGCGAGTCCTCCACGCCCCTGCCCTATCAGGAGCGCATGACCGCCTCCGGCCCCGAAAAGGTCTTCACCATCACGTCGGATTACGTGAAGCAGATGGTCGCCACCATCGTGAAAGACCACGACCTCAGCCGCTACATTCTCTAGCATCACTTCGCAGCTTCAATCGTCGCGTGTTGCTCGCGAGGCAATCATCTCTTGCATATATACGAGGATCGCGGAGATCACCGAAACAAGAGGGATGACCATGAGTACGAAGGACAGTGGCCCGGCCTCTGCAAAAAACTCTGCGTTGAATCTCCCAAAGAACATGACCCAGTCATCAAAACCTTTGCTTGGCTGCCAAGATTGTCGTCTCACTACAATCGCGCCTGCATAGAGCAGGAGAACGACCGCAGTCTGCCAACACGCAGTCCAACTCAGCATCCAGAGTGACTTTTGCGCGCGGCGCATCCGTTCGAAAACCCACACGGGCGCAATTAGGCAAGAGAGGGTTGAAGACAATTCGAGAGTCCGGATCTCCGCCGTGGCCAGGGTGCGGAATCCTCCCGCGATCTGAGCACCCATGGAGTATGTCCACCAAAGGACACCGAAGATCCCAAGGCACAAAAAGACGAAAGCAATAATGAAAGATCCGACAGTGAATTGGTTGGAGCGTCCAATACCGATCACGCGACTAGGGTCTCACGGTTGGTTGGTTAATTAAACGACCTCTTGCAGGTCCTCGTTTCTCCTGCTACCTTTTTCTCGTACCTCGGCAGTCCGCGCCGGCTCACTAACCAGCGGGCTCTACCCGCACTCTCCCGCTCTTGAGGGATTGTGGATGGAGGCGTATCAGAGCACTTCGGGGGAAGTGTGTCTGCGCTTCGAATCCAGTTCACCTAGCCACCGCCCCCTCCCCTCCATGCATCCCACCCCATAGGAGAGTGCAATGACCCAGCCCGCGCAGCACCACGGCATCAACTACATCGAACTCACTTCTTACGACATCGAGCGCTGCAAGCGTTTTTACGAGAAAGTCTTCGGCTGGAACTTCCAGGACTTCGGACCCGACTACATCAGCTTCGATCGCGAAAGCGCCGGCATCGACGGCGGCTTTCGCCGCGGCGACATCGGTCAGAAACAGCCGGACTTCGCACCCTTGATCGTGATCTATTCGCAGGACCTCAAAGCGACAGAAGTCGCGATCCTGGAGAATGGCGGCGAAATCGTCGTGGCCACATTCGAGTTCCCCGGCGGTCACCGCTTCCACTTCAGCGACGGCGCCGGCAACATCCTCGCCGTCTGGTCCGAATAACTCCCCCTCGCACCGCCCCCAATCCGCACGAAAATGGGTGCCCCAGGTCTCGCTTCTGAGACCTGGGAAAGCACGAACCCCAACTCCGGCTTGAAGGGCGCGAAGCGCAGTTGGCCCCACCGCAAGTGGCCGCAGGTGCCTAATTCACCGCCGGCGGAGGCAACGCCTTGCGTTTCTTCAAGTCTTCGCGCACCAGCGTGAGCCCCAGGATGCAGCGCTCAAACCAGTCTGAGAGGCGCGCGAACAGCGGCGCCTCCTGCTCGTATTCGAACAGGTCGAATTTGCTCACGATGTAGTAGCTTTCCTTGCCCGCGCTGATGAGTTCGGTCAAGCTCGGCTTGGCCCCGCGCCGTCTGTGCCCCGGCGTCATGGCCTCCGGGTACATGCCGCTCACAAACAGGGCATAGTCGCCAATGTATTTGCGGATCGCGCGCTCCGTATCGAACGAAGCCGCCGTCCCGTGCACCGGATCGGCCGCCAGCAGCATGGCTTGCAACTCCTCAACGGGATGACCCGAGGAATCGCGCATCTGGTAGAGTTTGTCGGCCTCGGAGAATTCGCACAGAAGATGGGCCACGTAGCCGGTCACGTCCGGATCGTTGATTCCCAGCTTGCCTTCGTAGCTGCTGCGCACTGCCTGGTGAAAGAACGGCTGAAGCGGATGGGCCTGCGATTCCATTCACGATCTCCTCAGCTGCGCGCGCAGCCGAACTGCCTTTGCGGCCATGACTGGTTGCGTGGGCGAGGAAAACCAGCCACTGCCTGGTTATGTTGCTTTGACACTGAGCTTACTGAATCTGTTGCGTTTGCCAAGGGGGGCATCGCAACATTCCTAGCAATGGAACCATGCAACTGCGAGCGTTCAGAGCAGGCAGATACAACCGAACGGAGATCTCTCGCGTAGGACGACCACGGATTCGGGCTGAAACTAAGCCGCAGGTGCAAATTTGCGTTCTGCGAGTTCATCGCGCACAAATGCCAGCGCCAGAATGCACCGCTCAAACTCTTCGCAGAGACGCAGAAACAAAGGAGCCTCTTTTTCGAACTCGAAGACATTGAACTGGCTCACGATGTAGTAGCTCTCCTTGCCGGCCGCGATCAGTTCGGCAAGTGTAGGGCCATCGCCCAGAGCGGTGGTTGCCGACTTGACCACGTCGTAGCACATGCCGCTCACAAACAGCGCGTAATCGCCAACGTACTTGCGCACCGTACGTTCTTCGACAAACGAAGATGCGGTGCCATAGATGGGATCGGAGGCACGCACCATCTCAGCGAGTTGTTCCAGACGATGGCCTTCCTCGTCATGCAGTCGATAGATGTTGTTAGGTAAGGAGAACTCACACAACATCCGCGCCAGGTAGCTAACGAGCTCACCATCGTCCATGCCGAGCTTGTTCTCGCAGGTTTCGCGAACAATCTCTAGAAAATAGGACTCGAGCGGATGAACTTGTGTCTGCATAGCAACCTCCACGAACCGCAAGCCAAGTTGTTGCTTTCTGTATCTCCGAGTGTAGTGAGAAATTGGCGGTTGACTGTGATTGAAATCACGTCGCATCGCGACACGAAATAGGGCGTTCATCTATCTGCACGAAAGAAAGGGCAGCCGCGAGGGCTGCCCTTGTGAAGTTGAATTCAGGCTTCGGGTTACACTGCGGCGGGCGCGCGGGATTCCAGCGCAGCCAGCCGATTGGCGAGCAGGCCCTCGAGCTTCTCGAGCGCAGCCGAGAATCCTTCAATGCCTTCCTTCAATTTGTCCGTGGCCATGCGATCTTCCGCGTGCATGCGATCAAATGTCGCTTTATCCACGTTGATTCGCTCGAGGGGCAGAGACTTGGCCGCTTCGGGATCGAGTTTGCGCGGCAGGTCTGCCTGAGTCGACTCAAGCTCCGCGAGCAACTGCGGAGAGATGGTCAGCAGATCGCATCCCGCGAGCTCGGTAATTTCGCCGATGTTGCGGAAGCTGGCTCCCATAACCACCGTCTTGTAGCCGAATTTCTTGAAATAGTTGTAAATCTTTGTCACCGACTGGACGCCGGGGTCATCGGCGCCGTGGAAGTCTTTGCCGGTGTCTTTCTTGTACCAATCGAGAATGCGGCCGACGAATGGGGAAATCAACGTCACCCCCGCGTCGGCTGCAGCAATTGCCTGGTGCATGCCGAACAGCAGGGTGAGGTTGCAGTGAATGCCTTCGCGCTCAAGGACCTCGGCAGCACGAATGCCCTCCCATGTGGAGGCAATCTTGACCAGCACGTGTTTGCGGTCGACACCCGCCTGATCGTATTGCGCGATGATTTCACGAGCCTGCTCGATGGTGGCGTGGGTATCGTAGGAGAGACGCGCATCGACCTCCGTGGACACGCGGCCCGGCACGATCGCCAGGATCTTTTTGCCGAAAGCGACGGCCAGCCGCTTGAAGGCGAGGTTGGCCACATCCTGATCGGTGGCGCTGTCGCCGAGTTCCTTGCGGGCATCAAGCAAGACGCCGTCGACGATCGGCTGATACTGCGGCATCTGCGACGCCGCGGTAATGAGCGATGGATTGGTGGTGGCATCGGTGGGGCGAAACTTCTCCATTGCTTCAATGTCGCCGGTATCGGCAACAACGGTCGTAAACTCTCGCAACTGCTCCAGCAAATTCTGCGGCATGGTTCCTCCAGGGAAAGAGTGCGCCCGCGAGCGCGTCGGTTTCCAGTGTAACCCTAGTTTGGATTCGCCTGATTGGGCGAGGTTGCATTTCACCGAAGAATCAAGTTGCATCCCCTGCAAACGTGTTGCTCAACACGCCGAGGCCGCTGATTTCGACATCCACGCGATCGCCTGCCTTTAACGGCGCGACTCCGGCTGGGGTCCCGGTCAGCACCAAGTCGCCCGGCTCAAGCGTAATAGCTGCCGTAATATAGCGGAGCAACTCCGGGATCGAGAAGATGAAGTCGCTGGTCGAGCCACGCTGTCGCACTTCGCCGTTCACGCGGGTTTCGATTGTGAGTCCGGCTTCGGGATCTACCGCATCGCTCACAAACGGGCCTACGGGGCAGAAGGTGTCGAATCCCTTGGCGCGTGTCCACTGGCCATCTTTCTTCTGCAGGTCGCGGGCGGTCACGTCGTTGGCCAGTGTGTAGCCACGGACGAAGCTGCGCCAATCGGCCTCGGCAGTCAGCTTGCTGGCTCGCTTGCCTATGACGAGTGCCAGTTCGCCCTCGAAGTCCACGCGGTCAGAAGCAGAGGGCATTTGCACGACACCGCCGGGCGCGAGCAATGAGGACACCGGCTTGAAGAAGAGCAGCGGTTCGGCGGGAACCTCGTTGCCGAGTTCTTTGGCGTGATCGCGATAGTTGCGCCCGACACAGATGATTTTTGTTGGCGTCACGGGCGGGAGCAGCCTGGCGGAGCTGAGTGCGATCGGCTCAAAATCAAAGCTCCAGGAAGTTGCACGCGTGTGGGCCAGTTTGTACGCGAGATCTTCCTCGGGCGCGGCGGCCAGGTCGACGATCCACCATTCGCCGCCGCGCTCTTCCACCGCGCCATAAAGGTTCTGATCTTCAAAGACGAAACGGCAATACCTCATGACAAATCATTCTCCACGCAAAAAGTTATGTCAGTCTTTGGGCACTGTCTCCTGCGCTTCAATGGAATGGGCGCTCTCATGCCCGCTGTGATCGATGGCGCTCACCGAGTAGTGATACGTCCGCCCCGACTCCACGTGTGCATCGTGAAACGCTGGTCCAACAACGGGCTCTGACGGTGAAATCCGCTGCCACGGGTCGTCGCCTTCGCGCCGAAAGACAATGTAGCCGGCGATGTCGGCATCGGTGTCGGGCTGCCAGCTCAGGTCGATCGCGGTTTCTGCCGGATTCGCACCCACCGAGGCGACAGCCGCGAGGCCGGTTGGCACAGCGGGGGGAAATATATCCTTTGCCTCCACGCGCACAGGCTCTGACAGGGCACTGGCCAACTCAAGCGCATTTCCACCTGTGCTCACTTGCGCCACGCGCTGGGCACGATATTCGTAAGTGTTGCCAAAACGAATGCTCTTGTCGACTGCTCGACCGTCGTGTGCATCCTCGATCAGCAGATTCTGCTCGAGCGGCTCGCCCGGTTGCGCGAGCAATCCTTCCTTCGGTTTCGCGACTGAGGGAGTCAGGAGCTTGCGTTCGAGACGTACTGGCGTGTCGTCACCATTCGTTGCCCATTGCAACCGTATGCCGGATTTGCGGATCTCGGCGCTTAGATTCTCCACTGGCGCGGGAGGAGAGCCCGCCAACACGGGCGCAGCGTTCGACAATCCAGCCGACCGGCCATTGCGATTTTTGAGCTCAACGAAATAGCTCACGACACGCGGATTGCCGGTGGCGAGCGCTGTGGGCAATGTGTCAACAAATGAAGCTGCCGCGCCGGGCGCGAATGCTGGAGGGGTGCTTGCATCAGCGCAGGTACTTCCGACCTCCTGCCGACAAACCCTCACCGCAATTTTGCCGCGCAGCAGGAGCTTATCGGTATTGCGCCTGGGCATCGTCCAAGCGAGAGTGATCTGGTTGCCGGCGCGCGCGGCGTTTAGGTCGGTCACCCGATCGGGGAGCTGGAGCGACGGCGGCTGTGGCGCGCCCGGCGTCCCGCATCCAGCCAGACCGACAGCAAGCGCGGCCCCGATGACAGCCGATCCCCATCTGTGCACTGGACTCATTGCCTTCCCAGTCTAATGGAGCAGGCAGCTAGATCTCGGCACGGCGCTGCGCTTTGAAGCGCCGGGCCTTCATGCGGTTGCCACATAGCTGCATGTTGCACCACCGGCGGGTGTGGTTCTTGCTCGTATCGAGAAAAAGCCACCGGCAATCGGGCTTTGCGCAGGCTCGCACCAAGGCCAGTTGCTCCGATGTGATCAGTTCCTCGGCGCTCAGGGCAAGCCGCCATAAGGGCATTTCGGAGGGCAGGTCATCTCCGGACCAAATCCACGAAGCGCCGGTCGCATTCCACTGAAGTTTCTGGAGCGCATGGGCTTTTTTGAAAGACTTTTCGAGCGTTTCAAATGCGTGCGATGCGGGTGGCCGGGTATCAACGGCCGCGTAGAGTACATTCGCCAGCGCCTCGCGCAAATCGCGCACGGCTGAAAGCGCTTTATTGCGACTGTCGTCGCTTCCGCCTCGCAATAAACGCCGCATTTCCTTTGGGTCGATCAGGAGCGATTGACCTGCGAAGCCCATGAGATCAGAGTAGGTCTTGAGAAGCTCTTCTTGCTGGCCCTGACGAAATCGCCAATCCAGCGTATTGACCAGGTCGAGGGCAGGGTGCCCGCCAAACAGCTGAAATGTGCGGCCTCGCAGTACGGATTCGATTGCCACCGCTAACCTCTCAAACAATATTGACAGGTTACCGCGTACTCCGTAAAGTGATAACTGTCTATGAGCTATTCAGTGGTTACCAATCCGGCAACGGAAAATACTCCTGGATCGTTCAGGCTCCGCATGGCCCTGGCTTTCTTCGCCATCTACTTCCTGTGGGGCACAACCTTTCTCGCCATCCGCATTGCGGTCGAGGAACTGCCGCCGTTGTTTGCCGCCGGGGCGCGCTTCTTCACGGCGGGCGTCGTGCTTTATGTCTTCATGCGCATTAAGGGGTTGCCCAGCCCTTCTGCGCGGCAATGGCGCAATCTCGGCCTGACTGCGCTGGTCATGTTCGTGGCCGAGTATGGCCCGCTGTTCTGGGCCGAGAAATTCGTGCCATCCGGCATCGTCTCTGTGCTGGCCGCCACCATTCCGGTCCTCACCCTGATTCTTGAAATCCTGATCCTGCGCCAGAAACATTTTCACGTGACCACCGTTGTTTCCACGCTGCTGGGCTTTGCCGGCGTGGGCATTTTGATGTTGCGCGGCGGAGGGTTAACGTTCCCGCTTGTGCCTTGCTTCGCGGTCCTGGCCGGCTCCGTGTGCTGGTCGCTGGGCTCCATTTTCAATCGCTCACTCGACATGCCCAAATCGCGGCCGCTTACGGCAGGCGCGACAATGATGTTGGGTGGCGCCACGCTGCTAATAATCTCGGCGGCCTTCGGCGAACTGCATCCATTCCCGCATGTAACGCTGCGCGCGGCGGCGGCGGTGCTCTACCTGATCGTCTTCGGATCGCTGGTAGCCTTCACGGCCTATGTCTGGCTGCTCGGGCACCTGTCCGCATCGCGGGTTTCGAGCTATGCTTACGTCAACCCCATTGTCGCGGTTGCGCTAGGCTACTTTGTCGCGGGTGAGCCTGTCACCGTTCGCACTCTGATTGGAACCGCTCTGGTTCTTATCAGCGTGTTTCTAATTCTGCGTTCCCCTCAACCGGCTGCGGAACCGCGCGGGCCGCGAACCGCTTGAGCACCTGCGGTGCGGCCAACTGCTTCTCGCGAAGATGGAGAGGAGATTGCCTTCCCACCCTTGCTGCGTGAGGATGGGGAACTTGGCCTAGCACGATATAGGACGGAAATGGTCGGAGTTCGTCGAGGTAGTTTTTGACAATTTCGCTGTGGAAAACTGCAAATTTTGGAGGGGGGGGTGGGGGGGATGCCTTTCCACCCTTCTCGCCGACGACGACTTTGTTTGTCGGGACCGGGGGTTCGTCATGGTTTTGTCTCCTCCCCAAAAGAAATGGCTTGAGAGCGGACCCGAGGATCGGGCCGGTTCTCAAGCACTGCATCCAGTATGCGCCGAAAGGCCATAATTATTCACAATTGGGACAAGGTTTTTTGCGTTGAGGGGAAAGGGAGTTACAAAGTATTTTTCGAATTGCCTCTTGACAAGATTTCCGGTACGGACCAGTTCGAGCTCTTCCCTGCCGGAAGGCCAGGCTCTCAAGGGGAGCTATTTTGTGGGGCTCATGTGGCCTCGGGGGTACGCTGCTGCCCGCTTCCGGAGGGCCTTCGACCAGCAAAGATCACGGGGTAATGGTGACGATGACTCTCTTGTAGCGCGACAGGGGCGGTTTCCCTTTATCGGTGACGCGCAGAATGAAGTGAACCGTCTCCGGCTTGTCGACCCTGGGGGCGAGCAGATCGATCTGAGCCAGATTCTCCGCGACCGGAAGCGGGATCCTCTTCTTGTAGCTTCCCGCCTCAGGATATTGGAACCAGTAATAACTCACGCTATCGCCATCCGGGTCTGTGGCGTGGGCACCGAGTCGAAACGGCCCACCCGATCGCACAGTGAACGCTTCCGGCTGGTCCAGGACAATGACGGGAGGATGATTAGCTTCCCGGTAAGATTTAGTTGCCCATTCCATGCGTGCGGCGAAGTCATTTTGGAAGTCATCCCTCCACCGCCAGATCGTAGCTTTAGAGTCCCGGAACGACTGGCTGCCCGCCAGAGTCGCACGTCCGTACTCGCCCGACACCTGCGGTGCGAGGTCGTCGACTGCGGTGGTCCAGATGGGACGCGATTCGGGCTCTATGGGAACGCCGTCGATAAAAACTCCACGAATGAAGGTCTTTGGGTCCGCGACGGGCACCGTGGGCAGGTAGAGCTCGTACCGCCCGCCCCATCCGCCCCAGTCGGGATGCTCAGGAGCGTTCAGGCCATTGGGAATCAGCGCAAGCCAGGAGGGGGTGTCGCCCTCCATGCCGTACGCAACATCGGGATACATCTCGCCCAGGGGGCCGTGACCTTGTTGAATATGCTCCGCAAGCCAATGGTTGCTGATCGTCGAGTTGTCGATTCCCGGCACAACGGTGTTGATGCCGGTCCATGTCGCGGTGCTGTAGTCGCCGCCGGGAGTGACGACGTAAAAGAGCCTTGGAAAATTCTTGCGAATCCAGGGACCGCTATCGTCCTGGTCAGAGATCGTATAGACCCTCAGTTTTGCGACCAGCCGATCCAACTCCGCGGGAGACTGGGTGGCTCGAAGCTTGAACAGCGCCTGCGCGAGCGTGTTCGGCCCACCCCAGACCGCAATCCACAGTGGCCGATCGTCGTTCTTCTCCAGCGTCCGGATAATCCAGTCCGATCCTTCCGAGTCCTTTTTCGCGCCGACCCCGCTCATTCCATATTCATTCCCGCCTTTTTTCACCAGCGACTGAAGGGTATCGGCGGAGGGATAGTGCGGATCGTGCTTCAGCAGGTTTGCATGGACTTTGGCATACGCGCGAATCACCGCTCGAATCAACTCAGGGGAAACCGACGTCCTCTTCCATGTAGAGGTCGTCGCAACCAGTCCCTGAATATCGATGACATCGGAGTACAAAAGCAGGCGCACCATGCTCTCGGAGTCGTCCGCTTCGGCCCCGATGTCGGTGAGAATGAGGACGCGTTGCCGCTTGTCAGTGGCTGGCGGCAGTCCGCCGGCAGGTTGTGCCGGGACGCACTGCGCGAGACAGAACAAGGCGAGCATGGCAGCAAGGGCCCGGCAGACCAGTGGCATGATGCCGCGGCGAGGTTGAAGCGGAAGAGTCGGCATGAAGTTCGCCCTCGAAGAAGAACCGAATCCTTGAGCGAGACCAGAATAGCGATGCTCCCTCGAGAGGTACAGGGCCCCTGTCGAGGCTGGTTAAGGTTGGACCGCACCGATGTAGACGCCGAAGGGGCCGAGGGCAATGGGCGAGCCTGCGGCGGGTTCGGCGGCGCCCGGGGTTTTGAGCAGCGTCTTTGTGATTTTGCTGACGCCGAGGGCGCTGAGCGAGACTGATTGCGGATCGGCGGTGAAGTTGCAGGTGATGACGATCTCGCCTCCGCCCGGAGTGCTGCGCTTCCAACTAAGCACCTTGGTGTTGTCGGTATCGACGAGAACATCGTCGCCATTGGCGAAAACGGGATTGGTTTTCTTGAGCTGGATCAGAGACTGATACCAGGTGAAGAGAGAATCGGGGGCGCCCTCCTGTGCTTTCACGTTCACCATGGTGTAGGTAGGCGGAACGGGAAGCCAGGGCGTGGCGGATGCGGTGAAGCCAGCTTCGGGTGTGGCATCCCACTGCATCGGGGTGCGCTCGCCGTCGCGGCCCTTGTCCTTGGGCCAGCCGGTGATGCCGACGGGATCTTTCACATCTTCTTTGCGTGTGGGCGGCGTGGTCTTCATGCCGATTTCGTCGCCGTAGTAGAAGAGCGAAGCGCCGCGGCTGGCGAAGAGAACGGTGGAGATGACGCGCTGAATGTCGGTGTCGTGGACGCCGTCACCGTAGCGCGCATCGAGGCGCGGGTTGTCGTGGTTGTCAAAGACGAGCAGCGGCGTGTGACCGCCGAGATGCTGCTCCACATCGTCTAGCTTGGCGCGGAAGGCGGCTACGTCGAGCTTGTTGATGAAGCCGAGTTGCGTATCCATGGGCAGATGAAACTCGGGATGGCCGGGAGGGCCGTACTGCTTTTCAAGCTCGCCGATGTTGGGCAGATAGGTTTCGCCGATGAAGACGCGGTCGCCGGGATATTTGTTGGAATCGAATTTGGCGGTGGAGGCGCGCATCTCCTGCATGACGGGATGGACGCCGGGCAGGTTGTTGGTGCGGCTGTCATTGAGCGCGATGTCGCCGTAGTTGTTGAGGTAGGTTTTGCCGTCCTTGTCTTTGAGGACGTCGTCGTCGATGAGGTTTGGATCTTCAAACAGGGTGGTGATGGCGTCGAAGCGGAAGCCGCCGACACCGCGCTTGAGCCAGAAGGCGATTATGTCTTTGAAGGCCTGGTGGACCTTGGGATTGTTCCAATTGAAGTCGGGCTGCTTGATATAGAACTTGTGGTAGTAGTACTGACGGGTGGTGGGGTCCCACTCCCATGCGGAGTGGCCGAAGTCGGATTGCCAGTTGTTGGGTGGCTCGCCTTTGTCGGTGGCGGTTTCGCCTTTACCGTCGTGCCAGACGTACCAGTCGCGATAGGGATTGGTGCGGGAGGAGCGCGACTCCTTAAACCACTTGTGCTCGTCGGACGAGTGGTTCATCACCATATCCATAATGACGCGGATATGGCGCTTGTTGGCCTCGGCCATGAGGTGATCGAAGTCGGCGAGGGTGCCGTATTGCGGATCGATGTTTTCGTAGTCGGAGATGTCGTAGCCGAAGTCGGCCTGAGGTGACGGGTAGATGGGCGAAAGCCAGATGGCGTCAACGCCGAGCGTCTTGAGGTAGTCGAGGCGCTGGGTGATGCCATTGAGGTCGCCGATGCCGTCGCCGTTGGAATCCTGAAAACTGCGCGGATAGATTTCGTAGATGACAGCGTTCTTCCACCAATCCTGCTGGCTGGAAGAAGCTGCGAGGGGTTGCGACTTGGGCGCGGCAGGCGTGCTTTGCCCATAGGCGGCGAGCGCACACACCCCGAGTGACAGGGGCAGCGCTGCAGCCGCGATGCGTTTGGTCCAGTGCATGCGGTCTCCTCGTCCCGGGGCTCGCGATGGAGCCCCTGTTCCGTTACTCGTGAAGATGGCAACGGTGTGACGCAAGCAAAATTAACACATTTAGCCTCCGCAGAGGCGGACCTAGAGCACAAACCGATGTTCAGAGCCGCTCTCTAAATCGGGGAACCGCTTTATCCGCTATTGAATGGCGGCGACGAGGGCACCGAAGGGCGCCAGTTCCACGCGATTGAGCGGAAGGGATTTTTTGACGGTCGCGGGAGAACTGTAGAGAGGAACGAGTTTGGTTCCGCGGACGCCGGTGGTGGCAGGGTAGAACGAAACAGTGCGCGGGTGGGCGCTCATGTTGAGCGCAACGAGGACGGCGCGATCGCCGCTGCGGCGGATGAACGAGAAGACGTCTTTGTCATCGTCGTTGACGCTTTCCTGAGAGCCATCGCGCAGGGCGTCGTCGGTGCGGCGCAGGATGAGGAGCCGCCGGTAGGTGTTGAAGATGGAGTAGGGGTCTTTGCGTTCGGCCTCGACGTTGTATAGGGTAGCGCTGGGGGGAACGGGCAGCCAGGGCTTGGTGGCGGTGGTGAAGCCGGCTTCAGCGGAGGCGTCCCACTGCATGGGTGTGCGTTCGCCGTCGCGGCCCTTGTCTTTGGGCCAGCCGAGCTTGCCGATGGGGTCGTGGACGTCTTCGATGCGGGCGGGGTCGGTGGTGCGCATGCCGAGCTCTTCACCGTAATACATTTGCGGCGTGCCGCGGGTGGTGAGTTCGAGGACAGCCATAAGCTTGGCGATCTGGTCGTTGTGCACGCCGTCGCCGTAGCGGTCCCACTGGCGGGGCTGATCGTGATTGCTGAAAAAGTATTCGGGCTGGCCGTGGGCGGAGTTGTTCTCGATTTGATTGAATAGCTCGCGGAAGCGCGGGGCAGAGAGCTGGTTGACGTCGGCGATCTGGAAATCCATGGGCAACTGCACTTCGTCGTTGTTGCCGTACATCTTGGTCAGGGCTTCGACGTTGGGCTCGTCGGCTTCGGTGACGAGGACGGGGTCGCCCGGATATTTGCTGACGACCTGGCGGACTTCTTTGAGCACGTCGTGCACTTCGGGAAGGTCGTCAGTGTATTTGTGCTGAATGTTGCGGTCGCCGTAGGCGTTGCGGCCGGGCAGGTAGGGATCGTCGCGCATTTCTGGATCTTCAAAGAGGCGCGAGACAGCGTCGATGCGGAAGCCGGCGACGCCGCGCTTCATCCAGAAATCGAGCACACCATCCATGGCGGCGTGGACCTCTGGGTTGCGCCAGTTGAGGTCGGGCTGCTGCACGTAGAAGTAGTGATAGTAGTACTGGCGCGTGGTCTCGTCCCACTGCCAGGCCGATCCGCCGAACCAGGATTGCCAGTTGTTTGGGGGCTCACCTTTGTCGGTCGCGGTCTGGCCTTTTCCATCGCGCCAGACGTACCAATCGCGCTTGGGATTGGTGCGGGAGGAACGCGACTGCTTGAACCACTCGTTCTGGTCGGAGGTGTGATTGATGACGTAATCCATGATGACGCGGATGTTGCGCTTTTTGGCTTCGGCGACGAGTTTGTCGAAGTCGGCCATGGTGCCGTAGACGGGATCGATGGCAGTGTAGTCGGAGATGTCGTAGCCGTAGTCGATGCCGGGCGAGGGATACATCGGGGTAATCCAGATGGCGTCAATGCCGAGGTCGTGGAGGTAGTCGAGGCGCGAGGCGATGCCCTTGATGTCGCCGATGCCGTCGCCGTCGGAGTCCTGAAAACTGCGGGGATAGATTTCGTAAAGGACGGCGTGACGCCACCACTCCTGCGGCTGGGTCTTGGATTGTGGTGCGGGGGTCTGGCTTAGGGCGATGAATGCGGTGGCGGCGATTGACAGGGATAGGGCGTGGCGAACGAACTTGCGGGTCCAGTGCATTGCGGCTCCTCGCTCGGGCGTCCCAAGAACGCAGATTTGTGCTTGAGGACCCCGCGCACGTTGATCGTTTTGGCCCGTTGCTCATGAGGAAAGCAGGCAACGTTGTGAACAAGCCAAGCTATCACAAGCGATAGGGCTTGTGGTGAGAAGCTGGGCTGGTTTTTTGGAGGAGATCCCATCCCCGGTCCCCAAAGGCGTGGGACCGGGGGCACCCGTGCAGCGGAGTTACTTGTTGGAGCTTTGCGCTACCAGCATGGATTCGAGGATCTGGTCGGAGACTTCCTTGACTGCACCGGGGGCGTGGCTGAGGAAGAGCGTGTTGGTCTTGTCGCTTTCGCCGATGGATTTGAGCGTGTCGAAGTATTGCGTGACTAGGACGAGTTGCATGACATCTTTCGATGTCGCGCCTTCGACGGCTTTCTGGAACTGCTCGATGGAGGACTGCAGGCCTTCTACGATTGCCTTGCGCTGGTTGGCGATGCCCTGCCCTTGCAGCGCTTTGCTCTCGGCTTCTGCTTCAGCTTTTTTGACGACGAGGATTTTGTCGGCTTCGCCGCGGGCCGTGGCGGCGACCTGTTCGCGCTGCGCGGCGTTGATGTCGTTCATCGCGGACTTGACCTTGGCGTCGGGAATGATGTCGGTGACGAGGACGTTGACGATTTCATAGCCGAAGGCGGCCATGTCGGAATCGAGTTCCTGTTTGACGGCGGCGGCGATGGAGGACTGTGACGCGAAGACTTCATCGAGGGTCATGCTGGGCACGTGGCCGAGAATGACCTGTTCGACGTAGGACTTGATCTGCGCGACAGGGTCGGAGAGTTTGTAGTAGGCGTCGTAGACCTTTTCGGGACGCACACGATTTTGCACGGAGATGGGGATGGTGACGAAGACGTTGTCTTTGGTCTTGGTCTCCATGGTGAGGGAGATCTGGTTGACGCGCAGGCTGACGAGGCCGGTAACGGAATCGAAGTAAGGCATCTTCCAGTTGAGGCCGGGGTCAGCGACGCGCAGGAATTTGCCGAAGCGGGTGATGATGGCGACCTGCGCGGTGCTGACGGTGAAGAAGCTGCCAAGGATGAGGGTGAGGGCGATAATGGCGCAAAACGCCAGGAAAATGACGAGGAACAGGTCCATAGCGGTCCTCCGCTGTAACTGCGTGGTGGTAACAGCGAATTGTACAGGATGGACGCGAAGGCGGCGTCAGCGTTGCGGTTGGGGCGTGGCGGCGGGCGCCTGCACCGGGCCGGAATCCGGGATCTGCTGGTCGGGACGTTGCGGGTGGGTGCCCGTCTTGAATGGGCCGAGGTCGACGCCAAACTGGGGAGCATCTCGTGTGCCGGCCACATGAATTGGAATCTCCGTTCCGGCTCCATCTTTTTTGAAAAATCGATCAGCGGGTTTGAGGAGGAAGCCCTTCCATCCGCCGACCATTTTCGACACGGTTGCGTCCATCGAGGCGGTGCCGGCAAAGTTAAGTGCGCCGCTGAGGCTGTATGTGCCCTGGACGCGGATGACGGCGCCGGGAACGTTGTATTGCAGATCGGGCAAGGTGACCACGGCGTTGGCAACGCGGAAGTCCGATTGCATCTGAGAGCTGACGTCGCCGGGCTGCACATGTTTTACATCTCCGGGTCTGCCCTGGCTGCGCAGGCTGAGCTCATCGACCTTGGACTGAATCTTGTCGCTGGTAAAGGTGGCCTGATCGAGATTGAATTTGCCGTCGAGTGTCAGGCGTTGCTCCACTTTCGTTTTGCCTGGCGGGATATGGAGCTTGGCTTTGACGGTGACGATGCCGGTGAGGAGCGGCTTTTGCGACTGGTTGGTGAGGCGCATGAAGTCGTCGATGGGTGTTTTCTCAATATCAATATTGAGCTGAAGGTCGTGGCCGCCCACGAAAAGCGAAGCGGCAACCGACTCGGGTGTTGCGGATGGGTTTTGCTCCATCTCCAACGTCTTGAGGCGGACGATCTGGCCGCTGGTGGTGAAGTGTGCGTTGCCGAGGACGGCGTTGACGGGCTCAAGCCAGGTGTCGCCATCCGTGCCATCTACCCTCGCGTGGAAGTGCGTATGCAGGGGCAACGGGCTGTTGAAGGCGGCAATGCTGAAGTTGGGCACATCGGCATCGCCATCGACGACGATGTTGCGCAGTGTTCCCTGATATTGGCCAGTGGAGTTGAGGATGCCCGCGATGCCTTTGAAGACGGCGAGATCGGCGTGGTCAAACGTGTAGTTGCCTTCGACGCCCGACGCGCCGGGATCGTCCGGCTGCCATGGGCCAAACTTGCCCGTGGTGTGAATGACGCCAGCGGGGCGGGGATTGGTGAGCTGCGCGTCGAAATCCATGGGCGCGTTGAAGGAGAGATGGTTGAGCCGGAGCCGCTGGATGGCGAAGCCCATGGGGAGCTTGTTGGGCTTGTCGGTCTCGAGGATCAGCAGCGCGCGATCGCAATCGATGCGTTCGACGACCACGCGGGAGAGCGCGCTGGGGTTGCCGGGAGTGGGCTGCGGCTGATCTATGGTCTTGGGGGATGCTGCCTGGTCGCGCAACGATTTTGGCGGCACATGGATGGAGAGGCCGGAGAGGCGCACGACGGAGATGACGATGGGTTTGCCGGAGTCATAGCGGAGCGGCGCGCGGAAGTTGAACTCATCCAGTTGAATCAGGGGTACGCCTGCGGTGGGCGGCAACGCCTGGTCGGCGAACTGCTGTTGCCGGGCGGCTTCCACCTTGTAGTTGGGCCAGATGCGCAGGCCGTGGCCCTCGGCGAAGATGCCCCAGTGGCCGTTGATGAGAGTGCCAAATGAGACGTGAAAGCTGTCGAGTTCAACCCGCGCGTGGAGCCGGTCGGAAAGAGCCTGAACGATCTGTGCGCGCAGATAGGGCTCGATCTTGCGCGCGAGAATGGTCCCGGTGATGGTGAGCGCGACGAGTACGGCAAGGACGACGCCGCTGATCCAGAGAAGGAGACGATGGCGGCGGGCGAAGGATGCTTTCTTTGCTATCGGTTGGGGCAAATCCATCTCCAGATCTTGGATGCGCGCGCAGCGAAAGGTGCATCGGCATTTTCTATTCGACGGTGAATGGCATAGACTCGATGCACATATGGAAGCGCAGATTGAGAACCTTGTAAAGTTGCAAGCCGTGGATTTGGAGCGGGCTCGCCTGACCCAGGAAGCGCGCGCGCTGCCCGCGCAGATCACACAAGCTGAGTCGGCGCTGGCGGGTGCCAGGCGACAGGTAACGGAAGCTTCGGATGCCCTGAGCCGCGAGGAAACACTGCGCACGCGGCTGGAGCGGGAGATTGCCGGGCATCGGCAGAAGGCGGCACGGTATAAGGAACAGCAGGATTCGGTGACGACACCCGAGCAGGCTGAAGCCATCGAGCATGAGCTTGGCTTTGCCGAGAGTGAAGCGAAGCGACTGGAAGCCGAGGAGTTTCAAAGCCTGGAGCGGACTGAGGGACAGGAAGCTGCGCTAGCTGCGGCGCGCGCGAAGGTAGAAGACGAGGCGGCGACGCTGGAAAGGACACGGGAGCGAATCGCGCTGAAGCAGAAGGATCTTGCAGAGGAGCAGGCTGCACTGCAGATCAAGCGGGATGCGTTGCGCAAGAAAGTGCGCGAAGATTTGCTGACGCGGTATGACCGCATTTCCTTGAGCCGCGGAACGGGCCTTGCGCGGGTGGACAATCAGCAGTGCGTGGGCTGCCGCATGGGTGTGCGTCCGCAGATGTGGAATGAGTTGCGCGAGGGCCTGCTGTTGACGTGCGATAGTTGTGGCCGGCTGCTGTATTGGGATCCGGCGCTGGCGCCAGCGCCGAAGGCTCCGCAACCGGTGGCGGCGGCAGGGGCGGGGCGCCCGGTGCGGAAGCGGCGTGTCGCGGGGGTTTGAGAGCCGGCTGTCATCGCAGATTTGGGCAGACGGGCGCAGCAACAATAGATTGATGCACAAGGGGTGACCTGTGTTGCGCGTGTGCGTGGACATGGATGAGGTGATGGCCGATACGCTCGGCGAACACCTGCGCCGGTACAACCAGACATTCGACGACGACGTGACGGTCGACGACCTTGCGGGCAAGGGGATCTGGGAGATTGCGCCGGTGGATCGGCAGGCGCAGTTGCGCGCCTTTCTCGATGCGGAAGACTTCTTCGAAAATCTGGATTTGATGCCGGGGGCGCAGGAGGTGCTGAAGCAGCTTTCCTCGCGCTTTGAGATTTTTATTGCCACGCAGGCGATGACGGTGCCGAATTCGCTGGGGCCGAAGTATCGCTGGCTGCAGCGGCACTTCCCTTTCATTCCGCCGACTCATTATGTATTTTGCGGGAACAAGTCAATTTTGCGCGCGGATTATTTGATCGACGACCTGCCCAAGAATCTGCAGAGATTCGAAGGCAAGGGATTGTTGTATACCGCTCCGCATAATTTGACGGCGACGGGGTATACGCGGGTGAAGGACTGGGCGGAAGTGGCTGAGTATTTTGCTGGGGTGGAGTAGGGGGAGGGTTTGGGTTGGGCACAATGTGACCAGAACTCCGGAATTCTAGAACGAAAACCGGGATCGGTTAGACTCCAGCCATGGTCGTGGACAAGAAAGCAATCCCGAAAGTAACAAGATGGGCAAAGAGGTTGCCGGGGGTCAAAAATGCCCTCCTGCCGTCACAAACAACACGACCGAATCCACTAGTTTCTGGTGAGGTTGTCTTCGCGTCAGTTTTCGCGCCAGGCGCAATATGCGCTGTCGAACGCAAGACCGGAGAGCTTCTTTGGGTGAAACAACTGGATTCGTTTGCTGCCCCATCAGTGTCCCTACATGGTCGCAACCTATATGCGACGAGCAATCGGACACTATATGCGCTCGATCCACAGACCGGATACGCCCGTTGGGAGTTTTCGCCAATTTCCAGAGCGGGCGAATGGATATATTCGTCGCCATCTATACGAGCAAACCGCGTGTTCATCGGTGATCGCTGTGGTTATTTCCATTGTCTAGCAGCCAAGACTGGAAGAACCCTCTGGCGTCGCCTAACCTCGAAAGGCAACAACAACCAAGTCAATTCCACGGCTCTGGTTATGAAGGACCGCGTGGTAGTCGCCAACAACCAAGGGGCTGTGGTGTGCTATTCAACGGAGTCCGGCAAGACAATTTGGCGCCAAAGGGTCGATGGACCGTGCACCCGCGAATTGCTTCATTTCAAATCGACAGCGATTGTGGCCGCGAATTCTCTCTACGCGATCAATTTGAAGACAGGAACAGTCAACAACAAATGGAATTCTCCACGGAAGATAATTGCATCCGTCGCGGTAGTTGGTCCACGAATCGCCATAATCTTAGGCACGGATTTCCAAGCGCAACCGTCCGCCTGGAACATACCATCTGCCTTTAATGGCGATCTGGTAATTCTCGAACGCGGTCGAGAAGTTGCGAGACTCACACTGAAAGGTATGCCTAGCCTCCGAGCAAGTGCTGAGACCGGCCTGTTATATGCCGTCAGCCATTCAGAGATGAACGTGATCGATCCGTCCGACGCCTCCGTGGTCACATCCCGCCGCGGAGAGATTGCACTGCCTGAAATTTCGGAAGGCCAGTTCTATGGGCTAACCGACGAGGGCGTCCTATTCTCGGAGCGGCCCTAGTCTCGATGACTTCGTCTAACCGGGTGGTTATTCATCGTTGGCGAATTTTCGGCCTGACGGAAACTTCCCCGCGCAGGACATTCGAAATTCGCCGCATCGCGGCGGATGTGCGTGTGCCGCTAGCAGCGTATCTGGCCGGTGGTAGGATTTCTTCAAACTTCGGAGATGGGAAAGGAACTTTGGCTATGAAGCGAGGTTTGCTTGCGTTGTGTGTGCTGACTTTTGGTGTGTCCTGGCTTGGGGCGCAGGCGCCGAAGCCTGCTGTTGCGCCGCTGCTGATGCCGGAGTCGCGGTTGCCTGCGCAGCGCAGCGTGCTCGTGTTTGGGCAGAAGATTGTGTATTACGACGTGGGGTCGGGGCCGGTGGTGGTGCTGGTGCATGGGTTCGGCAGCCAGGCGCGGTTTGACTGGGGCAACGTGATCGTTCCTCTCTCAAAAACGCATCGCGTGCTGGCGATGGATCTGATTGGCTTTGGCGGATCGGACAAGCCGCTCGTCGATTATTCCGTTCAAACGTGGGTTGATTTTCTGGGGGAGTTTCTGCGCACGGAGCACATTCACGAATTCACGCTGGCGGGAGAATCGCTGGGCGGATGGATCTCCGCACTCTACACAATTGAGGCGCTGGCGCCGGAGAACACGGGGCCTCACGCTCTGCCGAAGCCGTCGCGGCTGATTCTGGAAGATGCGGCGGGGATGATGCCGTTGCCTGCCGGGGAGCACCCGTACCCGGTGCCCGGGACGTTGGCGGACGCGCACAGCGTAGCGATTGTGTTCCACGACAAGTCGAGGGTGACGGACGAGTTTGTGCGGGAGAATTTTGCGATCAAGCTGAAGGCGAACGACGGATTCACCGAGCGCTCGTTCTGGGGAAACCCGAAGACCGCGGAAGAGACGGTGAAGGACCGGCTGGATAAGATCACGATTCCCACGCTGGTGGTGTGGGGCGGAAGCGATGAATTGATCCCTCTGGAACAGGGGCGGGCGTATGCGGCGGGGATCAAGGGCGCAAAGCTGGTGATTATTCCGGAGTGTGGCCACGGGCCTTCGATTGAAAAGCCGAAGGAGTTTCTTGCGGCGGTGGAGTAGGGGCGGGTGTAACTTACAGATTGCCCCCCATGTCGCTTCTCCGGTTAGAAGCTCATGATGAGGCGCAGAGAGACGCTTCGTCGAGGCGCGATTGCATTGCCGGAGAAGAGGCCGCCGAAGTCGATGACATTCAGGCGGTTGTTCAAGTTGTCTGCATCGGCTTGGAATCGGGTGGTGACGCGGTCGCCTCTATAGATGTCCGCGCCGAGCGAGGCGTTGACGGCGAGAAGGGGCAAGACGCGGCCTCGGGCGAAGTTGATGCGGCCGATCATCACGGGGCCATATTCCGCCAGGGCGGTCGCTTGATCCCCTTCGAAAGCAAACGGCAGACCTGATCCGTAAGTTGCGCCGCCGGCTAACCAGATGCGCGATGCGGCCTGATATTGGAAGCGCGTCCGTAGCGTGTTGCGCTGGTCCTGCGAGTCAGGAAAGTGGCCGGTGGTCCGATGGAGGGCTGCAATCGCGTCGTCGCCAAGGAAGAGTCCGCCGGTGACTGGGAACCACGCGTTGCCAACCATATAGGAGTAACTGGCGAAGCCAGAGAGTTGCCCGAGGCGGACAAGAGTGAGCTTTGCCTCGGCCCCGTATATGACCGACTTGTCGAACGCAATGGGATAGCTGACGCCGGTGTTCAGCAGTTGATCATCATCCGCGTAATTCCTGACATCCCGCCGGTAGAGATTGACATCGACGCTCATCCTCTTTTTGACGGCTTCGGACAATCCTCCTTCGTAATATGTGCCCTTCGACGGCTGGACCGGCAGATGGAGAACCGAGGGATCGATCTGGTTGATCCATTGCGAACTGGTGATCAGGATGTTTTCGAACGACGGCGTCTGGAACGCACGATCCAGCGAGGCGTGCAGCACCATATTGAGCGAGGGAAGGGATCGACCGACGGAGATGCGCGGGCTGAAGGCACTCTGGTTGAGAAGGAGCTGATAGTGGTCCCAGCGCAGGCCTGCGCTGACCGTCCATTTGCCGAGCCGAATAAGGTCTTCAACGAACGCGGACGGCTCAAAGTCGGTATCGCTGGCAAGAAAGGGCGTGGGCGAAGTTGGCGTACCGGAGTCGAATTGCGCAGGGTCGGTGATGGAGTAGCTGAAGTTTTCGTGCAAGATTGCAGTATCGGTTTCGATTCCAGCCTTGAGCTCGTGATTACCGTGGCGCCATGAGTAAGCGGCTTTGAAATAACCTTCGCGGAAACCGTTGTGCTGCGTTGCGATAATTGGCGTCGAGGCTTGATTCGAATAGAGGTCGTTGGCATTGTCGCGCACCATTCCCGCGAACGTGACCAAGCTGTCTGGTGAGCAAATGTGCTGATAGCGGACCGTACCGAGGGTCTCGAAGTTATCGCCGGTCTGCAACTGGCCAGCTTGTTCCTGGACCAGCTCATTGGGGATCTCAAAACGAGAGAGTTCATGGCGAACGGCCAAGCTTAGCCTGTCGCTCTGCCTAAGGTCGCGTTCATAGTTGACAGAGAAGTCCGCGGTCGTTCCGCGATTGGTATAGTTTTCCGGCACCACTGGATTCAGGTAGTGGTCGGACATACTGCCCGATGCGCTGACACCGAAAGAGTTCCTACCCTTGAGATCCTGCATCTGCGCGAAGGAGGAGCCGGTCTCGTAGCTGCCTCCGGAGAGCACGACCTGCCCGTGCAGGCCGTCGGCGGTTTCGCGGCGGGTGTTGAGTTCGACGACGCCGCCCATCTTTCGCCCATATTCGGCGGGAATGCCGGCGGTGTATATGCTCACCGAGTCGAGGTCGTCAGCCTCGATCTCCGGGCCAAAGCTCGGCGAGCGATTGCCAGTGAATGGAATCCCATCAAGAACAAACTGGATCTGGTACTCCGAGCCGCGCGGGTGCAGCACCGCATTCCCCTCATACAGCCATCCAGGCTGGGAGTTGACCAGGTCCTGCACGGATCTGCCAGGCAGCGATCCAACCCTCTGCTGGATCTGCTGGGAGCCAATCTGCATGACCGAAGAAGGGCGGTTCGGATCGATCAGAGGGGCCGAGGCAGATACCTGAACCGAAGTGGCGACAGGTGCAATAGTAAGCCTGAGAGCGCGCTCGGCCGGCAACGCCGACCTCACCTCCACCGTCTCCATTGTTGCTGCAAAGCCCGGCATTTCTGCGCGCAGCAAATAGACGCCATAAGCCAGGGCTTTGATATCGACCTCACCGGCATTATTCGCATTGAATGCGTTCCGGTATTGGTTTGCCTCGCTTGCCACTGTGACGGAGGCCTTCAGGCCGTTTCCCGTTTGATCTGTCACGCGAAGGCGAAGCTCACCCGTGTTCACCTGACCGACCACGGGCCATGCAGTCCCAAGCAGGAACATTGAGATCGACATGGTTGAATGAAAAGTTTTCAGCATAGAAGTAAGTGTCGAGAATAGATATTCATCCCAACAGGGATTATGAAGCGATCTATGTCTTCTACCTTGCCAAGTTAGGAAAGTACGGTTTTCGGAGCATTACTTTGGAAATCCAGAAGGAACATCGGGAAGACAAACTGAAGAGAAAAAGCCCCGGCCCGCAATCGATTGTAGGTGTAGGACCTGATAACAGGAAACCATCGATGCGTCGGCCGATTGGCAATTTCCTCTTAACGGCCGGTTGCGGGCGCGGGTGCGGCGGGATTGCCGGGGAGAGCGCGCGGGGCCGGGTGGCGGAGGAGCGTGACGGGCTGAGCCGGCGGCGCCTGGTGCATGGTGACGATGAGTACGTCGGCAGGCTTTTTGCTGGCGCACACATAAGAGTGCGGCGTGCTCGCGTCGAAGTAGACGGCATCGCCCGGTCCGAGGGTGGAGTGGTGCTCCCCGTGATGCAGGGCCAGTTCGCCATCGAGGACGTAGAGGAATTCAAAGCCGGGATGCATGTGGGCGCGCGGCTCGTTGGATTTTTCAAGAGGAATGAACTCGGCGAAGTAGGGGTCCATGTGGCGGTCGGGGACCATGTAGCCGAGGCTCTCAAAGAAATAAGTCGGCTCTTCGACGCCGGTTTGGGGCAGACGTACGCGCTCTTTGCGGCGATGGACGCGGAACATGGCCTGCGGTTCGCTCTCAAAGAAATACGACAGGTCTTTGGAGAAGACCATGGCGATGCGGGCGAGGTTGCGCAGGGTGGGCACGACCCGCCCGGTCTCAAGCTGCGACAGGAAACTGGCGGATAGTCCTGTGTGGCGGCCGAGTTCGACCAGGCCCATGGATTTCTTGAGCCGGAGCCGTTTGATGCGTTCGCCGATGTGTTTTTCAGCGATGAATCGTTCGGTGGTTTCGGTATCCACTTGCGATTTCTGCGTCTCTTCGGTGCGAACCGTTGCCAGTTCCGTCATCGGCCACCCTCCCAGGGTGCGGGTCCGGGTTGTTGTCCGGATCAAAACCTATTCTCATGCTACTAAACTAATGGGGGCTCGGCAAACGGGGAGTGTCCCTTTGATGTGGCGTGAAAAAGCTTGCTGCATCTGTGCATACGAGTGAAAACGAAGCTTTGGATTGGGCGGTAGGAATGAGAGTGCTGGTAAGCGGCGGCTCGGGGATGCTGGGAACGGCGTTGCGGTTGGCGTTGGTGGAGCGGGGCGCCTATGTGCTGCAGCTGGTGCGGGGTCGGCCGGAGACAGAGGGACAGATCGCGTGGGATCCGACCGTTGCGGAGCCGCATCGATTAGAAGGATGCGAGGCGGCGATTCATTTGTCGGGGGCAAATGTCGCGGCGCATCGGTGGACTGCGGCATACAAGAAAGAGATCGCAAGCAGCCGGGTGGACTCGACGCGCGCGTTGGCGAAGGTGTTGGCGGGGTTGCGCGAGCCGCCGCGGACTTTGCTGGTGGCCTCGGCGGTGGGCATCTACGGCGATCGCGGGAATGCGGTGCTGGATGAAGATTCGGCGGCGGGCGAGGGATTTCTTGCGGACGTGTGCAAGCAATGGGAGGCGGCTGCGCAGCTGGCGGAGGATGCGGGCATCCGCGTGGTGCATCTGCGGTTTGGAGTGGTCCTCGGAAAGGGGCCCGGGGCGCTGGAGAAGATGCTGCCGGTATTTCGCATGGGCCTGGGCGGAAAGCTGGGCTCGGGGAGGCAGTGGATGAGTTGGGTGAGCCTGGAAGATGTTGTGCGGGCGACGCTGTTTGCGCTGGATCGGCCGGAACTGGCCGGGGCGGTGAATGTGACTGCGACGCGGCCGGTGACGAATGCGGAGTTCACGGGAGTACTGGCGCGACAACTGCATCGGCCGGCGGTGATGACGGCGCCGGCGTTCGCGTTAAGGCTGGCGTTGGGAGAGATGGCGGACGAGGCATTGCTGTCGAGTGCGCGGGCGGTGCCGAAGAAGTTGGTTGAGGCGGGATTTGTTTTCAAGCATGAGACGGTGGAGGGGGCTTTGGCGACGGCGTTGAGGTGAGGCGGGAGTCTGAGGATTCCCACCCATGCGCGAAAGAATGCGCATGGATGGGGCACCAAGGTTTGAGTGGATTGACACATCGCAGAAGCAGATTCTTCGCCCCGCTTACCCCAATGCGCTTGCGCACATAGGGGCCCAGACGCCCTGATTCTCAGGATGACAATTCAACAATGAATTGGATGCATTGGCGAGATTGGATTAATTGGCGCGACTGAAGTCGTGCCCTGATCAAAGGCAAATGCAGACTCGGGTTGGTCTGTGCCTTCCCACCCATTCCGCAAATTGCGCGGAATGGATGGGGCACCGAAAAACATTGGCGACGATGGATGAGCTTCTGGTTAGCGTTTGCCCTGGATTACACGTGGGCTGGCGCTGCCGCTACTTTTTTTTTGATTGCGGCGGGCGGCGATGGCGTGCATTTCCTTACCCATGCTGGACTGGTTGATGCCGACCTGGATGGCGAGGTTGATGATGTTGCCGGTGATCCAGTAGAGGGCCAGGCCCGAGGCGTAGTGCCAGAGGAAGAAGCCCATAAAGATGGGCATGACGATGGCCATCATGCGGCGTTGCGTAGCGTCCATTCCCGGCGATGGAGTGAGGAACTGCACGAGAAACATGCTGAGGATGATGAAGATGGGCAGGATGTGGAGCGGGTCGGGCGCGGATAGGTCGGTGAGCCAGAACCAGTGGGCCTGACGCAGTTCGACGGCGTATTGGAGCACGCGGAAGTAGGCGAAGAAGAGGGGCATCTGCACCAGAAGCGGCAGACAACTGCCATAAGGATTGATCTTCTCTTCCTTGTAGAGCTGCATCATCTCCGTGTTCATTTCGGCCCGTTTGGGGTCGTTGACTTTGAGATGGGCGTAGCGCTTTTTGAGGGCATCGACCTTGGGCTGGATACGCATCATGCGCAGGGACGACTTCATCATCATGAAGCGCGTGGGCAGCAGGACCAGGTTGAAGATGACGGTGATGATGATGATGGCCCATCCCCAGTTGTAGGGGCCGGTGCCGAGCATGTTGTGAAGCCAGCGCAACGCGAGGTAGAGCGGCTTGGCGATGATGGCCCACCAGCCGTATTGAATCAGTGGCTCCAGCGTTGGTCCCGTGGGCTTGCCGTCCGCGCCGGTGAAGTGGATGGTCTTGAGGACGTCGGTTTGCTTGGGGCCAACGAAGAGGCGAAGGTGGGTATCGCCTGTGGTGTCACCCATGGCCAGGCCGATGACGGGATTCGGCTTTTTCTGGCTACTGGGGTTGGTCAGGTCGCTGGGGACATCGACGGTGTTGTGCAGAGTGACCAGCGTGGCGCGGGCGGGCGCCTGCGGCATAAAGGCCGCGGCGAAGTAGAGATCGGAGACGGCCGCGTAGTCGTAGGGCTGATCGGTGGTGGCATTGCCACTGACCTTGGCGGCGGCGATGGTGTTCTGTTTGTCATCCGTCGATGTGATGATCTGCGACTGAGTGAGCAGAGAACTGCGCGTCGACGAGGTGGGGAGATACTCTTCCATGTCGCCGAGGCCCGCGGGCCACTCCACCAGCGCGCGCACGAAGGCGCCGTTGCGCAGTACCTGGGTATCGACCCCGATGACATAGCTTGAGTCGAAGTGGAAGGACTTGGTGACGTCGAGGCCGTTCTCAGCGTAATGGAAGGACAATGTTCCTGGAGCAAGCAGCGAGCCGGTAGCAGACGGCTGATAGAGCGCCTGATTGAGCTGTGTGGTCAGCGGCTGCTCGTAGGTATAGAGCGAGAGCGGCAATCCAAACTGGGCGGCCAGTTGCGGCTGCACGAGATCGAGCGGCTTGCTCGCGGTGTCAACGTACTTCTTAAGAATCCAATGCTTGACCTGCGCGCCGCGATTGGTGAAGACGATGCGGTAGAGCTCGTTCTCGACGACCGTTTCTGTTTCAGCCTGGGCGGCGATTGCGGGCGTGGTGGCGCCGGCAGAGTTGTCCGCAGAAGCGGTGGCGTTGGCTACCGGAGCTGACGGTTTCTCAGACGAGGTCTGCGCGGCCGGTTGCTGTTGCGTCGGGGCAGTGGGGGCGGGCGTATCCTGCTTTGGCTTGAAGTACTGGAAGCCGAGCAACAGTGCGAGAGCGAGGAAAGTGAAAGTGATGAGGCTGCGGAAATCGCCGCCGCTGCCGCCACCGCCGCGAGCACCGTGCGGATCATGATTGGGATTGTGAATTTCGGGCAAGTGAGACTTCCTGTCGTTTGGGCCTGCCGAGAGACTACGCAGGCGCTGCTTTCACTATGGTAACGGTTCGTGCGGAAAAGGTCTTGGCGCGGGGGGCAGGGGCACGGGATCGACGCCTCCTGGGCTGAAGGGGTGACAGCGCAGAAGGCGCCAAATTGCGAGGCCGGTGCCACGCAGGGGACCATGGATCACGATGGCGTGCTGGGCATACTCCGAACAGGTTGGCTCGAATTTGCAGCCGCCTGGCGAGAGGGAATGCAGAGCGGGCGACAGCCAGCGGCGATAGAACGCGAGCATAGCCAACAGAATGCGGGTCATGGCACCTGCGGTGGAGCAGACGCCTTCGGCACCTGCGGTGCGGCAGACGCCTTCGGCGTGTCCGCGCCAGAACGAAGGCGTGGGGTCGAGTTTCGTGCTGGGTTAGAAGCCTTCATGCGTGCGGCCTCAGTGTTGGCCTGTTGAAGGATACGCACAATCTCGGCATCCAGTTTCGTGAATTCGACGTCGAGCACGACGCGGCGGGGATGGAGGATGAGATCGAAGCCGGCGGGGAGTAGTGCAACGTGACGGCGCAGGCTCTCGCGGAGGCGGCGCTTGATGCGGTTGCGCTCATGCGCGGGGCCGAGGACCTTGCCGACGGTGAGGCCGACACGCGGCCCGGGTGCGGGCGCAGTCTGCGGGGCAAGAAACCAGCTCATGGAAGCGGACTGACGTTTGCGACTGGCGGCATAGGCGCGCTGGTAGTCCGCGTGATGGCGCAGACGCACGCCGGAGAGGGACGGACGCGTCCCTTGCGAGGCGGTGCCTGCATTTTGCGGATCAGCGTGAAGAGAGTTGCTCATGGCAATGCCGGAAAAAGCCGATGCCTGATGCTCAGCACTTCCGGCCAGAGAGGCGGGAAGTTAGTCGCGGAATCCTGCGCTGACAGAGACACGCTTGCGACCCGCCGCGCGACGGCGGCTGAGGACGGCAGCGCCGCTCTTGGTCTTCATGCGCGCGCGGAAGCCATGCTTCTTCACGCGGCTGCGGCGGTTGGGTTGAAATGTGCGCTTGGGCATAAAAATGCGCTCCTATATCGAAAGAAAATCTGTGCCTTGGCGGCAAGTATCTAGTGTATCGCAGGTTGGGCGAAGACGCCAGCGCGCAGGATTGCGTGGGGTTGCGAGGGCAACGAACTCATTCGCGATTGATCGCGTTAGAATTTGGTGTGCGGACATACAACGCGCGAGATTTTGCTCGCGATTTCTGCCGTGAATTGTCGTTGAAAAGAATGCGCAGGAAGATTTTTCGACGGCTTTCACCATCGATGGTGCAACCCGTAAAAGTTTCGTCGAAGTATTGTGAATGGGGGATTGCAACGTACCCCAAATGTGCTACTATCGGGACCGTTCACGAAAGTTTCCCAGCGTCCCACGGAACAGGATTCATCCCGTGCCCCCAGCGTTTTTTCAGGGGCTAACAACGGCGACCAGGCAGGTTATGAGAGCAACTCAACAGGGAGCTTGCGCTTCACTGGATGAGAGAGCTATTGCCTAAACCCGATGGATTAACCTGTCCGGTATTTTAGAGGCGACGCAGGCAAGGATTTGCTCGATGGTATTCGCTATATCGCCGGCGACGGCACTCAATCCCTGGCTTCAGATCCTCTCAGCCCTAGAGAAGAAGGTTATTCGCCAGTCTTACGAGACATGGCTCAAACCCACACGCTACAGCCACTCGGCAGGCCGCACACTGTATGTACGCGTGCCTTCGGCGGAGTTCCAACACATTGGCGACAAATACGGCGACCTGATTCAAGAGGCGATTGATCTGCAGTCGCTGGAGTTTGACGACGTGGTTTTCGTGACTGCCAGCGACGACCCGTCCGTTCCGCCGCAGCGCAAGGACGGAGGCTTTCCTCCGCTGCCCGCGCATGCGCCCACAGCGCCGCCGGCGCCGAGTCATCGTATGCCCGAGCAGAGTCGCTTCGACTGGTCGACCGCCGCGCAGTTGAACTCGCGGTACACCTTCGACAATTTCGTTATCGGCAACGGCAACCAGTTTGCACGCGCTGCGGCATTGGCCGTTGCGGAACGACCTTCGCGCGCCTATAACCCGCTGTTCCTGTATGGCGGCGTGGGGATGGGCAAGACGCACCTGATGCACGCGATCGGGCATGACGTGAAGCGGCGCCAGCCGGTGGCGAATATCTGCTACGTTTCGGCGGAGAAGTTCACCAACGAAATGATTACGTCGCTGCGCAACGATCGCATGACAAGTTTTCGCGATCGCTTCCGCACCGTGGATGTGCTGCTGATCGACGACATTCAGTTCATCGCGCAGAAAGAGCGGACGCAGGAAGAGTTCTTCCACACGTTCAACGCGCTGCACGAGAGCATGCGGCAGATCGTAATCGCTTCAGATCGTCCGCCGAAGGAACTGGCGGAGATTGAAGACCGGCTGCGTTCGCGCTTTGAGTGGGGATTGATCGCAGACATCCAGCCACCCGATCTGGAAACGAAGGTCGCGATTCTGCAGAAGAAGGCGGAGAGCGAGCAAGTGGTGTTGCCGACGGATGTGGCGCTGTTTATCGCGTCAAACGTGCGCACCAATGTTCGCGAACTGGAGGGCGCGCTGGTACGGCTGATCGCCTGGTGCCAGTTGAATCGAATGGAGATTACGCTGGCGGCAACGCAGCAGTGCCTGAAGCAATTCATCGACATGCAGGTACGCAAGATCACGATCGAGGCAATTCAGCGCTCGGTGGCCGAGCAGTTTGGCATGAAGGTGAGCGACCTGAAACAGAAGAACAATTCACGCAACGTGGTTGTTCCGCGGCAGATCGCCATGTACCTGGCCAAGCAGATGACGGAAGCGAGCCTACCGGAAATTGGCCGCCAGTTTGGCAACAAGCACCACACCACGGTGATGCATTCGATTGGCAAGATCGATGAACTGCGCCGGACCGACAAAGACCTGCACCGCACGCTGAATAAGCTGCAGGAACAACTCAACGGCTAGCAACCTGCGCCACCTGCGGTGGGGTCATCTGCCTTCGGCCGGTCCGCGCTAGAACGAACGCGCGGGGTTGGGTTCTTCGAAGCCCGAGAGATAAAAACGTGAAGAACAAAAGCCCTCATCGTTGATGCGATGAGGGCTTTTGCTTTGGCTTGCTGGGACTCTCAGAATTGGGTGAGGCTTAGGACATTCTTGTCGGGATCGTGAAACCAGGCAATGCGTGCGCCGCTGGGCGCAGTCCAGACGGCGTGCGGGTCTTGGTCGTTCATCCCGGGAAACCGAAGGAACTCAACGCCCGCGGCGGTGAGTTTGTCCACGGTTGCTTCGATCGACGGCACATCCCACCCCAGCACGGTGAACGGATCGGGATTAAGCTCGCGCACGCTGACTACGCGGAGCATTGTGCCGTTCGCGTCAAACACCAGCGCGAAGGGCTTGGCGTCTTCCACCAGCCTCAGCCCCAGTACGCCTTCATAGAAGGCCCTTGCCTTCGCCGGGTCGAGGGTGGGGACAAACGCTACCAGCTTACTGGTACCAAGAATCGATTCCTGTGTCATCGTCGCCATTTCGATCGTTCTTTTTGTCCTGCCATTTGATTATGCGGCGATTGATCAAATCAAGTTCGCCATCCGTCCCGATTATCAGGCCAGTCGTCGTTTGGCGGAAATATGCGATCCGTCGACCCAGCGTGGTGTCAAACCCTTGGACCGCAGCAGCTTTTCAATTCGCATCGGAGCATCGGAACGACCACGGGATTCGAGGATTTCAAAATGCACTTCCACAAAGACGGCTCGCAATTCAGGTGCAGCCAGAAGAGACTTCATCCCGTCCAGCACTTCCTCCTCGAAGCCCTCAACATCGATTTTCATCACGTTGGGTGTAATCCCAGATGCAGCCCAATATGAATCTCCACGCTTGACGGGAACTTCCACGCTTATGCCGGTGGTCTCTTCTCCAGCAAAATTTTCCAGATGGCCGACCGTGTCCAGACCTTTTCTTTGGAAAACCGTGTTTGACTTCGGGACGAGCAACCGGCTGGAACCATCAAAATCGCCCAATGCCATCTGCTCGTTCTGCACCGAAGGGTAGGCGCATGTCTCACGGCATAACTCCTCATGTGTCGCCGGCACCGGCTCGAAGGCGACAACGCGGCCAGTATCCCCGGCCTTCTCAGCAAATAGTTTTGTGTAAAAACCCAAGTTCGCCCCTACGTCCCAAACAATATCGCCCTGTCGTATTTCCGCAGAAATCTCATTGTGAAACTTCTCCTCATAACTATGTCGGGGAGCGAATCGGTAGTAAATCCGCTTAAGGCCCATGCGGCGCGCGACTGAGCGAGCCTTGATGATCAGCTTATTCATAACTACTCCGAAATTCCCTCACGCAATGAATTATAGGGAAGCAAATGAGGTGTAAGTGGCGAAATTGGCAATGACCCGACCGGAGATATCAAATACGATCTGAACGCCGGTTGAGCCGGAGGGAAAACTCTGGTGCGATCCCGGCACCTTTTGCGGGAACTGGGAGGCAGAGACACCCAGCGCGCTCAGGAAGCGGATAAGGCGGACGCCGGAGATATTGGAACTGCCCAATCTGAAGCCGCCCCGTCAGTCGAATTGATGCGGCAGACAGCATGGCTCAATCGGCGCTCATCAACGCGACAAACATTTCTTGGAAGCGGGGCAGGTCGAGGTCAACTTGGGCGTGGACGAGGCGGACACCGGTTTGCGGTTTCAGCTTTTCGTTCCAGGTGAGGGTGTCACCGTAAGTGGGGCCGTGGTCGAGATCGACGTCCATATAGACGAGTTTTTCTTTGGTGATGAGGGTGGGATCGAGCCAGGCGCAGGCGGCGAGTTCATCCCAGAGGTAGTAGCGGTCCTGGCTCCACGCGGCGATGTAGCGGGCGGTGGGCGACTGCGATTTTGAGATAGCGTCGAGCATTTTCTGCGTAAAGGGCGCCTTGATGGAGACGTCGACGGTGGTGACGTCGATGCGCGGCCACGGGGCACGGAGCACGATGTGCGCGGCCTCGGGATCGAACCAGAAATTGAATTCGTGACGCGGACTGTTGGAGAATTCAGGATCGTCGGTCTGGGGATTGAGGCTGCCGCCCATGAGCACGATGCCCTGGGTGAGCGCGATGTTGGTCATCGGCCCGGCGGCGTAGATGGTGACTTGGTGGGGATGCGTGTGCACCTGGCGGACGAGGAAGTGCGCGGCGTCTTCATCGATGGGCTTGAGCGAGGGCTGGCCCTCGGGCATGGGCGGAATCACGTACGGGCCGTGGGACTGCGCTGCGTCCTTGACCAGGGGCGCTTCGCCGTTGGGCGTGGCGACCATGGTGCTGGCGGCCTGTCCCCACGCGCCGAGCCAGACGACGTTGCCGACCAGCGCGGCAGTGAGTTGGGTTTCCTGCTGGGTGCGGATGAGGGGGAAGACAGCTCCCCGGGCCACGGGAATGTTGGCGTGGCCGGTGAGTTCGAGCATACGCAGCGTGTGAAGGGTTTCTTCGTCGCGCCACGCGTTGCCGGTGACCATGGTGATGCCGAGGACTTCAACCTGCGGCGCCTGCAGGAGCGCGAGCATCGCCATCTGGTTGGAGCCGCCGGGGCCAGAGCCATCCTGATCGATGAGGACGAGGTGCTTTTGAGCCGTACACAGAGACGCAGCCAAGGCAAGGAGAGGCAGTAGGTATGCGGATCTCATTCTGGGTATTGTGGCATACCCGGAGAGGCGAACCAAGGCAGGGACAGAGCCTAGCGGCGGCGATCCCGTCCTCGATCTCGGCCGCGATCTCGATCGCCACCTCGGTCAAAGCCGCGCGGCTTGATCGGAGGCACAACGGGCAGGTCGGTCTTGCCGGCAGGAAAGACGGCGAGAAAACGATCCTGTCCTTCGCCGGAGCTGGCCGTCTCGACGCCATCGATGCTCTTGAAGGCAAGGTGGAGCAGGCGGCGTTCGCGGCTGTTAGTGGGCGGGAACGCGTAGGGAACGCCGGTGCGGATGACCTTCTCGGCAGCGGTCTCTGCGGCAAGGCGGAGTTCCTGCGCGCGAAGGGCCTTGAAATTGTCGGCGTCAAAGCTGATGAGGTCGTTTTCGCGCTGGTCGAGACGCAGCATCTGCGCGGCGATCGTCTCGAGGGCGCGGAGCAGTTCGCCATTGTGCTGGGTCACGAGCGGGACATCGGGTCCGCCGAGCTCAACATAAATCTGGCGAGCCTCGAGGCCCTCAGGGTCGCGCGCGCCGTCGCCGGCGGTGATGCGGTATTTGAGGCGCAAGCCGCCCAGTTTATTGAGGGAGGCAAGGAATCCGGCAATTTTTTGAGCAGCGTCCTGCAGGTCGGCAATCGGCATAACGGATTAGTATCGCAGAACCGGGCGGGTGCGGGGACTGCGAGGCGAGAAAGAGTGGACTGGGTTGGAGATCACGTGCCGCCACCGCCCAAGGCCGACAGCGATTCGAAGGAATTCAGCGTCGGCGACGGTCCGCATTTTCAAGCGGGGCAACTTCAGTTCAGCTTCAAGCGGGAGTGCTACCTTGGGAAAGAAGTGGCCTCAAGTGCAGGCGGACTGAGGCTGGGGGCACGCTCATTTTTCGCAGAGTTTCTTTCGTTCGAATTGCGTTGTTCATGGTTGCTGCCGGTGGCTCAATTCAGAGCCACGCGCAGGGGGGCCCGCCGTTCATTTCCGATGACCCTGGCACGCCGGGAAACAAGCAGTGGGAAGTGAATGTCGGATGGGTCGGCAGTCACAACCCGGGGCATTCGAGCTATCAACTGCCTGACTTCGACTTCAATTACGGTCTCGGCAACCGCATTCAGCTGAAATATGAAGTGGCCCTGGCTGCCGCGACGGATGAAAACAACACGACGCGGGCGGGATTGGGCGAGTCGTTTCCCGGCGTGAAGATCAGGCTGTATGAGCATCACCGTGGGGGTGAGCCGAAGTCGGACGAGAACATGAATTTTTCGCTGGGGACGTATCCGCAGGTGCTCTTCAACAACCCGACGAGCACGGTGCCGCGCGGCATTGTGGAGACGGGTCCGCAGTATTACCTGCCGCTGGAAGCAACCGCCAAGTGGGGACCAATCGATTTCAACGGCGAGGTGGGCCGCTGGATTGGGAATCGCCATGTGCCCGACCGGTGGGGGCGAGGTTTGATTGTGGGTCACGAATTCAGCGATCGCTTTGAGCTGTATGGGGAGCTCTACGATCTGCAGGATGTGGAGCAGATCGAGGGCAATCCCAAGCAGCGGGTTTTTACGGTAGATGTGGGAGGGCGGCGGACGCTGGACCGTGACGGCCATCTGCGTTTGCTGTTTATGGGCGGCCGCGGTGTGCAGGCGGTGACGCGGGACAACAGCGAGCCCAACTGGATTGCGTATGTCGGAATTCAGATACTCGTGGGCCCGAAAGAAAAGGAAGTGCCGGAACACAATCCCTGATGGGCCCCGGTCACTTGCTGATTAGCGATAGCCCTTTGTCCTGAAGCGTGACACCGCGACGTAGAAGGTGTTGGCGTCAGTGCCGGGATTGTGGTGGCTGATATTGGCGTTGGACAGGTGCTGATAGCGATAGCCGATGCTGACCGACTGGCGTTGCTTGCGAAAGAAGGTGAGGCCGCCCCCGAAGTCGATGGTGTACATGAACTGCGAACCTTGCGGCGACAGCACGCGCTGATTGAAGTAAATGAATCCGCCATTGGTGGAGAGATAGGGTTGCACGCGGTTCCCGGGGAAGAACGACGAACGGAACCCCACCGGGCTAACGCCGCTTCCATAACTGCGCATGCGCAGGACCATGTCGTATGGAGTGGGCGGTCCGGCCAGTGGATTGCGTTCGTCCAACATGGCGATCGCCGTCATTTCCGGCGAGTAGCGGAGATTCCATTTGGCGCCCGGATTGATCAGATACGAGTAATTCAGATCAATGGGCATGTATTTGACGTCGCCCGCGTATCCCCATATGTGTCCGCTCATGAGGGATAGCCCCCACCATGCGCCGAACTCGTGGACTCCACCATAGTGCGGCCAGACAGGCAGAGCGGCGGGACGGACGGGTTGGATTGCAGCGGCTGCGGGGGAGGCAGAGCCTCCCGCATTGTCGCTGGTAGACGCGTCGGCAGCGTTGCCCGGCTGCACGGTATCGGCAACTTCGGGGCCCGGCGGATCGCTGAAGAAGCTTCGCGCCTTCACTTCGCGGCTGTCGCGATACCACGGTGGCCTGAACCGCATGATATTGCCGGTGGATCTCGCCGGAGTGATGAAGCTGATGAGCAGCAGGGCGACCGGACTGCGCGGCTTCTCTTCGAGGTGGCGGACGAGGTGCTTGTCGAGCACATCTTCGGCCACAGTCCAAAACAGGCCGCCTACAGGAGTGGTGACCAGTTCAACAATTCCGGATTGGTCAGTGACACGGTAGACGGTGTCATCGCCGATGTGCCCGATGCCGGCCTCCCCGAAGGGCCCGAATTTCCACTCGAAGCTGTAGGCGGCAGAAAACGCCGTGGCGCGCAAACGGCTGCGCCAATACTCCTTCGAGTTGCTGAACTCGAGCGTCATTCCCCTGGGGTCGTTCTGAATCCAGAAAGCGTTGGTGATAGCGCCCATCATGGGATGCCCGACGTAGTCATCCAAGAAAGGATTGCGGTCGGACCAGCGATTCCAATGCCACTCCGTCACACTGTCGAACCACTCCTGGAACCATGGACCGTGGGAGGTCTCATAACGATACCAGTAGCCGGTGTAGAGGTTGCCGCCATTCTGGAAGGCATTGAAGAGGGAGGACGTGATCATCAGTTGATGCCAGTGCACACGGCATTCCCTGGCGCGAGTCGTGTCGTAGGGGCACTGGTTGAGCGGGACGTGGGAAGAGGTGCTGGGCGAGACGGCGAAGCCTCCGGCATTCGCAAATCCCAGCGGATCTGGGGCGCCGGTGATGGAACTCGATTCATCGACGGCAGCGGAAGTGCCTGCCGATGCCGGACTGGGTGCATCGGGCAAGTTGGATAAGGAAGCGTCGGGCTGGGGGGGGACTTCTGTTGCGTTTGTAGCGACGGCGGCGAGCGGCGGCGGCGCGTCGGCCTCGGACTGAGCGAGGGCAGATGGGACTTGCAGGCACGCGCAGAGGATTGCGACGAGGAAAATGCCGGTGCGGCAGGATTGCGGAAGAATCCGGAACTTCATCGTGTGCGGCGCTCCACTCGTAGTCTTCTGAGGCTAGAGACCTTTGCAAAACAGGTAGAACGTTGAACGCAAGAAAGAGTAGGAGGGAATCTTACGTTTGTACTGCGCAAGGTTCGCGCGATTGAGACGAGGGTACCAAACGACCTCTCCTGTGACAAGAAGGAGCCTACTGTAGAAATGATGCGACAGGTACCTTCGTTTGGTACGGCTCGAAGTGTGAAAATCAAAATATGCCGCTGACTGAATCAATTTTCTTGACCGCCGCACAGGCTCGCGTTCTTGGATCGCTCATGGAAAAGGAGGCGACCACGCCGGATTACTATCCTCTGTCGCTGAATGCGCTGATGAATGCGTGCAATCAGCGGTCCAATCGCGAGCCGGTGATGGACCTGGATGAAGAAGAGGTACGACAGGCTTTGCACGGACTGCAGGATCAGCGGCTGGCTGGACCGGCACGCGGGGCCGACAGCCGGGTGACGAAGTACGAGCACTGGCTGGGCGAAGCGTTGAACCCGAGTCGTGCGGAGATGGCTTTGCTGTGCGTGTTGCTGCTGCGAGGGCCACAGACTCCGGGAGAATTGCGTGGACGAACCGAACGAATGCACCGATTTGAAGAGATTGCCGACGTGCTTGCGGGCTTGCAAAAATTAATTGAGCGAGAGCCGCCGCTTGCGTTGGTGCTTCCGCGTCAGCCGGGGATGAAGGAGGCGCGTTATGCGCATCTTCTGTCCGGGGCGGTGGAAGCGGCAGCAATGACGGAAACGCGCACACTTCCGGGCGCGGAGTCATCGCCTGAGCAGGATGCCCGGATCGCGCAACTGGAGTCGACGGTGGCGGAATTGAAAAACGAAGTGGCTGCGTTGCGCCAGCGGATCGACGACCTATTCGGCGATTGAATCGTGGACGAAAGCAAGCGTCAATGTTCCGATCGGAGCGCCGGGCGCTGCGGAAAAATCAAAATGCAGATCAGGATCGCGGCCGCCAAAACGCCCGAGGCTGTGTAGCGGCTAATGGCCATTCCGCCTTGCGCCACGGGCTTGTCAAAGAGATCGCCGGAGACTGCGCCCAGAGGCCGCGTGAGGATGAAGGCCGCCCAGAAGAGCCCGGGCTTGGGAATCTTAGTGAAGAAGTGCAGCGCCGCAACCACGAGGAGCGCTCCGCCGAAGACCGCAACGCCGCCGAGGTAGCCAAGGCCTGCATCATCCGCGGCCCAATCGCCCAGCGCGGTGCCAAGGGTCTGCGAAAACATGATTGTGACCCAATAGAAAATCTCCGCTTTCGGCGAGCTGACTGTGCCCACGGCGACGGTGCCGGTGGACCAATACCAAAGACCGAGGGACGCAAGAACAAGAAAGAGGAGCAGAGCGCTGCCCCATGCGTAGCCGAGTCCCTCGGAACGATCAGCGAGATCTGCCATCGTGGTTCCCACGGTGGTGGTGGCGATGATGGTGAACCAGTAGAGAAATGCGTGAAACTTCTTTGCGAAGACCTGCGCAATGACGGCCACGAGAAAAATTACGGCAAAAATCGCGGTCCCGGTCGCGTAACCAAGATTCATGGACATGGTTACGGCGTCGCCGCCGGTTTCGCCGAGAGTAGTGCAGAGAACCTTGATGATCCAAAAAGAAAAGGTGATGGCTGCGACTTTGCTGAATTCCTGCCCTGCGGCACCTTCTCCCGGAGCGCTTGACGGTTGCATTGATCCCCTCGCCAACGTTTCTTGAATCGGAGTGTCTGCGGAACCTGAAGAGAGCTTAAAGCAGTTCATATCCGGCGAACCAATAGCTAATTTCGAAGGCGGCCGTATCTTCTGCGTCGGATCCGTGAATGGCGTTTTCCTGGAGGGAGCCGGCAAACTTTTTGCGAATGGTTCCTTCGTCGGCATTGGCCGGATTGGTGGCGCCCATAAGCTTGCGCAAGTCGGCGATGGCGTTTTCTTTTTCTAGCACCATGAGAAACAGCGGGCCTGACGACATGAAGGCGCACAGGTCGTTGAAGAACGGCCGCGCGGCGTGGACGTGGTAGAAGCCCTGTGCCTGTTCGACCGAGATGGAAGCCTTTTTGATGGCCACGATTTTGAAGCCCGCCTTCTCGATTTCGGCGAGAATGGCTCCGGTGAAGCCTTTGCGAACCGCGTCCGGTTTAACGATGCTGAAAGTGCGCTGCGCCACTGAGACTCTCCTGGTGGGATTTTGGCCCGTCTCCCATTGTACCGGTCACTTGGCACGGTCCTTGCCGGTCCAAATCTGGTAAAGTGTCGCCATGTTTCGAGGTTCGTTAGTCCTCCCCTCCGTGTGCTTTCTGCTTGCCGCGCTCATAACGCCAGTATTCACTTACGGCCAGCCTGCAACGCCGCCCTCCAGTGCCGAACTGCGCGTGTTCGATCCATCGCTGGTGGACAAGACGGTGGACCCGTGCGAGAACTTCTATCGCTACAGTTGCAACGGCTGGTTCAAACGCAATCCCCTGCCGCCGGATGAGACGTCGTATGGGCGGTTCACGGAGCTTGCGAATCTGAACCTGGAACACCTGAAGCTGATTCTGGAACAGTCCGCTGTGTCGTCGCCGGACCGCTCTGCCAACGAGCAGAAGATCGGCGATGAGTACGCAAGCTGCATGGATACGGCTGCCATCGACAAGGCAGGACTGGCGCCGCTGCAACCAGAGTTGGATCGCATTGCGCGGCTTAAGTCAAAAGGGGAGTTGCCGGCCCTGCTGGGTCATTTGCATACGATTGGCGTGAGCGCCTTTTTTGAGTTCAGCCCCAATCAGGATTTCACTGACACGAACTCGGTGATTCCGTTCTATAGTGCTGGAGGTTTGGGGCTGCCGGAGCGCGACTACTACACACGCATGGACGCGAAATCGGTGGAGCAACGCAAGGAGTATGTCGAACACCTGCAGAAAATGTTTGCGCTGGCAGGAGAGGCGGATGCCCAGGCACGCAAAGATGCGGAGACGGTGTTAGGGATGGAAACGCGTCTGGCAAAAGCATCGCTGACCATCACCGAGCAACGCGATCCGCAGAATCTGAACCATCCGACGGATGTGGCAAGTTTCGACAAAGGACTGACTCATTTTTCGCTTGCGGCCTATGTGGCGGAGGCGCATGCGCCCCCCACCGGCAGGATGAACGATGTGGAGCCGAGATTCTTTGCGGAGTTCAACCGAATGCTGGGCGATACACCGCTTGATCAGATCAAGACCTATCTTCGATGGCATTTGCTGCATGCCTTTGCGACGACTGCGTTGCCAGAATCAATTGAAACGGAGTCCTGGAATTTCTATTCGCATGTATTGAACGGCGCGGAGAAACAGCAGGAGCGCTGGAAGCGTTGCACGACCCATGTGGACCGCGAGATGGGAGAGGCGCTGGGGCAGGTTTATGTCGCCAAGTATTTTCCGCCCGAAGCGAAAAATCACGCGCTGGAGATGACACTCGCCATTGAACAGGCGATGGATAAAGACATCGAGGGCCTGGACTGGATGAGCGCAGAGACCAAGATGAAGGCGAAGGAAAAGCTGCACGCGGTGATGAACAAGATCGGCTATCCAGAGAAGTGGCGCGACTACTCGAAGCTGGAGATTGTGCGCGGCGATTCGCTGGGCAACGAGGAACGAGAACACGCATTCGAGTTTGCGCGCGAGATGGCGAAGATTGGCAAGCCCGTGGACAAGGGAGAGTGGTTCATGTCTCCGCCAACGGTGGATGCGGCCTACGACCCGCAGCAGAACAATGTGAACTTTCCCGCCGGATATTTTCAGCCACCGTTTTTCAGCGACAAGGAAGATGATGCAGCCAACTACGGCGACATGGGTTCGACCATCGGGCACGAACTGACGCACGGGTTTGACGATGAAGGACGCCAGTTTGATAAGGACGGCAACCTGAGGGACTGGTGGACGCAGGCGGATGAGCAGAAGTTTAACGATCGCGCTGCATGCATGGTGAAGCAGTATGACGCAATCGAGGCCGTGCCGGGTGTGCACCTGAACGGAAAATTGACGCTGGGCGAGAATCTTGCGGACCTGGGCGGGCTGTGGCTGGCGTGGCTGGCGTGGCTCGACAAGACGCAAGTTGCGCATCTCGACATGACGGCGACGACCGACGGCTACACGCCGGATCAGCGGTTCTGGATCGCGTATGCGCAGCAGTGGTGTACGCAGACACGGCCGGAACAACTGAGGACGCAGGCGCAGACCGATCCGCATTCACCGGACGAATACCGGACCAACGCGGTGCTGCAGGATTTGCCGGAGTTTGCGAAGAGCTTCAGTTGCAAGAAGACGGACAAGATGGTGAGCGCGACGCCGTGCAAAGTGTGGTAACCACCTGCGGTGGGGCCATACGCGGGCTTGCGCCCGCCTTGCTACGGTCGTGGCTAGCCTGATTTCCTGGGTTCGATGAAGACGAACTGCGGCGAGCAAAAATGAAAGGCCCACCTTCGCGGTGGGCCGTCGTATGCGTAGTAGCTAGAGGCTGCAATCAGGCCTTGCCGATGACCTTGGCCAGTGTGGCTCCGATTTCTGCAGGCGACACGACGACGTGAATGCCGGCGGCGGTCATGGCTTTCATTTTGTCGGCGGCGGTTCCCTGCCCTCCGCTGATGATGGCGCCGGCATGGCCCATGCGTCGGCCGGGAGGCGCGGTCTGCCCGGCGATGAAACCGACGACGGGCTTCTTGACGTGTTGCTTGACGAACTCCGCTGCTGCCTCTTCGGCGGATCCACCGATTTCGCCAATCATGATGATGGCTTCGGTATCGGGATCGTCGTTGAGCAGGCGCAGCGCATCGATGTGCGTGGTGCCGATGATGGGATCGCCACCGATGCCGATGGCCGTGGACTGGCCGATGCCGCGCTGGGTGAGTTGGTGTACCGCCTCGTACGTCAGCGTGCCGGAGCGCGACACGATGCCGACGGAACCCTCTTTGTGAATGCGGCCGGGCATGATGCCGATCTTGGCTTTTCCCGGTGAGATGACGCCGGGGCAGTTGGGTCCGATGAGGCGCGAAGGCGAGTTTTTCAACTTGGCCCAGACCTTGACCATGTCGAGGGTGGGAATGCCCTCGGTGATGCAGACGATTAGGGGGATGCCCGCGTCTTCTGCTTCGAGAATGGCGTCGGCAGCAAACGGAGGCGGAACAAAGATCATGGTGGCGTTAGCGCCGGTCTTTTGGACGGCATCGGCCACGGTGTTGAACACGGGCCAACCTTCATGGGTGGTGCCGCCTTTGCCCGGCGTGACTCCGCCCACGACCTTGGTTCCGTATTCTTCGCAGCCCTTGGCGTGGAAGGTGCCTTCCTTGCCGGTGATGCCCTGGACGATGAGACGAGTTTCCTTTGTAACTAAAACGGCCATATACAAGCTCCTGGTACAAGCTGTCAGCTATCAGCCTTCAGCGATCAGCTCCAAACCGAGTTTGTTAATCAACGACGTCAGCATCTTTGAGACTTCTTCACTGAGCGCCGTCGCTTCGTCCATTTCTGCCTTACTACCCATCTCCAACCTGCGAACAACCACGAGCTGCGTCTTTATTTCAAAGATTGAACCGAGTGCAACACCGAGGAACTGTCGAAACTCACGTTGGTGTAATCTGCCACGGCCCTCGGCGATGTTGCTTGCCACTGATACACCTGCCCGGCGCAGCTGAGAAACAAGCCCATAAAGCTCCTCTCTGGGAAATCCTCGAGTCAACTTATAAATGCAGGCCGTCAAATCAATTGCCCGTTGCCAGACTGCGAGATCCTTGACATCCTGCGGCATTCACTTGACCTTTCGGTACCACGCAGCATTGCTGAAGGCTGACGGCCGATGGCTGAGAACTATTGACTTACTTTGCTGCTTTCACGACCAACTCGGCTGCTTCTTTCATGGTTGCGCCCACCTGGAAGTTCAAGCCCGACTCGGCGAGAATCTTGCGGCCTTCTTCGACGTTGGTGCCTTCGAGGCGCAACACTATGGGTACTTTCACGTTTAGTTTTTTGGCTGCTGCCACAACGCCTGTTGCCAGACGATCGACGCGAAGAATGCCGCCAAAGATGTTGATGAAGATAGCTTTCACGTTGGCGTCGGAGAGCAGGATTTCGAAGGCGTGCTCTATCTGCTCCTGTGTTGCGCCACCGCCCACGTCGAGAAAGTTGGCGGGGCTGCCGCCGGCGTACTGGATGATGTCCATCGTGGCCATGGCGAGGCCTGCGCCGTTGACCATGCAGGCGATTGAGCCATCGAGCTTGATGTAGTTGAGCGCGTACTTGCTGGCTTCGACCTCGAGCGGGTCTTCCTCAGCAACGTCGCGCAGGGCCTTGATGTCCGCATGGCGGAAGAGCGCGTTGTCGTCGAAGGTGACCTTGGCATCGAGGGCGAAGAGCTTGTCATCCTTGGTGGTGATGAAGGGATTGATTTCGACCAGCGAGGCGTCAGTATCGATGAAGGCTTTATAGAGGCTTTGGAAGAAAGTGACGGCCTGATTGATCTGGGTGGGCTTGAGGCCGAGTGCGAAGGCCAGCTTGCGCGCCTGCCACGGCCAGAACCCTACGGTGGGATCTATGACCTCCTTGTAGATGGCCTCGGGAGTTTTGGCGGCGACCTCTTCAATCTCCATGCCGCCGGCTTGCGACGCCATGAAGACGAGTTTGCCGCTGGCGCGATCGAGCACGATGCCGAGATAGAGTTCGCGATCGATGGCTGCGGTCTCTTCAATCAGCAGGCGCTGCACCTTCTGGCCCTGCGGGCCTGTCTGGTGCGTGATGAGCTGCATGCCGAGGATGGCTTTGACGTGCAGGTCGGCGTCTTCGCGAGTTTTGGCGACCTTGACGCCGCCGCCCTTGCCGCGGCCACCAGCATGAATCTGCGCCTTGACCACGACTCCGCTGGCACCCTCAGCAAAAAGTTTGCGTGCCACGGCCGCCGCTTCTTCGGGCGTGTTGGCCACTTCGCCCCGGGGCACGGCAACGCCGTACTTTGCCAGGATTTCCTTTGCCTGATACTCGTGAATTTTCATGTTGGTGGGAACCGACCCGTCCGCTGGGGTTGGAGTGACTCGATCCTGGCGATGAAGGATTGGGATCGATGTTGTCGTAACAGCGGCTTTCAAATACTAACGTGCGCGCCAGAGCCCTCGCAATGCGCCGGCGCCGTCACCGTGGTTGGTTTGACTCCTGGGATCGGGGCAGTGGCCGAGCAAAGCTACCATATAGAGAGATGAGCATGCTGAAAGAACTATTGAAAGTATTGGCCGAGGATGGCGGAGCGCTGACGCGGGAGCAGGCGGCGGCGGTGCTCGACGATATCCTCTCTGGCGAAGTGCCCGAGGTGGAGACGGCCGCGCTGCTGGCGGTGATGGCGACGCGGGGCGAACAGGCGCCCGAGCTGGCGGGCTTTGTAGAGTCGATGCGAGCGCGGGCGATCACTGTTCCGCTGACCGATGAGGAGCGCGCGGAACTGGTAGATACCTGCGGGACCGGCGGCGGCGGGCCGTTGACCTTCAACATTTCGACGGGCGCGGCGCTGGTGGCTGCAGCGGCGGGCGCGAAAGTGGCGAAACACGGCAATCGCGCGGTGACCTCGCAGGCGGGGTCGGCGGATGTGCTGGAGGCGTTGGGCGTGCCGATCGCGCTGGGGCCAGAGTTGGCTGCGGAGTGCCTGCGCGAGACGGGCTTCATGTTTTTGTTTGCGCCGCTGTATCACCCGGCGATGAAGGCGGTGGGCCCGCTGCGCAGGGCGCTGGGGTTCCGAACGATTTTCAATCTGTGCGGACCGTTGTCGAATCCGGCAGGTGCGCGGGCGCAGGTGATTGGGGTGCTGGCGCCGAGCCGCGTGCTGCTGGTGGGCCGCACGTTGGCGGCATTGGGAGCGAAGCGGGCGTTTGTTGTGCATGGGACAGACGGAATCGACGAGCTGACCACGACGGGCGAAAGTGTGGTGGCACGGATTGAGGAGTCGCCCGATGGAGGCACACCGGCGTTGAAGGCTGCGCGCATTACTCCGGAGATGGCGGGGCTGCCGCGCGCGACGATGGATCAGTTTACCGGCGGCGATATCGCGACGAATGCTTCGCTGCTGTATGACGTGATCACGGGGATCGCGGGGGCGCGGCGGGACATTGTGTTGCTGAATGCTGCGGCGGCGCTGGTAGCGGCGGGGCTGGCGGTGGATTTGAAAGAAGGCGTGGCGCAGGGAGCCGAGGCGATTGACTCGGGCCAGGCGGCGGCGACGCTGGCGAAGCTGCGGGGGTTTGGGGAGCGGTTCGCGAAAGATCGGTAGTGTGCTGCACGATCTTCGCGATTGAGTAGCGCGGGGAAACGGACCGTCTTATCATGGAAGAGTCATGCCGTTTCCGATCAAGACCTGCGCTGTGTGTGGAGAGGAATTTGAGCTGAGGCCGGGCAAACCGGGCTTCGCCAACCGCTGTCCCGCGTGCAGCGAGCCGGAAGAGGCCGATGCGCCGGGCTCAGGCCTGTCGAGCGCCGACACCGAATTGAATGCGGCGCGCCGTGCTGCCATGCGCAACATGCTCTATCGCAAAGAGAGCTGACGGGGGCCTCCGCACCTGCATCTACTGAATCCATCCTCTGGATTTGGGCATCCCTTCATTTAGTTGTTTAGACAATTAACTGCGACACCATGTGTAGACCTGAAGGAGACGCCGATGACCGCCAATGTGCAACGCCAGCCTGCTGTATTTATTCCGCATGGGGGCGGCCCGTGCTTTTTCATGGACTGGACTTGGGGGCCGGCGGACACGTGGGATGCGACCAGGCGGTTTCTTGAGGGGCTGGCGGCCACGCTGCCCGCGCCGCCGAAGGCTCTGCTGGTGATCAGCGGCCACTGGGAAGAGCCGGCTTTTACGGCCAGCGTGATGGCGGAGCCGCAGTTGATTTTCGACTACTCCGGATTTCCGGAGCATACGTATCGGCTGACATGGCCGGCACCAGGCGATCCCGCGCTGGCGGTGCGCGTGGCGGAGTTGGTCAAGGCGGCGGGTTTGCCGTCGGCGGTGAGCGCGACGAGGGGGTTCGATCACGGCGTGTTTGTGCCGCTGAAGGTTTCCTTTCCTGAGGCGAAGATTCCGGTGGTCACGCTGTCGCTGGCCAGTTCACTTGACCCGAAAATGCATCTGGCCGTGGGGCGGGCGCTGGCTCCACTGCGGGATGAGGGCGTTTTGATCGTCGGCAGCGGCATGAGCTTCCACAATCTGCGCGGGTATATGCGTCCGGAGACGCCGGAACGGGCGCGGGCCTTCGACGCATGGCTGACCGAAGCAATCGAGTCCCCTGCCCCGGACCGGGCGACTCTGCTGGAGAACTGGCGGCAGGCGCCATTTGCGGCGTACGCGCATCCGCGGGAGGAGCATTTGATGCCGCTGATGGTGGCGGCGGGTGCGGGCGGGGACGCGCCGGGTAAGCAGATTTTTTCGGGCGAGCCGATGGGTGCGGCGATCAGTGCTTACCGGTTTGATGGGTGAATACGAAGGCGTGGCCCCGAAGAGCCGCCCAGAAAAACACCGAGTCCCATGACAATCATTTGCCCGGTACCCCCGGGGGGGGTAGATTCTGGGCGTAAATTCGCCGGTATCAACGCTTTAGCGACGGGTTGTCGCGCCAAATTCCTCTTATGGAAGGAGTTAGCCGCAGATTCTTCTGCCTAAAGGAGTTACGGTAGACGCCGCGGTCAACAGTCTCACATCTCCACAGTGCCGGCCTTTTTCGCCCCTGCGGTGTGAGCAGTGCCTTAATTTGCGAAGTTGGGGCGCTCGGCGCGGCGGCGATGGAGGTCGGCATGGGTTCCCTTTCTATTTGCAACAAAAAAGCCACCGGAGAGGGTGGCGGGCTTCGCGCATTTTTGAAGACTGCTTTTAGTGTGCGCCTTTTACCGGTAATTATTCACAATTTGGCTGTATTTATATTTCGCGTGGAATGAGGGGGTTGTGACGATTTCCACAGGCGCGCCTATTGACAAGAAATTCAGAGGCTTTTCCATGTCTCAAAAGCGAGGGACACCCGGCAGCAGGGGCTAAAGCCCTCGGATTTTGCAGGGGTGTTGGATGGCCCGGCTGAAGCCGTACCGTTGTTACAATGCATGGGGTTGAGGTTCGTGCTTTTCAACGATGGCGACGAAGGGCGCGAGGAAATGGGGAAATGGGAGGCCGATGTGCGCAAAGCGTCCGCTGCCGAGCTCGCCGGGAAGCATGAGTTTGAGGATGCCTTCGATAAGAAACACCAGGCCCACGATGACGCGGACGAGGATCATGGGAAGGCTCTTGCGCATGGATATCCCCCGAACAAAGAGTAAGGATACCGCAGGGGCGCGAGGGGAATCAGGCTTGCGCGTCGAGGAGCCGTTCGATGTCGGGAACGAGAGCCTTTGGGGCGGTGCGCGGAGCGTAGCGCTGGATGGCGATGCCCTGGCGGTCGACGAGGAATTTTGTGAAATTCCATTTGATTTTCTCGGAGCCGAAAATTCCGGGCTTGCGCCGCTTGAGGAACTGGAAGAGTGGGTGTGCGTGAGGGCCATTGACTTCGATTTTCTGAAAGAGGGGGAAGCTGACGGCGTAATTGCGCTGGCAGAAGGACTCAATTTCGGCGGGTGACCCGGGCTCCTGCGCGCCGAATTGATTGCAGGGGAAACCCAGAACGACGAGGCCGCGGTCCTTATATGCGCGATATAGCTGCTCGAGGCCTTCATACTGCGGCGTGAACCCGCATTTGCTTGCCGTGTTCACGATGAGCATCACTTGACCGCGGAACTGGTCGAGGCGAATGACCTGGCCGTTCAGCAGCGGCGCAGAAAAGGCGCAAACACCCTCGACATCCTCATTCTTTGCCACAAAACCTCGCTCTCCCGAGGATGTCATGTTGGGCTTTGGTGCGTCTAAAAGGGATGCAGAGCAAACCTCAGGAAAAGAACCGAGCGTCGAGAGTCCGTCTGACGGCACTGACCCGCCCGGCTCCGGTAGACTGAGAGGGGCTCTCTCCAGGGCCGACTCGTGTCCGCAACCGACGACTGCGGAAGGGAGTTCAGGGTTTTGGTTTGGTTCGTAACCGAAGGTGCGCCCAAGGGTTTGGGTGAGGGGACCGCGGTCAAATATAATCAACCTTTCCTTGAAGCCGTACCAGATTTTACGTAATGAGGGTGTGCATATTCTTCCCGTGAAGCCTTACCTTGGACCGCACCAGTACTTGTGCTCGCCGCAGGACTCCAGCCCGGTGAAGATCAAGCACGCATCGATCAGTGGCAAACGGCGGATTTCGAGCCGTATTGCAGGGATTTTTATCTTTCTGATGTTGGCGGTCTCGGCCGTCGCGGGAATGGCGCAGACCGCCCAGACGGTCGATCAGATCCGGGTGATTGGCAACCGGCGCATCCCCAAGGAAACGATTCTCGCCCGCCTGTTTACCCATTCTGGCGATACGTACGACCCAATTTCGATTGAGCGCGACTTCAATTCCCTATGGAACACGGGATACTTTGAGGATCTGCGGATCGAGCGCGAAGACTCGGAAAAGGGCATCATTCTCAACATTTTCGTTCGCGAGCGGCCTACGATCCGCGAGATCAATTACAAGGGCAACAACTCGGTAAGCACGTCGGACATTCTGGACCGGTTCAAGAAAGAGAAAGTGGGCCTGTCGGTCGAAGGGCAGTTTGACGCGACGAAGATCAAGCGGGCGGAGAGCGTGCTGCGCGATCTGCTGGCCGAGCATGGCCACCAGTTTGCCACCATCAGCACGACGGTCAAGACGATTCCTCCGGCATCGGTGCAGGTGAACTTCAACATGAAGGAAGGCCCGGTGGTGAAGGTGGGCGAAATCCGCTTCACCGGGAATCAGCACATCAACAGCCTGGATTTGCGGCGGGCGATGAAGAACCTGAAGCCGATCGGAATCCCTTATTCGATCATCGCCGAGAATCTTTTTGCCAAGACGTACGACGCCAGCAAGCTCGAAGAAGACAGCGAACGTGTGCGCCAGGCCTACCGCGACAAGGGCTACTACTCGACAGCGGTGGAAGACCCCAAGACGCAGATTCGCGATGAGGGCGGGTTGAACTGGTTTACTTTCCGCCCCAACAAGGGCAAGCGGATCGACATTTTGATGCCGATTGAAGAGGGCGCCCGCTATCGGTTGGGCACCATCACCTTTAGCGGCAACAAGGCGGTGAAGAACGAGAAGGGGCTGCGCGCCACGTTTGCGGTGAAGGACGGTGACTGGTTCAACGCCACTTTGATCACCAAGGGGCTGGACAACCTGAAGAAGGCCTATGGGCAGCTCGGGTACATCAACTTCGGTGCGATTCCCAAGCCGGTGTTTGACGAGGCCAAGAAGACGGTGTCGATGGAGATCGACATCGACGAAGGCAAGCCGTTCTATGTTTCGCGCATTGAAGTGGAAGGCAACACGATTACGCGTGACAAGGTGATTCGCCGCGAACTGCTGCTGGAAGAAGGCAACGTATATAACTCCCAACTTTGGGAATACAGCCTGTTGCGCCTGAACCAGCTGGAGTACTTTGAGCCGCTGAAGGTGGACCAGGACTCGGAAGCGCACCAGAACCCCGAGGCAGGCACGGTCGATTTGCTGTTGAAGGTCAAGGAAAAGGGGAAGAACTCCATTGGCCTGAATGGGGGCGTGAGCGGCTTGTCGGGCGCGTTCCTGGGCGTGAATTACCAGACCAACAACTTCCTGGGCCTGGGCGAAACGCTGAGCGTGCAAGGCAACCTGGGCAACGTGAGCCGGCAATTCCTATTCGGATTTACGCAGCCCTATATTCGCAATCGGCCCATCAACGTCGGGTTCCAGATCTTTAATAACAAGCAGGACTTCAACGCGGCGAAGAACTACCAGGCGACCACGGGGCAGTCAGTCAATCTGAGTCAGGCCCAGCAATCGCTGACCCAGAACTACAACCAGGCGTCGACCGGTCTGAATTTCTCGGTCAGCTATCCGCTGAAGCGGCACGCGTTCCAGCGGCTGGGCTTCACGTATTCGCTGACCAAGTCGACGATTTCGGCGTTCAGCACGGCGTCGCAGACTTTCTTTCAGACCATCAGCTTCCGGTCGGGGATTCAGGGTTCGAATGCGCTGGCAGGCATTGTCAGCAGCCTGGCCACGTTCACTTACAGCTACAACACGGTCAACAACCCGTTGCGTCCGCGCAGTGGCAAGGAATACTCGGCGGCGCTGCAGGTTGCCGGTCTGTACGGCAATGTCCGCTACATTTCACCGCTGGTGGCGTACAAGAGCTTCCGCTCGATGCACTACCTAAGGCCATCGCCCAACGGGCGCAATGTGCTGGGTTTGCGTGCGCAGTTGAGTTATGTGCAGGGGTTTGGGGGCGACGTGGCTCCTCCGCAGAACCGTTTCTACACGGGCGGCGAATCGGACCTGCGTGGATTTGATATTCGCGGAGCGACGCCATACGGCTATGTTCCGAATCGGGTAACGGTGCAGCTGACCAATCCCGACGGAACCTGCGTGCCGCGCGATCCCAACAATCCGCAGTTGGGTCAATGCATCGTGGTGCCGATCCCTGTGTACGGAATTGCATCGATCGGCGGCGACACCAGCCTGACGACGAATGCCGAGTATCGCATTCCGATCGCGGGCCCGGTCACCTTCTCGCTGTTCGACGACTTCGGAATCGACGTGGCCCTGAACAAGGGACAGCTGAAGCAGAGCCCCGAAGGATTTGCGTCACTGACCGCACCGCTCTATGGCTGCCCGGTGTATAACAATGGCTCGTGCCAGGGCGGCATTTCGGGCCTGGATGTTGGATTCCAGAAGGATATTCGCCCGGTGTCGGGCACCAATTTTGTTCCGCGCATGTCTCTTGGCGGCGAACTTGGCGTGATTATGCCGGTGGTGAATGCACCGTTCCGGCTCTACTTCGCGTACAACCCGCTTCGCCTGTTTGAGCGCCCCTATTGCAACGATGTGAAACTCGGGGGCAAGGTGCAAAGCTGCTCGGCCGAACTGATCACGCGTGACCTGTTCCCGCCGGGAGGCGCAGGCGATTACACCTATCAGGAGGCGATCGAGGCCTACGGCGCACAGAACCTTTTCCGCGAGCCTCGGAAGACTTTCCGCCTGACAGTGTCGACGACTTTCTAGTGCCGGCTGCTCTGGAGCGGCCAACTGCCCTGGAGCCCGGCGCTTGATCAAAGGAGTATCTCGTTCCAATGAACCGTTCAATTGCACTCACTGCTGTTCTGCTTTCTGGATTCGCCCTGGCGGCTGCGGCACAGACGCCTGGTGCGTCGACCACGCCAGATGGCCCGGTCAAAATTGCCGTCATCGCCTTTCAACCGGCTGTGACCGCGACCAACGAATTTCAACGTAATTTCGGCGATTTGCAAAAGAAGTACGAGCCGAAGCGGCAGACACTGAAGACCCTCAACGATCAGATCGAAGGCCTGAAGAAGCAATTGCAGACGCAGGGCGACGCGCTGAGCGATGCGGAGCGGGCAAGCCGCACGAAGGTCATCAACGACAAAGAAAAGCAAATGCAGCGCGAACAGGAAGACGACCAGAACGACTTCCAGCAGGATATGCAGGAGACGTTCAATGGCGTGGCTACAAAAGTTGGCGATGTCCTGATCGCTTACGCGCAGCAGCAGGGTTTTACGCTGGTGCTGGACGGTGGCAACCAGGAGACGCAACTGGTGCTGTATGCGAATCCGGGCACCGACATCACCAAAGTGATTGTGGATGCCTACAACGTAAAGTCGGGTGTACCCGCACCGCCGGCGCAACCGGCAGGGGCAGCGGCGAAGCCTGCGGCACCTGCACCGCGAACACCGGCGCCGCATCCTGCAACGCAGCATTGAGCATGGGGGCGTTTGACGCTCCCATGCCACGCTCCTATAATCCATCTAGTTCCTGCTGATGTCTCCATCCGCGTCTTTTTCCACTCTGGTCAAGCCTGATCAGAGTTCCCCACGAAGGAGCGAGAGGTTTCACAGGAGGCACAGGTTCGCCCGCGCCGAAGCGCGGACTGGTTTCCAGGAATTCTGAAGGAGTTTTCCATTCGCATGAAGCGTTCGCTTGCATTCGCAGTCACATTAGCGTCAGGGTTTGCCCTGAACGCCGCCGCCCAAGTTCCAGCCGCACCCACACCTGCATCGGCCGCGCCTGTCGCGACGGCCCCCGCCGGACCAGCCAAGATTGCTGTCGTTGCCTTCCAGGTAGCGGTGGCCCAGACCAATGAGGGGCAGCGCAACTTTGCGGATCTTCAGAAGAAGTACGATCCGAAGCGCCAGCAGCTCAAGACGCTGAACGACGAGATCGAATCCCTGACGAAGCAGTTGCAGACGCAGGGCGACAAGCTGAGCGAGACGGAACGCGCCAGCCGCGCAAAGACCATCGACGAAAAGAAGAAGGTGTTGCAACGCGACGCCGAAGATGCGCAGAACGATATGCAGCAGGAGATGCAGGAGCTTTACAACGCGCTTGCGTCCAAAGTCTATGACGTCCTGGCATCGTATTCGCAGCAGCATGGTTTCACGCTGGTGCTGGATGTTGCCCAGCAGCAAACCCCAGTGCTCTATGCGAGCGAGTCGACCAACATCACCAAGGCGGTGATTGACGCCTACAACGTGAAGTCGGGCGTGCCAGCTCCGCCGCCGGGAACGCCGGCCGCTCCAGCACCGGCACCCAAGGGACCGGGCGCAAAATAACTGAGAAGAATTGAGAGGAAAGGCCCCGCCTGGCGGGGCCTTTCCTTTTGCGCCCGGCTGGTGGGTTTGACGAGGCCAGCCTTGCCTGTTTCCGTTGGGAGATTCAATCGGTCTTTCTGTGGAAAAAACTGTGGATTCCTGCTGCTATTTCCTTAGAGATTCTTCAGTTTTGCCTCTTGCCAATTGTCTACTGATTCTGGTAGACGAAATAACCCCTTCCCTTTCTAGGAGAAGGAGGGAGAGATTCGCGAACGGCGGAGGAGCCTTCAGGAACCCTCTGGGCATGCGGGTGCGGCAAGCTTTCCACAGATTGACTTTAACAATAGATGACAAAGGGCTTGACTGGATCGCGGATTGGTACTATTTCTGCTGGTCTTCCCCGACCCGCAAAACGGCCAGAAACGCTTCCTGCGGAATGTCCACTTTACCAATCCGTTTCATACGCTTCTTTCCTTCTTTTTGCTTCTCGAGCAATTTGCGTTTGCGCGAGATATCGCCGCCGTAGCACTTGGCGAGCACGTTCTTGCGCAGGGGGCTCACGGTTTCGCGGGCAACGATTTTGGCGCCAATTGCGGCCTGGATCGCCACCTCGAATTGCTGTCGAGGAATCAGCTCGCGCATTTTCGATACGAGGGCCTTGCCACGCTCGTAAGCAAAGTCACGGTGCACGATGATGGACAAGGCGTCGACCGGTTCGCCGGAGACCAGGATGTCGAGCTTGACCATGGGCGATTCCCATTCGCCGGCGAGTTGATAATCCAGTGACGCGTAGCCGCGTGAGATGGATTTGAGACGATCGTAGAAATCCAGCACGATCTCGTTCAGCGGCAATTCGTAAGTCAGCAGCACGCGTGTAGGCGTGACGTATTCGAAGTTGATCTGCCGACCGCGCTTCTCTTCGACGAGTTTGAAGATGCCGCCCACATATTCTTCGTTGGTGAGGATCTTCGCGGTGATCACCGGCTCGCGGATGCTGTCGATATTGGTGGGCTCGGGCCAACGCGAAGGGTTGTCGACTTCGAGCACGGAGCCGTCGGTGAGCGTGATGTGGTAGCGCACGCCGGGCGCGGTAGTGATGAGATCGAGTTCATACTCGCGCTCGAGCCGCTCTTGAATAATCTCCATGTGCAGCAGGCCGAGGAATCCGCAGCGGAATCCGAAGCCGAGGGCGACGGAGCTTTCGGGCTCGAAGAAGAACGACGAATCGTTGAGGCGGAGTTTTTCAAGCGCGTCGCGCAACAATGTGTGCTCGTGCGAGTCGACGGTGTAGAGGCCGGAGAAGACCATCGGCTTGATGTCTTCGAAGCCGGGTAATTGCGCGGCTGCGGGACGAGCGTCTTCAGTGACGGTGTCGCCGATGCGCGTGTCGGAGACGTTCTTGATGGTGGCCGCGAAGAAGCCGACTTCGCCGGCGATCAGTTCGCCGATCTCGACGGGCTTGGGCATGAGGACGCCCATCGATTCGACTTCAAAAGCTTTGCCATTCGACATGAAGCGAATGCGCTGGCCCTTGCGCATGGTGCCTTGCATGACGCGGACCAGAACGATCACGCCGCGATAGGCGTCGAACCACGAGTCGAAGACGAGCGCCTGCAGCGGAGCATTGGGGTCGCCGGTGGGCGGAGGGAGGCGATGCACGATGGCTTCGAGCACGTCTTCGACACCCTGGCCTGTCTTCGCGCTTACGGGAATGGCGTCGGTGGCGTCCAATCCCACGGCCTTCTCGATCGCTTCCTGAGTGCGGACGATATCGGCAGACGGCAGATCGATCTTGTTGATGACGGGAATAATTTCGAGGCCGTGATTGATGGCGAGATAGGCATTCGCGAGTGTTTGTGCTTCGACGCCCTGGCTGGCATCGACGACGAGAAGCGCGCCCTCGCAGGAGGCCAGAGAGCGCGAGACTTCATAACTGAAGTCCACGTGGCCGGGAGTGTCGATGAGGTTGAGTTGGTAGGTGTTGCCATCGTGCGCTTTGTACATCATGCGCACGGCGTGGGCTTTGATGGTGATGCCGCGTTCGCGCTCGAGATCCATGGCATCGAGAATCTGGGCTTGCATCTCGCGGCCAGTCACGGAGCCGGTGAGTTCGAGCAGTCGGTCACTCAGCGTCGACTTTCCGTGGTCGATGTGGGCAATAATCGCGAAGTTTCGAAGGAAGCGTGCGTCCATGGAGGGTGAACAAAAGAGGACTCGCGCGCCAATGAGCGCGGGATGCCTCCATCGCATAGCTTATCATCGGCTAAGGGTCTTGATTGGAGTGTCGCGGTTTAGAGCGTGGTGATGCGCCTGCAGTTTTTTTGAAATGCCCATGAGTAAAGTTTTTTATCGATTGACGTGTGGAGCGCTCGTATTGTGGCTGGTGGGTTGCACACCCACGCAGCATGCATCGTCTTCGCAGAACGCCGCACCGCAGGCCACCGCGCCGACACTGCCCACAGCGCCGCAGCAGACCCTACAATCTGCCGTGCAACAGAAGACGCAGCAGGAGCAACGGGTGCAAGTGCTCATCGAGCAGGTTGAAAAGGCGTATTCGAATGGACAGACCGACTACCGCCGAGGCGACCTGCCGGCGGCGAAGGCGGAGTTTGATCGCGCGGTCGATCTGATGCTTTCGAGCGGCATCGATATCAAGGCGGATGCGCAGTTGCAGGACGAGTTCGACAAGATTGTGGATGGAGTGAACTCGCTGGAGATGGAGGCGCTGAAGCAGGGGAATGGCTTTGTTCCGAAAGAGGAGCCAACGCCTGCCGAAGTGGCCAGCGACGTGACGTTTGCGGTGGACCCGAAAATTGTGGCCAAGGCGCAGAGCGAACTGGCGACGACCAAGTCGGATCTTCCACTGGTGGTGAACGACTATGTGGCGGCGTTCATCAACTTTTTCGCCAATACCCAGAAGGGCCACAACACACTGTTGCATTCATTCCAACGCTCGGGCCGCTATCACGCGATGATTCAGCGGGTGATGGCCGAAGAGGGTGTGCCCCAGGATCTGATCTATCTGGCTGTCGCTGAATCCGGGTTCAACCCCAGAGCAATCGGTCCCCGGACCAGGTCCGGCGGCAGAGCGGGGGGCATGTGGCAGTTTATGCCGACCGGGAACTACGGCCTGACGCGCAACGCCAATGTGGATGAGCGCTTCGATCCGGAGAAGTCGACGCGCGCATACGCTCGCTACATGAAGTTTCTTTACGACCAGTTGGGCGACTGGTACCTGGCGATGGCTGCGTACGATTGGGGTGCAGGCAATGTGCAGCACGCGGTGCAGAAGACGGGGTACGCGGACTTCTGGGAGCTCTACAAGCGCAACAATCTTCCGGGTGAAACCAAGAATTACGTGCCGGAGATTCTTGCCGCCATCATTATTGCGAATCATCCGACGCAATATGGATTCGACGAGATCACGCTCGACCCGCCCATCATCACAGACACGGTGACGATCAATTACTCGGTCGACCTGCGGCTGGTGTCGGACATCGTCGACGCGCCGGTGGATGAACTGGAGGCGCTGAACCCCAGCCTGCTGCGGATGACGACCCCGAGCGAGACGGCGTTTGACTTGCACCTGCCGGCGGGTACTGCACTCGTGTTTCAGAGGCGCATTGAAGGGATTCCTGAGAGCAAGCGCGACGCATGGCGGTATCACCCCGTGCAGCCGGACGATACGCTGGCATCGGTGGCACGCTCGTTTCATGTGGAGCTGGCGGAGCTGGCGGCGGCGAACCAGCTGCACGAGAACGACAACCTCGACGGCGTAGAGGCGCTGGTAGTGCCGACACCGCCGCCTGCGCCTTCGACGCGGGGCATGTTCTATACGACGCGCAAAGGCGATACGCTGGTTTCGATTGCGGACCGGTTCGGTGTATCCCTCACGCAACTGCGCCAGTGGAACAATGTGACGGGCATCAAGGTTGCGGCGGGGCGCCGCCTGCGCGTGGTGGAACCGGCGCACGTGGTTCGCACGCAGACCGCGAGCCACCGCCGGGGAACTGCGGCAGCGGCGAGCGAACGCGACCCGGCACCGGCGAAGACGGGACGCGCATCGTCTTCCAAGACGACCCGGTCAACGAAATCCTCGTCGAACAAGGGTGGAAGCCGGACAGGCAGCAAGAAAAAGTCGCACGCGAAACCGCGGACTTCAAAATAAGATTTCGTTGGCAAGAGGAAAATCGAAGGGCAGAATGAATGTGCGTCGTGTTTTGATAGCTTTTACATCGAAGCTGTTGCTACAATAAGCGCGCACGCATTGTAATTTCAATTGCAGTGCGAAGAAGGAAGACCCCGAAACGGGCAGCGGCAAGCCGCTGGAGGAATCGGATGGAAGATGTGTTCAGGATGTACGCGATGAGTGACGCCAACCCTGATGCGGAGCCGCTCGGGCTCGACTCCGATCACGATGAAGACTTTGAAGAAGACGACGAAGTAGAGACCTCGAGCGTGATTACCTCTTCGGATGACGATGAGGGAGTTGTGGAAGAGGCTGTAGTCATCGTTGCCGCAGTGCCCGCACCGCCGCCGGCAGCGAAGAAGGCACCGGCAAAGAAGGCTGCCAAGAAGGCGGCAGCCAAGAAGGTTCCCGCAAAGAAGGCTGTAAAGAAGGCCGCCAAGAAGGCTCCTGCGAAGAAGGCAGCAGCCAAAAAGCCGGCCAAGAAGACAGCCGCGAAAAAGGTTGTGGCCAAGAAGGCCGCAAAAAAGTCCGCCGCCAAGAAGAGAACGGGCGCAAAGGGCGGAAAGGTCGCAGCCAAGAAGGCTGTGGCCGGTAAGAGCGCCAAAAAAACCACAAAAAGAGGTAACAAGTTGGCCGTTAAGAAAGCAGCAAAGAAGGCGCCCGCAAAGAAGGCAGCGAAAAAGAAAGCTCCTGCCAAGAAGGCGGCAAAGAAGAAAACTGCCAAGAAGAAGTAACCCGGCAACAACCGTTTCACAAGGCAAGCAAAAGAGCCCGGCATTCAGCCGGGCTTTTTTGCGTCTGGACTCAGGCAGTGGACGGGTTAGTTCGCGGTGATTTGCTTAAGGTGCCAGCGCTGGTGGCTGACGTAGTCCTCGATGAGGAAGCGGAGGGTTACGGGGGCTTCGTCGCCGACGACACAGGTTGTCTCGAGCCGGTCGGGAGGGATGCGATCGACGACGGCGATGAGGATTTCGTGCTCGGTCCGCCACCAGGCGAGCAGGGTTTGCCAGGGCTGGGCGGCATACCCGTGCGCCGCCACCCAGGCCTCCTGCGCGTAGAAGGGACCGGCATACGATCCCTCTGTTGACGCGCGCACAAACCGTTGCCGGTTGTTGGTTGCGGAATCGAGCAGGTGACCGACAATCTGCTTGCGGGTCCAACCACCTTCCCGCCAAGGCACATCGGCAAGATCGGACGGCACCGCAGTCAGGGTGCGGTGCACGTCGTCCAGTTGCGCACGAAACCACGGTCCCAGATTTTCCGGCATATTCGTTACTTCTTCAGCTCTGCAAGCGCGGTGAGCACCTCTTCAGAGTGGTGGGAAGGATCGACCTTGGTCCACACCTTGACGATTTTTCCGTGCGGATCGATCAGGAAAGTGTTGCGATTGGCGATGGTGAAAGTGGCGAAGTGGCCGAGGGAGCCGTATTGTTGGACCACTTTGTGGTCGGGGTCGGCGAGCAGGTGGAAGGTCAATCCGTCTTTGGTGCAGAACTGCTTGTGGCTGTCGACGGTATCCACGCTGACGCCGAGGATGACAGCATGGGCGGCTTCGAATTTGGGCAGGTCGTTCTGGAAGTTATGGGCTTCGATGGTGCAGCCCTGCGTCATGTCCTTGGGATAGAAGTAGAGGACGACCCACTGGCCGCGAAAGCTGTCGAGCGATATATTTTCGCCGGTTTGTGAAGGGAGTGTGAACGTGGGTGCGACCTGACCGACGGTGGGGAGTGCGTCATCGGCGGCGTGGGCGGGGGCGAACGAGAGCGCGACTGCCAGTGCAGTAGCGAGGATAGGAAGAGCTGCTTTTCTCAAGGGGAACCTCCGGTGATTGGACGGGGAAATGAACTGGTTCGGCGCAAAAACAGGTGGTACGGCACCGACCGAATGCAGGAACCAGTATCAGCGGCGGACCGCTACGATGGCAATGCCTACCTGGGCGGCGCGCTGCAGGAGTGCGTCGCGGTCAAAGAGTAAGGTGCGCTCGGCCTCGACGGAGAGACAGCTTGCGCCGGCCTGGATCATGGTCTCGATGGTTCGGATGCCGATGACCGGCACATCGAAGCGCATGTCCTGGTTGGGCTTGGCGACCTTGACGACGGTGAGGCGGCGCTCGAGGGTGGACTCGCCTTCTTCGAGGGACTGCATGAGCTGGCCGGCGCGCACTATGGCGGCGTCGGTGCCTTCCATGGCTTCAACGGCGACGCAGGCCTGGGCGGCGACGACGACGGTTTGGCCGATGTCGAAGCCGGAGACGGCGCGGGCCACGCCCATGCCGTATTCGATGTTCTTGCGCTCCTCTTCATCGGGAGCGCGGCCGCCGGGGACGGTTTGCGTGAGCACGCCTTCCTGGGCGAGCAGCGGTTCGAGGAAGGCCGTGGAACTGATGAGATCGATGCCTTCGTCGCCGAGTACTTTGGCCACCGCGCCCAGCAGCATGTCGGTGTTACGGGAGCGAAGATTCAGCAGCAGCTTGGCGAGGCGCCAATCGGGACGAATGCTACTGAAAATCTGTTTGTGCTTGACCTGGCCGGCCATCACGGCGGAGGTCACTCCTTCTTTGTGGAAGACTTCGATGAGGCGGGAGAGCTCGCCGAGCGAGAGCCAGTGGACGGTGATCTTTTCGTCGGTCGCGGCGCGATGGTTGATTTCGGGATCAGTCTCTTCGCGAATGGCCGCGACGGTAACAGCGAAGCCCTGTGCGCGCGCCGCATCGAGCAGGAGGAACGGGAAGCGACCGTTGCCGGCAATGAGGCCGAGTTTCATAGTTCCCGCCGAATGGATTTGTTCATGCTCTCTCGAAGCATTCCCAGTCGAATCCGCCACGCTCGTCGTCGAGGATCAGACCGTCCCTTTCAATCCGCGTAACAACACCGATGTCACCAGGCTGCAATCTCATCCTTTCAAGGGAAGACCAGGCCCAGCCGTAGGCATGCGCATTGGGAACAAAGCGGACTTGATCGCCAATCTTGAATGGACAGGCCCTCTCTTCCATCAGCGCGTCTCCCTACTTGATGATCCCGCGATGGCTGCGCTCAATGAATCCCACGAGGAGCGCGACGTCGTCGCCTTCGAGTGTACGGATCTTCTCAAGCGCCTGGGTGGTGTTGAGCTTGGAAACGAGTAATAGGCGGAAGGCTTTTTGCAGGGCCTTGATGCGTTCGAGGCTGAAGCCGCGGCGCTCGAGGCCGATGCTGTTGACGCCAAAGGCCTTGTTTTCGCGACGCGAGGAGGTCTTGGAAAACGGCAGCACATCCTGCGTAACGATGGTGCCGCCGCCGATAAAGGCGTGTTGGCCGACGATGCAGCCCTGGTGCACCGGGCAGAAAGCGCCGAGGGTGACGTAGTCCTCGATGACGACGTGGCCGGCCAGGGTGGCGGCGTTGGCCAGAATGCAGTGACTGCCCACATGGCTGTCATGGCCGATGTGCGCGCAGGTCATTAGCAGGCAGCCGGAGCCGAGGCGGGTGATGCCTCCACCGCCGACGGTGCCGCGGCTGATGGTTACGCTCTCGCGGATGGTGTTGTCGTCGCCGATCTCGGTGTGTGTCTCCTCGCCGCGATATTTGAGATCCTGGGGCGAGATGCCGATGGCGCAGAAGGGATGAAAGACGTTGCGCGCGCCGATGCGGGTATAGCCATCGAGCACGACATGCGAAATGAGAGTGCAATCTTCGCCGAGCACCACGTTGGGGCCTATGGTGCAGTACGGGCCGATGGTGCAGGAGGCGGGCACGACCGCTCCGGGCGCAACGATCGCGCTGGGATGAATGCTCACTCTGCCTCCGCCGCCGGTTCGTCGCCATGGGCGCGGCGTTCGCGGGCGCGGGTAACAACAGCACAGGTAAGCGTGGCCTCGCAGGCGAGTTTGCCATCGACCAGTGCCCTGCCGTGAATGCGACCGGCGCGCGGACGGAACGAGAGCACGTCGACCTCCATGCGCAATTGGTCACCGGGCGTGACGGGGCGGCGAAACTTAGCTCGCTCGATGCCCGTGAAGACCACCAGCTTTTCGTTGCGATCGGGCATCTCGTGCATCATGATGATGCCCCCGGCCTGCGCCATGGCCTCGACAACAAGGACGCCGGGCATGATGGGGTAGCCGGGAAAATGCCCCTGGAAGAACGGCTCGTTCATGGTGACGTTCTTGATGGCGACGAGGCGGGTCTTCGGCTCGAACTCAATGATTCTGTCGATCAACAGAAACGGGTAGCGGTGAGGAAGGAATTCCAGGATCTCCTGGATATCGAACGTCATTCTCTGACTCCACGAAGCGTGCAAACGTGCGGTATTGCGCTCCTGAGGATTATAGCGAAGCGCATTCGACTGTTCGCACCATCGCCCTCTTCCCCCTTCTTGAGCAAAAGGAATTTAGATTCGCGCATGAAACTTACAGCGTGTTACTTGAACTCTGCTGCGATGAGGTGAAGAACTGGTTCGGAGCCCTGCGCAAGTTGTTCATTTGAAAAAGGCCAAGAATTCACCTCATTCTTCACCTCGTATGCATTGTCTCGTGGCTGCGATTGTTGAAGACTCCACCCCATCCTGTGAATTGACCTGGCATTCCCCGCTCGATCTGAACCAGGCAATCCCAGCTCTCAGGAGAAGCCCATGATGCGCAGATTGATCGTCGCGACGTTTATGCTGTTCGCTCCGCTGTTCGCGCTTGCCGTGACGCCCGCGGTGACCGGCGGCACTATCAACTACTCCACTAATCAGATCACGATTGCCGGCTCAGGTTTTCAACCGGCGAAAGCGAAGCCGACCGTGTCGTTCAACGGCGCGGCGCTTACTGTTGGAACGTTCAGCAATACGCAGGTTGTGGCGATGCTGCCGGCCGGGCTCGCAGCGGGAACATTTGACCTGGTGGTGACGAACAGCCAGGGCAACAGCGTGAGCTTTGACATGACCTACGGGGCAACGGGTTTGCAGGGGCCAGCCGGCCCCGCAGGGCCGCAAGGACCAGCAGGTGCGACAGGAGCAACGGGTGCGACGGGGCCTCGCGGCTTGACTGGAGCTCCGGGAGCGCCGGGGCCTGCCGGGGCGAATGGCACCAGTTTTATTTTCCTTGATGCTTACAACCCGTATGCGACGTATGCGGCCGATGATGTAGTGACCTACAACGGTTCCTCCTATATCTCCATCGTGCCGAACGGGCCGAATCCCAGTGGGCCCACTCCAGACCTGAATCCGAGTTGGAGCTTATTGGCTTCAGGCGGAGCAACTGGAGCGACCGGGCCAGCGGGACCGGCTGGGCCTGCGGGGCCACAGGGGATGACTGGAGTGATGGGCAATCCCGGACCGGCTGGGCCGGCGGGACCGGTGGGACCGCAAGGGCCGACGGGTGGCGTGCTGTCGTTCGTATCAAGCAAAGAGACATCGAATATTCGATTACTCCCCGAAATCGATTGGCAAGAAGGCAATGTCGTTACGACAAATTCCATCACGCTTGCAAATGCCGGGACCTATGTGATCAGCGGTGCACAACTCGTCCAAAACAAAGATGTGACCTACAGTTCTTACATAGCCTGCTATGCACTGGACAGTGCGAATATCCCGATTTTAACGATGGCAACTGGGTATGTCGGGCCACAAACGGGAGTCAATACCTACGTCACGCTGCCTCTCGCTGGGTACTACACTGTGACGACTGCTCCTGTGACGGTGTCGGTGCAGTGCTATTTCGGTGGCAACTCTCTCTCTGGGAGTGACGTCGAGGCGCAATCGGGTAGTGTGCTCACTGCGATTCAAGTGCAGTAGGGCCTTCCTTGGGTCATTTTGGGGCACGTCTGTGGCGCGCCCTTTTCTTCCGCGGTTCGATAGGTTTATTTCTTGATGCGCGCGGCGGTTGCGTCGACGTTCCAGAAGTCGGGGCCGAGGTCGCGGTTGTACTCGACCTTGGTGATGTAGTACTGGCGGACGGTCTCGTCGTTCTTGAGGCGCGTGATGCTGAAGGGTGTGGGGAAACCTTCGATGGTGTGGTAGTCGGCGTACTCTTCGGTGTCGGTGTTCTTGTCTTTATAGAGCGGATCGCGCCACTGGAAGCTGCGGCTCAGCGGCAGATGGGTCTGCTCATCCATCTGAATGGTGATCGATTCGTTTTGCGGCGAGATGAGCGTGACCTGTTCGGCCATGTGGCGCTCGGCCATCTTCTGGCCTTCGTAGACGAGGATGGTGTTGGGATCTTTGAGCCAGACTTTCGCGGCCACTTCAATGGAGTGGTCGCGGCGGCGCAGGAAGTCGTCGAGGAGGTCTTTCTCCATGGCTTTCTTGCCGCGATAAGTCACTTCCCAGCCCTCGCGGCCGACGTAGAACTCGACCACGTCGCGGTGCTTGGTGACTTCAACGCGGTCGCGGTCGGGCCAGGAGTGAAAGGTCCATAGCTCGGTGGTGCCGAGATCGGGCTGGCTGTGAAAGAACGCGGCGACGTGCCCCTGCTGCATCTCGTTTTTCATGTCGAGCCAGGCCTGGCCGCCGAGCGCCTGCACCATCAAGTTCAGCGCGGCGCGCGCCTTCTGCGCATTCTTGGCCGCTTCATTGTCGCTCTGCGGATGGGTGGCGCGCGGCGCAATCATGGCAGCCAGGAGCAACGCCGTAATCAGAAACCTTCGCTTCAACTTGTTCTCCCTCGTTCAAGAAGACTTTAGCCGACCAAGACCGCGCCGCCATTCACGTTGAGAATTTCGCCGCTGATGAATCCGGCCAGCGGTGTACACAGAAACAGGACTGGCCCGGCGATTTCGCGCGGTGTGGCAACGCGGCCCACGGGAATCGCCGACCGGATTTTCGGCCCGAATTCCGGGTCGTTCAGCGCGGCGGCGGACATCTCCGTTGCTACCCAGCCAGGCGCCACGCAGTTGACGCGAATGCCGCGCGGAGCCAGTTCGCTCGACAGGCTCTTTGTAAGACTAATGAGCGCGCCTTTGGTCACGGCGTAGTCGGCGTGCAGCGCCTCGCCGCGCTGGCCGGCGGTGGAGCTGATGAGGACGATGTGCCCCCGGACGGCGGCGGGCTGGGCATCCGGCGGGACTTGCGCGTCCATTTGGGCGACGGCGGCCTGGACGAGGCCGAAGACGGAATCAAGATTGACGGACACGGTGCGGCACCACTGCTTGTCCGACATCGATTCGATGGGCGCATCGTCGGACGGCCAGATGCCGTGGTTGGCGACGAGAATGTCGAGGCGGCCGAAGGCTTTGACGGCGGCTGCGACCAGGGCGCGGCCTTCGGCGGGCGAGCTGAGTTCCTGCTGGATGGCGAGGCAGCGAGCCGGGCCGCACTCGGTCAGGAGGGCGTTGGCTTCGTCCTGCGCCTGGCGGTAGTTGAAGACGACTTGCGCGCCGGCGGCGGTGAAGAGGCGGACCGTTTCCGCGCCGATGCCGCGCGATCCGCCGGTGATGAGCGCTACCTTGCCGCGTAGGTCCAATGTGACATCCGCCATAGGGCCAACTTACTCGATCGCCGAACGGGCTGTCGAGCGAGACAACGGATGCTGGCGGGCGTGGCCTAGACGGCGCGCAGCACGCGGACCGGGAAATAGAAGATCGCGCTGATCAGCTCGAGTACGCCGCCGACGGCGATGCCGACGATGCGGAAGGGCAGCAGAATCAACCACACGAACGGGTAGAGCACCAGGGCCAAGAGAGCCAGCGGCCAGCACAGCACGAGAAGTATGCAGAACAAAAGAAATTTGACCATGATCGCAGCGCCTCACCTTTTCGCGCTTCAAGAGAGGGTACGCATCCATAGTAATTCTGGTTCCTGGGGCACCTGCTTTCAGCTTTCAGCCCTCAGCCGTCGGCTTTGAGCGCGTGGAGACTGACGCCAAGGAAGCTTGATCCCAGGCACCTGCGGTGCGGCAGCCGCTTCGCGTTGAGATTGACGCTCTGGGTGCTTGCTTCCTGTGGTGCACAGTTTCACAGTTTCACATCGCGCTGTGGACGAGAGGGGGAGGGGGGTAGGGCGAATTTACGTGTAACGCTTTCAAAATAAATCCTTTCTGCACCGAACTGAGTGCTTTGAACGCCACTTGAAGGCCGCTTGGACGCACTTTGCCGGGCCGAGTCGAGTACGGACTCTGTTGCAGGGGCCGGAGGGATCGTGGGCCAAGGAAATGGTCATCTTCGTCGGTTCGCTCCAATAAAAATGGCTTGAGGAACTAACCCGTCTTCGGGTCAGTTCTCAAGCACTGAATCTAGTGTGCTCCTTTTGCCCGTAATTATTCGCAATTTGGGCGGACTTATATTTCGATTGGAATGAGAGGGTTGGGGCGATTTGCACAGAGCTGGGGCTTGACAGGAAAATCCCGTACGATCGGACCGATGGAATTGGGTGGAGGTGGGTTGGTGCTTTCCCATTCATGCGCAAAGTGTGCGCATGAATGGGGCACGGTGAGGGGTTTGCAGTACTGGCTATTTTTTGAGGGTGTAGATGACGCTGATGGTGGTTTTGACTTCGACGGGATCCCCATTGAGGAGGTAGGGTTTGTATTTCCATTGCTGGACGGCGTCGAGAGAGGACTGCTGCAGGGCGTCGGGTCCGGAGAGAACGGTCAGATTTTCGACGTTGCCGTCTTTGCCGATGATGGCCTGGAGGACGACCTTGCCCTGGATTCGTTTCTTCTTGGCCTCCTCGGGATATTTTGGGGGGATCTTGGTGAGGAGGTAGCTGACCATTTCGCCGGCGGGAATGGTTTGCGGATTTTTATCGGCGTCGGCAGCGTCGAGGCTGGCGGCGGGAACGGCATTGACGTTGATGCGCAGCGCGAGGGCGGAGGCGCAGGTGGCGGCGCCCAGCGCGATGCACGCAAACAGGGCTGCGCCGCGACGCGCGCCCCGCAATTCAACCGGATTGAGACTCAATTGCATAATTCTCCTCTCGAGTGTGTGGGCATCGAAGATGCCGAGGGTGTGGGGAATCTTGATGGATGGACCTTGAATGAGAAGGGACGCCAGGCGCAGCAGCGAGTGCGCGTACGCATGCCGGCCCACGAGATCGGCGGCCATTTGATCGCAGATCATTTCGCGGGTTTCGGACATGTGATGGCGGACGAGCCAGAAGAGCGGATGGTAGGTTGCGGGGAGGGACAGGACTTCATAGAGCAGATTTTTGAGGAAGTCGTTGCGGCGGATGTGCGCCAGCTCATGGGCGAGGACGGTGTGGAAGTCGGCCTCGGAGAGGCCGTCGAACATGGATGCAGGCAGGAGCACGAGTTGGCGCGTGACGCCCAGGGTGACAGGCGAGAAGACGCGGGCCGAAGCGGCGAGGGTCACCGCAGACAAGCCAAAACGCTGCAGGCATTGGTTGAGCGAAAGTTGAGCGTGGCCGGTGAGCGTGACCGGATCTGCTTCACGCTGCATGCGGTGGAGCTGAAAGCAGCGCCACAGGAAGCGCGCGACGAAGTAGACGCAGACAGACCCGTAGAGGAGGGCGAGGGTAGCGAACAGCACGGCCGGCAAGTGAAGCCCTCCCATGCCGAAGCCGGGGCCCAGGTCAACGGTGACGCGGGGCGCGGCGTCGGGGTCGGTGGGCGCGAACCAGCTTAAGAGAGTGCCCAGGCGATTCAACGGCAATTCAGAGAAAGCGGGAAGCAAGCCCTGGAGCAGGAGGACGCCGACCCAGACGCGATGCTCCGCTGCGGCGCCGGCGGCGCGAAGAACGCGCGCCGCGAGCCAGCCGGCAGCAAAGAGAAGCGGCACCTGCCAGAGCGAATTGAGGAGATAGGACAGAACGAAGGATTCGACAGTGTTCATGGCTGATTCCCTTCCTCGTGAAATCTCCTGGTGAGCTCAGCCAGTTTTTTCGCGTCGATCTGGCGGTTCTTGAGGAGGCTCATGACAAGTTCTTCACTGGAGCCGCCGAACATGCGATCGATGAGGTCGCGAACGCCCTGGCCGAGGGCCTTGTTCTGACTGACGCGGGCGGCATAGAAGTAGGCGCGGCCCTGCAGTTCGCGACGGAGCTTCCCTTTTTTCTCAAGGATGTTGAGCATGGTTTGGACGGTGGTGTAGGCGAGGGGCGGTTGCAACTCCGCCTGCACCGCGCTGACGCTGGCGGAGCCGAGGCGCCAGATCACCTGCATGATTTTGAGTTCAAGCCGTGTGAGGGATGCCTTGCCGGGGGTATTCGCCATCGCGATCTCCTATTGTTTTAGGAGATTATGCTGGAAGACTTCGGCTGTCAACTAAAAACTTAGGAGCACCTGCGGTGCCGCCACCTGCGGTGGGGCCAACTGCGCTTCGCGCCTTGTGAGGGTGCGTGCTTTCCCAGGTGCCCAAATGCCAGGCACCCGGGCCACCCGCGGCGGTGGGGCAGCGAAGCATCGCGTGCGGGTGATCGGTTTTGCCGGGTTTTTGAGGAGTTCATTTGGGGGTGGGTGCTCAATTCGAGTGTCGACTTTTGGTTATTTCCGGATTGCCGGTGATAGTCCAGCAATGACTCATTTCGGTCGACTTCAGTTGAAGTTGCGCCGCCTCCATCCATAATTGATGCATGGGTTCGTCAAATTCTCAGATCGATGAATCAATCCTATCCGTCACCCCTATCTCCTGGGTGAAGGTCGCGTTCGTCATTGCGATGGTCGACAAGGAATTCCGCAACAATATGCGGAAAGACATTGAACTCGATCTAATTGCCGGACGCGTCGAAGCCCTTGTCCAAGAGGGCCGACTAGAAGTGCAAGGAGATGTCAAGAAGTGGCGATATAGCGAGGTGCGAAAGCGCGATGACGTCGCCCTCGCATAGGGTTCAGAGCGGATGGTGAACAATCCGAAAGTTACTCTCTTGTTACTGCGTCTTCGGATGATTCAATTCTTTCGATCTGATCGAGGAGCCAGGTCCACCAGCGCTCTCGGATCGCGTCGTCCCAGATGAGGGCCCCATGCGGCTTGAGATTGGAAGATGAGGTATCGACCTGCAGGTTCACTGCATTCTTGTCGGTGGCCCAGGTTCCCCGGAGTTTGGCGTTGGAGCCGGCCCACTGGATGCGGTCTCGCCGTGCGCTGATGTTGAAGAAATTTCCAACATTGTTTCCTGGTGTGTAGGATCGACCGACTAGCGTTGGTTTGCTGAGTGTGATCAAGTTGCCGATGCGATGAGCGACGCCACGGTGCGAAGCAGCCAGGGCCACGTTGCCGCCATGGCTGTGCGCCAGGATGTTTAGCTTGTCACCTGCTGCGAAGCGGTGCGCAGCAATCATTTCTCGAAGCATCTCTGCGGCGTGCCAGCGATCGCGGTCGTTGTTGCCGCCGGACCATTGGAGAAGTCGCGTGCAGGGGTGGCCGCAGTTTTGGCTCAGTGCTCCGTTGCCGTAGTGATAGAGAGGATTGTCGAGGCCCCAGCCTCCGCTGGATTCCCACTTGGTGCCGGGAATGAGGATGGTCAGGGGTCCTGTCGGGTGGGCGGGACTCGTCATGGCTGGTCTTATTTCTTAGACTTCCTCTCGCTTTTGTCCACCTTCGATCGGGCTGACTTCGTTGTACGGCTCTTGAGGACCTTTTTGCGCTCGCGGAGGATCTTGTTGCGTTCTTTTTCTGGCAGGGCGAGGACGGCTTTGGTGCGCTTGGGGAGTTTGTCGTAGATGAGAGCGTGGGCGCGGCGGAGTTCGTCTTCGATTTGGCGGGAACGCAGGACGTCCCAGCGTTCGACCGTAACCCAGTAAGCCTTGGCCAGGTACGGCGAGGCGCTGATGCCCTCGATTTCGAGGAGTTCGTGGAAGCGCTCGGCGCCGCAGTGGAACCAGAGAACTCCGAAGCCTGTGCCATCGAGATCGGTCATCGCGAACATCTTGCCGCCGATGTCACGATCGCCGACGAAGTAGACGAGGTGGTGACCCCAGTTCACGGTTTCGACGACATGGGGCAGGGCGAGGCAGATCTCGCGGATGCGCTCGTTGTCCATGGCAAAGAGTGTAATGCGGGGGGTCAAAAAAATAATTCGCTTCCCTACTTGACACCGTACACTGTGTGTAATACAGTATGTGAAGTACAGTGTACGGGGTACAGCATGACAGTTGCGGAGAACTTGTTTGAAAACCTGAAGTTGGAGCTGCGGCGGGGGTGTCTTACGTTGGCGGCGCTGGTGGCGCTGCGGTCGGAGCACTACGGCTACACGCTGCGGAAGGACCTGGCGGAGCGGGGGCTGGAGATTGAGGAGAGCACGCTGTATCCGCTGCTGCGGCGGCTGGAGACGCAGGGTTTGCTGGTGAGCGAATGGCGCGAGGAGGAGAAGCGGAATAAGCGCTTCTACCGGCTTTCGCCCGACGGAGAGCAGACTTTGGCGCAGTTGCTGGCGGAGTGGCAGCGGATTAACGCGTCGATTAACGGAATTCTAGGTGACGGAATTCTCGACCGGAGTGAAAGAGAGTAGGGAGCCATGGAACTTTTGGATCGATATTTGCAAGCAGTAAAGAAGTATCTGCCTCTGGCCCGGCAGGAAGACATTATTGCGGAGCTGCGGGCCAACATGGAAGCGCAGCTCGAAGACAAAGAGGCGGAGCTGGGACGGCCTCTGCTGCAGGGCGAGACGGAGGACTGGCTGCGCAAGATGGGGTCGCCGATGGTGGTGGCAGCGCGCTATCAGCCGCAGCGGTATTTGATCGGGCCGACACTGTTTCCCGTTTACTGGTGGGTGCTGCGGATGGCGATGGCGTGGGCGGCGATCGCTTTCGTTGTGGCTGCCGGGATAGTGGTGCCACTGGTGCAGCACGAGAAGTTGTCGCTGCTGGGAACGCTGCTGCAGATTCCGTGGGTGCTGTTTATGACGGCGGCGTGGGTGACGGCGGTGTTTGTGGCGTTGGAGTTGATTGCGGCGCGTTATCCGGAGAAGCTGCCGCCGCTTGCGGGGCGGGCGGGCGGATGGAATCCTGGCGCGTTGCCGCCGGTGGAGCGGAGGACGGCGGACGGGCACAAGCCGCGGTCGTATGCGCAGGCGGTGGCGGAGATTGTGTTTGGATTTCTGGTGGTGGGATGGCTGTTGCTGGTGCCACAAAATCCCTATCTGCTGCTGGGGCCGGCCGAAGCGGTGCTGCAGCAGATGCCTTACCGGTTGGCCGGTGTGTGGATGGTGGCGTACTGGTGGGTGATCTGGCTCAATGTGTTTCAACTGGGGTGGAAGAGCGTGGACTTCTGGCGGGGAGCGTGGCAGGAGCCGGCGCGCGCACAGCACTTGCTGTTCAAGGCGTTCGGGCTGGTTCCTCTGGTGGTGATGCTGCAGGTGCGCGATCAGTTGTATGTCACGCTCAAGAATCCTGCGGAGCAGTTTGCGCAGTATGGGCAGACGCTGGCCACGATCAACAACAGCGTGCACCTGGGGTTGATGGTGGTGACGGCGATTGCGACGATCCAATTGGTGTGGGACGCGGGGCAGTGGGCGTATGCAGCGTATGCGCAACGGGCAGTCTAGTCGCTCGCAGGGGGCACCTGCATTCCCTGGTCTCAAATGCGAGACCAGGGGCACCCATTTTCGTGCGGATGGAAGCGGTGCGAAAAGCAACAGCAGGTTCTTCACTCCGCACCCCATGGACTACGACCTGTCCATGGGGACCCCGATTCCGCTTACCCCGTGAACCGCAAGCGGTTCACGGGGCCCCAAACGCGTTCCGTTCAGAATGACAATTCATTGGGGAGAGGAGTGCGGTGGGTAACCGCGACAGAAAGACACGCCTAAGAGTCATGCACACTCGTGCGAAGGGCCGGCGCGGAGGTTAGGTGGCTATTGCTTTGCGGAGGGTGAGGACGGTGATGTCGTCGTCCTGGCCGAAGGCTACGGCGGCGTCGCTGGCTGCGGAGGCGCTGGGGTTGGTGGCGAAGAGCGAGAAGAGGCGTTCGAAGCCGTAGAGTTCGCCATCGGGGCCGCGGGCTTCGAGCAGGCCGTCGGTGTAGAGGGCGAGGTGGTCGCCTTCTTTCAACTTGACGGCGACTTCTTCATATTGTGTGTCGGACATGAGGCCCAGGGGAATGGCGCCGGGCAGATCCAGTTCTTTTTCATTGAGCAGGGGCGCGGGATGGCCGGCGCTGGCCACGGCGCAGCTGCCGTCGCGGCCGAGGCGAAGCGCGATGCAGGTGGCGAATCCGTTTTGCAGGCGGCCGACGAGCTGGCGATTGAGGTGGGTGAGAATCGCGGCGGGGCTGGTGGTGGTTTCGGCGATGGAGCGCAAGGCCCCCACGATGAGGGAGACGGCCATGGCGGCGCGGAGGCCCTTGCCGCTGACGTCGCCGAGGACGATCAGCGTGGATTGATCGTCGAGGGGAACGATCTGGAAGAAATCTCCGCCGACCTCGAGGGCCGGTTTGTAGGAACTGGAGAGGGTGAAGCCGGGGATGGTGGGCAGCGACTCGGGAACGAGGACCTGCTGAATTTCGCGGGCGTTTTCGAACTCGAGTTCGAGGGCGGTACGGCGCCGGCGGTCTTCCATGTGATAGCGCGCGACGGCGTAGACGATAGCGATGAAGAGCAAGGTGCGCAGAATCATTTGCGCGGAGAAAGTGGAGCCCAGGAGGGTGATATGCAGGCCGTTCATATTCGCTGCGAGGGTCCAGTGGGTGAATCGCACGCCCTGAGCCGCTACGTTGGTGATGGCGTAAAACGTGCCGCTGAGGATGGCGAAGCCTGCCACAAGCCAGCGGGCTGAATCGAGACGCTTGCGGATGACGACGGCGTAGATGGCGAGGAGGACGGGAATGGCTTCGCCGGGAAGAATGACACCGGTGAGGACCGCGTCGGCGAGTTGGAATTGGGTGCCGGAGATGGCTCCGTAGAGGAAGCCGAGTGACCCGTCGAGGATGCCCCCGAAGGTGGTGACGACGGCAATGATGCGCAGCCAGCGGACGAGGCTGACGTTGCTGTGCAACTCAAGGAGCCAGAGGAGCAGAAACCACTGCGAGACTTCGCGCAACTGAATCACGGTCTGGATAAAGAAGGTGAGCCAGATGGCGGAGACCGGCAGCCGCATGTTGTTGAGCAGCAGCTCAAGCACTGGCATGAAGGTAAAGGTCATCATCCAGAAGAGAAGCCACTGGCGGCGATCGCGGAGCCACGCGACGAGGCTGAGCAGTGAAGTGAGTGCGTACAGGGTGGTGAGACCGAACTGAGATTGCAGGTGGCTGAGCCAGCGGTAGTCGGAGACGGTTTTAGCGGCGGCGATAGCTTGTGGGCTGCCGAGGTAGGGGGAGCCTTCGAATCCGCCGGCGGTGCCGTCGTCGTTGGAAGCGAGGGGAACTTTGTACACGCGAAAAGCAAGGACGCCGCTGCGTACGGGGCCAAGGCCGTAGGTTTGCGGCGGCACACCAAAGAAGTAATCGGTACGCGGCGGGAAGGCGCCGAGGCCGCCCATGCGCTGGCCATTCCAATAGAACTCGTAGGCGTCGTCGATGGCGGGAATCATCATGGCGACGTCAGGGGTTGCGCCGGGCGCGAGGGTGATGTCGATGTGCTTGCGATACCAGCCGTAGCCCCAATAGTTCGCATGCCCCTGGGTGCCCCAGGGGCCGTCGGCGGTGAGCGTCTGCCATCCGTTGTTGCCGGTGGCATCGTCGACGCCGGGCTGAGCCCATGCGGGATCGTCGCCGAGATGAAACTGCCAGCTGCCATCGAGCGGAACAGCGCCTTTGCCGAGCCCGTCGATGTGGACAACGGGAGGGACGGATGGCGGGACAGGTGCTGCGACCGCAGAGAGAATCGAGACCAAGGCAATACAAAGAAGGACGGCCAGCGTTCGCGGTGAGAGACCTAAATGTGGCAGAATGCCGCGCGGCGCCGATCCGGCGCGCTGCAAAATGTGGGAAGCCATGGGATGAAGCATACCCGACCAAGTCGCGGTCGGGCACGAACTTTCGGTGGGGGATGCGGTGCAGCGTGCGTGTTGCGGGGGCGGACTCGGACCGGCCGAGTCTGCCGGAAATTGCATGGCTAGAACTGAGATTCGAAAGCGTGGAAGCGGTGCTCCTGCTCCCACTGGGCGGCGGCTTTCTGGCTGCCGTCGAGGAAGGACTTGCAGGCGGCGGTAGGTTGGGCCGCGCCGAGAGGCTGTGCGCGACAGGGTTCGACGGGCGCAGTAAAAGTGTCGGGCGATGCCCAGAGGCTGGGGCCGGGCAGGAAGTTGTGCTCCATGCCGGTGCGCGCGAGTTGCTTCAAATCCGCGTAGGTGAGGTGGTAGTCGAGCGCGGCGCGGACATATTCGTGAGTGATCTCGATGCGGCTCACGCCTTCGTCGTCTGTGGAGAGCGCGACGGGCACGTGGGCGGCGCGGTAGAGGGGGAACGGATGCATGTTGCCGCGGACTCCGAGGATGCCCTCATTGGAGCTGAGGTTGATCTCGACCATGACGTGCTTTTGCGCCAGCGAGTGAAGCAGGTCTTGGGCGTTGTCTTCATACATGACGTCGACGCCGTGACCAATGCGCTCGGCGTGGCCGAGGTCGACGGCCTGGCGGATATGGAAGCGGAGACCTTCAGGCGGCACCATGCCGGGCACAATTTCGCCGGCGTGCAGCGTGATGTGAACCTTGGGAAACGCGGAATGGAAATACTCGAGCATCTTCATTTGCAGCGTGTAATCGCGCATGGAGATGAAGCCATCTTCGGGCATGACGAAGTTGATTCCGACGAAAGTGTTGTCGTGCGCGTTCATCGCGGCTTGGACGGTTTCAAAGCCGAGAAGGGTTTGGGCAAAGACCTGTTCGGGTGAATTGCCGCGAAGCACCTGATAGATGTAGCGCACGGTAACTTTGCAGGCGGCTGTGGCCTGGGGCGTGTCGCAGTGCTCGATTTCGCGACGCAACTGCTCGGCAGCGCGGACGTCTTCGCGGCCAGCAAAAACTTCGTCGCCGATCATGAGGGAGTCGAGGGTATGGCGATAGGCGGCGAAATCGAGATTGAGGGGATTTTGCGCAGCGATCGTCGCGGCATGAGTGAAGGGCGGAGTTTCCATCAGCTCGAGATACTGCTGGTTTTGCGCGGCGGAGCGGCTGGCAATTTCATCGACCCATTCGCCGATGTGCTTGTTGCTGAGGCCGTGGAACTTGCCGAAGGTGGAGAAGAATTGATCGTGTCCACTAAAGCCCGGGGTGGGGAAATAGCTGCGCATGGAAAACGAATCGATGAGGCGATCGTAAAGGTCCTGCTGCGCGGAGGTGAGGATGCCGTTGAGGTCGGTGGCGGGCATGAGCGGCGCGGCGCAGGGGGGCTTGGCGAAACTCAGATCCCTGGGGTCGACGCAGAGGCCGTCTTCGGCGGCATCTTTGATGAAGGTCTCGGCGTAGATCGCTCCGCTGAGGTGGACGTGGAGATCGGCGCCCTTGGGGAATTGGTCGAGGAAGGCATGCAGCGCGAGCGGGCCGCTTTTGACGGCGGTTTCGTAAGCGCGGACGGTACGCAACTCCTCAGGAGATTGCCCGTGAAGGGCGGTGGACGCAAGGGGGAACCAGGCAAGGCAGGCAAGAACAGCAAGACGGTGCTTCATAGGTGTTCTCCATGGTAGAACGGCGCCCGTGGTTGAGGCCACCACCTGCAATTAGGGTGGGTTTGGCGGGGTGGAAGGGAGTTGATATACTGGCAAAGTTGTTGCAGCGCACTGTTCGTGGACTAAGCCAACCGATTCGGCGGCTCTCGCCGGAATCCCGCGCAGGAAGTGCAACGAAAGTCTTCACTGAGGCCAGGTAGCTCAGTGGTAGAGCGCGGCCCTGAAAAGGCCGGCGTCGGCGGTTCAATCCCGTCCCTGGCCACCATTCCTTTGATCAATCTGAATTGTTCGGACGCGCGATTGCCTTTGCGCGCAGCGCACCCGTTTCGCCCGCGGCCCTGAAAAGGCCGGCATCGGCGGTTCAATCCGGTCCTTGGCCACCATCTTCGTCAATCGTCCGAAATTTTCCGATCGAGATTGCTTAAGGAGCGGGGCTGGGTCCTAACGAGGCGGCGTGCTCTGCGGCCCGGAGCGCATCGTCGGTCCGGCCCTGAATCCGATAGAGGTGAGCCAACCGGTTCCAGAAGAGGACAACCTGGGGCGATTGGGTCGTCGCCTTCTCCTCGTAGAAAGTTGCCTGCGCCACGTTTCCGGAGAATTCCCAGACCATGGCGCGGCCGTCGTTGGCGGACGCCGCAATGAAGGTGGCGTTCTGCCCCGTTGCCGCGCTCTCGGCTTTGTCGAACGCCTGCAGCGCCTCCCTGGGTTGGTGGTTTTCGAGGTTCGTATAGCCAAGCTGGAGAAAGACGTTTTCAGGGTGCGGCAGCACAGCGGCAAGGTGCTCGAGGATGGGAACGGCCTCAGGAAAGCGGCGCTGCGCCTGATAGATTTCGGCGAGCTCGGACCAGGCGGCCTCGCGGTCCTCTCCTACAGCGGATTGCAGCAGGTCCCGCTCCGCTTCCTGCGGATGGCCGGTCAGGAGATAGGCGCTGCCGCGAGAGTAGAGGAGCGAGGGGGAATCGCTGAAGACGGCGTTGGCTCGATTGGCGGCGTTGAGCGCATCCTGATTTCGGTTGAGAGCCAGTAGCAGCGCGGCGGCATTGGCCCATCGGTTGAACTCGTCTGCGCGGCTGCCGGTGGCGGTGGGTGGAATCTGCGCGGTTGCACAATCGACGGGAAAGTGATCGATAAGCGCCTGTGTCTGTTGCGACCGACGCACGAAAACGGCGGACACTTCGTCGAGGTAGACGGGGCGCCAGTTGGGGCTGTTGCAATACGCGGGCAAGACTTCTGAGATGGACTTGAGTCCGATGAAGCGGCCGAGCGCAAAAACGACGGTGTGAACGCCGTAGGCATTGGCGGTCTGCAGGAAATGGGGTGAATCGGGGCTGGAGTGCTGAAGATCCTGCAAACGCGGCAACGCGTCGGGACCAAAGGGAAGGGCGCGGCCGTCGATGTAGTCGGGATAAGCGGGCCCGAGTTTCCAAAGCAGAAATCCGCCTTCCTCGTAGCCATTGAAGATCTGGGCCGGCAGCTTTTCCCGCTCGATGAAAGTCATGGCACGGTCGGGAAACCACCACGATAGGCCGGCGCCGAATGTCGTGATCTGATCTTCATTGAAGTAATAGCGATTCGAAACCAGATCGAATGCGCGCATGCCCGCCAGCAGAAGAAAGAGCACGGCGAGGGTTCCGCCCAGCAGGGGTCGCAGCCGGGGACTGCGGAAATGCCAGCGTTTATGTTGCAACTCCGCGGTGAGCACTGCGCCGCCGACGACCACGACCACCGATCCGAGTTCTGCCACGAAGCGCACGTGATGCAAGGGCAGCCAGAACGCGCCGGCGAGGAAAGCCGCGGCGGACCACTTGCGGCGCACCAGTGCGACAAGGCAGGCGAGAGCGGCGGCGACGAGCAGCCACTCCGAGGAACTGGTGGGATCGCGAAACGCCAGGCCTTGCTGCACGGCGCCCCACCCAAGAGTCACCGAATTCCACTCCACGATGCGCGCGGAGTGGAGGTTCATGGCCGATTCCTGGCGGGAGATGGCACTGTAAATGTTCCAGCCCCACGGATTGGCGAGGGTGGCGGCGAAGACGGCGGCGAGCCAGGGAAACAGAGTTTTGAGGCGGCTCGATTTCTGCTGACTTGCGGGCGACCGAAGCAGGCGGATGGCTTCTGCTGCTGCGTAGAGACTGGCAAGCGCAAGGCCGGAGACGAAGCCGGGGTGCAGATTAACCCAGGCCACCATCAGCAGGGGCAGAAGCCACAATTTGCCGGTGCCGTATTCGTAGCGCTCCCAGAGAATCGACAGGAAGGCAGCGAAGAGCAGGATGGTGAACATGTCGGCGCGCGGCATGATGCGAATGGCGATGGCAGGAACAGCGATGATGGCGAGCACGGCGGTGACTGCCGAGGGACGCCGCAGAAGCAAGGCGATGGTGCCCAGGCAAGCCAGCGCTCCCAGCCAGGAGATGAGGCCGTAGCCGCCGAGGAGAAACGCCGCGTAGAAGAGGAGTCCCGATCCGACGGGATAGATCCAAGGCCGGCCGGAGGCGGTGTAGGAGAAGATATCGGTGGAGAAGACGGCATGATGCTGCGCGACCCAGCGTCCGGTGGCCAGCTGCCAGAAGAGATCGAAATCGCTGACTTTTCTGAGGCCCGCGAGCAGCGCGTAGATCAGCGCGGCGGCGAGAAGGGCAAGAAGCCAGGCTTGCTGACGAAACCATTTTGCGGTGAGCGGTTGGGCTCTTTCGGCAGCCGGAGATTTCCGCACCTTCTTCAAGCAAAGCCTCGGCAGGATTGGTGATTCACTTATACCATCGCACGCGCGGGCCCGAGCGGCGTGGCGCGCAAGAGAACCTGAGGCGCCACGCGCAATGAGGCAACTGAGCTGTGACTTCCCTTCCCCGGATCTCGATGCGATTCGCCAGGACCAGGAAGAAGCGGCGGGCAACGCCTCCGATTTAGTTGCTCCCGAGCGCATGCGGGACTTTTAGCAGCACCAGAGCATTGGGTGCGAGGGTCAGGTGCAGTGCTCCGTTGCTGAGGCGCAGGTGTTCGGGAGGTTCGAGGGCGGTGGCGCGATTGAGTTCATCGACCTGCTTCTCGATTGGGCTCACTGGACTTCCCATCTTGACGTAGAGCGGCATTACGTTGCTGTGGGTTCCATCGACGCGTTGGAGCGAAACTGTTGCGTCGGGCGTAACTGCGCTCAGGTGAAGGGTCACTTCCTGATCGTGGCCGGCGACGCCGGGATCGACCAGGTTCCACACCGCGATGGCAAGAGACCCGTCGTCGAGGCGCGTAACGAGAGCATTGCGGGCGGAGTTGGCGAGCCTTTGCGTGCCCAACTGGTGGAGGAGGGCGAAGTCGTAAAACGCGGGCTTGTTGATGCCGTTCATGGCGCGCAATCCAAAGTAGTGAAAGGGTGCACGGGCGGGGCCGTCCTCCTCGAACACTTCAGAGAAGGTCCAGAACGAGAGGTAGTCGACGTTGCCATCGCACTCGCGTATGACATTGGCGACTGCCGGGCCCACGTAGGGCGTCTCGCGCGCGTCGGATTCGCCGTTCACATTCCACTCGGTCCAGAGCAGGGGGAGATGGGGTGTGGGCGAGGCGTCAATCTGGTGGCGGACTTTCGCGACAACGGCGCCGATGCGGTCTTCGGTGGCAATTTCTTCATTCGTGCCGAGCAGGCGGGACACAGGCTCGTCGGCGTAGGCGTGGGTGGAAACGAAATCGACGGGGACTTTGTTCTCGGACATGAAGGCGAGAAATTCCGGAATCCACGCGGCTGCGGCGGTGGCCGGCCCGCCGACACGCAGGCGCGGACTGACCGATTTCAAAGCGCGGGCGGTGTGGGCGTAGAGATCGAAGTAGGATTCGTCGCGCGGTATGCCGCCCCAGAAATCGATGTTGGGCTCGTTCCATACTTCGAAGTACCACTGCGCCACTTCATCTTCGCCGTAGCGTTCGACCAAGTGGCGGCCGAGATGAACGATCAAGTCGTCCCAGCGCTCCATGCTCTTGGGCGGCGAGACATTTTGCTTGTACCAGAAGGGATGCAGCGCGTCGGGATTGAACGCGAGTTTCTTTGGCATGAAACTGATTTCGACGACGGGGCGGACACCGTTCTTCAAAAGGCCATCATAGATTTGATCGATGTAGTTGAAGTTGTAGACGGCGTTGCCATGTTCATCTTCGGTGTAGACGCCGAGTTCGTCGTGCAAGATGGCGTGAAAGCGCACGTAGCGGAAGTCGGTGACGCTTTTGACGGCGCGCAGATCGTTGCGATAGCTCTCGCGCAGGGCGAGCACGGCGCGTCCTGAGCCGAACATCTCTTCCCAGAAATGGGGAAAGGGCGTTGCCGGAGCCTGCGCATCGATGTCGATGGTGGCTTGAATGAGGGTGGCTTGCGCGAGGGCCGGGCGATTGGGGACGGCGATGGAGGCAAGAAAAAAAAGGATTGGAGCGGCGAAAGCGAAAGGCGATCTTGGTGCAAACATGCGGAAACTCCCGTAAAGCGAAAGGCAAATATTGCAGGCGTTGGGTCGTGGAGACTGCGAAACAATTATCGCGATTGGAACGATCTTCATTTTAGATGCGACAGCGGGGAGGCGAGCCGAAGACGGCGGCTGGATGTTACCCATTGCCTTAAGAATTGTTAAGGGGCGCGCAGCGGCTTTGCTGTGTGAAAGACTGGTAAGCCGTGGGAGAGCTTGTGTCTGCGATCGATACGGAAACCGGTGAGCGGCAGAAGCAACTCTCGCTGCTTCTGGTGGACGATGATGCCGAGTTGTGCGGCATGATGCGGGAGTTTTTTGCCGAACAGGGGCACCGGCTGGATACGGTCTACAACGGGCGCGAGGGACTGGCAAACGCGCTGCGGGGCGGCTACGATCTGATGATCCTGGACGTGATGCTGCCGGGGATTGACGGTTTTGCGGTTCTGGAGCAGTTGCGCACCAAGAAGGACTTGCCGGTGATCATGTTGACGGCGCGGGTGCAGCAGAAAGATCGCATTCTGGGGCTGAACTCGGGAGCCGACGATTACCTGCCCAAGCCGTTCGACCCCGATGAGCTGCTGGCGCGGATACGGGCAGTGCTGCGGCGCAGCGACACAGGCGGACGGCAGGGTGACGGAGCGGTGACGATCGGCAGTATCCGCCTGAACGCGGCCACACGCGAAGTGTGGAGCGCGGGCGATGCGGTGGAGTTGACCTCGATGGAATTTGACCTGCTGGAGCTGCTGATGCGGTCGGCGGGGCAGGTGGTGTCGCGGGAAGAAATTACGGCCAAGCTGTTTGAGCGCGAGGCCACGCCGTATGACCGTTTTCTGGATGTGCACATCAGCCATTTGCGCAAGAAGCTGGAAGGCGGGCGGGGCTTGATCCGCACGATTCGTGGAGTGGGATATGTCTTTACGAGAACGAGTTAAAGAGCTGCGCACGCAATCGCTGTATGTGTGGGTGCTGGTGGCAATGGTGACGACGTTGTCGCTGTCGTTCCTTGCCTTCCGGCTGATTGCGCAACATGTGCAGCGGATCGAACTCGATCCCATGTTTGACAAGTTTGACGAACTGCAGCTGGAGAGCTCGCGGGATGAGTTGCAGACCGGCGGGCCACAGGCGCTGGACGCGTATCTGAAAAGCCTGGACCACATGTTTGGCGGTTCGCATTATTTGCTGGATCCGAATGGGAGGGACGTTCTGACGGGCCAGAACCGGTCTTCACTTCTACCCGCTCCGCCGGCGATTAGTTTGCGCGTGCAGACGAATGGACGTTGGATTATTTCGCATAAAGCGCCGGATGGACAGAATTGGTTTAGTGCGGAGGGGCAGGTACCTCGGCCCCATATATGGACGTTTCTTCCGTATTACTTTCTTGTGATTGGTGTGACGGGAGTGTTGTGCTGGCTGGCATCGTTGGGCGTGGTGACACCGATTCGCAGGATTGCGGGAACCATTGCGATGTTTGGGCACGGGGATCTGGCGGTGCGCGTGAAGACGGGACGGAAGGACGAGATCGGCCAATTGGGACGATCGTTCAATGAAATGGCAGAGCGGCTGGAGCGGTTGATTGTGAGCGAGCGGCGCCTGCTGGGCGATATATCGCACGAACTGCGATCGCCGCTGGCGCGGTTGAAGTTTGCGGTCAAGCTGGCGCGGACTTCGCCGGATCCGAAGGGGGCGCTGGACAGGATCGAGCGGGACGTGGACCGCATCACTTCACTGGTCGCCGATATTGTGGAGATCACGTTTATCGAAGGCGATCCCACGGTGCAGGACACAGGGCTTGTGCGCGTGGGCGAGATTGTGGACGAGGTAGTGCGGGACTGTGCGCTGGAAGCGCAGTTTCGCGATTGCAGTATCAACGTGAGCGGACAATGGAACGGCGAAGTGCTGGGGAATCGGGAGTTGCTGCGCAGGGCGATTGAGAATGTGGTGCGCAACGGAATTCGTTATGCACCGAAGCCGTCGGAGATTCACATATCGATGGAAGAGAACGAGCGCGAGGCGACGATTGCGATTCGCGACTTTGGGCCGGGTGTTCCAGAGGATGCGGTGACGCGCATTTTCGATCCGTTTTTTCGCGTGGAAGCGGCACGCAATGCGAATGGGGGCGGGTCGGGAATGGGCTTGTCGATTGCCAAGCGCGCGGTGCAGTTACATCACGGCACCATCGTTGCGACGAATGCAGAGCCGGGTCTGCGTGTGCGCATCACCATTCCTCTGGCGGGGCCTTCGAGCGCGGAATTCGAACGAAACCAGAGTTAATGTGCCCTGACAGCTTTTGTGCGGGGTCGCCACTCCCTGGTGGTCGCGTCGACTTGAATGTTTTGGTTTCGGAATAAAATCGACTCTGGTTCTACTGTAAGTCGTATTGCTGTGCAGAGTTAGGAATAGCTCAAAGCCCTTAAGGTTTCTTAAGCTGCAAATACTGGACAAGCGTGTGTAATGACCTCAATGCCTCAAGCGTTCATTGCAGGCAGTTGAGGAGATTTCATATGAAGCGTTTCTTTGGTTTCGCACTGATGCTTGCATTGATATCGGTTCCCGCATTTGCCGCCAAGAATTCACAGGGTCTGAACCTTGCGAGCAGCGTGAAGGTTGGAACGACGCAGCTTGCTGCGGGCGACTACAAGGTGAGCTGGACCGGCACCGGCTCGGCTGTTCAAGTGACGATCGAGCAGAAGGGCAAGGCCAGCGTCACAGTTCCGGCCAAACTTGTGGATGCGAAGAACGGCCGCGTAGGCGTGATCACGAACACCGTTGGCGGCGTGGATGTTCTGCAGACGATCCAGTTGAAGGACGCCAACCTGGTGCTTACGGGCGCGACGGCGCAAGGCGAGTAATTTCGCAATTCAATTGCGTCGAGCAGACTCCTTGAAATTCCGGGAGTAAAAACACACAGGAGCCGGCATTCAGCCAGGCGCGAGGACTCCTGTGCTTTGTCAGACCTTCCTTTTCACCCCATCCCCAACGGGATGGGGATACTTTTTTGCGCCGACAGATTGACCGGGACGTGAACGGCGGTAGAACTACCAGACGCGGCACCGCGTTGCGTGCACCATGGGCTGGCCGGATTTGCAACTGAATGCCTGTTGAAACTCGGGCATGTTGGAAACGACGTTGTTGGTGCGCAGCTCAGGCATGGAATGGGTGTCGATGGTGACGAGGGTGCGCGCCAGTTCGGGCCGGAAGATGTCGCAACGGGAAGTGGCATAAGCGAGGAAGAAGCGCTGGAGATTGGTGAGGCCGTGAGCGTCTTTGTCGTCGAGCGACTTGCCTTGCCGCTTCAGGTCCTCGGTGAGCGCTGATAAAGCGAGGTAGATGCCGCCATTGTCGGCGGTGTCTTCGCCTTGCGTGAGCTTTCCATTCTGGTGCACGTCGGGCATGCCGGGGACAGCGCCGGTGTACTCTTTCGCGATGCATTCGCCGCGCTCGTCGTAATTCTTCGCATCTTCGGCGGTCCACCAGTCGCGCAAATTTCCTTTGAGGTCGAACTTGCGGCCCTGGTCGTCGAAGCCATGGGTGAGTTCGTGACCCATGATCGCTCCTTCTGCGCCGTAATTCACGACATCGTCCTGGGAGGGGTCAAAGTAGGCGGGCTGCAGCATGCCTGCGGGAAAGTTGATGGTGTTGGATTGAGGATCCTCGTAAGCATTGACGGTGGGCGGCGTCATGCCCCAGAGGGTGCGGTCGAGCGGTTTGCCGATAAGGCCGAGCTGCCGCTTGAACTCGAAGGCATTGGCACGCTCCTCGTTGAGAGGAAAGCTGTCGCGCGTGATCTGGAGAGTGCTGTAGTCGATCCACTTGTCGGGATAGCCGATCTTGTTGATCACGGCATCGAGCTTGAGGTGCGCCTGGTGCTTGGTGGCGGGTTGCATCCAGGAAACGGCGTCGATGTCACGGCCCATCGCCGCTTCGATATCCTGAACCATCCTGAGTGCGCGGGTCTTGCTTTCCGAGGGAAAGACCTGCGCGACGTAGACCTGACCGAGAGCCTCGCCGAGATGCCCGTCGACGGATTGGGTGCAGGTGCGCCACGCGGGGTCGCGCTGGGCCTGGCCGGTGATTGCGCTGTTAAAGGCGAAGTCGGCGTCGCGCCATGTTTCGCCGAGAGACTCGCTGGCATCGGCAAGCAGGTGGGCACGGAGGTAGATCTTCCATGTCGCAAGATCTTCATCGGTGAGCAGCTTGTTCATGGCGCGGAAAAAGTCAGGCGAGGCGACTTCGTAGACGGATACGGGAGGCGCGCCGATGGCGCCGAGATAGGCGTCCCAATCAAATGCCGGCGTGAGTGTCTTGAGCTGGGCCAAGGTGAAGCGGTTGTTGAGCTTGGCGGGATCGCGGCGCGAGACGTTATCCATCTGGGCCTGGGCCAGCGCCGTTTCGATGCGCAGGACGGTCGATGCATTTGAAGTAGCTTCAGCGTCGGTGCTGCCGGCCAGCTTGAAGACCGTGATGAGGAAGGTCTTGTATTTTTCGCGAATGGCCTTGGTCTTGTCGTCTTTGCCAAGGTAGAAATCGCGACTGGGGAGGCCGAGGCCGCCCTGATCGACGGAGGCGACCACGTTGCTGACGTCGTTGTAGTCCGGCTGCGGGCCGAAGCCGAGCAGCGGAGCATAGGTCTGATTTTCAGAGGACGCCCACGCGGCACCGACGGAGCTGTGCAGGGCGGCAAGCACCCGGGCGATCTCGCGTTTGTCGTGCATGGCATTGATTTGATCGAGAAGCGGATCGATGGCGTGGAGGTCGTCGGCCTTGGAACTGGCCTGATTCATGCAGCTCGCGTAGAGGTCGCCGATTTTCTGTTCGCTGGGCGTGCGGGCGGGATCGGCAGCTTCGGTCTTCTGGAGAATCTGGCGCAGGATCTGAGTATTCCACTCATTCAGCTCGCCGGCGACGCCCCAGAAAACCTGATCAGGTGGCATGGGGCTCTCCGCGTTCAGTTTTGTGCAGACGTACTGGAAGAAGTTGTCGCAGGGGCTGACGGAAGTGTCAACGCGGGTGACGTCGACGTGCGGTAACTGGATGGGCTGCGGGGTGGATTGCGCCATGGCACACGCGGTTGATATTGCCGCAAGAAACAGGAAGCGAAGTGCTTTCATTGGATCTCCAAGAAACTTCAGTGCCCCTGCTCCCGGATGGGGGGGAGGGACAGACTACCGAATGTTGATGTGATGTCTGCTGGCGAGAACTCAGACGTCCCCGGGGCTCCCGCCAAGATTAATTCACAGGAACGGCATCGCGTAAGTTGAGAGTGACGGAATTTTGTCCAGCGTGGATGAGGAGTGGCTGACCCCAGACGAGCGGCTGTTTGTTGTAGACGGCCGAGATCATGAGGTAGTAGGTGCCCGGTGGAACTCCGGGGAGGGTGCCGGCACCGTTCGCGTCGGCACGAACCGCGGAGACGGCGCTGGCGTTGATGGCGGCTTTGATTTTTGGGCAATCGGGGGCATTGGTTCCGCAGGCGGTTCCCACATATTTGTAGGGCGAGACGCCGGGCGGGACGGTGACTCCGCCACGGGCGAGGGAGTCTGCGTAGCTCCAGCGTAGGAGAAGATAGGGCCGACCCGCGAGAGGATTGGGCACGCCGGGCTGCGGCGGAATTCCTGAAACGAGAGACAAGACTGCATTACCGAGAGGCGCGGCGGGAGTAGAAAGCGTGCCACCGTTGTTGTACGCGGCTGTGCCGGGAGCCGCGGCGGGCGGCGCCGCATTGGCCGCGGTGCCGCCGGTCAAGGGGATTTGCGTGGCGGGAGTGAGGACGGCGAGGGCACAGGTCTGCTCCATTGGCGCAAAGGTGAAGTCGTCGTTGTCGTCCTGTCCGGTGACGATGCGACCGTGGACTTGATAGGGACCGGAACCGCCGGGATCGAGGGAGCCGTCAGGGCGAAAGGCCAGGTTGAGTGGGTGGTCGGGCGCATCGATTTTGATGGTAGCGCCGGCGCCGGTGGCCTCGACGGTGTAGGGGTAGGCGCGGGCCGCATCGGGCCCGCAGCCGAGGATGACGGACTCGGGAAAGAACTGAGCGCTAAAGCCGGTAGATGCCGCGTAGATTCCACGCATGCGGATGCCTGGCGGTGTGGGCGCGCCTTTATCGCCACCAAACATGGTTTTGAGCAGATCGGTTTGCATGGTCTGGACGCCGACGCTTGCGCCTTTGGAAGTGAGGTTGATGGCGGGACAGGTGGCGGTGCGGGGCGCGAAGTTGGTATGGCCGGCGTTGGCGTTGCCCTGGACGCGGTTGCCGGATGCGTCATAGAGGTTGCCGTATTGATCCTTCTGGGTTGCGCCGGTTCCGACCGCTCCGCCTACGTAGCCGGCAGCGACTACGCCGTTGATGGTGATGGGGCCGGGAGGGCCGACGATTGTGCCATCGGCGTGAAACGTGAGAACGAGCGGTCTGGGTGTGGTGTCAATTGTGAGGACAGCATGGCCGGTTTTGAAATCGAGTTTGTAGTACTGCTGGTTGGGCGAGAGAGAAGCGCAATTGACGAGAACGCCGCCATCGATGAAGTCGAGACGCCAGTTGCCGGCACCCTGAAAGACTCCGGCCATGGTGGGGCCAGAGGCGGGGGCGGATTGCTTGTCGGCACCGGGGAGAACGGAGCCGATCATCTGGGTGAAAGCGCCGAGGAGTTGGTTGCCGGTGCAACTCGCGGGAAGGCGGCCGGAGCTGACGCAGCGGCGCATGGCGCGCTCTTCGGCATTCTTGGGCGGCTGAATTTGGTTTGGATTGACGGAGTAGGCCGAACCGGCGGGCGAAGCGGCGGGGGCATTCAACTGCTGTTCGGCTTTTTGGGCGTTGGCGTTGTAGGTATCCTGCTGCCTTTGCTGGAAGGCTTTGGCGGCGGCGACTTGCTTGGCGCTGGGCTGGGTGCAGGTGGGGAGCAGCTTCTTGAGCGCTCCCCGGGTGAGGTAGGTGTAGGAGTTCATCCCGTTGGGGAGGAGCTTGTCAGGGTGCGCGACCATGCAGGTAGAAGTGTCGGAGGTGTCGCGGATGTTGCAGTTCTCGATGTAGATGTGTTCGCCGCTGCAGATGTAGGTGACGCCAATGGGGATGTCCTGCGCCGTGGCGGTGCGGCAGGTGAACAGCGCGATGAATGCAACGAGAATGGTTGCGAGATACGCGCGGCGAGGCAGGCGGAGAAGGCTCATCGGTAACCCCCGAGGGAGAAAATGCACAAGTTGCGGCGACCATTTGTTGAGGGAGCCATTGCACGAAGGGGGATTCGAGCAAGGCTGCGGATAGGGAGGCTTGATGGTAGAACGGCACGGGGGGTGGGGGCAAGGGTGGAGAATTCGTGGCCTCCCACTCACGCGCAAGCTACGCGCATGGGTGGGGCACAGGAAGGATTTCGCGGCGCGCTAGGCTTGTGCCTTTTTTGAGCGAACTCCGCGCCAATAGAGAATGAGGCCGAGGAGGATGGCGGCCAGCGTGCCGCCGACGAGGCGGAACTCGAAGCCCCATTTGCTGGCGTAGTCGCCGGGTGGAACGGCTGAGACAAAAATGCCGACGAGGACAACGACGAAGCCGAGGCATCCGCAGATCCAGACGCCGGGAATGCCACCGGGAACGAGGATGGCGTGCGGATTCTCGCCGCGATCTTTGCGATGCGCGAGCTTGATGACGGCGGCGAACATGTAGAGGAACGGAATGAAGTAGAGGATGATGGCGGCATCGATGAGGAACTGATAGGCCTCCGCTACGGTGCGGCTCCTGATCTGGCTGAGGAGGAGGATGGCGCCGGAGGCTGTGGCCTGCACGAGGATGGAGACCCACGGCGTTTTCCAGCGGGGATGGATTTTTCCGAAAGCGGCGGGCAGGTAGCGATCGATGCCGACGACGAAGGGGACGCGCGCGATGCCAGCCACGGTTGAGCCCACGCCGCCAGCGTTGCCGATGGTGACGAGGATGGCGGCGACGATGCCGAGGAAGCCGACGCCGAGTGCAATGGAGCCGGCGGTGACGGCATGAAAGACGCCGCTCTGCGGATCGATGTCGCTCGCGGGCAGGAGAGCAAGAATCGCAAAGGTGCCGGCGATGTACATGAGAGCGATGAGCGCGCCTGCCCCGAAGACGGCGCGCGGGAGGGTGCGGCGGGGGTCGCGCACTTCTTCACTCATGGCGGAGACGAGCTCGAGGCCGGTGAAGGCGAAAGCGATCTGCGACCAGAAATTGACCGTGTCCCAGTTCCACGTGGGCAGCATGTTGGCGACGGTGAAGTGTGTGGCGGAACCGTGTCGGTAGCAGACGAGGACCGCAACGCCGGCAAGAATGACGAGGGGCAGATAAGTGCCGACACCGCCTGCGTTCTGGAGCCACTTGCCGATGTTGAGGCCGATGATGTTGAGCACCACGGCGACAAGAAGCAGCGCGAGCGAGACGGTCAGTTGGAAGGTGCGGTCCTGCGACAACACGGAGCCGCGGCCGCCGATGATGTAGGCGGCCATGGAGGCGCTGGCGAGCAGCAGGCCGGGAAAGTAAAAGATGGTGTAGATCCAGTAGGTCCACCCGGCGACGAAACCGTGGAAGGGACCGAAGGCTTCGCGCGACCAGACGTAGAGGCCACCCTCCTCAGGAAAGCGCGACGAGAGTTCGTTAATGACCAGTGCGCCGGGGACGAAGAAGAAGACGGCGGCGAGCACCCAGAGGCTGATGGAAGAGGTGCCGTTGTGTCCGGCGGCGGCGATCCAGCGGGGGCCGAGGACGGTGGCGATGTTGAAGAGCAGCACGTCCCAGAAGCCCATGGTCTTGCGGAGCTGGGCTTTGGAGTCGGATGCCGGAGGGAGAGGAAAACTCATGGAACCGCCTGGACGTGCAGAAGGAACTGAATCGGTGTTTGGAAATCACGGCAATCATAATTGAAGAAACCGATAGGCGGCGCGTTGTATGCAGTCGGGAAAACAGGACGGCTGCCTGATCCTCAGGATTGGCGCAAGAAACGCCATTCATCGATATACGACCAGGAACCATCCCGTTCGCCTTCCTCATTCACGAATGAAAACTGATTATCGCTCCTCCTGAACCATGTCATTCGCCATTCGCAGTTGATGCCGATCATTGTCATCAGGCCGGAGAAAGCGATCTGTTCGCCGGCCCAACCCTGAGGAGACCGGAGAATGCCGTAGGACCCACGTGTCAGCAAGTAGATCCATTGCTTGCTGAATGGATCAAACGTGATGTTGGGATACTCGCGGCCATCGGGCAAAACCATACAGATCCAAGCGCCATCTGGCGAGAACGAATACTTTGCTGTACCGACGTCGGTGTAGGCGGGAGAGACGCTCGTCGCAGGAACAGCGTTTTCGTAGGACCATTCTCCAACGATCCAACGAAACTTTTCCATCTCGACCGCTCGACGGGCTGTGAGGTCGACGAGGCGGCCTGGATTGAAGACGCCGACTTGCCGGCTGGGATCGACGCGCGATGGCCCCATGGTCATGATTCCAGCCGAAAACAGTTCTTGAATCAGCATGAAGTCTCCTCAACTTGGACAAGCAGGCGAGACACCGGGAAATCTGCGGCGTTGCAGTTCAGATATAATACACAACCATGGTTGTGAAATTCAACATAGTGACAACGGATCAATTGGACCTTGCCCATCTGGCGCTGTTTGTCGGCCAGAGAGTTAATGAACTTGTGGTGTCGCGACTGGCGAAGATGGGGTTCGATCGCGTGCGCGAGAGTCACGGATACCTGATTCAGCACCTGATTGGCGGGGAGCGATCGATCACCGAACTTGCCAAGCGGATGGAAGTGACGCAGCAAGCCGCGTCGAAGGCTGTGAATGAGTTAGTAAACCTCGGAGTCCTTGAGTCGGTCACCGCAAAGGACAGGCGTGCCAAGCGCATTCGCCTTTCGCGGCGAGGATGGGAATGCGTTCGCCTAACCCGCCATGTGAGAGCAGGATTCGATAAGAGGCTGATGGCGGCAGTGGGCAAGACGACGTACGGCCGGACCAAAGCTGCCTTGAACGATTGTTTAGAAGAGTTGGGAGGCCTGGAGAGGATTTTGCATCGACGTGTTCGTGCACCGCAATAGGCGGGATCTTCGGAATGAGAGAAGCGGCCTGACTGGAGCGTCGGGTTTGGCTGGGGCGGTGGTTCGGGGTATACTGGAGATTCGGCAAGCCGAGGGGTGGTGTGTCTTTGTGCGCCCCCGAAGGCCGTTCCGGCGGATACGCCGGGCGTGGTGGGCCAATCCGGACGCCAAGACGGCAGCGGCGGCGCGAAACACCTTTAGAATTCTGGAGTTGGATCATGGCACAAGTATGCGACGTTTGCGGCAAAGGGCCGCAGTTTGGCAATAACATTTCGCACGCGCACAATGTCTCGCGGCGGCGCTGGAACGTGAATCTGCAGGCGGTGAAGGCCCTGGTCAATGGTCACGCAAAGCGGATTCGTGTGTGCACGACCTGCATCAAGACGGGAAAGATCGCCAAGGCGTAAAGATCTTCTCCCACCCTTGACGCGGTGAAGCTGCGCCAAGGATGGGGCACCCGACATTCTTGGATTAACGACGAACCCCGTCCGGGTTGGACGGGGTTTTGTTGTGCCTGAAAACGGGGGCGATTGATTCCGCATCGCAAGAAGAAAAAGCAGGTCCTTCACTCCCCTTACCCCGTAGACAATGAATTGTCTGCGGGGCCCCAAGCCGCTTCGTTCAGGATGACAATTCAATCCTTCGAGCGAGCATTGTTATTCGCCCTTTAAGCAAGTTACTTGGCGTGCTCGAAGGTGAGTGAGGCGGAGTTGATGCAGTAGCGCAGGCCGGTGGGGCGTGGCCCGTCAGGGAAGACGTGGCCGAGGTGGCCGCCACAGCGAGCACAGGTGACCTCAACGCGGCGCATGCCGAGGGTGTTGTCTTCGTGTTCGACGACCGACGTGGAGCCAGCCGGAATCATGAAGCTGGGCCAACCGCAGCCGGAATCGAATTTGGCGCCGGAGTTGAAGAGCAGGGCGCCGCAGCCGGCGCAGTGATAGTCGCCTGACTCGTAGTTGAATTCAAGGGGACCGGTGAAGGGGCGTTCTGTGCCCTTCTCGCGCAGGACGTGGTACTGCTCGGGGGTAAGCTGGGCGCGCCACTCGGCGTCGGTGCGGGCGATTTTCTTGGGGGCTTCGGCCATAGAACCTTTGGGACCTCTCAGTTGCGTTGTTCCTACCCATTAGATACTTGCCGGGCCTGTGGGGATACAAGCGGCGCAACTAGATCTCGGCGATGAGCTCGATCTCAATGAGGACGTCTTTGGGGAGGCGGGACACCTCGACGGTGGAGCGGGCGGGCGGCGCGACGCCGGCGGGTGCGAGGTATTGGGCGTAGATCGCGTTCATTGCGGCGAAGTCATTGAAGTCCTTGAGAAAGACGGTGGCCTTGACGGTCTGGGCGAGGCTGGAGCCGGCCGCTTCCAGGATGGCCTTGAGATTCTCGAGGACACGTGTGGTCTGCTCGGCGATGCCGGGGGCGACGACCAGGCCGGTGGCCGGGTCGAGAGCAACTTGACCGGCGGTAAAGATGAGGTTGCCGGAACGGATGGCCTGCGAGTAGGGACCGATGGCCGCGGGAGCCGACGCAGTGGCGATTACGGATTTGGACATGTGCCGATTCTACTGGCTGGAGTTCCCCAAGGAATAACTTCCGTCAGGGGCTAAAGCCCGCGCTGCGCATGGACGGAAGGATGTACGGGCTGAAGCCCGTACCCTTCAAGGCTGGAGCCCATACTCTTCCAGATTGAGTTCCGACTCCCAATGGATTGAGAGCTATTTCCAGACGGCGAGGATGCCGCCGGTGAGCGCGAGGCCGAGGAGCCAGTAGCCGCCATTGATGGCGAAGAGCTTGAACGGCCGGCCCTCGTAGATGTTCTGGGGCAGATTGATGGAGCCGTAGAAGCCGACCCAGGCCAGGCATCCGATGAAGACGCCCCAGCCGAAGGTGGGCGCGCCGGACCAGACAATGAGGTGCTCGAGAATGAACGCAATGACGATGTCGCAGATGAACGACGAGATCATTCCGAGGACGAGGGTGCCGCGTTTGGACGATCCTTTGGTGATACCGAGGATGGCCATCCAGGGCTTGGCAAAGAGTGCCGGCGAGTACCAGATGGCGCCGAGAACCCAGAGCATCACGCCGCAGGCGATGATCGCAAGGTGATTGAAGTGCATTGAAACATGTTGCATAGGTGTGCCTCCGTTGGAATATGAGTCCGCCGCAAATGATTTATGCAGGGCGTTATGGAGGGAGTAGGCGCCCTGACTTTCGCTTGGATCGAGGGCCACTGTCAAGGAGAAATGCGGGCGGTTGCGGTGTGACGAAAGTGAGTAGTAACGAGTGAGGAGACGTGGTTCGGGCTCTGAAACGCTCCCGCCTGCAACAGACATCCCATCCTGCCGCGGGAAATGGAGGCGCGGCGAAGATGGGATGGGTTGCGACTATCGGCGGCGAGCGGGGAGCTAGACCAGCTTGGCGTCGAGGGTAATTTCCGTGTTGTTGGCGAAGAGCTTGGAGATGGGGCATCCCGCCTTGGCGCCGGCGGCAGCGGTGTCGAAGACTTCCTTGGTCGCGCCGGGAACTTTGGCGGTGGTGGTGAGGGCGATCTTGGTGATGGAGAAGCCATCGCCGACCTTGGCCAGGGTGACGGCCGCGTGGGTCTCGATCGATTCAGGCGTGAGGCCTGCGCCGCCGAGCTGCGCGCCGAGGGCCATGGAGAAGCAGCTGGCGTGGGCCGCTGCGATGAGCTCCTCGGGGGTGGTGCCACTGCTGGCGCCTTCAAAACGCGTGGCGAAGGAGTAGTTGGCGTCCTTGAGAACGCCTGTCGCCGTGGAAATGGTGCCCTTGCCTTCTTTCAGTGAGCCTGTCCAAACCGCACTTGCCTTGCTTGCCATGGTCCCTCCTTGGGGGTTTCGGATTTTGGTGATTTTGTGGGGGTGACTGCTAGCCCGGTCTGAGGGGAACGCAGACGGAGCGACAGAAGTTGATGCCTCGGGCACCTGCCCGGATGTTGGGGGCGGGGTGCCGTCTCTTCCATGGTAATCTCTCGGGCATGCTCCCACAGAGACCGAGTGCCTTTGACGCTGATTTTGCGTCTGAAATTTCACAAAGTGGTGCGATTTGTTCGGCGGAGGCGAGTTTGCCGGTAGATCATCACTGCCAGATCTGCCCGACGTGTAGCCATCGGCTGATCGGGCACCGGTGCAAGCTGGTCTGTACGCAGTGTGGGTATTATCTGAGCTGCGCGGATTACTACTGAGCGGCTGCGGCGGGGCGAGTCGGGCAATCTAGAGCATAAAGAACGTCAGACCCGCGAAGACCAGGGGAAGAAAGACCGCGAACCGTGTCCAACGCATGCTCGGCATGTTATCCGGACTCGCGCTTATAACGTAGAAACCGGCGATGCCAATCAGCGTTGCAACGAGCAGGTTCAATTCGAGAATTGATCGCGTGTGACTCAGGAGCGGGCATAGCAGCGATCCGCAGAAGAGGAAAACGAACGCGAAATCCTCCCAGTTGCCCGGAATCACTTTTCGAACGAAGGGAATTCCTTGCGCCTGGAGTGCGGCTTTGATCTCGCCATATCCATCGATTCGACGGGGGATCAGCAAAAAACGATAACGATTGGGGCTGCGAAGGTATAGACCGGCTCCCATGGATGGCTCTTCGGCTCGAAGAATCTCCTCTCGCGAGAATTGCCGTTGCCGCATCAGGCCGTACTGGATTCTCACGCTGTAGGCCGACACGTCGACTGAATAAGCGCGCATGTAGTCTGCCGCGCTCTTCGACAGAGATTTCCAGCCGCTGAAGCTCTGTGACAGCAGGACCATCGGAGCAGTAAATGCAACTATGGACCAAGAACCGCGTAACGGAAACTCGATCCCAAACCGGTTCAACCCGCCAAACAGTATAAGCAGATCGACAACCAGCCAAGCCGCCGAGATGACCGACAGCCAAATCCGCACTCGCTTGGTCCTGCGAACCATGCGAAGTATTGTCTCTTCGCTGTAGGTAAGCACTGCCATGCGACGGATTTTAGCACCGCTCTTGAAACTGGATGATTCCAGCAGCTAATGTGCTTCGCTGGCTTTGCGGGCGGATTCGAATTCGTCGCCGGGGAGCCACTCTACCGGCTTGGGCTGCTGGCCGGCGAGCCATCCTAAAACGAAGCCGAAGCGGGCGAGCTTGGCATTGCCGCGGAAGTCCCAGTCGGCGTGGTATTCGTCAGAGGGTTGGTGGTAGTGGTGGGCGACGTAGTCCTCATTTTGCGCGTGGCCCCAGGCCTGATCGTGGCCCTCGAAACGATCTCCCTGATCGACGGAGAAGGCGGGAATGCCGACGCGGGCGAGGGAGAAATGGTCGCTGCGATAGTAGTGGCCGGCCATGGGCGTGGGATCGGGCAGCAATTCAAGATCGAAGGCTTTGGCGACAGACTGCACTGTCGGCCAGAAGTCGATGCGCTCGGCGCCGGTGAGGTTGACGGAGCGCGGCACGCCGATGGGGAGAAGCATGTCGTAGTTGAGATCGAGCGCGATCTGTTTGGCGGGAACGGGCGGATGCATGCCGAGATACTGCGAGCCGAGCAGGCCCTGCTCTTCTGCGGTGACTGCGGAGAAGAGGACATCGTGCGGCGGGGGCTGGGTGGATTGCGCGAAGGCGCGCGCCATTTCAAGGAGGATGCCGCAGCCGGTGCCGTTGTCAGCCGCTCCGTTGTAGATGCCGTCGCCGGTGGCAGCGGGATCGATGCCGAGATGGTCGTAGTGAGCGGTGTAGAGGATCGAATTTCCGCCGGGAGTTGCGCCTTGGACGCGTGCGACTACATTGGAACTGACGTAGCGGCGGACGCGGCTCTCGACATGACCGCGGAGGCGGACGTTGATTTCTGCAGCATGGAAGCCGCGCTGGCCGGCACGGTCGATGGCCTGATCGAGATCGCCGAGGCCTGCGAGGGTGAAGAGATGCTGGGCTACGTCGTGCTGGATCCACGCGGCAGCGCGGAGGGTAGCGGCGGGATCGCCCTGGAGGTAGCTCTTCTCAATGGCCTGCGAGTTGCGAACCACGTCCCACGGATAACTGGCGAGGTCGGTGCGGTGAATGATGAGGACGCCGACGGCGCCGCGGCGTGAGGCTTCTTCGTATTTGTAGGTCCAGCGGCCGTAGTAGGTGAGGGCCTTACCCTTGAAGAACTTTTCGTCGTTGCTGGGCGGTTCGTTGACGATGACGAGGGCGATTTTGCCTTTCAAGTCGACGCCGGCGTAGTCGTCCCAGTTGTACTCGGGCGCGTGGATGCCGTAGCCGATGAAAACGATGGGGGCATCGATGTCGGCGCTGGTCTGGCCGGTTTCATCTTTCACGACAATCTGCGTGGTGTAAGCGAGATCGACGGGCGCGCCGTTGGCGGGAACGAAAGCGAATTTGGTTTTGTCTTCCTCGGTGTGCACGGCGTAGAGCGGCACGGGCTGGAAGAAGGTTCCGTTGTCACCTGCGGGTTGGAGGCCGGCAAGCGCAAATTGCGTGGCGATGTATTCAGACGCGAGTTCGGCGCCGCGGGTGCCGGGGCCACGGCCTTCGAGCAGATCGAGAGACAAGAAACGCACGTGGGCGCGAATCTTTTCGGGATCGATTGAAGCAGCGGCAGCGCGTGCTGCGGGCGGAAGGCCGGCGATGTCGGGGACCGTGGCTTGCTGGGCACGGGCGAAGCTTGCGGCGAAAAGGAGTGCGGCGCAGATCGCGATCGATCTTTGAGTGGGCATGGAGTCTCCGTAAGGGCGGTGAGTGGACGAACGGACGCGAAGCTTCAGGGTACGTCGACGGCCGCCAAGGGAGCAATGGCGTCGAGGGGCAGGGTGGGCAGCAGGTGGGAGCGGCTGAGCACCTTGCGTGTGAGTCCGGTGAGAGCCATGCCGGCGGCCTCAAGCAGCGGAACCCAGGAGCGGGGGCCGTCGGGGACGGCGAGGGCGTCGACGTCTTCTTCGAGGACGCTGCGCACGCGTACGTAGTAGTTGACCTGCATTATGGCGTGGCGGACGGACATGCGCAGTTCAACCTCGGGAACGGCGGGGTCGCGCAGCATGGGCAGTTGCCAAAGCCCGGGCATGACTGTGTTGGTTTCAGGTCGCTGCTCGAGCAGGACCTCGCGATGGATGGGGCCGGCCAGGGCTCCGGGGCGCAGGGCCAGGGCGCAGGCAATTTCTTTGCTGAGCATGCGGGGGCGGGCTGCGGTTTTGTGCTCGCCGCGGGTGGCGCAGTCGATGGCGAGGGGACAGACGAGGCATTGCGGATTGCGCGGACCGCAGACGGTGGCGCCCAATTCCATGACGGCTTGATTGAAGTCGCCGGGGCGAGCAGGGTCGAGCAGGTCACCGGCTACGGCCTCGACCTTGCGGCGGAGTGCGGCAGCGCCGGAGCGGCCTGTGGCCTGCCATCCCTGCACGCGGCACAGGACGCGCTCGACATTGCCGTCGACGACGGCTACGCGCTCGCCATGGGCAATGCTGGCGATGGCGGCGGCGGTGTAGCTGCCGATTCCGGGGAGGAGGCGGAGTTCCGCGGCGGTAGCGGGCAGGTTGCCATCGCGGTGTTCGGCCACGAACTGGGCAGCTTTGTGGAGCATGCGCGCGCGGCGGTAGTAGCCAAGGCCGCTCCACAGGGCAAGGACGTCTTGTTCCCGCGCCAAGGCCAATGAAACCAAAGTGGGAAAGCGGTCAAGGAAGGCCTGATAGCGATCCACGACGACGGCAACGCGGGTCTGCTGGAGCATGATTTCCGAGACCCAGATGGCGTAGGGGTCGCGGCTATGGCGCCAGGGCAGGTCGCGCCGGCTCAAGTCGTACCACTCCATGAGCAAGCGTCGCATTCTTGACGTCGTTTCGTGGTCGCGCCGTGTCCCGCTCATGGGGCAAGCTTACGGCATTCGAAGGCCCGGCGGAGGGTCTTGAGGGGCGGAAGGACCAAGCGAAAGCACCCCCCGATTTGGATATCGCACCTCAACCTTCGGTAACGTATTCGACCCGATTGTAGGTAACACAATTTTGGATACCGTGGTAATCTCGCGCTAGAAAATCTCCTCAGGGGCTCTAGTGCAATCGGCAGATCAGGGACTGTCGCCCTCGATCGGTAGCTGAATTGCACAGCATTTGATCCGGGAGAACTGTGAAATCCATATAGAAGTTTGGAGGCTTATATTTTGAAACACTCAGCGTTTGTCCTTACAGTTGCCCTGCTCGCAGCGCCGGTGGCCTTGCTGGCCCAGGCCTCGGGAAGTTCGTCGAGCCTGCTGGACAATGAAGTTGGCGCCGGCGGCGGCGTTTCGCGGTCCGCCTCGTCGCAACCCGTCCGGCCTCCTTCGACGCGGCCTTTTTCGCGGTTTGCCATTGGCGGAAGCGTCTCTCCGCTGGGCCCCGGAGTGCAGGTGACGACCATCATCGGCACCCATCTGAATCTTCGTGCTACCGGCAATGGGTTCAAATACACGACGAATTTCAGCACCAACGGCTTCAATGCGAATGCCAAGCTGAACCTTGCGAATGCCGGTATCGCGGCGGACATCTATCCGTTCCGCGCCGGATTCCGGATCAGCCCCGGCGTGCTTTTCGTGAACAACAACCGGGTTTCGGCAACTTCAGTGGTCGCGGGTGGAACCAGCTTTACTCTGAACGGCGACACGTTCTACTCGGCGAACGCAAACTCGGTGACCGGCGCGACGCCGCTGAACGCGAATGCGGCTCTTGGATTGAACACCACCAGGCCGACGTTCACCTTGACCACGGGCTGGGGCAACACCATTCCGCGCAAGGGGGGGCACTGGTCGGTGCCATTTGAGATCGGCGCGGCCTTTATCGGATCGCCTTCGTTGAATGCGAACCTGACGGGCTGGGCCTGCTATGACCAGGCACAGACAGAGTGCACCAATGTGGCGAGCACTACCGATCCAGTTGCGTTGCAGATTCAGGGCGATCTGACGCAGCAGATTGCGAAGTGGAAAAGCGATATCGATCCGATTAAGTATTACCCGATCGTGTCGGTGGGAGTGGCCTACAGCTTCGGCGTGGGCGGCGCTCGCTAAATCTTAAAAAACGACCTTCATATATTCATAAATTAGAGGGGTCATTAAATTAATTGAAGGTCATGGGGTCGCATGCAAATGCGGCCCCTTTATATTTGTGCGGCTTATTCGCGCAGGCGAAACGTGTAGGCCACGCCTACTTCGATCACAGGGTAGATGTGAAAGGGCGCAACGCGTTTGTTCCAGGAGGCAACCTGTGCGGCAAGGTTGGAGGAGAATTCCGGGTAAGTCGCAGCCGGCTGGCAGTTGGTCTGCTGGGGCGAGCAGATTTCTCCTGCGAGATTGAAGCTTGCGGAAGGCGAACGGATGAAGGCGACACCGCCTTCAATGGGAAACGTAAAGTGACGGTGCGAACGGGAGAGGATGTGTCCCCAGCCGGTCATGATCATCGGTCCCGTTCCGCCCAACAAGAGACGCCCCGTTCCATGCACAGGATCGGTGATGGATGAGGTCCACTCGACGTTGTTGATGGTGAAGGTTGCTCCCGGTTCGGCGGCCAGGTCGGCCCGGACGCGGTTGGTGTTGTGGAAGAGGTAGCCCGGACTGATTCTGAATCCATTGTGAAATGGGTAATAATCCACCAGCGCAGCGGCGTGAGGCATTTCGAGATTCAAATTGATGTCGAAATTGCTTTGCGTAAAGTAGTGGGTGAGGTTGAGGTAGCCGCCGATCATGCGGAGATCAAGATGCGAGCTGAGGTTGGTGGCAATCTGCGCTTCAGTGCCCAGGGTGGAGACATTGCCGGAGACCGTAAAGCGGGTAAAGGCGCGTCTGCGATACGCGGCTGGCTCAACCTGGCCGGCGGCGGTGCTGAGGTGGAAATCCGGGGTGAGGTCGGGGTCGGAATCGGAAGAAAAATAAATCGATGAAGCCGAGGCAAGCTGCGCCACGGCGGCAAGCGGATACAGCTGCAGAGCAAGAATGAGGACAAAAAGGATACGGAGCATGGGGGAGTCTCCTGGGTTACGGAATTGTCCCGACGATTGACTGCTGCGGCCGTGGGGAGTGGGCTTGCGGGACCCGTGAGGGCTTTGCATCTTGCACACGAAAGTGCGGAGCGCAGCCGCGGATTGTGGCTACCGTACCATGGCTCGTTGGCCCGAATCTTTACTATCGAATGAATGAGATGCGCACGCCCGTTTCCGACGTCACGGGCGAATCGGCCTTTCGTAACTCAGGCAAGAAGATCGGAGGCAACCTGCGGGACGGCCTGCAAAGCGGCATCGATTTGTGACTGATCCTTGCCGCCTGCCTCGGCGATTTCCGCCTTGCCGCCGCCGGAGCCCCCGACGAATTTCGCGACCGCACCAACGAGCTTACCGGCTTGGATGCGCTTTGTGAGCCCATCGGTCACGCCGGCAATGATGGCGACCTTGCCCTCGGGCTGTGCGGAGATGAGAACAACGACGCCTTCGCCTATCTTCTGCTTGAGGTTGTCGACGAGGGTGCGGAGTTGGCCGCGCTCGAGATTGTCGGCACGATGGCGCAGGACTTTGATGCCCTTGACGTCGACGGCGTGAGCAAGCGCTTCATCGAGGCCGCCGGCGGCAGACTTCATGCGCGACTCTTCCAGCTCACGGCGAAGGCCTTTGAGTTCGTCTTCTTGAGCGGCAAGCTTGGCGCGAAGCGAGGCGGAGAGATTGCCATCGGCGGATGGGGCGACTTGAGCAGCGAATTCGGCAACAGCGAAGTCGCGGCGGAACGTGTCGAGCGAACCCATGCCGCTGATGGCCTCAATGCGGCGCACGCCACTGGAGACGGAGCTTTCGCCGACCACTTTGAGCAGGCCGATTTCGCCGGTGGCTGCGGTATGCGTGCCGCCGCAGAGTTCAGTTGAGAAGCCGTCAGATAATTTCACGACGCGAACTTTGTCGCCGTACTTTTCGCCGAAGAGGGCCATGGCGTGGTACTCGTTGACGGCAACGTCGATGGGCACGTCGACGAGGGTTTCAACTTTTGCGTTGGCCAGCACTTCCCTGTTGACGATGGATTCGATCTCCTGCAGCTCTTCGTCGGCGACTTGCGCAAAGTGAGAGAAGTCGAAACGCAGTCGGTCAGGGTGCACCGCGGAGCCGGCCTGCTTGACATGGGTGCCGAGCACCTGGCGCAGCGCCGCGTGGAGGAGATGCGTACCGGTGTGATTGCGGCGGATGGCGTTGCGGCGTTCGGCATCGACCACGGTGTTGACGTGATCGCCGACAGCGAGCGATTGCTTGAGGATGGCTTTGTGGGCGCGCACGCCTTGCACGGGTGCGACGCAGCCAGTGATTTCGGCGACGGTACTGTTGCCGTCGGCTGAAGTGAAGGAGCCGGTGTCGCCAACCTGGCCGCCGGAGTCGGCGTAGAAGCTGGTGTGGTCGAGCACGACTTCAACCTGGTCGTCGGCGGCTGCGGCGGGAACGCCGAGGCCATCTTTTACGATGGCGAGGACTTCGCAGTGGGTGGACGTGGCCTGGGTGTAGCCCTCGAAGCTGGTTTTGGGCAGGTCGCGGAAGGCGGGGCTGGCGGATTTCTGGCTCCCGCCTTTCCAACTGGCGCGGGCGCGGGCTTGCTCTTCGGCGCGAGCGGCTTCAAAGCCGGCTTCGTCGAATTTAACGCCGGCATCGCGGGCGGCGTCGACCATGAAGTCGAGAGGCAGGCCGAAGGTTTCGTAAAGATGGAAGGCCTTGGCGCCGGTCAGTACCGGCCCACGTTCGATGAATCCAATATCTTTCCACTCAGTCGAGTCCTTCGGGACGGCTCGTTGGAGAAGAGTTCGTGTCTTTACCCAATCGATCTCTTCTAAACTGGACTCGAATCTTGGTGTACCGGCGACTGTCACCTTGCCGGTTCGCACAATACAATCAGGGCCAAACTTGGATTCAAAATTGTGGAGTTTTGCGATGCACCATCCGAAATAGTCCTTACGCGCCTTCTCAAGCTGTTGATTGAGTTCGCGCGCCCCGACCTCTAGAACTCGCGCAAATTGCTTTTCTTCGGCTTCGACAACTTTGGCGACGCGAGCGGCGGAATCTTTCAGCTCGGGATAGGCGCCCTGCATGAGCTCGCGCACGGCGTAGACCATGTCGTAGAGGAACGGCTGCTCCTGGCCGAGGAGACGGCCGTGACGAATGCCGCGACGGAGAATTTTGCGCAGCACATAGCCGCGGCCTTCGTTGGAAGGCAGGACGCCGTCGTTGATAAGGAAGGTAGCGGCGCGGGCGTGATCGGAGATGATGCGCAGGCTGGCGTTGCCGACAAGGTCCGCGATAGATTCCCCGGCGTAAGGTATGTTGGTCAATTCGGCGGCGCGTTCGATGAGCGGCGTGAAGAGATCGGTTTCGAAGTTGCTGACTTTGTTTTGAAGGACAGCGGCGACGCGCTCGAGTCCCATGCCGGTGTCGATGGAGGGCTTGGGCAAAGGCGTGAGCTTGTAAGTCGTCGTCTTGGTTGCGGGATCGACGATGGCGGCGCGGTCGAACTGCATGAAGACGAGGTTCCAGATTTCGACGTAGCGGGCGTCGTCTTTTCCGAATGGCAGATCGACGCCGGGAGTCTCGGCGGCTTCGAGGCCCATGTCGTAGAAGATCTCAGAGCAAGGGCCGCAGGGGCCGGTTTCGCCCATCTGCCAGAAATTGTCCTTGAGGCCGTATTGAAAGATGCGCTCTTTGGGAACGCCGGTTTCGATCCAGAATTGTTCGGCTTCGTCGTCGCGGGGAACTCCGTCGGCGCCTTCGAAGATGGTGACGTACAAACGATCTTTGGGAATGCCGAACCACTCGGGGCTGGTGACGAGTTCCCAGCCGAAGGCGATGGCGTCGCGCTTGAAATAGTCGCCAAAACTGAAGTTGCCCAGCATCTCAAAAAAGGTGTGGTGGCGGCGGGTGAAGCCGACGTTTTCGAGATCGTTATGCTTGCCGCCGGCGCGGACGCATTTTTGCGAAGTCGTCGCGCGCGAGTAATCGCGCCGCTCTGCGCCGAGGAATAGATCTTTGAACTGGTTCATGCCTGCGTTGGTGAACAGGAGCGTGGGGTCGTTGGCAGGCACCAGCGAGGAGGAGTGCACGCGGCGGTGCCCCTTCGACTCAAAAAAGCGCAGAAACAGCTCGCGGATTTCGTTTCCGGTTCGAACTTGCATGGCTCTCTTAGTGTAACCACCCGCAGTGGGGCCAGCGACCACCCTGCGGTGGGGCCAGCGCCTTTTGATATGCAGGTGAAGATTTCTTTGGGGCACACGTCTCACGGGCGGAACTCTTCGTCCAACAAGGCATGAGCGAGCGCTGGTTTGCGGATTGCCGAGCCGTGATGAGTCTGACTGTTATTGGCGTAGCAGTTGTGGCGGCGGGATTGTGCGCGACAGCGCAGGATCGGCCCAACGGACCCGGACGACAGGCTGAAAAGATCGTTTCGACCCACGAGTTGAAGATGGGCGGCGGAGTGGTGCAGGTGGACTTTGCGGAAGGCGCATTGGATCTTTCGACTGATGCGATTCTTGCGCACATCCAAGCTGGGGCCAACGCGGTTACGGCGTATTACGGGCGGTTGCCGGTGAAGCGAGGGCGGATCCTGGTGGTTCCGATCGACCAGGCGCGGGATGAAATCGGAGGTACTACTTGGCCAGGGCGGGATGGGTTCAATGCCTTCACGCGATTGCGGATTCCCACGCACTTTACCGCGGCGGACTTGAAGGAAGATTGGGTGACCACGCACGAGATGGTGCATTGGGCGTTCCCCAGCATGCCGGAGGACCAGCATTGGATTGAAGAAGGGCTGGCAACCTACATTGAGCCGCTGGCGCGCGTGATGACGGGCGAATTGCAGGCGCGGCAGATCTGGGGTGATATGGTGCATGGCATGCCGCATGGTGAACCAGCCAGCGGCGATGAAGGCATGGATCGGACGCACACATGGGGCCGAACCTACTGGGGTGGCGCGCTGTTTTGCCTTGTTGCGGATGTGGAGATTCGGCGCGCGACAGACAACCGCAAAGGGCTGCGCGACGCGCTGCGGGCGGTGGTGGAACAAGGCGGCACGATTGATTACGACTGGAGTTTGGATCAGGCGCTGGCAATTGGGGATCGCGCTACCGGTACGCATGTGTTGACTGAAATGTATGCGAAGTGGAAGGACGCGCCAGTGCCGGTGGATTTGCCGAAGCTCTGGATGGAGCTTGGTGTTCGCTCAGCGGGCAGCGATGGCGGAATTGAATTTGTTGCGGGCGCTCCCCTGGGCAAAGTGCGCGAGGCAATTGCTGGGGACATGCACGCGGCACACTAGCTGAAAGCGCGCCTGGATTGCATTCTATTCTTCGTGGGGTTCGTCGGAGAGGTTTTCCGACATATTTTCGAGAGCGGCGAGGGATTCGTCGGGGATGTTCCACTGGCGGAGAATTTTGTAGATGACGCTGGTGGAGAATCCGGCGGCGACTAGACGGCGCAGGACGCGCGCGGTTTCCTTTTCGTTTTCGGGCTTGCGGATGCGCTTGCGTTCGAGGTGCTGGCGGGCGAGCGCTTCCTCATCGACGTTGGCGTAGCGGGATTCGAGGGTGTCGGCGATGAGCTTGGCGCCCACTCCTTTTTGCTGCAGGTTTTGTCGGACGCGGCGCACGCCGAGCTTCTCGTTTTGCTGGCGGAGGCGGGCGTAGGTTTCGGCGAAGGACTGATCGTCGAGATACTTTTGCTGCTTGAGGCGGGCGACCACGGTAGTGATGAGCGCGGCACCGGGTTCGCCGGGCTCGACGCGGGTCTCCATGAGGCGGCGGAGATCAGCCTCGGTGCGCATGGAGCGCGCGAGAGAGCGGATGGCGTATTCGTAGAGGCCGGCCTCGTTGAGGTAGGCGCGGGGTTTGGCGGGTTTGCGTGGGAAGGACATGAGGGACGCTTTCAGCTTGGCTTCGTTTTTAACGGTCATCCCGAGAAGCAGATCCTTCACTCTTCACCCCAGCGACGAAGACCTGTCGCTGGGGACCCCGGTTCCGCTTACCCCATCGCGCCGATTGCGCGACGGGGGCCCAAACGCGCTTCGTTCAGGATGACAATTCAAAGGTGAATTAAGACCGAGGCACAGTGTCGATGCCATCGATCATTTGGTCCACTGGTCGACCCAGTCGTTTACGGTTTTGTACCAGAGTTGCGAGTTCTGCGGCTTGAGGACCCAGTGGCCCTCATCGGGGAAGTAGAGCATTTTGCTGGGCACCTTCAAGAGCTGCAGCGTGTCGAAGAGTTGGTAGCCCTCGCTAACGTCGAGGCGGTAGTCGAGTTGGCCGTGGATGACGAGGGTGGGTGTCTTGAAGTTTTTCGCGTAAAGGGACGGCGACCATTTGCGGAATGGATTCTCGCTGTCGGGTTTGCCGTAATAGTCCCAGGGATTGCCTTTGAATTCCCACTGATTGAACCAGTCTTCTTCGGTGGAGCCGAAGGCGGATTCGGCGTTGTACATGCCGTCGTGGGCGACGATGCATTTGAAGCGGGTGGTGTGGCCGAGGATCCAGTTGGCCATGTAGCCGCCATAGCTGGCGCCGAGGGCGCACTCGCGATTTTTGTCGATGAAGGAGTAGTGCTGCTCGGCGTAGTCGAGGCCGGTCATGAGGTCGGTGTAGGGCTTGCCGCCCCAGTCGCCGTTGACTCCGTCGACCACGGCCTGGCCGTAGCCGGTGGAGCCGCGCGGATTGATCATGACGACGACGTAGCCATTGGCGGCGAAGAGTTCAGGGTTCCAGCGATAGGACCAGGCATCGCCCCATGCGCCTTGCGGGCCGCCGTGAATGAGGAACTTTAGCGGATATTTTTTAGCGGGGTCGAAGGATGGAGGCTTGATCAGGAAGCCTTGCAGCTTGGTGCCGTCGGCGGCGGTGAACCAGAAGGATTCCATCGCGGGGAGATCGAGTTGGGCTAGGAGGGCGTCGTTGAGGTGGGTGATGGGATACACCAACGCCTGGAGGGAACTTGAAATGGCTAATGATTCTCCATCGGCCGACTTCAAGATGTCCCCTCCCATAAAGGTGACGACCTCGGAGGGCTGATCAACCTTCATCTTCGTAGCAACGAACATGTCACCAAAGCCATATCTCTTTTGCCCCGGATTCTTTGGGACGAGGGCAAGTCCGCTAAATTCGCCACGTTCATCAAAGTGTGTTGCACTTGCTCCTGTGATTCCCGTTGCATACACACCAGCTTCGCCGTGGTTTCCACTCACGAAATGAAGGCCGCGAGAATCGCTGTTCCACACAAACTCATCCACCCAGTTGTCGAAGGTTGGCAACAGGTCCTTGCCCTGCTTTGTGCTGCGGTCGTAAAGCATGAGGCGGAACTTATCGCTTTCGTAGCCGGCACGGGCCTGGGAACGCCATGCGAGATATTTGCCGTCGGGCGAATACGCAGGGTTGAAGTTGCCGCCGGCGCTGGTGCTGATCTTTACGGGCTTGGCCGCGGGGTTGGTGAGGTCGAGCGTGTAGATCTGTGCACTGGTGCTGATGGCGGGCTCGGGATCGGGGTTCTCGGTGAAGGCCAGTTCCCTGCTGTCGGGCGAAAAGGCGCAGCCGCAGCTTGAGTCCGATAGAGAGAAGGGCGGGACGTCGTGGGAATCGTTGGGGGTGAGGTCGCGGAGCGCGGCGGTATCGACTGTGAGGAGGAAGAGGTGGCTGCGCCTGTCGCCGGTGAAATGGTTCCAATGGCGGTAAAGGAGATGAGTAAAGATCTGCGCCTTGACCTTGCTGTCGGCGAGGATCTTGTCTTTATCAGCGTTGCATTGATTGCCGGTGTTGAAATCGCTCTCAGTGATGGCTGGGCAATCTGGATAGACAGCGGAGGTGAGCAGGATGGATTTGCTGTCGGGCGACCAGATCGCGGTGCTGGTTTCAGTGGCGATGTTGGTGATGCGTTTGGCGTGGCCGGTGGCGCCGGTGGCGGTGTCGAAGTCGGCCGTCCATACTTGCTGGTTGCCGTCGTGCGCACTGAGGAAGAGAATCTGCTTGCCGTCGGGCGAGAATTGAACGCCGCTGTCGTTGGGTTGGGTGACGGAGATGGGCTTGGGGGCGCCACCGGAGATTTGTTGGAGGAACCACTCCGTGGTTTTCGAGTTTTGGTTGAGGTCTACGGTTGTCGCCGCGTAGGCCAGCCACTTGCCATCGGACGAGACGGCGGTGGAACCGAGACGTTTCATGGCCATCATGTCTTCGAAGGTCATGGGGCGCTTGCCGCTCGTTGAGGCCGGTGCAGTTTGAGCCAGGCAGGGGGTAGCGACGAGAACGAGGAGGGCGAGGGAGAGGAACGGCTTCAATGTGCGCATGTTTTGTCCCGACGCGCACAGCATAAAACTACCTGTGCGCGAAGGAGAAGTTTACAACGTTGGCGGAGTTTGGGATGTGCGCCGGGAAGCTTCGGTCCCCGGTCTCAGAAGCGAGACCGGAGGCACCCGGTACAAAAGGCAGGTTCTTCGTTCCGCTTGTTGAGTTGAAGTGGTGAGAACATCCCGAAAGACAAAGGCAGGTTCTTCGCTCCGCTTACCCCACCGCGCAAAAACGCGCGACGGGGCCCCAAGCTGCTCCGCTCAGAATGACAAGTTTTAGGGGAGGTGACCGGAGAAAGTGCTCAGGCGGCCTGGAGTTCGAGGACGATGCCGGCGCCACGGGGCTGGAAGTTCATGGCGGAGATGCGGCCGTTGTTTTCGCGCAGGATCGTCGCACAGAGGCTGAGGCCGAGGCCTGCCGTTTCTCCCGATGCCTGCGCGGGGACGAATGGGTCGAATGCGCGCGCGGGGTGCAGGAAGCCGGGGCCGGTGTGAGCGATAAGGATCTTGACGCTGTCGCTCTCAGATGTGGCGTCGATGCGGACGGATTTTTCGGCGGGCGAGTCGATGTTCTCAACCGCCTCAATGGCGAATTGGAGGCAATAGAGGACGGCCTGGCGCACCTGCTGCGCGTTGCCGAGGGCGCGGGGCAGGGCGGGCGCAACGTGGAGGCGGAAGTCGATAGCGCGATGGACGAACTCGGAGCGATGGAGCTGCTCCATGTCATTGAGGAGCTCTGTAACGGAGATGGCGGCGTAGTGGTCGCTCTGCGAGCGCGACATTCGGGAGAGGCTCTCGAGGGTGGAGCGCATGTTGCGCGCCTCGGTGAGGATGGCCTCGATGCCTTTGCGCTCTTGCGTGCTCATGGCCGGGGTGACCTCAAGCAGAGAGGCGTAACCCAGGATGACGGTGAGCGGGTTATTGAGTTGGCGAGTGACGTTGCTGGCGAGCTGGCCGAGGCCGGCGAATTTTTCCGCGTCGATCAGCTTCTCGAGCATCATGGTCTGGCTGCGGGCCGATTGAATGCGCGAGGCGAGAACCTCGATGGGCAACAGGTCGTCAGAACGCAGAGGTTGCTCGGGATTGCGCATGCCGGCCATGAGCAGGGCGCCGTCGGTGGCGGAACGGCCGCGCAGGGGTGTGGCTACGAATTCAGTGAGGCGAAGCCGTTCGAGATCGTCACCCGGCAGGAGCCACGGATCGAGCTTGAGCTGAAACGACTGGCTGTGCTCCGCCGCGATGGGGCTTGATCCGGAGGAGAGAAAGCCGGCCGAAGGAATGCGGGCGATGAGAGCTTCGAGGGCGTTGAGAGCCGCGTCATCGATGCCCGCTGCACCGGCAAGCCGGTATTGTCCCGATGCCTGCATGAAGATCAAAGCGGCCTGGGAAAAGCGGCTGTTGCCGGCAATGGTCTGGCAGATCAGGTTGGACTGACGGTCGAAGTCCTCAACCCGGCGACGCGACAGGACGATGTTGGTATAGGCCTCAAGCTCTTTGCGTGTGTTGCGTTCCCGGTCCTGCGCGGATTCCTTCACGGCGAGCTGATCTTCAAGGGCGAGGATGATAAGACCGACGGCGGCCACCACCTTACCCATGGAAGCGACGCCGAGCAGGAACAGGAGGAGTTCGGCGGGCGGATTGAAGATGGGTACAATGGCGAGGGTCCAGGCAAGGAAGCCGAGGCCGCTCAGGAGGGTTCCAGGAGTGAAGCGGCGGAAGCCGTAGAAGATGAGGAGCGCGGTGGTGAAGTGGATGGCGCTTTCGACAAAGATGAGCGGCCAGTTGCCGCGAACGGAGACGCTGATCCACAGGCTGGCGCCGCCCATGACGATGCACAGCGCAAGGCCCATCCAGGTAGGCATGTTGCCTTTGGCGAAGGACCAGAAGCAGCCCACGAGGAGGGCGAAGGCTCCGAGGATCGGAAAGAGGAAGAACGCGAAGGTCGCTGGTGTCTGGCCGTGGTACACGCCGTTGATGAGGAGCGAGTACGCGACAAGTGGCACCGCAAAGGGGACAGCGTAGTGGATGCGTTTTTTTCCGATGCGGAACGTGATGGGCGACAGCGAGGCGAGGAACAGCGTGGCACTGATCAGCGCGCAGATTTGGCCTGCGGCGACCAACCAGGGATGAACGAGGGGATCGGAGATGTCCCAGAGGCCAAGCCGGTAGGCTTGCAGCATGCGCAGACTGGCGAAGAGGAAGCCGAGCAGCCAGAGGAGGATCCGGGTCTCACGCGAGCGCAGGTAGAGTTGCGCGAATGCCGGAAGCAGCAACGCCGTTAAAACGATCGCGGGAAGCTGGTGGCTGTCGGGCATGTGAGCCGTAAATCTCCTTCAACTCTGTACGGGACGCACTTGCGATTAATCCGTAATCGCAGCCGTCGTCTCGATTGCTCCCGGAACTAAGATCTTCGCATCTACCGCGCTTTGGAGATGCCGGACGAAGGCAAATCCTGCATATTGAATAAAGGCAGAAATTGGATGAGCCTGGGAGAAGACCGACCCAGACGTTCAACTCTGCCGAAGCTCGCACACGTCGGACAAGGTGCGTCAACTAATAATTCTCAAGCCAAACGCGGGCCGTGTACATGCGTCTAACGTGGTAGGAGCATGACGCTCTGGGCATGTAAAACGCGTTATACGAGCGATTTGGCCATACCTAAGTAACGTGACGGGGGAGCATGAAAATCGGTTGCAGAGCGTGGGCGACGGTGGTAGCGGCGGGGGCCCTGGCCCTGGGGGCAGCGGCGCAGGACAAGGACAGCTTTACCCCCATGGCTTTGGATGCCGGATTCAGCCACATGGACATTACGCCGCCGGCTTTGGCGCCAGAGGAGATCATCAAGAAGTTTGCCGCCAAGGAGTCGGAGTTTCAGGAAGCACTGAACCACTACACCTACCGGCGGGTCGCCCGGGTACAGACGATTGACGATGACAACAAAGTAGATGGCGAGTACTACCAGGTAGACGACGTGATTTTTGACCCCACCGGGAAGCGGACGGAAAAGGTGGTGTTTGCGCCGGCGAGCACGTTGCAGCGGGTGATGATGTCGCCCTCCGATCTGCAGGATATTCAACACGGCTACCCGTTTGTGCTGACAGCCGAAGTGATTGGCGAGTACGACGTTAAATACGTGGGCCGGCAGAAGGTAGATGAGATTGACTGCTACGTCTTTGACGTAAGTCCCAAGCAGATTGAAAAGAACAAGCGCTACCTGGATGGGCGCATCTGGGTGGACGCGACCGATCTGCAGATTGTCGTGACCGATGGGCGGATGGTGCCCGATGACACGCGCAAGGGGAAAGAGGACCTGCATCCGCCGTTTATGACGTGGCGCGCGCAGGTGGATGGGCACTACTGGTTCCCGGTGTACACGAAGGGCGAGGGTGTGTTGCACTTTGCCGGCGGCAACGGCTACATGACCGAAGACGTGCACATGCGCGACGTGATCAAATACACCGACTACAAGCGGTTCGGCTCGACGTCAAAGATTATTTACGAGGGGCAGGATATTTCGCCGGGGCAAACGCCGCCGCAGGGCCAGCAGCCGCAGCAGCCGAAGAAGCCGCAGTAGTGAAGTGCAGGTTATAGCCGCTAGTTTCTCGCTCGTAGCCACGGAGTTGTGGGTGAAGGATTCGTCCCTGGTGGTTGGGGAGACGGGGGCTGCGGCGCGCAGCGGCGGGATCAAAATCGCAGCGAGAGACAACTCAAGCCGCCATCCATCTTGCGGAACTCGGACATGTCGAGCACCAAGGGATGGAAGCCGCGCGCTGTGAGCTCGGCGGTAAAGTGCAGGAAGCCTGCAGCCACCAGGACGCGATCGTTAACGCGCACGCAGTTGGCAGCGTAACTCTCTTCGGCGGAAACGCGAATCAAATTGAAGTGGGCGAATTGCGGATTGTCTGCCATCTCTTCCATCACAACCATTGTGTTATCGCCGATGTAGGAGAGGCCGCTCTTGAGGTGAAGGATCGACGTCATTGCGCGCACGTCGATGGTGGAGGCTGAGTAGCCGAAGGTGGCAAGATGCGTGGCTAGCTGCTTCGCGCCTTCCTCGTTGGTGCGGTGCGAGAGTCCGATAAAGAAATGATCTTCGGCTTCGCAGATGTCGCCGCCGTCTACTGTGCCCGGTGGAACGATCTCAGGGGCGGAGGGAAAGAAGCGCGCGACGGTGGAGCGGATTGCATCAACTTCGCCGGCGCGGGATGAGGCGCCGGGACGCATGAAGATAGCGCCGCGGGGCGTAAGGATGGCGGTGTCTTCGACGAAGGTCGAATCGGGATGGTGGAGGTCAGGTTCGAGTGTTGTAAGCGACAGGCCGCACTCGGCGAGCGCTTCGCAATAGTGGGCATGTTGTGCGAGCACGCGGTCGAGGGTGGGCACGCCGAGATCGACGGTCGTCAGGCCGCTAGCGAAATTGCTGGCGGGAATGCGAACGATGGCGTTGGTGAACAAGCGGGAAGATCCTCAAGACGGATGATTGCACATGCGAGTAGGCACGGGCGGGTCGCGTAAAGCGCAGTTCTTCCCGGCCTTTGATTTTGAGCAAAATCATCGCAAGCGCGTACGCGGGGAAGTCGCGAAGACTAATAGAACAGGTATTTACGCCAGCGGTCGTCGCCGCGGCCCAGCATGCGCATGATCTGGCGACTGGTGTGCAGCGAGAAGGGACGCGGCTCGCGCAGCAGGACCATGTCGTTGATTTCGCTGAGCAGGCGATTGCCTTTGCGGCGATTGCACGCGTGGCAGCAGGCAACAAGATTTTCCCAGGTGGAATTGCCGCCGCGGGAGCGAGGCGTCACGTGGTCGAGGGTGAGTTCGCTGGAGGGCAACAGGACGCCGCAATACTGGCAGGTGTTGCGATCGCGCAGCAGGATGTTTTTGCGCGAGAGGGCGCGGGTCTGGTGAGGGATGCGGCGGTACTCCAGCAGGCGAATGACAGAAGGCATGGCGATGCGATTGCGCTGAGCGTGGAGCATGAGCCCGTGCTCCTCCTCCGTACGCGCAATGCCTTTGAGCACAAGCACGAGGGCGCGGCGCGCGCCGCAGATGTTGATGGGCTCGTAGGAAGCGTTGAGCACCAGCACCGGCATCTGCAACATGTGGTTGGACTGAACGGCCGGGTGGCTTGCCGGGTGCTCGGCAGCCAGGGCCGCGGCCCTCGCGATCGATTTTTGTTTTCGCGCATGAATCATAGCTTTTCCCAATGACATCCCTTGTCCCTCGTCAAAAAGATGGTTGGTTCTGCGAGTGCATGCTTGCCTGTTGCGGGTGGGGGCGCGGCGTGTTGCCGTGCGAGGTGTTGTCGCCGGCGACATCGACGAGCGAGGCGGCGGAGTTGAAGCGAGCGGGGTGGAGACGATACGCGCGCGCTAACGTAGCCACGCACACTGTCTCCGCACCGGCTTGCAGCAGTGCGCGAGCGGCGGATCGAGCGGTGGCGCCGGTAGTGAGGATGTCGTCAACAATGA
>Ga0265339_10000027_pt1 | contig 158763 bp, 122 predicted proteins | sample 4CB219metaG_FD_202085 | JGI IMG/M metagenome (GOLD analysis project Ga0265339, IMG submission 202085) | Rhizosphere microbial communities from Carex aquatilis grown in University of Washington, Seatle, WA, United States - 4-CB2-19 metaG | ecosystem: Host-associated > Plants > Roots >...
ACGTTCCGGCGCCCAATGGCTCGATCGTGATTCGCTCGGAAGGACTTGCCTCCGACGGTCGCACGCGCGTGGTGCTTGAAGTAACCATGTCGCCCGGCCAAGGTGGCGTTCAGGTGCAAAACTCGCCAATGTCGGCATTGTGCTCGGCAGGCGCCTCGGGCTGCGACGACAACACGTCCGTGCAAAACGGCATCGTCGTGAACAGTCCCGCACCCGAGAAGCCTCCGGTGAGCTCGGGTGGCGCGCCGGCCGTCGGTGGCGCCAGCGGAGCGGGCGGCGCGGGCGGCGGCACCACAGTTCCCGTGACTGGGAACTCGGGTGGCGCGTCTGGCGCCGGCGGCACAGGGACGGGCGGCGTCACCGGAACCGGCGGCGCAACCGGAACCGGCGGCTCGACCTCCTGCCCCTACAACAAGTGCAAGGTCGTCGCCACGATGGGCATCCTCGGGCCGTGGGACATCACGTGGAGCTCGACGAACGGCGGCAATCAAACGCTGGTGAAGACGGGCACCGTCTTCTACAACCAGTGGCTGGCTGCGCACTCCAGCGCGTGCACAAGTCAGAACATCGATATTACCAACACGACCATTACGCCCGCGCTGCTCGCGCCGCTCAAGATTATCGTGGTGCTCGATCTGTACCACACGCCCGCGGATCTCGCTTCGTGGCTTGCGGCCGTAGAGTCCAGCCCGAACCCGTTCTACTATCACTCCTACACTGGTACCCAGCGAGCACTCCAGCCAAGCGAAATCAGCGCCCTGCAAGCGTGGCTCGCCAACGGCGGAGGCCTCGCCACAACCATCGGCTACCTGAACTGGAATGGTTCCGAGCCCTCGAACGTGAATAAGATCCTGCAACCCTACGGCGTCTCTTACTCCACAGTCGACACCGCGATCTTCACCTACACGGCGATGATTACCACCTTCTCGACTATTCCACCGATCGCGAGTGCGCTCACGAAGGGAGTAAACACTCTGCGCATCACCAACGGCATCGCCATCAATGGTTGGGTGAATGGCGCCACAGGCGCCTTGCCTCCCGAGTCCTACCACTTCACGACGTTCGCCGCCCAGTCGGGGTACACTGTGGGAACGGCCTTGATAGTGCCCCCCTATTCGGCGAACTCCGGGCGGATTATGGTGTGGGCCGACGAGTGGATCACCTACGACGACGTCTGGGGTGACACCTCCGAGCAGGCCGACCAGTTCTGGAACAACACTCTCAAATGGCTGGCCGGCAACTGCACGCCGTAGTGACCGCGCGGCGAAGCGACTGAGTTAGCGGGGCTCGTCGTCCGACGGCGGTGCTGGCGGCTCAGACGGTCACCGGCAGCGACTTGTCGACTAAGCGCCTGCGACCGTCAGCAAAACACACGGATCGAAGCCGACAAAGTTTCCGCACCTCCAGAAAGACGTTATGCTGCCTTGGCTGGTGCACTCGAACACTGTCGCGACCGAGGAAGCCGCCAAGTCGCCATCTGGCGGCCAGGGAGTCGCTGGCCGATTTCGTGGCTTCGATGGTCTACGCGGAATCGCCATCCTCCTGGTCATCGTGTACCACGGGATCATCGCCAGCGCGTTTCCCATCTCCGCCCTGGGTTCGCTTCGGCCCCTGTTGCTGGCCGGGTGGACTGGCGTCGATCTCTTCTTCGCGCTGAGCGGGTTCCTCATTACCTCGCTCCTCCTGCGCGAAGAGAATCGCGCCGTGCTAGCTGGACGGCCAGCGCACTTCAGTATCTGGCGTTTTTACCTTCGTCGCGTCTTTCGCATCTTGCCCGCGTTCTACGCGGTCTTTCTCCTCGACGTCTTTGTCTTTTCACAGTCGCGCCTATTCCCGTCGGCGTTCGTCGATAACATCCGAGCGTCACCGCTTGGCCTTCTTCCCTACGGCACGTTCTGGACCAACTACCACGTGGTGTACGGCGGCCACTGGTGGGGAGCGGCGATGTCTCGTCCCCGCGGCGCCTACGAGGTATTTTGGTCCCTGTGCGTGGAAGAGCACTTCTACCTCCTCTGGCCGCTCTTTCTCCTTCTGGTCAAGAACTGGCGTGCCCGCATCTCCGTTTCCCTCGCCGTTTGTGTGGTGCTGGCGTGCCTACGCTACGCCGCGGTCTCGCTCGACTGGGACACCCCGCTCGCCGTCCACTACGCCTCCCATTACCGCCTCGATAGCATCTTGTGGGGAGCCACAGCGGCCATCCTTGCCCGGCGAATGCCTTGGTCGTCTCGTCTGCGCCGGTGCTTGTTCGCTTTAGGCGTGGCCCTCATTTTCGCGCTGGTCATGACGGACACCATGTCCGTGCTTCCCGTGGGAAGGGCTCTGGGCTTTTCCGCCGGCTTCTCCCTGTTGGCGATCACGACCTCGATTCTCTTGCTGGAGCTCGTCGACCAGCCCGTCACGTGGCTCACTTCGCTCTTGGAATTCCGGCCGCTGGCAGCCGTCGGGAAAGTGTCGTTCGGTATGTACCTGCTCCACTTCCCGATGATCGACCTAGGGTTGGCGGTTCTCGCCCAAGCGCCCAGGCGACCCACGCTTCTCAACCTCGGAGGCGCCGTGGTGCTCTTCGCAAGCCTCTCTTTTGTAGCCGCCTGGGTTCTCTATCAATTGGTCGAGAAGCAGTTCCTGAGCATCAAGGATCGCTACTTCGGTTAGGAGCCGGCCAACGGCGATGCTACCCGAGGAGCTTGCGCAAGATCTCGTTCACCGTCTTCGGGTTGGCCTTGCCGCCGGTTTCTTTCATGACGTTGCCGACGAAGAAGCCCATCAGCTTGGCGTTGCCGCCGCGGAAGCGCGCGACCTCGTCGGGGCTGCGCTCGACCACCCGCTTGCACGCCTCTTCGATTATCGACGTATCGGAAACCAGGCTGACGGATTCGGCGGCCACGATGTCACCGGCGCGCCGTTTTTCGGTCCACATGCGACCGAACACGTCCTTGGCCAGCTTGCCAGACAAGGTTCCCTTTTCCACCAGATCGACCAGCTCGGCCAGCGCGGTCGGCGGAACCGGAACTTCGGCCGCCATCAACGTGCGCGGGTCGTCCACGCGCCCGAGCACTTCGTTGATGAGCCAGTTGGCGATCTTCTTCGGATGGGCCGGCGCCGCCTTCAGCGCCGCTTCGAAGTAGTCGCCGATGGATCGCTCGGAGACCAGCACGGACGCATCTTGCACCGAAAGGCCGATGCCCAGGTAGCGAGCATGGCGCGCCTCGGGCAATTCCGGCAAAGCCGCGCGCGCACGCGCGAGCCAGGCTTCGTCGACCGCCACGGGTGGCAAGTCGGGCTCGGGAAAATAGCGATAATCGTGCGCTTGCTCTTTCGAGCGCATGGACGCCGAGATGCCGCGGTCGGGATCCCACAACCGGGTCTCCTGCACAACCCGCTCGCCGCGATCGAGCAGCACCGTCTGGCGCGCGATCTCGTGCTCGATGGCGTCGCGCACGTTCTTGAACGAGTTGATGTTCTTGAGCTCGGCCTTGGTGCCGAGCTTGGTTTCGCCGCGCAGGCGAATGGACACGTTGGCATCGCAACGAAGCGAGCCTTCTTCCATGTTGCCGTCGCTGATGCCGAGATAGCGCACGAGCGTCCGAATGGCACGCAAGTATTCCGCCGCCTCGTCGGCCGAGCGAATGTCGGGCTCGCTGACGATTTCGCACAGGGGAACGCCGGCCCGGTTGTAGTCCACGAAGCTGACGCCGCTGGCATCGTGGATATTCTTGCCAGCGTCGTCTTCCATGTGGATACGCGTGAGCCTTATCTGCCGAACTTCGCCATTCAAACGGAAGGTGACGGCGCCGCCTTCGCACAGGGGCTCGTCGTACTGCGAGATCTGAAAGCCCTTCGGTAGATCAGGGTAGAAGTAGTGCTTGCGAGCGAACCGGCAGCGCGGCCGAATGTGACAGCCGCAGGCAAGCCCGAGACGCACCGCTGATTCGACTGCCGCGCGGTTGAGCACGGGCAGCGCGCCCGGCAAGCCAAGGCAAACCGGATCCGTGTGCTCGTTGGGACTAGCGCCGAAGGCCGCCGACGAAATGGAGAAGATTTTCGTCTGCGTGGCGAGCTGGACGTGGACCTCCAGCCCAATGACAGCCTCGTACTTGCTTTGCTTGACGTCGGTCATGGAACATCCTGGGGCAATCGCTTGTGCCAATCGGTGCGCGCCTGGTACGCACCGGCTACGCGGAACACGGCTTCCTCGCCGAGCGCCGGCCCGATGGTCTGCAAACCAATAGGCAAGCCTGAGCGGGTGAAGCCGCAGCACTGGGAAAGAGCGGGCACGCCAGCGAGAGGCGGCGCCACGGTGTAAATGTCGGCCAGGTACATCTGCAGCGGATCGGCCGCGCGCTCGCCCAGCTTGAAAGCGGGCGTCGGCGAAGTCGGCGTGACGAGCACGTCACATTCGCCAAACGCTGCCGAGAAGTCGTCGGCGATGAGCCGCCGCACGCGCAAGGCCTTGCCGTAGTACGCCTCGTAGTAACCGGCGCGCAGGACGTAGGTGCCCAAGATGATGCGGCGTTTGGGCTCCTTGCCAAAACCTTCGCCGCGCGTCTTGGCGTACAGCTCTTCGAGAGACGCTGCCTCGGCCGTGCGATGGCCGTAGCGAACGCCATCGTAGCGAGCCAGGTTCGACGACGCTTCCGCCGTGCAGATCAAGTAGTAGGTCGCGATGGCGTACTCGGTGTGCGGCAGCGATACCGGAACGACTTTGGCGCCGGCGCGGCCAAGCTCGTCGATGGCCGCGCGCACCGCCGCTTCGATTTCGGGATCCATGCCCGACTGAAAGTATTCCTTGGGCATGCCGATGCGCATGCCCGCGATCCCTGCTGAGCACGCCTTCACGTAGTTGCCGGCCGGCTGCGGAATGGACGTGCTGTCCATGGGATCGTGCCCGGCGATGACTTCGAGCAACGCCGCCGCGTCCTCGACCGTTCGGCCGAAGGGGCCTGGGTGATCGAGCGACGAAGCGAAGGCGATGACACCGTAGCGGGAAACGCGACCGTAGGTTGGCTTCATGCCGACGATGCCGCACAGGGAAGCCGGCTGCCGAATCGAGCCGCCGGTGTCGGTCCCGAGCGTGCCAGCGCACAGCGAAGCGGCCACGGCTGCTGCCGAGCCGCCCGACGAGCCGCCCGGCACGCGCTCGAGATCCCACGGATTGTGCACCGGTTTGTAGGCGCTGTTCTCGTTGGACGAGCCCATGGCGAACTCGTCCATGTTGATCTTGCCCAAATTGATGGCGCCGGCCGCAGCCAAGCGCCCGGATGCCGTCGATTCGTAGGGCGGAATGAAGCCCTTGAGAATCTTCGAGCCCGCCGTGGTTTCGAGGCCACGGGTGACGAAGATGTCCTTGAGACCGATGGGCACGCCCGCGAGCGGTCCCAGCGATTCGCCCGCCGCGACCTTGCGATCGATGGCGTCGGCTGCCTTGCGGGCGCCGGCTTCGTCGAGCAAAAGAAAACAGCCGAGCTTCTCGTCGAGCCGCTTGATGCGGTCGAGGTAGGCGTCGACCAGGTCGCGCGATTTCCATTTTCGCGCGACGATCCCCGCCGCCAGCTCGCGCAGCGAGGCGCCGCGCACCTCGGGAGTTCCTGCCATGACTACGCTCCTCCCGTTCCCGGAACGATGCGCGGAACCTCGAACGAGCCCTCGTGTCGGCGGGGCGCATTCTGGAGAGCTTCTTCCACGGTAAGCGATTGCCCAGCTACGTCCTCGCGCATCGGGCAATCGAAGGGCACCGCGTGGGTCATGGGCTCCACGTCGGCGGTGGGCAGGTTCTTGACGGTTTCGATGTAGCCGAGTATGCCGTCGAGCTCGTGGGTCATGCGTTCGATCTCCGCCTCGTCGAGGCGAAGCCGAGCAAGCGCCGCGATCTCGCGAACTTCCTCAGAATTGATTCTTGGCATGTCTTGCTCTTTCTACCATCTTTCTACCGCCGGCTGGCGCGGCCCCCGCACTAGCGTAACGCAGCAGTTCTGCCTATAATGGTCGGTTGTCGGGATTTCTGATGTTGTATCCTTTCGCCAAGCGCTCGAACCCACCCAAGCCTGTCCGTGGAATTCACGGATGGACCGCGTTTTTGGCGCTGGCGCTGGGTGCGGGTTTCGGCTGTGACAGCGGCTCGCGGGGCAAGGACGCGTCACCCACCACGAGTCAGCAAATGGCTCAGGTGGCGGTCCGCATGGATCTGCCAAGCGGCGGCGCGCCGTCGGTTTCGGTGCTGGCATTTCGCGCCGAGGCCGTCGATGTCGCGGCGACCGACGTCCTCGGCGCCGTAGATCCCCTGGTCGTGGCCGCACCGGAATCGTCGTGCGAGCTGCGGGATGTAGCCGGTACCGCGCGCATGATGCGTACCCAAGGCGGGAGCGTAAACCTGCAAGAGTTGAGCGGCGTGACCCTGCAGATTTCCGCCGATAAGTCACTGCTTCCGGCACCGCGTGTGTACCCGCCGCTAGCCGAGGTAGTGGGCGGCGTCATTGCCGAGGCGGGCCCCGTCGACCTGGAGCAACTTCCCGAGGGTTTGACGCTTGCCTTTCCGACCACCACCGACGAACGGGCCGCGGTGAAACTGAGCCTGCCGAACGCTCCGTCGGTAAGCGACAGCAGCGAAGCGCTTCTCGACGCTCACACTGCGATGAGCATGAAGGGCGACCTCGTGCTGCGGGTGTCGGGTCCCCCGCGGACCTTCCTTGAAATTCGGCCCTTTGGTGCGCCTTCCGCCATCGCGTGCGCCGTCTCCTCGGGCGGATGGGTCGTCGTTCCGCACGACCTTTTGACCAAGCTCGTGGCCACGGCCGGCCACGCCCCGGTCTCCTTCGAAGCGGTGTGGCGCGAGAATCGAACGGTGCAAGCCGGGAGCGAGACCATGCGCATCTCGTTCGAGGCCCGATCGTCGGCGGTGCTGGAACTCCGTCCGTGAGTCAGACGCCGCAACCGAAACCCCTGCGGCGATACATCCGGAGACCTGCCCTGATTCCAATCGTGGTACGCGCCGCCGGCAACAAGATCCAGGCTGGCGTGCGCCTCGACACCACCGACCTTTCGGAAGGCGGCCTGTTCCTGCGCTCCGATTTGCTTCTCGAAGTCGGCGAGGACCTAACCTTGGAAATTCCACTCGAAAACGGCAAGACGACGGTTGCCCACGGACGCGTCGCCTGGGTTACTCGCGGTGCGGGCGCCAAAGCCGCCGCGGGCATGGGCGTCGAATTTGCCCGCCTGTCACCGGACGACCGCCGAACGCTGGCCGAAAATCTCCGCGACTTGACCAAATCCACCCCCACCAAATAGCTGCATCGCAACCTAGGAGGAGCTTGACATGGCAGAGACACTCGACGAACTGACCTACGATTACGAAGACGAGGGCACGCTGGTCCGCAAGCAGCTCGACAAGGTTGTCTTGACGAAGGGCTCGTGGGCCACGCTGATGTTCCTGTACCAAGAGCTGGACAAGACGGCAGGCACGTTTCGCGCCCCCAAGATCGCCATCGTGCGCTTCAAGAAGTTCAAGGGCAGCTACCGCAAGCAATCGTCGTTCAATGTGTCGAGCGAAAAGCAGGCGAGGCAGATCACCGAGATCTTCGAGCGTTGGTATTCCAAGATGGCGGAAGCCACCGAGGCCACCGAGGCCGGCAGCGATGACGACGGCCCGGCTGCTACCGAAGAAGAGACGTAGCCGGTCCGCTCTGCACGTCTTAGCGCTTGAAGAACTTGCCCATGAGCCCGCCGCCCGAGGCGGGCTTGTCGCTTGGCCGCGTGCCTGATTGCTTGTTCTTGCGCATTTCGATGAGACGAAGCTCGCGGCTGGCCTCGATGAACGAAGCATCGAGCGCCACGGTTTCGCGGAAAGCTTGCGCCGCTTTGTCAGGTTCGTTGAGGAACTTCCACAGCAGGCCGACCCAGTAGAAGCCGCGCACAAACTTCGGCCGCTCGCGCATGACTTCGACGATGGTCTTGAGCGTGTCGCGTGCGATGGTTTCTTTGCGCGCGTGCGGATCGTCGAAACGAACCCACGCCAAGTACGCGCGGTATTGCGGCTCGCTGGGGTTGGCGCGGGTTGCGGCCGCAAAGCACTCGATGGCCTTGGCGTAGTCGCCCTTTTTGAGAAAGACCTCGCCTTTGAGGAACAGGTTTTCCGCTTCGAGCACGCTCGGCAACGACGTTGAGCGTCCGCCGGCGCGGGATGCCGATGGCGGTGCCGACAGCGAGGCGACGTATTCCGCACGGCGTTTGGCATCGCCGAGCACCATTGCCGCCTCGTTGACGCGCGCGAGGATCTTCTCGGCGACCGGCTGAAGATCCTGCAATCCGGAGATGATCAGACGATCGGGATGAAATTGGCGCGCGGCCTTGAGGAAAGCTGTCTGGATCTCGTCGGAGCTGGCGTTTTGGCTGACCCCGAGCAATTCGAAGAGAGTTCCTTTGGCAAGCTTGCCCTCCATATCGTGGACGGCAACCCGCAGCGCTTCGGGCGACAGCGTGGGACGTCCCGGCGGCGAGGGCTTCGCGGCGACGGGCTCACTGCGAGGCGGAGACGAGACGGGCTGGCGAATCACGGGGATGCCGCGGGATTGCTCGGCAGCAGGCACGACCGCCGGCCTGACCGACGGCGAATAAAACGGCGCCGTATTGGCTGGAGAGGCCATCACCGGCACACCAGAGACGGGTGTCGACGCGGGCGCCATGCGCGGCGAAGCGGCAGCAGGAGATTCGACCGCGGGGTCGAATGGAAGGACTACCACGGGCGGGCTCGACGACGCAGGAGGAACAATGACGGTGCTACTGACCGGTACCGCGAGAGGAACAACGGGCGCCGCCGGCGGGCGCGATGCTACAGACGGAGGCGGCGGAGGCAAGGGCACCGTGATGATGGGTCGAGTGCCGGTGGTGCGCAATGCCGACGAAGGTGCTGCGGGTGCGACCGCCGCAGCCGCCGTCGCTTTGGCAGACAGCTCGGCTCCGGAATCGCCCGGCAGACGAAAGCCCAGGGCGGGATCCGAGGAAGAAGACGGCTGAATCGTGCGCGGCACCGCCGAGTCCGGCGCGGGTTCGGTCACCGGCGCAAGCGGCTGCCGTTCGAGCAAATCACCGTAGTAGAGGGCCAGTACGACCGAGCGCACTTCGAGCGGACGCGAGGTGATGGCGTCCAGATCGTCGAGGGTCAGCCAGCGGATGCGCAGCGCCTCGATGGTGGCGTCCTCGGCGGACATGCCCATCGCAGTGATGAAGCCGTTCGAAACCTCGCGCAGGCGAAAACGCTGGCCCACCAGGCGCGACACTTCTTGTGTGACTCGCGGCAGGGCGTAGGCCGCCCGAATGCCGGGATAGAGCACGCTGCGCGGATCGACGCGCATGAGCGCAAGGTCATCGCCATCGCCATAGCTGTGCGGTTCCAGGTAGACGGCGTACGTGCCCTCGGCGACGAAAAAAAGCCGCGTGAGCTTGCGCACGACCTGCGCTTTGAGAACCTGCGCCAGCCTACTCCGGTCGAGCAGACCCATGCGTTCGAGCACGTCGCCCAGGCGCTGCCCCGGCCCAACCTGCGCGCTGGCCGCAGCCACCGCCTCCGCGGAGACCACGCCGTACTCGACGAGCAAATTGTCGAGGCGATCCGTGTCGACCGGCCGCCGCACGTGAACCGGCGAGCCGTCGCGCAAATAGACTTCGCTTTCGTCGCGCGTCTGGTCGGTGACGACGATGTAACCGGTGAGCTTCTTACGAAAGAGCTGCTGCAGAAGGCGCGGCAGAGGACGCTCTTTGAGAGTCCCCTCGACGGCTGGCTTTTTTGCGCTGCTTGCTGCCAAGATTCACCTGTCCGATCACACCACTCGGGCATGTAATCGCCCTCGCGCTTGTCGTGTCAATACAAATGCTGGGTCGCCGAAGGACATGGTAAGTACGGAAGGTGGCTGTGGTCGTTTTCGTCAACCCGGGCTCGCGGGCCAATCGACGAGATCCCGCCTGTGCCGAGCGCTTCGCCAAGATCCTTGGAGCGCAGGGCCGCGTGGCGGCGCCACCCAGCCTGGAGCAGCTTGCCCTCGAGGCCGAGCGCACGGCGGCCGAGGCGCCGTCGATCATCGGCATTCACGGCGGCGACGGAACGCTTCAACGGACGTTGACGGCGCTGGTCGCGGCGTACGGCGACCGTCCTCTGCCTCCCATTGCCGTTCTGCCCGGCGGCACCATGAACGTCGTCGCCGCCTCGCTCGACATTCGCGTGAAACCCGAAGACCTGCTCGCCGAGCTCGCCGCCGCAGAGCGCGCTGGCCTGACGCTGGCGACCGTCGATCGCCGTTGTTTACGCGTTGGGAACGAATACGGTTTCATTTTCGGGAACGGGCTTCTCACGAATTTCCTGGAGGAATACTACGCGCGCGGCCGCTACGGCACCTGGCGTGCCCTGTGGATCATTTTCCGCATCGTGATTTCGATCCTCACGACGGGACGCTACGCCAAACGCATTTTCCGGCGCTTCCGCGGTCGTGTGCGCGTCGACGACCAGGCCCTTCCCCAAACCCACCTCACCGGCATCGGCGCCGCCACGGTCACCGAGATTGGCTTTCGCTTCAAGCTTCACTCCCGCGCCGACGACGATCCGACGCGCATGGAAGTGCTGGCGATTCACGGCGGACCGCTAGCGCTGCTGCGCGATCTCCTCGACGTCCGTCTGGGACGCGGCATCTCGCGCAAGCGCGCCACCAGCATCCTGGCCAGTCGCCTCGATATCGCGCCCGAAGCTGCCGAGTCCGCCTACACGCTCGACGGCGATCTCTACAACCGCCGCGGGCCGCTCGCGGTCGAGCTTGGCCCTACCCTGCACATCATCCGTCCAGGAGCCACGAAAGTGCTCTCGAGTGCACAGCATCCTTGAAAACCATGGCGCACCGACGCTACGATAGGTCCTTCGCATGAGCACCTCCTTTCCCATGGAAGGGAAACGCGTCCGCTTCTCGGGCGACACCAACGTCGGCATGAAGCGCGACCACAACGAGGACTCGTTCTACCTGCCGGTGAATGAGCGGCTTGCCATCGTCGCCGACGGCATGGGCGGCCATGCCTCGGGCGAGGTAGCGAGCCGCATGGCCGTCGACACCATCGTGGCGTACTTCCGCGAGACCGAGACCGATCAGCAGCTGACCTGGCCCTTCAAAGTCGATCGCAACAGCAACCTCGACATCAACCGAATGACCACAGCGGTCAAGCTCGCCAACCAGCGCATCTTCGAAGAAGCGGAGCGCAAGCCCGAGTGCCACGGCATGGGCACCACCATCGTGTCGACGCTGTTTCTCGACAACGTGATGATCGTCGGCCACGTCGGCGACAGTCGGCTTTACCGCGTGCGCGAGGGCGCCATCGAGCAGATCACCGAAGACCACTCGCTGCTCAACGACTACATCCGCATGAAGCACATGTCGGAAAGCGAAATCGCCAACTTTCCGCACAAGAACGTCATCGTGCGTGCGCTCGGGATGAAGTCATCCGTCGAGGTGGACGTCCTCGTCGAGCATCTTCGCCTGGGCGACCTTTACTTGCTGTGCTCGGACGGCCTGTCGGGCATGATTTCCGACGCCGATATCGCCGGGCTCGCCATCGAAGAGCCCGACCTCGACAAGCTGTGTGAACGCCTGATTGCCGCAGCCAACGGCAACGGGGGCGTCGACAACATTACCGTCGTCTGCGCACGCATCGAGCCTCTCTGACAGCCTGACAGCCTGACAGCCTATCGCATGGTTCGTCGGTAGGAAGCTGGGCTCAAGTGCTGAAGGCGTTGGAATACTTTGCTGAAATGATTCGCGTTCGCAAACCCACAAGCAGCAGCGATCGTCTTCAGCGGCAGGCGAGTCTCAATCAGCATGCGGGCGGCCTCGTGCACTCGCACCTGCGTGGAGAAATGAGCAGGCGTCAGTCCCGTGCGCGTGCGAAAGAGGAAACTGAAATGCTTCCGGCTCACACCTTCCTGGCGGGCGAAGTCAGCAACACTGACAGTCTTGGGCAAGGCCGCGAGAATGTGCGATCGTGTCTCATCCAAGAGGCGTTGTCCTGCGCCAAAGCCGTCCCCCTGTTCGGCCCAGCGTTCATACGCGAGCACGAACTCGAAGAGAGCCAGCTCGACCTCGAATCGGTCACGAAAGTCCTTCTTGATCGCGCCACGGAGAAGCCGCAGAACAGTCGCCGCCAGCACACCGTCGGCCCCGACATCGACCAAGGGACCGCGGCTCAAGACCTGCTTCGTGATTCGCGCCACCAGCCACGGATTGTGAATACCGAACCACGCGAAAGTCCAACCCGGCGAATCTTGCGGCAGGTAATAGCAATGGTGTGAAGGAACCAAGATGAAGAACGCCTTGCCCGGAACGATTCGGTGCGGCTCCTGCCCGTAAAGCTGGAAGTTTCCCCACCCGCCGAGACCCATTTGAAAATAGACGACGGGCGGGTCGTCTGGCCCCGGGCGGTTCATTCCGTCGAAGTAGTAGCTGGTCGAGTCGGTGCGCGTCTCGACGCTTCCGCAGTACGCCGTCTTCAGTGTCCACCAAAGCGGAGGCGGCACCGGCTTGCAGAGAAGATCGGTGAGATGGCGTAAGGGCTTCGCCCACTCTCGCGGGGGCGGCGGACCTTCGTTCCACTTGGCCACGACGTCACCGGTGAGCACTTGGTAGGTGCGTCGCCGCCATTCCGCCACCTGCTCTTTTGACGGGCCTCGTGTCGACACCCTTACAGTCTACTTCGCCGGCCGAGATCCTGGCAATTCGGGTGGAGGACAATCAGCCCGGCGGTGCGCCAGCGCTGCCTGAATCTGCGGCTCCAGGCGCTCAAAACGGCCGTAAAGCAAGGCAGGCAAGAGAGCGAGCGCGAAACAGATCGCCGGGATCGCGACGATGCCGTAGTCGAGCGCAACGAGCGCCGCTGACGTCTGCGGTTGCCCCTCGACGTATCCGCCGAGGTGGAGAAGCCACATGGGCAGAGCACCGCCCAAGCCAGCACCTACTTTGACACAAAATGCGCTGCCAATCGCAGTCAATAAGCCAGCGGCTTGCACGCCTGTCTTCCATTCGCCGTAATCGACAGTGTCTGCCAACATAGAAAACGGCAGGGTCATGGCGGCGCCGCTGAACACGAAGCCGACCGTCCACCCGGCCAGGCACAAGCCCATGTCATGCCCGCGCGCGGTACCGAGCCAAAGAATGAGTTGCCCGAGCACCATGCCCGCCAGTCCGAGCGCCCAGAGCCGGCTCTTGGACATCCTTCGGCAAAGCCACGGCAACGGAAGAGCAGTGGCAAGCGAGACAACATCGAGGCCATTGGCAAGACCGACCAAATCGGGTCGGTGGAGCACGTACTTGAAAAAGTGCGGCGCCACGGTGACGCGCGAAATGAACCCAATCCAAAAGAGGACGGTGGCGATCACGACAATCAGCCACGGCCAATTCCCCTTCATCGCTCCGAACGTCGCGCGCACCGATCGGGGTCTTGACGGCAGGGCGGTTTCCTTCAGGTTCCGAAACGCGATCAGAAAGAGCGCCACCGAAAAAGCGGCAAAGATGGGCACGGTCAGGGCGAAGCCTGCCCGGTCGTTGCCGCGACCCAAGCAGCGCACCAGCGCCAGGCCAGTCAAGTTAACGACCAGCACGCCCAGCTTCGAGCCGAGCATGCGAAACGTGGTCAAGACCAGGCGTTCCTTGGGATCTGCAGTGAGCGCCGGAAGGATGGATGTCACGGGCGTATTGATGCCGGTGAAAAGAATGTTGCAGGCAGCATAGGTCACGGCGGCATACCCGAGCTTGGCTTTGTATCCCACGTCAGGCACCAGGAACGCGAGAACCCCGAAGGTGGCGAAGGGCAAACACAACCGAAGGAACCACGGCCGGCTCTTGCCCCATTTGCTGCGGGTGCGGTCGACCAGAATGCCCCACAGGGGAGCGTCTATGGCATCCAGAAACCTGGTCCCGAGAAGAATCGCCGCGACCCCCGCCGCAGGAATCTTGCAGGCATCGGTATAGAAATACGGCACGTACCACATGACCCAGCAGTAAAGCAGCTGACCAGCGACGTCACTGGCAGCGTAGCTCAAACGGGTCGCGCTCAGGGCTCGCTTGGGCACCGACCAAGTCCTGCGGCGACCGTCCGGCAAACAGACCCAATTTCGGGCACTGCGACCGTGACAAAGCCAGGGGCCTTTTGCCAATAATCGGCGGACGTCCGGCTCACGGCGTGAGTGTGTTCTGCAGAGTCCACGAGGAGCAAGCTTTATGACATGTCGGCAGTCTCGGCAATTTGACCATGCGTTCGTTCTTCCCGCTGTTGCACTGTGTTTGGCGATTGCCTTCGGGTGCTCGAGCTCCACTTCTTCGGGGAATGGTGGAAAGGGCGGTACCAATCTTGGCGGAGCGTCAGCAAACGGCGGCAAGGTCGGGGCGGGCGGCAGCATCGCCACGGGTGGCACGAGTGGCACGGCCGGCCAGTCCGGCTCCGGCGGCCAGGCTGCAGCCGGGGGCGACAAGGGCTCCGGAGGCGCAGGCGGCTCGGGCGGCGCCAGCGCCTTGGGTGGAGCGGCAGGCGCAGGCGGCTCGGCCGGCGCGGGCGGTACGACGGGCCAAGGTGGGCTGACCGGTTCGGGCGGAGTGGTCGGTGCCGGCGGCACGACCGACGCCGGTGGTGCGACCGGCGCGGGCGGTGGAACAGCCGTGGCCGGGGCGATCTACGTCTCGCCGAGCGGCGACGATTCCAATCCCGGCACGCTCGACAAGCCGCTCAAGACAGTGTCCAAAGCACGCGATCTGGTGCGCACGAAGAACAGCGCGATGACCGCCGACATGACGGTCTATCTGCGCGCCGGAACCTATCCGCAAACGACCACGTTGACCTTTGCCAATGCCGACTCGGGAACCGGCGGATTCTACGTCAAGTACATGGCCTACCCCGGTGAGCGGCCGCTCATCACCGGAGGAAAAGCCATCACGGGCTGGAAGGTGTCCGACGCGACCAACAACATCTACTCGGCGGATGCCGGCACGACGGCGTTCCGACAGCTCTACGTCAACGGCGTCAAAGCCGTCCGCGCGCGGAGCCCCAACATGCTGGCGAACAACGTCCCCGACTTCAACCGACTTTCCGGCTGGGACAAGACCGCGAACAACGTTCAAGTCCCGAGCTCGGTCGTTGGGGATTGGAAGAACCTCACCAAGGTCGAGATGCACATCATGATCGCCTGGGGCGACAGCACTCTGCGCATTGCAAGCAGTACGACCACGGGCAGCACCGCGTACGTGAAGTTCCAGAGCCCCGAGTCTTCCATGGTCTTCGTGCGGCCCAACCCGCGCATGGATCAGCTTGGCTGGGGTTCGGGGCGCGCCTATTACTTCGAGAACGCCCTCGAGCTTCTTGACCAGGCCGGCGAATGGTACCTCGACGAGACGGCGAACACCGTGTACTACAAGCCACGCACCGGCGAGGACATGACGAAGGCCACCGTGATCGCGCCGATGGTAGAGACGATCGTGAGTGTGAACGGCGCGAGCACTGCGGATCAGGCCAGCTACCTCTGGTTCCAGGGACTGACCTTCGCGCATTCGACGTACATGCGTCCCAGCCAAGACGGATTTCTCGATGCGCAGGCGGGCCAGTACAACCTGACCTCGGATGCGAACAACAACCAGACCATCGGCAGGCCACCGGCCGGGGTCAGCGTCACCAACGCCAACCACCTCCACTTCGAGAGAAACCTGTTCACGCAGATGGGCGCGACCGGTCTCGACTTCATCTCGGGCACCCACGACGACATGATCATCGGCAATGCGGTTACCGACATCGCTGGCAACGGAATCTCGATCGGCAAGTTTACCGCTAACGACACGACCGAGTACCACGTCGCCTACAACCCGACCGACAAGAACGAGATCTGCACACGCGACACCATCAAGGACAACTTCATCGACAACGTGACTACCGAATTCCAGGGCGCCGTCGGCATCGCGGGCGGCTACCCGGCGTACGTGGACATCGAGCACAACGAGGTCTCGCACACGAACTACACCGGGATCTCGGTCGGCTACGGTTGGACAAGCGCGACGACCGCGATGACCAACAACAAGATCAACTACAACAACATCCACCACGTGAATCAGATCCTGACCGACGGAGGCGCTATCTACGTCCTGTCCAATCAGGGCACGGCCGACGAGATTCAATACAACTACATCCACGACTACACGTGCAGCAAGTGGGCGGACTACGGCTGTCAGGGACTCTACTTGGACGAGCAAACGTCGGGATACACCGTCGCCCACAACGTGATGGTCAATTGTCCGACCAGCATCGCACGCAACCAAAACGGGCAAGACACCGTCACCGACAACGGCGCCAGCCCGCAGGGCGCGCAGAACACGATTGCGACGGCAGGCATCGAATCGGCGTACGTCGACATCAAGACGCTCACCGTTCCCGCTGCAAGTTTCTAGGGCCGCTCCCGCGCCGCTCGCGCCTCGCCCTCCCCTAGCCTGCCCTCGCCCAGCAAAGCTGGGAGGGGGTTGGGGTGAGGTTGCGCTACGCTGTCTCTATGTCCACCCTCAGCGAGAGGCTTGCGGCCGGCCCCGACGCGGAAGCGGCCGGTCTCCGGCTCGAGCGTCTACGTGACGCTGGCCTCGCGATTCCCGTCGACGGATCCGCTGTCTCGCTCCTGGCAGGCATCCTGGCCAGCGGCAGTTTCTTGCCGCAATTGCTGCTGACCGATCCATCGCGCTTCACGCGGCTGTGCTCCGACCCGTGGCTCACGCGCGAAAAGCCGCGCAACCTCTTCGCGCGGGAAGTGGCGGACGCCTGCTCGCACGCGCGCTCGTTTGCGGACTTGCAAGGTGCCCTTCGCCGATGCGCCCAGTACGAGATGCTTCGCCTCGGCGTGCGCGAAATGTCGTCGGAGACGCTCGACGTGGCAAGGGAATTGTCCGGCCTTGCCGATGCCTGCTTGGAAGCTGCCGTGTCGTACTGCGCGGCAGAGCTTTCGGCCGGCTACGGCGAACCGGTGTGCAGCGACTCGGCGGCCGGCTATTCCGTGCTGGCCATGGGCAAGCTCGGCGGCGACGAGCTCAACTTCTCTTCCGACATCGACGTCCTTTACATCTACGCGTCCGACGACGGCCATGCTGGCTCGCTCGGCCTGCACGAATATTACGCGCGCTTGTCGAAAGCCGTGACCCGCGCTCTTGCGGAGAGCACGGGCGACGGCATGGTTTTTCGAGTCGACTTGCGTCTGCGTCCGGAAGGCCAAAGCGGCGCCATCTGCAACTCGCTTCGCGCAGCCGAGAGTTACTACGAAGCCTTCGGCCGGACCTGGGAGCGCCAAGCCCTGCTGCGTGCGCGCCACGCGGCGGGCGACGCCTGGGTGGGCGAAGCGTTTCTCAAGCTGGTCGAGCCGTTCGTGTATCCGCGCGCCGTGGGCCCGCAAACGCTGAACGACGTGCGCGCGCTTCGCCGCATGTTCGTGGCGGCGAATTCGCACGCCAGCTGGGACGTCAAGCTCGGCACCGGCGGCATTCGCGACGTCGAGCTCGTGGCACAAGTGCTGCAACTGCTCTACGGCGGAAAACGTCCCGACTTGCGCGACCGCACCACCCTGCCGTCGCTTGGCAAACTTGCCCTCGCTGGTCTGATTTCCGATCACGAAAACCGCACGCTCGCCGAGGCATACAAGCTGTGGCGCCGGATCGAGCATCGCATTCAGCTCGAAGACGCCCAACAAGTACACCGCCTGCCGGAAACCGCGGAGGGCATGGCGACGCTGGCAGGACGACTGGGCTACGCGGGCCCCGATGAATTCATGGCCGTCGTCGAGGAAAAGCGCGCCGCCGTTTGCGCCATCGCCGACACGCTCGGCGAGCCGGCATCGGGACCGCCCGCCATGGTTCTGCGCCTGCTCGCCGCAGCCACCGCGAAGGAGATCGTCGAGAGCGACCTGCGCGCCGCCGGCTTTCGCGACATCGAGCAGAGCAGCTATCGCCTCGAGCTGGCCCGTGGACGCATGCCGGCCGAATGGCTGGAAGAAGCGATCGCCTCGCCCGATCCCGACCACGCCCTCGCCCGCTTTTCCGACCTGGCCTTGCGCGCGTCGCTGGGCCTGTTCGCACTTCTTCGCGACGATCGCCAACTGTTGCGGATCCTAGCCGGCCTTTTCGGCACGAGCGAGCGCCTGTCCCGCCACCTGATCACGCACCCGGAGCTCTGGCAGCGCCTGACGCTCGGCCTCGGCGAGCCTGCGCCCGAGGAGAGCGCGTGGAACGCCCAGCTTGCCGAGCGCTTGCGTGGCTGCGACTACGAAGCAGCCCTGCGCGAGCTGCGCCGCTTTCAGGCGGAAGAGATTCTGCGTATCGGCCTTTGCGATGTGGCCGGCGACCTCGATCACGAAGCGGTCTCGGCCCAGCTCGGCCGCCTGGCCGAAGCTTGTCTGCGCGAATGCGCCGTGCGGGTCGCGCGAGATCTCGTCGCTCGCTACGGTCGTCCTTCGTGCGAGCTCTCCATTCTCGTGCTCGGCAGCTGCGGCGCGCGCGAGATGCGCTACGGATCGGATCTCGAATTGGTCTTTCTCTACGAGCGCGAAGGTACGACCCGTGCCGACGTCGAGCACCAGGAATGGTTCGGGCGGTTTGCGCAGCGGTTGCTAAGTGCGCTGGGAGCGCTGCTGGAAGAAGGCCGCCTTTACACCGTGGACACGCGCCTGCGGCCTTCGGGCTCGCAAGGAACGCTGGTCACCAGCTACCGCGCCTTCGAGGAATACCATCGAGAACAAGCGGCGCCGTGGGAGCGGGTCGCGCTGTTACGTGGACGCGTCGCCTGCGTGCTCGACGGAGACCAACTCTCGCCGAATTCGATTTTCGCCGAGCCGTTGCAGCGCACGGCCTACGAGCGACCTGTTTCCGCGGATCTGTTGCACGACGAGCTCGAACGCATGCGCAGCCTCATCGAGCGCGAGCGTGCCGGAAAGCACCTGCACCTGCGCTTTAGTTCGGGCGGCCTGACGGACTTCGATTTCATGGCGGCATGGGCTCAGCTTCGCCAAGGCGCCGAAGATCCCGCGCTACGCACTACCAGCCCCCTGCGTGCCATCCGGCGTCTTGTCGAGCGAAACGACATGGACGCGCGCCTGCTCGACCACTACCACTTTCTGGCCCGGGCATGCCTGCGCCTGCGCCTTCTGCGCGATCACGCGGACGACCGACTGTTCGGCAATGACGAGCAACCCCTGGCCCGCAGCCTTGAGATGGAACGGCCGCAGCTTCTCGCCCAGCTGGCAAGCCGAATGGCCGACGTCAGGCAAGAGCTCACCCGCCAGCTCGGCTAACGGCATTTCGATTGCCACCAGTCGGGCTGCTGCGCTAGAGGTGGTTCCGTGTCGCACATATAGGCGACGACCTTCGTGCTGGTGCACGGCCGCACACATTGTGCGCAATGTCCGTTCCCGATTTGTCGCCGACCAGCGTTATCCCCATCATCGAAGGAGGATTTCCCCATGATCCGTCAAACTCCCAGTGGAAGTAGTGCATTCCGGCTGATCCTGATGCCGGCCCTCGCGGTGGGGTTGGCCGTGGCTTGCAGCTCGTCTAACTCTGGCGGGGGATCCGGGGGCAAGACTGGCTCCGGCGGCAAGACTGGCTCCGGCGGCTCCGGCGCGGGCGGAACATCCGCCAAAGGCGGGTCCAGCGGCTCCGGCGGCAACCAGAGCGGTGGCGCAGGCGGAAGCTCTGCCCGAGGCGGCGCTAGCGGCTCCGGTGGATCGGGCAACGGCGGCAGCAACACCGGTGGAAGCAACGCCGGTGGAAGCGGTGCGGGCGGTGCCAAAACGGGCGGCGCGGGTGGCGCGGGTGGCTCGAACGCGGGCGGAACTGGCGCCGGTGGAGCAAGCACAGGCGGAAGCGGCGCAGGCGGCTCTAGCGCGGGCGGCAGCAGCGTAGGTGGCAGTGGCGCAGGTGGCGTGGCGGGCTCGGGCGGAAGCGCCGCCGGCGGAAGCGGCGGTGGCTCGAGCGCGAGTGGCGACCTGAAGTGTACCGACCCTCTGTACGGCGCGGTCACCATTCCTGCCGCAGCCATCATCTCGGACTTCGAGAACGGCTCTCTCATACCCTACGCGTCCGAAGGCCGCGCTACCGGCACGGTCGAAGGCTGGCGCGGATGGGCCACCGGCACCGCCAGCGCCAACCCCGAGACGGCACCCAACATCTTCAAGATCGACACCTCCGTGCACGGCCCCTGCAGCACGAAGGGCGCTTTGCACGTGACGTCCAGCGGGCCAGCCGTTTCGGGCGACTCGGTCGCCATCGGCATCGACGTCATGGGGCGCACCTCGGACAACAAGAAGCAATCGTGGGACGCCTCGAAATACACCGGCGTCGGGTTCTGGGCCAAGTGCGCGAGCGACCTGCCGTTCACGTTCTTCAAGACAGTGGACGCCAACCAGGATGGCGATATGCCTTCGGCGACGTGCTCGTACAGCAACTCGCCCAAGTGCGTTCAGCACGGTGTGAAGAACGCCGTCATCACGAAGGACTGGACCTACTACAAGCTCTACTTCGATCAGGTTCTACAAGATCCGAACGGCGGAACCTTTACACCCGCGGTCTTCGACAAGAGCAAGTTCGTGGCGTTCCAGGCCCTCGTCAATCCGTTCAGCCCGCGTTCGGGCTCGCCCAGTGCCAATAAATTCGATTGTTACATCGATGACGTTCACTTCTTGAGCGAAGCGGCACCGAAGCCAGCCGCCGAGACAGTGACCTGGTCCGTTGATGGCACGAAGATCAAGCGAAACGGCAACGAATACAAGATCCGCGGCCTGGTGCGCCCCTCCATGGAGTGGGACTGTGCCGGCTTCGGTGTCACCCGCGAAGACGCTCAGCGAATCAAGGCGTGGCACCCCAACGCCGTCCGCCTCGCCGTCATGGACACGCTGTGGGCCGGCACATCTACCGGCGGCGCCACGTGCAACGGTGCCGCGTATCAGAACCAGGTCAAGCGCGCGATCAACTGGTACTTCGAGCAGAAGCTGGACGTGATCTTGGACTTGCACTACGTCGGCGGCTCGCCGGGCGACGCACACGCGACATTCTGGAACACCATCTCGAAAGATGACTTCTTCAAGGATGGCCGCATCATCTACGAGCTGTACAACGAGCCCACTGACAGCATCGACAACATTCGCAAGTGGGCGAATGGTGTGATCTCGACGATTCGAGGAAACGGCGCCAAGAACCTGATTCTGGTCAGTGGTACCGACTGGACCTATGATCTATCCGGCTACGTCACGTCCGGCGTCACGGATTCGGCCAACGCCACGGCCTACGCGGTTCACCCGTACATTTTCAAGCCCAGCCCCGATGCCTGGAAGGTTTACTGTGCGAAGCTGCCGGTCGTCGCGACTGAGTTCGGTGATGCCAATCTCGTAGGTCAACACACGATCGATCCTGGCCAATGCGTCGCAAGCGTCTACTCCGACTACATCAGCGCATTCGAACAAATCGGAATGAGCTGGACGTCGTGGGCGTGGATCGTAGACGAGTGGGGCTGCGGCTTCCCGCAGCTAATCTCGGACTGGAGCGGAACTCCGAACGCCATCGGAACGCCGGTGAAAGACCAACTGACGAAGCTGAATCCGTAGCCAAGGTCGAGGAACCTGGGAAAAAGGGCGCCCCGCAAAGGGCGCCCTTTTTCGTCATCAGTCCATCTGGTCGCTACCGCGCCGTGGCAGTATCATTCACCCGGATGTCTCGGTTGCTCCGCAAAGAACGCATCCTGCTCCTGATAGCGCTCGCCGCCGCCTGTGGCAAAGACGCCGAGATCAATGCCCCGGCCGGGACGCTGGCGGTAGGGGCGTATGCTCCGCTCAGTTACGACGACACCTGCAAGCTTCACGCTCTTGGCGGCAAGGTTCCCGCGCCGCCAACGTGCATCCCTCACGGAGTCACCGAGGTCCTCGAATTCGCCTCGTCAGATCCGACCATCGCCGACGTGGTCGCAGCAGCGGATGTTCCACTCGACGACGATGCAGCGTCTGGATACTACGTTTTCGGGAAAGGCCCCGGCCAGGCAACCCTAACGTTCAAGGGACGTTTCGATGACGGCTCGGTCCGACAGGCCACGACCTCTGTCCAAGTGAAAGTGCCTGACAGTATCAAGCTCAGGGCCGTCTGCTGGGACGGGTATCCGGTCGCCAATGTGATGCTTCCCGCAGGCGACGAGATAGCGTTCACCATCGAAATCTACGCTGGCGAAGAGCAACTGGTTGGCTGGCTGCCGAACGCGATCACAGGCGATGGCGTAGCGTTGGGTGAAGAGTCAGCCGGCGACTCAGAAAGACCGTTCGTTTGGCAATCGCCCGTCACTCCCACGTCGGTGCAGCTTCAATCAGCCTACGTCTCGAATATCATCGGTTCATTGACCGCGTTCACTCAGAGTCAAGTGACCGACATTCGAATGAGCGTGTACAACGAAGACTATCGAAACGCTTTCAATAAACCCGAAGGCGCGGACGGGACGGCTTCTTTCAGCGTGCCAACCTCCGTCATCGTCAACGGGCAACCGAGCTGCAGCGCCTTGCCCGCGGAGCTGCACAGCGCGACGCCCGCGATCTGCTCCGGACCGAACGGCGAGATGGCCTGGGGAACGAGCTGGTGGGGAGGCTACGCATCTGCGCGTGCCGAAGGCACCTGTACCCTGTCGGCCTCGATGCAGGGAGGCCCTGTCGTCGCCACGCAGAGCTTTCCGGTCTTTTTCGTAAGCGATGGACTGGGACTCACCGGCACTACCGATCCATGCACCGTAGAGGGAGAAACAGCTTGCATGGTCGGCCACGCGGGCGCTGGACTGTGCAGATCAGGCGCGTGGGTCGCCGAGCCCCATTGTCCGGCTGACCAAGTGTGCGACCAGATACCGGGCACGGCCGCAGAATGCGTGCCCGGAGGCACATGCGCGCGCTGTCGCGGACTGGTCGATGGCAATGCCGGCCCCTGACGGCCTCGTTGCACCAGCCCGACTTGTTCAGGCCGTCGCTCACGTTCCATCGAAGATTCTCCACACGCGCGAATCGCGCAATGCCAGACCTCCCCATACCAGTACCGCGAAATAAATCGGGAAGAGTGTGTGGTTGGCGAGCGGAAGACTGGCGTGCACGTTGGCTTCGATGGCGCCGCCGAGGTAACCGGTGAGCAGAACGGCGCCCAGGATTGCCGTGCGCGGAATGCTGTAGAGAACCGTGCATAGAAGCAACACGACGCCGATGGGCAGGATCGCGCCGGCCGGGAATCCCATCTCCGTCGTCGCCTTCACGACCCAGCTCAGCTGCAGGATCTTCGGAATACTATCGAAGAGCAGAAACGCAATGACCAGGCCGCTGACAATGCGGCCGCTCCAACGCCGCGTTCGGCTGATGGGCCGGATGAGCTTGGCAGAAGACGTCGCCCGCGCGGTTGCAGCATGAGCCGGCGACTCGAGCGATGCATTCGAGGCAAACCGGCGGTTGTTCTCGTTGGTTGGAAGACTGAATGTTGTGTTCATGGTGAATCTTTTTTGGCCGATACGACGAATCGGACCAGGCAAGTCCGACATGGGCCGTCACTTTTTTTGCGGCTCGCTTGTCGGCGCCGGTCATAGTTGATCGTCGTACCGAAGGAGAGAAACGAGCATGCTGTATGCCATTCTTTGTTACAACGACGAGGACATCACCAGCGCGTGGACCAAGGAAGAGGATGACAGGGTCATGGCTCGGCTGGCGGCGGTCACCGAAACGGTTGCCAAGGCGGGCCGCCTCGGACCGGTGGCGCGTCTGATGCCGACCACCACCGCCACCACGCTGCGAAAGGCCGGGCAGGGCAAGCGTCTCGAAGCGGGGCCGGAGCCGCCCGTCGTGACGGACGGGCCCTTTGCCGAGACGAAGGAACAGCTGCTCGGCTTCTACGTCGTCGACTGCGCCAGCCTCGAAGAAGCGCTGAGCTTCGCGCGCGAGCTTGGCCATGCGAATCCCGGCGGCGCCTACGAGCTGCGCCCAATTTCTCTCTTCCTGCCAGGGACGGCCGTCACGTGAACGAGCTCGGGTGGATCGATCTCGCTCTACGTTCCGCCCGCCCGCGCGTGCTCGGCGCTCTCATGCGCTACTTCCGCGACCTCGACTTGGCCGAAGAGGCATTTCAAGAGGCCTGCCTCTCCGCGCTCAAGAACTGGCCTGGGCAAAGTCCGCCCCACGATCCGGCAGCCTGGCTCATCTTCGTCGGACGCAACGCCGCCATCGATACCGTCCGTCGGCAGAGCAAGCAGGCGCCGCTGCCACCCGAGGACGCCCTCTCGGATCTCGAAGACACCGAGGCCGACCTCGCCGAGCGCCTCGACGGCGCCCATTATCGCGACGACATTTTGCGGCTGCTGTTCATTTGCTGTCAGCCCGATCTGCCGGCGACGCAGCAGATCGCGCTGGCTCTGCGCATCGTCTCGGGGCTGACGGTCAAGGAAATCGCGCGCGCCTTCCTGGTCAGCGAGGTCGCCATGGAACAACGGATCACGCGCGCCAAAGCCCGCGTGGCCGACGCCAACGTTCCGTTCGAGACTCCGGACGAGCCCGAGCGTGTGAAACGTCTGGCCGGCGTCGCGGCCGTGATCTATCTGATGTTCAACGAGGGATATTCCGCAACCGGCGGCGACGCTCTGATTCGCGATCCTCTGTGCGAAGAAGCCATCCGCCTCGGTCGTTTGCTCCTGCGCCTTTTTCCCGGAGAACCAGAACTGATGGGTTTGCTGGCGCTGATGCTTTTGCAGCATGCGCGCGCCAAGGCACGTCTCGACGGCGCCGGTGCCATCATCCTGCTCGAAGACCAGGACCGACGGCTGTGGGATCGCGGCCTCATCGCGGAGGGCCTCGCGCTGCTCGACAAGGCGCTCCGCCACCAAGCTGCCGGGGCCTATCGGATTCAAGCCGCCATCGCGGCCTTGCACGCCAGGTCGGCGCGCGCCGAAGACACCGATTGGCGCGAGATTGATCTTCTCTACGCTGCCCTCGAGCGCCTGCAGCCGTCGCCAGTCGTCACCTTGAACCGAGCGGTTGCACTGTCGAAAGTGCATGGACCAGCCGCTGCGCTCGCCATGATCGAACCGCTCGCTGCCAAGCTCGGCGGCTATTTTTACTTCTTCGGGGTCAAAGGCGCCTTCCTCATGCAGCTCGGCCGAAGTGCGGACGCGCGCGTCGCTTTCGACCGGGCCATCGCCCTCGCCCACACACCGACCGAGGCGGCACATATTCGCAGCCAAATCGATCGACTGAGCCGCGAGAACAAAAATTGAGCGGCCCTGTCGGATCCTCCCTGGCCCGTTCGTCCTTGGAGGAGAACCCAAACAAGGAGGAGATCATGAAGTACCTTTGTTTCATCCGCACGTCCGAGAAGAATCGCGACCTGCCCATGCCGCCGGCCTTTCTCGAAGCCATGAACGCGTTCGTCGACAAATCGATGAAAGACGGCGTGGTGGTCCAGACGGGAGGGCTCTCGCCGAGCAAAGACGGCGCCAGGATCCGTCTCGCCAAAGGCGAGCTCCAGGTCACCGATGGTCCGTTCAGCGAAAGCAAGGAAGTCATTGGTGGCTGGGCGATCCTGCAGGGTAATTCGAAGGCCGAGGCGATGCGCGCCGCGACCGAATTCATGGAGCTGCACCGCAGGCACTGGCCCCAATTCGAAGGCGAGTCCGAAGTGCGCCCGATCGAGTTCGTTGCCGGGCTCTAAGCCAGCCCTTGCTTACGGCCGGCGCTTGAGGTCGACGAAGGCCTCCAGCACCGGCACCAAGCGGGCGCGGTCGGCAGCCGGAAAGCCGCGAACCAAGGCAATCGCACGGTCTTCGTATTTCGGCGGCGAGGTCTCGGGCAGCACCTTGCGCAGAAGCTCCTCCGGCGAACACGCCAATGCTTTCGCCAACAGCACGAGAAGGGCGAGGCTCGGCACCTGCTGACCACGCTCGATCTTGCCGATGGTCGTGACATGAATACCCGCCCTCTCGGCCAGTTGCTCTTGGGTAAGCCGCTGCGCCTCGCGCTCGGCCACGAGGATAGCCGGAAGCGCCTCGCGAATACGTGTTTCGAGCGCGAGTTGGTTCTGGCTGGGCTGAAAGCCCGCCTTCGGAGCCTTGGCACGGACCATCGGGTTGTCAGGGTAGGAAGCGTATCGTCTTGCGGCCAGAGACGAAGCGCTGTAATACTATGACGAAAGGGTTGTTGAGGTAGACGAACGACTAACTTGTACGGGAGGGGGTAGGGCCTTGCCATCAGGACACTACGTCGGAATTTCGGTTCCATTTACCGTCGAGGAAATCGAGAATTTGACGGCTTTGGCAGCCGCCCACGGAGCCTCCCTCGTGGACCTTATCCGGGCGCGCGTCTTCAGTCCCCTCGACAGCTGCGCGGAGGCATTCTTCGCCGACAGGGAAGACCTGACGACCGAGAAGCTGACAACCTTGATGGCCCGCATCGAGGGCATTCGCATCCGGTCGCGCGGGCGCCGCAGCGACTAGACTTCTGCTGCGGCTCTCGTTATGCCATGTCCTGTATACCGAACATTTGTCTTGCACTAAGCCGCCGCCCTGTCAGGCTTTCTGAATGGCACGACGAACAGCTGGCAAAGTTCCAGTGATTGATACGCGGGCGCCGCGCTTCAACCAAGGCATCATTGCGGCGGCGTGTCTGGCCGCCCTGCTCTCGGGTTGGTGGCCGCTCTTGGCCCTTGCGGCGCTCCAACTTGGGTTGACGCTCACTTTTGGCCCGCGCCTGTGTCTCGCCTGCTTGGCCTATTTCAAGCTGATCCAGCCGCGCTTCGGCTCGGGCCCGGTCAAGGATGCGCGCCCGGTGCGTTTCGCCAACTTGATTGGATGCGTGTTTCTAGCGGCCGCTTCGCTCGCACACGCCACGGGTCATTCGCAGCTCGGCTGGTCCTTGGCCGCTCTTGTCGGGACCCTAGCCTTGTTGGCCGCCGTCTCTGGAATCTGCGTGGGCTGCGAGATGTATCGGTTGTTGGCGCTTGTTCGCGGCATCCGTTCACGCAGGGTCGCTCGTATCGACCTGTCGGAGATTGGTGCGCTTCCCCAGGACGGCCTCGTGGTTCAGTTCACGCATCCGCGTTGCTCGGACTGTCAGACCCTGGCCAAGAGGCTCGGTGCCGAGGGTACGCCGCTAGCGCTCGTCGACGTTTCGGTGCGGCCGGATTTGGCCCGAAAGTACGCCGTCACCCTAGTGCCGCTGGCGTTTCGCGTGGCAGGCGACGGCCGCATTCTTTCGCGCGTTGCGATCTAGCGACGCCTTTATTCTCGGACCATCAACAGCAGCATCTTGAAGCGCGCTTTGGCGTTCACGGCGTGCGGAACGTTGGCTGGCATCAGAACGGTCTGGCCAGTCTTCGCCTCTACGACCTTGCCGCCGATAACCAGCTCCACGGCGCCGTCCAGCACTTCCACGATGGCGTCAAAAGGGGCGGTGTGCTCGGACAGCGACTGTCCGGCGTCAAAAGCGAAGGCGGTCACGGTGCACGCCTTCTTCTTGACCAGCGTGCGGCTGACCACGGCGCCTTCTTGATAGGCCACGAGGGTTGCCAATTCCACGGCCACGGCGGGAGGGAGTGTCTGCGATTCACGGGTTGCATCAGTCATAAGGTGCCTTTCTCGTTTTCGGTGGTGATCTCTCAATCGTCGGCGCCATAGCGTGGCACGTGGCCGCGCGCATGCTGGTAAGCGGGCTGGTCCAGCCGATCGAAGCGCTGCAAATACTCCGCCGCGGAAATTTCGTTGCGCCAGTGTCCGAGGCTCATGCCGGCGCCGGTAACGCCGAGGAAAATGGCAAGAACGATGGCCGCCACCTGCCGCGGCGAAACGGTGCGCCCGGCTGCCTTCATTGCGAGTGTATGCTTCACGGGACAGGCCGCTACGCATTCGAGACAGCTCGTGCACTCGTCGCTCCACACGCGACCCACCCGATGCACGCGAATGGCCGACGGACAGGCGCGGGTGCACAGGTGGCAATCGATGCAGCGGTCTTTGTTGCGCGTGATCTTGGCGGGACTGAAAAGCCCGACGATGCCCAGCAGGCCGCCGTAGGGACACAGATAGCGACACCAGGCATTCTTGACGAAGAGGGACAGCACCACGAGAATGACCACCGCTTTCAGGGCAAGCCCCGAGAGCTGCGCGAAGAACAGGTACAGCTTGATATCGGCGACTTTATTGTAGGGGCTGCCGATGAATGCATCGAGCGTGGGCAGCTCCATTCGCACAATCGACCACACGAAGAAACCGAGGAGCGCGTACTTCAGCGAGCGGAGCGGATAGTCGAGCGAGCGCGGCAGTGCGACGTTTCTGCGGTAGACGAAGCGACCCAGCCGCCACAAATATTCGCTGAGCGTGCCGATAGGGCAAAGGAAGCTGCAGAAGGCCTTCTTGACGGCCACGCTGAGCAGCACGATGGCGGAGAGAATGAAGAGCGCCGCGGGATGAATTCGGTCGACCACGCCGGTGGCCACGAAGTGCCTGAAGCTGATGAGCGCGCTGATGGGCAGAAATCCCTCCACGCCTGGCGGGCGCGCCGCGAATGGCTGCGACCCGTGGGACTGCCCCCACGCGACGAAGCGGTGAAACTCGACGCCAATCCACAGGCAAAGCGCGGCGAAGCTCAGCTGCACAGCCAGGCGAAGCGCGCGCGGATCGTCTCGCAAGCGAAGCACCAGCCGCCTCCACGCGCGCTGTTCCGACCTAAAGGCCGGACGCGGCCGGCGCAGCTCCGGCGCGAGCTTCTTGGGACGGATTTGCACCAGGGCGGACACGGCGACCCCGGCTAGCGCTCGCCTTCGAGCGCACGAGCGAAGAGCACTTTGTTCTCGAGCTCGATGTGCTGCCCAAGCTCGTCTTCAAGACGTTGCAGATCCTGGTACAGCTGGCGCCACTCGGTGCTTGCGTCGCCGGGCAACGCAAAGTCGTGGGTCAGGTCGCGCGTGCGGCGCAGGTTCTCGGTGTGGTCGTCGTGCTCGGTCATCATCACTCGAATGGGCATGAGGGCGTGCTTGCCCCGACCAGCCAGAATCAGCGGAAAGAGAATCTGCTCCTCCTTGGCCAAATGACTTTCTACCGCTAGTCGAATTTGTTCGAGATGAACGGCAAGCCCGGCGGGGACGAGCGGCGACGCTTTCGCCTGTTCCTCGATCCGGTGCGCACGCTCGACCAATCCGGGCAGGTCACGCCGAAGCGGTTTGTGAAAGCGACGGAGGATGAAGTCGACGATCGACGCAAGAGACGCCGTCTGCCCAGGCGAGCTGGCGTCGTTCGCTGCATTGCTTTGTACCGGCAGGGTGTTCATGCGGATCTGCCTAAGCAGGCGCAGTGCCAAGGAGATAACCGAAGTAAAAACAGTACTTTGAAAGCAAAGATGTCGAACGGACTACGGAGAAGATGTTGTCGACAAGACAACGACGCTGTCATAGTGACCACGTGGATCAAATCGACGCTTTGGTAAGCATTTCCCTCGAGCTTGCGACCGGCCTAACGGCGTCCGAGCGCAACCAGCGCCTGCTCGAATCGCTTCGGCGCGTGATTCCGTACGACGCCGCAACGGTCATGCGCCTGGAAGGAAAGGCCCTGCACCCGGTGGCAACCTTCGGCCTATCCAAAGCGGCGAGTGGCAAGCCGTACGTGCTTTCCGATCATCCGCGCCTGGAAATCATCTGCCAGGCGCGCGCGCCGATCTTTTTTCCGGCAGACACCAGCTTGCCCGATCCGTTCGACGGTCAGCTCGAACAGGATCCGGTCGCCGCCCATCACATCCATGCCTGTCTTGGCTGTCCCCTGCTCGTGCACGGCGAGCTGGTGGGCGCTCTCACCGCGGATGCGCTCGATCCCAAGGCTTTCGACGGCATCGACCTGCGTTTTCTGACCGCGGTGGCCGCCCTCGCTGCCGCCGAGATGCGCACCACGCAGCTCATCGCTGCGCTCGAGCGCTCTGCCGAGCGCCAAGGTCGTGTCGTGCAGGACTTCATGCGCGAGGCGATGGTGCAGGGAAGCGAGATCATCGGCACGAGCCCCGTCATCCGTCGTCTTCGCCGCGAAATCGAAATCGTCGCCGGCACGGACCTATCGGTGCTCATCCAGGGCGAAACCGGAACCGGCAAGGAATTGGTTGCGCGCGCCGTGCATGCCGCCTCGGCACGCCGAAGCGAGCCCATCATCTACGTGAACTGCGCCGCTTTGCCCGAGACGCTCGCCGAGGCCGAGCTGTTCGGTCACGTGCGAGGATCGTTCACGGGCGCGGCGGGCGATCGCCCCGGCAAGTTCGAAGTGGCAGACGGCGGAACCTTGTTTCTCGACGAGATTGGCGAGCTGCCGCTGACCATCCAGCCGATACTCTTGCGGGTTTTGCAGGAAGGCGAAATCCAGCGCGTGGGCGCCGATCGACCGATCAAGGTGAATGTTCGCGTCCTGGCCGCCACGAATCGCGACCTGCCGACGGAGGTTGCCGCCGGCCGCTTTCGTGCCGACCTCTTCCACCGCCTGAACGTCTATCCGCTGGCTGTGCCGCCGCTGCGCGAGCGAGGCGAGGACATCGCCCTGCTCGCGGGCTACTTCTGCGACACGGCTCGCCGCCGCATGGGCGTGGGCCCCGTCCGCCTCGATGCCAGCGCCATCGAAGCCCTCCTGTCGTACGCCTGGCCCGGCAACGTGCGTGAGCTGGAGAACGTGATTTCACGGGCTGTCCTGCGCCGCGCTTCGAGCATCGCGCGCGGGCAAGCCGTCGTGATCTCCGCGCCGCATTTGGAAGCCGATGTCGGGAGAGCAAGCGGGGTCGAGGCTGGCGACAATGCAGCTAAAGCCGAGAGCTCGACTGCTGCCGCTAAGCCCGCCGGAACGCTTCGCGAGTCGTCCCGTTCGCATCAGCGCGAGCGCATCGCCGCAACCCTCGCCGAGCACAACCACAATCTGGCCGCCGCCGCCCGTGCTCTCGGCATGGATCGCGGCAACTTTCACCGTCTGGTCAAGCGCCTGGGACTTTGAGTCCCATTATTCTGCGCTGAAGCCGGCGTCTTCGACGGCCTCGACGAGCGCCGGCTTGGCGACCTTTTCGGGATCGAACATAATGGTGGCCTCCGCGCGTTCGAGTGAGACGTCTGCTTTGCGCACGCCGGGGACGGCTTGCAGGGCGCGGGTAACGCTCTTTACGCAACCATCGCAGGACATGCCGCCAACCTTGATCGTAGTGGTCTTCATGATTTGCTCCGAAGTGGTTTCCATTTCTTGAGTGCGAGCGAGCTCGTCACGACCGAGACTGAGCTTAGCGCCATTGCCGCGCCGGCAATCATGGGATTGAGTTGCCCAAAGGCAGCCAGAGGAAGTCCAACGACGTTGTAGACGAACGCGAAGAAAAGGTTCTGGCGAATCTTCTTGAGGGTGGCGCGGGAAAGCGAGATGGCGTCCGCCACCGCGTTCAAATCGTCGCGCATGAGCGTGACGTCTGCGGTCTGCATGGCCACCTCCGAGCCCGCGGCCATGGCGAAGCTGACGTTCGCCGCCGCCAGCGCCGGTGCATCGTTAATGCCGTCCCCCACCATGCCGACGATGCGGCCACCCGATTTCAGCCGTTCCACGGCGGCGGCTTTGTCGCCGGGCAGGACCTCGGCCTCGAAGCGATCGATGCCCGCTTCGGCAGCGATGGCCGCAGCCGTGCCGGCGTTGTCACCGGTCACCATGACGACCTCGACGCCGAGCTTGCGCAGACTAGCCACGGCGACGCGCGACGTATCTCGCAAGGGATCCGCCACGGCAAGCACGCCGACGATTCGCGCTCCCGCTTCGACGACGACCACGCTGCGTCCGGCCTTCTCGAAGCTTTCCGCCGCCGAAAGAAAAGCGCCCTCCGTCGCAAACCATGCTGGCGAGCCGACGCGCACAAGCACGCCGTCCACCTGCCCGGAAACGCCACGCCCGGCAAGCGCAGTCACGCTCACCGGCGCCACGAGCGTGATCCCGTCGGCGCGCGCTTTGGCAACCACCGCCGTGGCCAGCGGATGATTCGAGCCTTGCTCGAGACTGGCGGCCAAGCGCAGCACTTCTCGCGCATCGGCGTCGGCAAGCGCCATGACGTCCGTCACCGTCGGCTTGCCCAGGGTGAGCGTGCCGGTCTTGTCGAGCACGAGCACTTGCAGCTTTTCAGCCAGCTCCAATGCCTCGGCGTTGCGAATCAGAATGCCCGCACGCGCGCCGAGACCAGTGCCCACCATGATCGCCGTCGGCGTAGCCAGGCCAAGCGCGCAGGGACAGGCGATAACCAGCACCGCCACCGCGTTGATGAGCGCCAACGACAGCTCGCCCGTGCCGATCCACCAAGCTCCGAACGCCACGAGCGCGATGGCGACAACCACCGGCACGAAAATCGCCGCAACTTTGTCCGTAAGTTTTTGAACCGGCGCCTTCGACCCTTGGGCTTCTTCGACGAGGCGAATGATACCGGCGAGCACGGTGTGGCGCCCGACGCCGGTGGCGCGACAGCGAAGCATGCCGTTCCCGTTAACCGTCGCCGCAAAAACCTTGCTGCCGGCAATCTTGGCCACGGGCATCGCTTCGCCGGTGAGCATGGCTTCGTTGGCGTGCGACGTCCCATCGATGACTTCACCGTCGACAGGCATCGCTTCGCCAGGCCGAACGATGAAAACGTCGCCAGGAATCAGCGTCGCCGCCGACACGTCGACCAACTTGCCGTCGCGTTCGATGCGCGCGCTCTGCGGCTGCAACCCGGCCAGCGCCTCGATGGCCGCCGACGTCTTCGCCTTGGCGCGCGCCTCGAGGATTTTGCCCAAAAGCACGAGCGTGATGACGGTGGCCGATGCTTCGAAGTACACGTTCTGGTGCGCGAGCCCCCCAATGGTAACCACCGCGCTGAAGAGCCACGCCACCGTCGTGCCCAACGCAACCAGCACATCCATGTTGCCGGCTCCGCCGCGCAGCGAGCGCCAGGCGCCGACGTAAAAGCGCCAACCGATCCAGAACTGAACTGGAGTTGACAGCGCCATGTCGAGCCAGCGCCATGTCGGGCCTTCGCCGTGCTTGGCCGAGACCATGAGCGCCATCTGCATGAGCAGTGGCAATGTCAGAAGTGCGCTGATACCGAAGCGCAGGCGCTCGCGCCGATAGAGCGCGGCCTTGCGTTCGCTCTCCTCTGCGCGGCTGTGGTCTTCGGCCAAGGCCGCCGTAAAGCCAGCTTTCTCGACCGTCGCCAGCAGGCGCGCGGTATCGACGACAGTCGGCACGAAGCGAACGTGGGCGCGCTCGGACGCCAGGTTCACCACAGCTTCAACTCCCGGAAGCTTGTTGAGCTGCTTCTCGATTCGCAAGGCACACGCCGCGCAGGTCATCCCACCTACGGCCAAGTCGACCGTCTGCGGTGCATCGCTTGGAAAATTGACCGACGGCTCCATTCCTGCGCTGATTCTCCTCACGCGACTCTTTGAATGATCTGTACCACTCGAACGCCCAATCACCATACCGGATGGTGCATGATGAAGAGCGAAGGCCTCGGATTTCTGAGAGCCGGTACCTGCAAAAAGGGTGCAGCGACGGGATTTTCATCGGATTGCGAGCGACCGAAGAGTGGGAACGAACTTTGCTGTGCACAGACCGGAAGGTGAATCATGAATAGGCTCGTCATTGCAGGGGGATTGGCAGCTGGACTGATGGCTTGGCTGGCGCTCGCAAGCGGCTGCCAAAAGGAAGGCCTCACGCAGGGCTTGGACAGCGCCATCGGCGGCGACGCAAGCGGAGGCACCTTCGGCGCGGGCGGCGCGATCGGATCGATCGATGCGGGCGGCCTCGGCACAGGCGGCGGCCCCGGTGCCGGCGGAGCGCCGGCCTTGGGCGGCACGGTTACCGTCGACGGCGGCGTCGGTGCGGGAGGTGTGCTCGCGAAGGGTGGCGCGATCGGCAAGGGCGGTTCACTGGGTTTGGGCGGTATCGTGGGATCTGGCGGCACGATTCCGGCTGCGAGCGGCGGCAAGACCGGGACCGGCGGCGTGGTCGCGACGGGCGGTCGAACCGGCGCGGGTGGCTCGTCGGGCCTCGGCGGAAGCACCAGCATTACTTGCGGCGGCATCATCGGCGCTCTCTGCCCGGCCGGACAATTCTGCGACTACGCGGTCGGTACCTGCGGCAAGTCCGATGCTTCGGGAACGTGCACGACCCCGTCGAAGATCTGCTCGAGCATCTATTCTCCGGTATGCGGCTGCGACGGAAAGACGTACGCCAACGATTGCACACGACAGGCCGCAAGCGTTTCCAAGGCATCGCAGGACGCCTGCCCCGCCACCACCGCTTGCCCCAGCGACATCAGTCAGATCAACAGCTGGCCTTGCACCGAGGGCCTAACCTGTCAGTACGGAACCGACCCGCGCCCGGAGTGCCATCCCAGCGCCACGTGCACGGGCGGAGCCTGGACGGTTACGCAGTCGACGTGCGCGGCGCTGCCCCCGGTCACCTGCCCTACCACCCGCGATGCGGCTACAGGCCAAGCATGCCCGACCCAAGGCGCGTACTGCAGCTACGGTGATTTGACGTGTTCATGCACCAACTGCTCGACCGGACCAGTCGCACTCTGCACCGGATCCCCGACTTGGCACTGCGCAGCCCCGAACGCGGACGCGACCTGCCCAGAAGGAATGCCGCTTCTCGGGACCGCCTGCACCACCGAAGGAAAGACCTGCACCTATGCTTGCGGCACCGGCAACGGACGCATCTGCAAGCAAGGCGCGTGGTACTCCGCCAACGGCGGTCCGTGCCCGGTGTCCAGTCGGCGCGCCAAGAAGAACATCGTCTACCTGAACGAGATCGAACGACAGCGCATCGCCAGCGACGTTGCTCGACTGAGACTGGCGACCTACGAGTACCGCGACCGTGCCTTGGCGGGAAAGCGCCACCTCGGCTTCATCATCGAAGACGTGCCCGGCAGCCCCGCCGTCGACCGCGACGGCAACATGGTCGACCTTTACGGCTATGCCAGCATGTTGGTGGCCGCGTTCCAGGAACAGTCGCGCGAGATCGCGGATTTGAAAGCGGAAATCGCGCATCTCAAACGCGCGTCTGCCAAAAAATAGCGACGCGACTCGGCCGTATGAAGCCGAGCCAACGGCGACAGAGAGCGGCGCCAACAACGATTTTCAGTAGGCGATTGGGGGCCGCTTATGCGATGGTCCGCCCGAGATCGAGTCGTACCCCATGCCTCACGCCACACGATTCGCGTTTATTGATCTTCTGCGTGTCGTCGCTGCGCAGGTGATCGTACTGCACCATCTGGCCTTCTACGGGCCACTGTCGGATCACGCGTATTCCATCGCGGCAGGTCCGATCGATTGGCTCTTCCTCTACGGCCGTTTCGCGGTGCAAATCTTCTTCGTCACCGGCGGCTATTGCCTAGCCGGAAGCCTCGCACGCCGAGCGCCCGCTCGACCACGCACCTGGCTCGGCCTCATCGTCGAGCGCTATTTCCGCATCGGTCTTCCTTATTTGGCAGCACTGGCGCTGGCCATGGTGGCCAACGAAATCGCACGCCTTTGGATGGACCATCCGTCGATTTCGCCGAGCCCAACGCCTGGACAGCTCGTGGCCCACGTTTTTCTCGTGCACAACGTGCTTGGGTACGACTCGCTGACCGCCGGAATTTGGTATGTCGCTATCGACTTGCAGTTGGTCGCGCTGGTCAGCGTGGTCAACGCCCTCGCCTGCGGAATATGGCGCGAGCGCGGTCAGGCTTTCGCCCGCGCGACGTTGCTGGCGCTGGGCTTGGCCTCGGCCTTCGTGTGGAATCGCTCGGCCCACCTCGACCACTACGGAATCTATTTCCTGGCCAGCTACATGCTGGGAATGGCCGCAGCCTGGACCAAAGACGGCCGCCTGCCCAAGAGCTTCTTCTGGGCTTATCTTCTGGCGGTCGCGGTCTCGCTGCACATCGATTTCCGCACACGGCTGGCGCTTGCCGGTGCCACTGCCGTCGTCCTGATGCTTGCGCAGGGACAGACGTGGCTGGCAAAGATCGCCAGCGCACCCTTGCTGCAGCGACTCGGCCTCATCACCTACAGCCTCTTCCTCGTGCACTTTCCCATCTGCCTCGTCGTCAACGCCTGGTGGTCGAGCCACCTGCCGCAAAAGCCGTGGCTCGCCATCGTCGGCATGCTGGTCGCGTGGACCTTGAGTGTGGTTGGCGCCTTCCTTTTCTACTACCACGTGGAACGGCGCCTGGCTCGGCTGCGAATTCCCGGCACCACGCCCAAACCGAAGCTTGCCGGCGCCGGGACCGTCGTGACGCCCATGGCGGCGGACAGAGGTTCGGCGAGCCACCTAGCGTGACGGCGACGCCAGCGGTGTCGGCACCTGCGTAACTATACTTTTCCAGCGCGGCGAGCGAGCAAAGCGTCGACCACCGACGGATCCGCCAGCGTGGAAACGTCGCCCATTTCGTCCGTCTTCCCAGCCGCGATGGCGCGCAAGATTCGCCGCATGATCTTGCCCGAACGGGTCTTCGGCAGACCCGGGACGATGAGCACGATGTCCGGCGTGGCAAAGGGCCCGATATGGTGGCGAACTTCGTTCTTGAGCTCGCCGAGCAGCTCGCTGCTCTCGCTCCAGCCCGCGTTGAGAATGACGAAAGCGAAAATGCCCTGGCCCTTGATGGGATGCGGGTAACCGACGACGGCTGCCTCTGCGCACGCGGGGTGCGTGACCAAGGCGCTTTCCACTTCGGCGGTGCCCAAGCGGTGGCCCGAGACGTTGATGACGTCATCCACACGACCGGTGATCCAGTAATAGCCATCCTCGTCGCGGCGACATCCGTCGCCAGTCAGGTAATAGCCGTGGAAGGGGCGCAGATACGTCTGTACGAAACGCTCGTGGTCGTTCTGGATGGTACGCGCCATGCCCGGCCACGGACGTTTGATGGCTAAAAGCCCGGTTACGCCATTGCCGTGAATCTCGTTGCCCTGTTCGTCGAGCAAGACCGGCTCGACGCCGAAAAAGGGAAACGTCGCCGAGCCCGGCTTGAGCGCCGTAGCACCCGGCAGCGGCGAAATCATGATTCCGCCCGTCTCGGTTTGCCACCAGGTGTCCATGATGGGACACCGGCTTTCGCCGACGACTTCGTAGTACCAACGCCAGGCCTCGGGATTGATGGGCTCCCCGACCGTACCGAGAATGCGCAGCGACGAGCGGTCGTGCGCCTTGACGAAGCTGTCGCCTTCGCGAGCGATGGCGCGAATGGCGGTGGGCGTTCCGTAAAATTGGTTGATGCGGTGGCGCTCGACCAGATCCCAGTAGCGGCCGGCGTCCGGATAGAGCGGAATGCTCTCGAAGAGCAGCGTCGTCGCGCCATTGCACAGCGGCCCGTACACGACGTACGAGTGCCCCGTGATCCAGCCGACGTCGGCCACGCACGCGTAGATGTCGCCATCGTGATAATCGAAGACGTAGCGATGGGTGAGCGACGCGTGCAACAGATAGCCCGCCGTGGTGTGCGCCACGCCCTTCGGTCGGCCGGTGCTGCCCGACGTGTAGAGAAGAAAGAGAGTGTCCTCGCTGTCCATGTGCTCGATCGGGCAGTAGGGACGCTCGCCGTCCATCGCTTCACGCAGCCAGATGTCGCGATGGCTGTAGAACGGCACCTTGTTGCCGGTTCGACGAGCCACGAAAACCGTGCGCACCGTCGGGCACGCCATGACCGCCTCGTCGACGGTGCGCTTGAGCGGGATGAGCTTTCCGCCGCGCACGCCTTCATCCGCGGTGATGACTGTGGTGCAACGAGCATCGTTGATCCGGTCGCGCAAGCTCTCGGCGGAGAAGCCCGCGAACACGACGTTGTGAACCGCACCAAGCCGCGCGCATGCCAGCATGGAGTAGACCGCCTCGGGAATCATCGGCATGTAAATCGCGATGCGATCGCCACGACGGACGCCGTTGTGGCGAAGCACGTTCGCCAGACGACAGACTTCGCGCTGAAGCTCTCGGTACGTGACTGTCTTGCTCTCGCCAGGCGTGTCCGATTCCCAGATCAGAGCGACTTGATCGCCGCGTTTCTCGACGTGCCGGTCGACGCAGTTGTAGCAGGCATTGAGGCGTCCATTGAGAAACCATGCCACCTGGCCGGAATCGAAGTCGCAGTCGCTGGCTTGACTGAAGGGGTGAAACCACGACAGCGTCTCCCGAGCCATCTTCCCCCAGAAGGCGTCGGGGTCTTTCAGGCTTTCGGCGTAGAGCTTCTGGTAGGCCTCGAAGGAACCAACGTGCGCTTGCCGGCTGATGGCGGGCGACGGCGCGATGGCGGGCGTGGCAACTTCCGGATTCGGCAACGTCTCGGGCATGGGCGATCCTTTCGCTGGCAAGCGATAGCTTGGATGCCGTATGACCTCGATCTGATGCGCACAATTGCGGCGCAACGTCGGAGAATCCGGGCTCTCGGGCTACAATCGCCGCTCAGTGCCGTCGACGGGACATACCGCGGTCGATCTCGCGCTGAGCCTCGCGCTTTTTCACGTCTTCGCGACGGTCGTATTCCTGTTTGCCGTGCACCAAGGCCAGCTCGACCTTCACGCGGCCGTCTTTTTCGTAGAGCGAAAGAGGGATCAAGGTCAGGCCCTTTTCCCGCACCTTGCCGCCCAGACGATCGATTTCACCGCGATGAAGCAGTAACTTGCGCCGCCGTCGCGGATCATGGTTACGGGCGTGCGCGAAAGCGTAGACGCCGATGTCCAGCTCGCACAGCCAGGCTTCGCCATTTTCGATGACGGCGTACGAGTCGACCATGGCGACTTTGCCGTCGCGGATGGACTTGACCTCCGAGCCGACCAACGCCAGGCCGGCCTCGCACGTCTCGTCGATGGCGTACTCGTGGCGCGCTTTACGGTTGCGCGCCAGCACCGTGCTTGCGCCCGACTTCGGTTTTCCCCCGCCGCGGGCCACGCGCTAGGGCCTAGCCTTTGCCGTCACCGGGAAAGCGCATACTTTCGCCGGCCATCGCTCGCCGCAGATAGGTCGGCTTGTCGTATTCGCTCTCCTCGATGCCCAGATGGGACGTGGCCAGGCCGGGCTGGCTCGGCGCCGCACGCCGCGAGCTGGTATTGGTGCCAGCCGCGATGGGCGACGCAACGGCGGGACGGATCACGGGACGAGAGTCGGGCGCTGGAGTGACCGTAGCAATCGGCGCGGACCGAGCAAATGCAGGCACGGGCGCTGGCGTGAGCAGAGCCGGCAGCGGCGGATAACGATGAATGTCCGACTCCGCCTCCTCGATTTCGACCTCGGTGTCCGACAGGTCCAAAGGTGCCGAGACCGGCGCCGAGACAGGATCTGCGACCGGCGCCGCAGCGGCAGCGCCTGGCGCCATGCTGCCGACGGTGACGGTCGACGTGGCGTGGCTGCCGTGCATGGGCAAGGTCATCTGGTGATCGGCGGTCCTTTTCACGGTCGGCCGCGACGTCGACGAGGTGGAGCTCTCGACGGCCACGCGGCTCTGGAAGCCGGTGGCGATGACGGTAATGCGGACTTCTTCGCTCAGATTCGGATCGATCACCGAGCCGAAGATGATGTTGGCGTCCGGATCTGCGGCGTCGTGCACCAGGCTGCAAGCCTCGTTGACCTCGGAGAGGGTCAGGTCGGGGCCGCCCGTGATGTTCACCAGAATGCCGGTGGCGCCGTTGATGGAAACGTCCTCGAGCAGCGGCGACGTGATGGCCATCTGAGCGGCGTCGAGCGCGCGCTTTTCGCCGCGGCCGAAGCCCGAGCCCATCAGCGCGCGCCCCATACCGGTCATGATCGATCGCACGTCGGCGAAATCGACGTTGATGAGGCCCGGCACCATGACGAGGTCGCTGATACCGCGCACGGCCGTCAGGCAAACGCTGTCGACCATGTTGAACGACTCGCGCAACGTCAGATTCTTGCCGGCAAGCCCGACCAGCCGGTCGTTGGGAATCACGATGAGCGCGTCCACCGACTTGGCGAGCTCGGCGATACCCGCCGTCGCCTTCTTCTTGCGCTGCAGACCTTCGAACATGAACGGCTTGGTCACCACGCCGACGGTCAGCGCGCCGAGCTCGCGCGCCGCACGCGCCATCACGGGGGCAGCGCCGGTACCCGTTCCGCCGCCCATGCCGGCCGTGACGAAAACCATGTCCGCCCCGGCAAGCACCTCGCCGATGCGTTGAGCGTCCTCCAGCGCAGCAGCGCAACCGATGTCGGGGTTGGCGCCGGCGCCGAGGCCCTTGGTGAGCGTCTTGCCGATTTGGATCTTGGTGGGCGCCTGGTTGGTTTCAAGAACCTGGCAGTCGGTGTTCGCGGCGACGAAATCTACACCTTGGATTCCTGCCTCGATCATGGTGTTGACGGCGTTGCCTCCGCCGCCGCCCACGCCAACCACCTTGATTTTTGGACCCAGAATCGGTTCGTCGAATTCGAGCATGTGGAATTCTCCTAGACTCCTTGGATCGCACGCGATGGCGGTCACGCCAAATTTTTTGCTGCTTTTTCTTGCCCTGACTGATTAAAAAGCGGTCGAGAGGGCGCGGCGCAGCCGTCCGAAGACACCCGCGCGTTTCTCGGTGGTACCAACGGCACGCACGGCGCTCGCTTGCTGATTGGCGGCGTACTGCACGAGGCCCACGCCGGTGGCGAAGCTTGGCGACTTGACGACGTCGGCAAGTCCCCCGACGCCCTTGGGAATGCCGAGGCGCACCGGAATGCCGAGGATGTCCTCGGCCAGCTCCGCCATGCCCGGCAGTTGGGTCGAGCCACCGGTAATGACCGCGCCCGAGGCCAGCATGTCGTCGCAGCCGAGACGGGCGATCTCCGCCTTCACGAACGAGAAGATTTCTTCGATGCGCGGCTGGACGATATCGCGGCAAAGCACGTGCCTGGAAAGCACGCGCGGCGCACGCCCACCGACGGAAGCGACCTGGATGGTTTCCTCTTCGCTCACCATGCTGGCAAGCGCGCAGCCCCACTGATGCTTGATCTTTTCCGCTTCGTGCGGCGGCGTGCGCAGACCAAAAGCAATATCACTCGTGAGCTGGTAGCCGCCGAGCGGAATCACGCTGGTGTGCGCGACCGAGCCTTCGGTGAAGATCGCGATGTCGGTGGTGCCGCCGCCAATGTCCACGAGCGCCACGCCCAGCCCTTTTTCGTCCTCTTCCAAGACCGCTTCGCCCGAGGCCAGCGGTTCGAGCACGATGTCGAGAACCTCCAGCTCGCAACGACTGCAGCACTTGATCACGTTCTGCATGGCAGCGGCCGCGGCGGTGACGATGTGCACCCGCGCCTCCAGGCGCACGCCGCACATGCCGAGCGGCTCGCGCACGCCATCCTGACCGTCGATCTTGTATTCCTGGGGCAGCACGTGCACGACGTGGCGGTCGGCGGGCAGCGCAATCGCGCGCGCCAGCTCGAGCACCTTGGTGACGTCGCTGGTGCGGACTTCCTTGTCCTTGACCGCCACCGTCCCCGTCGAGTTGATGCCCTTGATGTGGCCGCCGGCGATGCCGACGTAGACCTGCGAGATCTCGCATCCGGACATGCCTTCGGCTTCGAGCACCGCTTGATTGATGGCCGCCACCGTCGAGTCGATGTTGACGATGACCCCTTTCTTGAGGCCGCGCGAAACGTGCGTGCCAATGCCGATGATGTCGAGCCCGTTGTCTCCTATTTCCGCCACCACCGCCGCGATCTTGGTGGTGCCGATATCGAGTCCAACGATGATGTCGGAGCTTCGTCTCGCCATGTTTCTTGCCCGTCTGCTAGTCGTTGCGCGTTTGCTTTTTCGAGTTCTTTTCCAAAGTCAGCTTCGCCGGCGCAGGAGCGTCGGCGTTGCGAAGGAGCACGGGGATCTTGCCGCTTTCGGGAAGGTCGAGATGCACGATCCGGATTTCTTTCGCCACCACAGATTCGAGGATCTGATCGAAGAGCGCCAATTTTTTGCTGTAATTTCCCCGCCCGAGGCGAATCTCGGCGCCGCCTTCGAGCAAAAAGAGAGAGAAACCGAACGACGGATCGATGGCCACCTCGCCCACCATCGGTCGGGTCGGTCCCTCGCGGTACTGGCGCAAGACGGCCAGGGCTTCGCGAAAGGCCGCTTCGCTTACCTCGCGAATTTCGGCGTAGCGTGCGCGATCGATGCCGGTGAGCACGGGCAGGCCATCGGCCTCGTCCATAGCGGCGCGCTTGAACGGACGGCCCGACTCGTCGATGAGATAAAGTCCCGACAGCGCTGCCACAGCAGCTGCTCGACGCTCGTCCACCTCGACCACCAGGGTCGAGGGCAACTGGCGGCTGACGCGCACCTTCGCTGCCCATGGATGCCGAGCCACGTTGGCAGCCACCTCATCCGTGTCGACGGCTAGCAGCTTGTCGCCCACGGAAACACCGGCCAGCGCCAGCATGTCATCGGATCCGAGATGCGCTGTTGGCACGTACTCGACCGTGCGAAGCTGAAAGCGCGGCGAGCTCACCAGGTGACGAAAGCCGATGCGCCCACCCCACCCCGCTGCGACAAGCACTGCCATCAGCAGCGCCAGCTTGGCCGTCACGCGCGCAAAGCGCATCGTGGCCCGGCTCGCTTTGCTCAAAGCGTTTGCCATCGCGGTACCAAGACTGACCTTCTGGATGGCGACCCGACGGTTTCGCTTGCGACGACGGAGAAGTCCGCTGCGCGGAGCTTCGATCTCAAGAGCGCTGTTCATGCGCGTTTCCAGCACCTCGAGCCCGCACATGCGCTCGCCGCCGGAAAGCCGGCCGCCGTTCGAAGATGCTCGCCCTTTTCGCGCACGTAGCAACGATCGCCCGGCGCGCGCGATCCACCAAATTTTCTATATGTTTGGATCAGCGTCCGAGGCGCGCTAGCACTTCGGCGGCGACTTGCGTGATGTCGCCTGCGCCCAGGGTCAAGAGCAGGTCGCCGCGGCGCAGGCGAGTGGTCAGCTCATCGGCAAGCCCTGTGCGTGGGCCGTAGCTGGCTTTCGCGCCGGACGGAAAGGTGCCCAGCACAGCGGAAATATCGACTCCGGAGATGGGCAGCTCGCCCGCCGCGTAGATGTCCGTCAGCACGATTTCGTCGGCGCCTGACAACGCCGGTGCGAAGTCGGCCATCAGATCCTTGGTGCGCGTGTAGCGATGGGGCTGGAATGCCACCACCAGGCGCCGACCGAAAAGCTTGGCCGCCGCGATGGTCGCCTTGATCTCCGTCGGGTGATGGCCGTAGTCGTCGACCACGAGCACGCCCGCCGTCTCGCCACGCACCGAAAAGCGGCGATCCACGCCGCCGAACCCGGCCAAAGCCTCGCACGTGACGTTGAACGGAACGCCGAACACGTCGGCCACGCAGAGCGATGCCAGCGCATTTTGCGCGTAGTGAACGCCGGGCATGCGCACGATGACTTCGCCGCGCAGCTGGCCGCGCACCGAAACCTGCAAGCACGTGCCCTGCGCGTCCGCCGACAAAATCTCGCCGCGGTAGTCGCCGGCGGACAATCCGTACGTCACGTGCGGCTTGACCAGCTCGGGCAAGAGCCCCGCTGCCGTCGGATTGTCGGCGCACACCACGACCATGCCGTAGAACGGAACGTGGTTGGCAAAATCGAGAAAGGCCGTGCGCAGAGCCGCCTCGGTTCCGTAGTGATCCATGTGCTCGCGGTCAATGTTCGTGATGACCGCGACCATGGGCAAAAGATGGCTGAACGAGCCGTCCGACTCGTCGGCCTCGGCCACCAGCGTCTCGCCCTGGCCGAGCCGCGCATTCGATCCGAAAACCTTGGCCTTACCGCCGATCACCACCGTCGGGTCCAACCCGGCGTGCGCCAGGATGGTGGCCACCATCGTGGTCGTGCTGGTCTTGCCGTGCGAGCCGGCGACGGCAACGCCGTCCTTCATGCGCATCAGCTCGCCCAGCATTTCCGCCCGAGGAATGACCGGAATGCCGCGCGCGCGAGCCGCAACCACTTCCGGGTTGTTGGATTTCACCGCGCTCGAAATGACCACCACGTCGGCATCGCACACCTGCTCGGCGCGATGGCCAACGCAGATGCGTCCTCCCAAGTTGGCGAGGCGCCGAGTCGTATCGCTCTCACGCTGATCGGATCCGGAAACCGCGTACCCGAGGTTCAAAAGAACTTCGGCGATACCGGACATGCCGATACCGCCGATTCCCACGAAATGAATTGCTACGTCGCGCTTCTTGAACATGGCAGTCGGTCCTCGACCGACCGACGAGAATTTCTACTTGCCCGTCACGCCTTCGAGGCTCGGCAGCTCGGAGAGGTTCGGCTCGACGACGATTTCGATGCGGCGATTCTGCTTTTGTCCCTCGGCCGTCCCGTTGTCGGCGGCGGGATCGTATTCGGCGTAACCGGCGGCGCCGACTTGGCTCGGCTTCATGCCGTTGTCGATGAGCAGCCGCACGACTTCGACCGCGCGCTGAGTGGACAGCTCCCAGTTCGACTGGAAGCGCTTGGTCTTGATGGCCAGGTTGTCGGTGTGGCCCGCCACCAGGAAGTGGCGATCCATGGTCGCCAGAATCTTGGCCACCTTGGCGATGGCGTCCTTGCCTTCCGGCTTGAGCTCGGTCTTACCCGAATCGAACAAGATGTCGTTCGGCAACACGAGCAACATGCGGCCGTTGCGGACCGTAACCTTGATCTGGCCGGCGTCGACCATCGAGCGCAGCTTCTCGGCCAGCGAACGGAACATGGCCGCACGTTCGTCAGCGATCTTCTTCTGCTTCTCCAGCTCGTCGAGCCGCTTCTGCAAGCTGTCCATGCCGGCCGCCAGCTGGCCTGCCTCGTCGGCTTTGCCTTTGCCATACGCCTTGACCTGATCCATCTGCTTCTTCAGATCGGCAATCTGCTTGTTGAGCTCGTCGACCTTGGCCTGAAGCTTGGCGTTCTCCTGACTTAGGGCATCCTTTTCCTTGACGGTTTTGGCGAGCTCAGCCTCTTTGGCTTCGAACGTTCCCGAGGTGACACAAGCAGTGCCCAGCAGCGAGCCAGCCAACACGAATACTGCGAGCTTCATGGTGTTTCTCACGTTCATCTCCTCCGTCACGAAAAGGATGGAATCTGTGCCCGCGAGGGCAGCGGCATACTAACGCTTGTTGCTGGGGATCGGTAGTGCGGCGTCGCCATGATTTCGCCTATGCTGCGCCGGATGAAGCTCGTCACTCGATCCTACGTCGCTGCGCTTCTGGCATCAGCCGGTCTGGGTTGCGGCAGTAACACGTCTTCGTTCACGGAAAGTCAACCCGACGGCGGAGGCACATCCAGCGAGGCGAGTGTCCCCGAGGTGGAATCGGCGGACGCGCTTGCGCTCGATGCGGCCCTCGCGGCGAGCGACACGACGACGAGCGCCGCGGTGGATACGGGTTGTAGCGGTTGGACGACGCTCAAGCGCTTGCCACCCGCCGAGCTGGCGGACCTGATGGCGACGAGCGATCCCATCGTCATCGACGTGCATGTTCCTTACGGAGGCGACATCCCCGGCACCGATACCTCCATTCCCTACGACCAGGTCGACGCTATCGAAGCCTACCTCCACGACGACCATTGCGCGGACGTGGTGCTCGTGTGCATGAGCGGCAGCATGAGCCAGTCTGCCGGCAACGAGCTCGTCAAGCGCGGGTACTTGCGCGTGCGCGATCTCGCCGGCGGCATGCTGGAATGGCAAGCCGCCGGCTATCCCTTCCTCAAAGATGGCGGGACCTAGGGCCCGTAACGGTCCTCAAAGATGGCGGGACCTAGAGCCCGTAACGGTTCAAGCCTTCGCCCGGCGCGCGCGCTTGGGCTTCTCTTCGCCGTCGGTGCCGAGGCCCGCCAGATACGAGGAATGCTTGAGCGACGAGCCCATCAGATCCGTGAGGTTGCGCGACGCCATGAAGACACGCACCTGATGATTCACGTGCGTCAGCAAAGCGCCGAGAGCACACCCGCCGAACAAGCACTTCTTGCGCCCAAGAAGACATTTGCAGTCCGACATCGGCCCGTCCATGGCCTCCAAAATTTCAAGCAGCGAGATCTTCTCCGCTACTCGCCCCAAGACGAAACCGCCGCCGGGACCACGCCGCGAGGTCAGCAATCCGACCTTCACCAGCCGCTGCATGACCTTCGACAGGTGTGCCTCGGACACGCCCTGCTCGGTGGCAATTTCGCCCACTGAATGATTCACAGTACCCTTCGAGCGCGCGATATGAGCCATCGCATGGATCGCTAAGTTCGCCGCATCGGAAATCCGTAGAATAGTGTCCATGGGTGAGAGCGTAGCGCGCAATCGGCGCCGCGCCCACGCGATCGCGAGCTTTTTGCCGATTTCGGCATTGTGGGCTCGGAGTTTCGGAGCATTTTAATCCGGTTTTGGCGACATCAACCGCTGCGACGAGGGTCGCCCTGCACGACACAGAGCGCCAGCAGCGGCTAAACCAGCCTACGGAATTCGCGAAACCCAGAGCTCGATTTCGCACAAACATGCCGGGCGGCCGAGGTTCGCCACGACCACCGTCGTCGGAACGTCGTCGCCAAGGCCATGCGAGCGGGCAGCTTCCCGAAACACGGGGTAGTCGCGCGCGTCCTTGAGGTAGGCCTTGGCGGCCAGCACGTCGGCGAAGCGCATTTCTGATCGGTCGAGCAAAAAGCGCACCTGGCGGAAAACGCCATCGAGCTGACCTTCAAGATCGGTGAGCGCGACGACATCGCCACGTCCATCGGGACCTGCCGGGGCCGCCGCTCCGGAGACATAGAGGGTTCGATGCCCCGGCTCGGCGACTCTGACGGCGGAAAGAAAGGCCAAGCCATCGGTCCCAGCTTGGCCCGTCGGGTCGGGAGCGACCGTAGAAATGTCCACGTCGGGATGGGCGGCGACGGCGTACAAATCCATGGCCATCGGCGCCGCAGCGTCGACCGGAGCCCCCTCCACGCAGGTGCTGGCAGGCAGGCGCCCAAGACCCCGTTCGCCGAAGAAACGACTTCGCCCCTGCTCGAAGGCCGCGTAATTGCGTGCGATGTCCCGCACGTAAATCCAGGTGCGAACGACATCGGAGAAGGCGAGCCCACGATCGGTCAGCGCGTGGCGAGCTTGCGCATACATGTCGTACGCCAGGTCAGCCACATCGGTGCCTCGAACGTCGGGCCTGGGCAGGACGGACATCAGACGCAGATGGCGAGCACCCGAGCGCAAGACGGTGGCAGCGGCGGGGCTCTGCGAATTGCCGTACCAGACGCCGCTCTGCCGTGCGGTATGCATGGCGTGCAATTGCATGGTGCACCGGCAAAACGGCTGCGCCGGCGGTTGCAGGACAGCCGTCAGCGGCAGAGGTCCCGTCACGTCCCATGCGGCTGCCAGTGCCTGTCGCCAATTCCACCTAGGCGCCTCGGCAAAATGGATCCACCCTGCGACGACGTTGGTCGGCCCCAGCCCTTGGGCAATCAAGGCCTGCCGGGCGTTGGTGGTCAGCGAGGCGAACTGCGAGACGAGATCGTCCCCGGTCGACGTCGGCGCCACTTCGATGACGACCTCGACGACACCAGCGCTGCCGATGCGCTTCACGCGAGCAACGGGCTGGCTCTTTACTTCCGGAGCGAACGACATCATCTCCAGCTTATGCGAATAGCGGTCGAGAGGCCGTGCACATTTTTTACCTCAAGCTAAATTCAGCTGCTCGTGAAGCGAATCGCACTTGCCACCTTGCTCGCGTTTTGTGCAATAGGCGCGCCCGCGTGCAAACACAAGTACCGACCGCGTGCCAAAGCCCCGGTGGAACGAATGGAGCCGCCGCTGCCGTTGCCCGAGGCCATGCTCATGCCGGGGGTGGTGGCGCCTCGACTGTTGCCGGCCGCAGCGTCAGCGTCGGTGCGCCAGCAAGCCATCGAAAGCATCGGCGCTTACGAGTGGCAAGACTTCACGTCGCCCGGTTCCCGCCTGGTCAGCACCAACGGCGACTACTGGACGCACCTTGCGGATCTGGCGTGGCGCCGCGACATCGAGATCCACCTCGATCACGTGCCGCTGGATCTGGACCAAGACGGACGCATCGACACCTACGTCACGCGCCACCTGTCGCTCAAGGGCGGCATTTTGGCAAATCCGGCGGTGTTTGGCCTGGCCACCGATCCCGACGAGCCAGCCGGAAAAATCGGCTACACCTCGGCGAGCACGGGTTTTTCGGGGCTGCGCGATGCCTTGGACAGCGAGACGGGCAAGCCCACGGGCGAGATCGGAATGACGTGCTGGCTTTGCCATTCCGGCCGCAACCCGGTCGACGGCAAGACCGTGCTCGGGCTTCCCAGCACGCGCCTCGACTACGGCATGCTGCTCGCAACGTCGTCGCTGTTCGATCCTGCCCACGTGCTCGACCTGGACGGCGATGGCATCCCCGACGGCGAAAGCCAAATCAAGCGGCGCATGCGACTTCCCGACGATCTGGTGCTCGACACGGATCGGGACGGCAGGGTCACCGTGGCCGAATACCGGCAAGCGCTGAAGTTGCCGGACGCCAAGCAAGTGCAGGCGTCGCTGCTCTCGGCCGGTCCCGGTCGCCAGGATCTGACGAACGAGTTCGGACTGGACATGAGCGCGCCGGGGCTGCACTCGCGCCGCTACGCCGACGTGGGACTCATGCGCACCGGTCCAGCTGGGGTGTTCAATCCTAAGAGCACGCCGAGCACGCTTCTGGTGCGATCGCTTTCGGTCATCAACTGGGCCGCCACCTATGCAACCCGCGACGTAGACTGGCTCGGCCGCTACGCCGAGCGCACCGGCCAGCGGCGCGGCCAAGCACTCGCCGAGCTGGGCATCGAGTTTCCGCCCGGGCTCGAAGGCGATGCCGATCTCATCAACCGCGCCATGGTGCTCGACAGCCGATCCATCGGCGCCATCGGCCTGCAGGCCGATTCCTTCCCCGGCATCCTGTACGTGCGAGCGCTCCGCCAGAATGCGCCGGCGCCGCCCGCAATGGTACGCAGCCTGCGCCTCGGCTTCGAAGCCACGCAAATTCGCCAGCTGCTCTACAACACGGACGTGGCCAGCATTGCCCGACCCAAGCTGGATCGCGCCGCCGTCGAGCGTGGCCGCGCCATCTTTTTCGACCGCACCGTCGGCGCCATCGCCAACCAACAGATTCTCGTCGACGTGCCGCGGGTCTATGCGGAAGCGAATATCCAGCCGCCCATCCTCGCGCCTATCGACGAGACGCGACCGAGCACGGCGCGCATTCCCATCCGCTGCGTGTCCTGCCATTCCGCCACGACGCTCGCGACGTCCAAGCCCATCCCCAAGACAGGCCTCGAGATTCCCCGCTGCACCGATTGCCACCGCGTGCATGAACCGATGGGCGTGCTCGCCATGCTGGGTCTGCGTAAGGGCAAAGGTCCCGCCGGGCTGGCGTCGAGCTTCGACGAATTCGGCATTGACGACGAGCACGCGAGCGACGACAGCGTTCGCAAAGTCTGCGCTTCGTGCCACGACAGTCACCCGGTTCTAGCCAAGCCCATTCCGTACACCAACTGCAGTATTCTGCCCTTCGATGCCGATGGGGATGGCCGCGCGCAAGGCGACGAGCTGGACGACATGCGCGCAGGCGGCATTGGAACCGACGCGCTCTTCGGGTTCGAGGTCGATCGCCGCACGCTCGCCGACAAGAACGTGCGTATGCCGATCGTGCGCATCCCCTCGCTCCACCGGCGCGGCCCGACCGAGATCGTGCAAATCGCCGGGCCTTGGGTACGCACGGCACCGCTCACGACGCTGGTCGCCTCGGCGCCCTATCTTCACAACGGATCGGTGCCCACGCTCAAGGCATTGCTCGCTCCGACCGCCGAGCGCCCGGTGACCTTCACCCTGGGCACCGGCCAAGGCGCGTTCGTTTTCGATACGCGTCTGCCCGGCAATCGCAACACCGGCCACGAATTCGGGGTGGGGCTCGGTCGGCAGGAGAAGGATGACTTGATCGCGTTTCTCGAGAGCCTTTAGGCGAAGCGGCCGGGGCAGGGGGCGGCACAGGCGGGGCAGGTATTGGTGGAAGTGAGCGCAGACGAGGCGACTCGATAGCCGACGCGGGTGATGAGCGGCTCGCCGCAGACACAGAAAGTCGTACTGCCGTCGCGATCGGTAATATTACCGGTGTACACATGCCGAAGGCCGTTGGCGCGGGCAATGTCACGCGCCCGCCGGAGCGTTGCGGGCGACGTCGCCGGTCGGTCAAGCAAGCGAAAATCAGGATGAAACGCGGAGAAGTGCAGCGGCACGTCCGCGCCGAGGTTAGCCCCAAGCCAGCGAGTCATGGCGTCCAGCTCGGCCTCGCCATCGTTTTCGCCGGGAATGAGTAAGGTCGTGATCTCGAGCCATGTTTGCGTGCGGGCGCGAACGTGGATCAAGGTGTCGAGCACCGTCTTCAAGTCCGCGCCACATAGATCGCGGTAGAAACGCTCGGAAAACCCCTTGAGATCGATGTTCGCCGCATCGAAGTGGCGGAAGAACTCGGCGCGTGCCTGCGCCGCAATATAGCCAGCGGTCACCGCCACGGTGCGAACGCCCCGCCGGTGGCAGGCATCGGCAACATCGACGGCGTACTCGTAGAAAACGACCGGATCGTTGTACGTCATGGCCACGCTGGGGCAACCCTCGCCCTGCGCAGTTTGGGCGATGGTTTCTGGGGCCGCGGCGACGCTACCCCGCTGCCAATCCCGAGCCCGGCTGGTTTGCCAGTTCTGACAGAACTTGCAAAGCAGATTGCAGCCAGCGGTCCCAAACGACAGCACCGGCGTGCCAGGCAGGAAATGATAGAGCGGCTTCTTTTCGATGGGATCCACGCAAAGCCCGGTCGAGCGGCCGTAGGTGTCGAGCACGAGCTCGCCGGCGCGACAACTGCGCACGAAGCAAACGCCGCGTTGGCCTTCACGCAAACGGCAACCGCGCGGGCAGAGCTCGCACGCCACCTGCCCGTCGTCCAAGGTGCGCGCGAAATGCGCTTTCACAGCTCTTGAATGATGGTCCGCTTTGCCCGCGGCTGCAACGGAGCGGCGACTTGCTTCGACACCGACGCGGCCTTTCGCTTGCTGCTTCGCCTATCGAATCGCAACCCGAAAGACGTCGCACCCTCAGTCATATGACTCTTCTGCACACCCGTCTTGCCCGCCGAAGGACCCTCGAGTGGAGCCTCGACCTCGCCGGTGTACGACGTCGGCGTGGAAGCAAGAGGAGAAATCGACGGCGCCGCAGGCGCGACAGGCGCGGCGACTGGCCGGGTCCGCACCGCCGGGGCGGCGGCAGTGACCGCCGACGACAAATGCGGACGCACGAGCAAGAGGACGAGAGCGACGGCCGCCACGAGCCCCAGCAATCCAACCGCATAGCGCGACCGCTTCATTCGGGCCTGAGGCTGCACCACCCGGTCCGTAATCTCGCCGGTGGTTCGCGAAAACGTGGTCAGCTGCTTTGGCAGCGGCCTCATCTCCGTGGCAGCGGCAGTCGCATCGACGCTGCCGAGAAGCGCTGGAGGCGGAACTGCCATCGGCATGGGCGTGACGTCGGCGGGTCTGCCTAAAGCCGCTGCTTCGAACGCGCTCGCAAACTCGCGAATCGACGGAAAGCGCGCGCGAGGCGACTTGGCCAAAGCGCGCAGCAGAACCAACTCCGCCTCAGGCTCGAGGCTCGGCACCTTGAGCAAGAGCGACGGCGGCTGCAAATTCAGGATTTGGTAGAAGAGCGCGCTCACGTCGTCCGCGACAAACGGTCCGCGACCGCTGAGCATTTCCCAGGCGATGCACGCCAGTGCCCACTGGTCAGCCGGGTGATCGATTTCATCGGCCCTTCCGGCGGCCTGCTCGGGCGACATGTACGTCGGCGTGCCAAGAGCGACTGACACCTTGGTCAGCTTGACGCCAGCCGCTTTCACTTTCGAAACACCGAAGTCGAGCACCTTCACGAACTCCATCTCGCCAGGCACGTGCATCAAGAACACATTCGCCGGCTTGAGGTCGCGGTGAACGACCCCTTGAGCGTGCGCCGCCGCCAGCGCGGATGCCGTTTGCTTTACGATGTGCACCACCAGCGGCACAGGCAGCGAGTAACAGCGACGAAGCCGCGCCTCCAGATCCTCGCCCTCCAAGTACTCCATGACGAGGTAAGGCTCGCCGACTTGCGACGTGCCGAAGTCGATGACGTTGACCAGGTTGGGATGTCCGAGGCGAGAGGTAATCTCGGCTTCTCGACGGAAGCGCGCCAGTGCATCGTTGTTGGCAGCCAGGCGACAGGCCAACAATTTGATGGCAACGCGCTTGCTCAGGCGAAGCTGAATCGCCTCGTAGACGGCACCCATCCCGCCTTCACCGAGGAGGCGGGTAATGCGATACGAGCCTTCGAGGACCGTGCCTAGGCGTCCGTCGTGCTGGGTTTTCACCGGCGGCATGACTTCACCGTGGCTCCATTCGTCGTCCAAACATCGTTGCGCCCGCGGTTGCGCGGTCAGCACTACAACCTTATCGAGCATAACACGTTACCGGCCTGCCCGAGGCCGGCCGCGCGCCCAGCCGGCCGCTTTCGCAGGTCGCCCTGGCAGCCACACGTGCGGCGATCTACTACATCTCCGCCACCAGACTAACGGCTGACCTTTTCTCAAGCTCGAAGAGAGGTACGATAAGGCCATGCGCGTTCGACCGGCCGTCTTTGCTGGGACCTTCTATCCCGATAAGCCGCAGGAACTTGCGGCAGTGGTAAGGAGCTACCTGCCGAAGAGCCCATCTGCCACGCCAACGACGGTCATCAAGGCCATCATCGCCCCCCATGCCGGATACATTTTCTCGGGCGCGACGGCGGGCGCGGCCTACGCGGCGGTCATGGCGCAAAAGAGCCATATCGACCGGATCGTCGTGCTAGGTCCGTCGCACCGAGTAGGGTTTTCCGGCGTAGCGAGCAGCGGCGCCAGCGCGTTCGAAACGCCGCTCGGGCCGGTTGCCGTCGACCGCGACGCCGTCACAGCACTGACCTCGGCCGGGCTTGCGCGCGAGTTCGAGGTTGCCCACGAAGACGAGCATAGCCTCGAAGTTCAGCTCCCCTTCATCAAGACCGTCTTTCCATCGGCGCACATCGTTCCGCTGCTGGCCGGCGACGAGGACTGGCAAGCCTGTGAACGAGTGCTCGCCGCACTTTGGGGCAAGGACGAAACGCTGATCGTGATCAGCTCGGACCTCAGCCACTATCACGACTACGCCACCGCTCAGCACGTCGACGGGGAAACAGCCAAAGAAATAGCCTCTCTCGCCGCAGGCAGCATCGACCACGAGCAAGCCTGCGGCGCGACTGCCGTCAACGGCATCTTGGGAATCGCGGCCGAGAAGAAGATGTCTTGCCAGACGCTCGAGCTACGGAACTCCGGCGACACTGCCGGGCCCAAGAATCGCGTCGTCGGCTACGGCGCCTTCGCCATTGGCTAGGCGCCGTACATCCGCGGGCGTGGAAACCCCTCAGGATTTCCACTTCAAACAATAGGCGTGGCGTCTTTGTTGTGCTTGAAGTACTCGGCGGTCAGGCGCGCGAGCAACTTCGGGAGCTGATCGTAGAGGCGCTTGAGCTTGCGCTTCGGCCGGCGCGCCAGTGCATAGTGCGTGACGAGCGGTAACGCGACCGTCGAATCCAGGTAGGCAACCACAGCATCAGGAAGCTGGTTCGGATCGATCTTGCCCCAGCTCACGGCCTCGGACGGCGTCGCACCCGACAAGCCGCCGGTATCCGGGCGGGCGTCGGTGAACTGCAAGAAATAGTCGTGACCCATCTCCTTGATGCGCAGAACTTCCTGAATCTGCGGCTCGGTCTGCAAAATGAAGTTCTTGGGAGAACCGCCGCCGACCAGCATGACACCCGTCTTCTTCTTGCGCAGCTTCGCATCCAGAACGATCGCCGTCGTCTCGTTGACGTCGATGCTCGGGTTGATGCGTAGCTTGTTGCCGCGCAGCTCGACGCCGGCCACGTTCATGCCGATCGTCGAATCGCCCGGCGACGAGGTGTAGCACGGCACGCCCGCGCGGTACGCCGCCGCCAGCACCGACGCATCCTTGAGCCCCATCTGGTTCTCGAACTCTGCGCAGTACTTGCCGATGTGGTGGTGCAGCTCGGCGGTGCCCATCTCCTTCTGGAATTCCTTCTGGATGATGATCTTGCGCAGAATATCGTCGGTGCGCATGAGCACGTCGTTGTAGTCGAGGAGAATGTCGTAAATGCGAACCACTCCGAAGCGGCGCAGTTCGACGTCACGCGAGAAAGGCGAGCCGCGGAAGAGTGGCAAATTCATCGCGTGGTGCATGTCGTGGTACAGGTTGGCGCCCGTCGCGACGATCCAGTCCACGAATCCTGCCTTGATGAGCGGAATCACCGCCGCAGCACCGAGGCCGGCTGGGGTCATTGCACCCGCCAAGCTCATGCCGACGGTCACACTGTCGTTAGCGAGCATCTTTTCCGTGAAAAGACGGGCGCCCTCCTGCAAGCGACCGCCGTTGTAGGCCAAGAAGGCGCTGTCCATCAGGTCCGGCAGGCTCTCCTTGCCCGTGATGGGTTTGGGCAAAATGCGCTGACCACGCAGGTAGTGCTTTTTGCCAGCCGCAAACTTGTGAGGGTATTTGCTGACGAACTTCTTGGGCAACTCAATCTTAGCCATCGGCAGGGTTCCTTTCGCTATGTCATCCCGACAGGCAGGCAACGGCGCGCAGAGCGCTCTCGCGAACGACGCATGTCTCGGGTGTGATGGGCCTCATTGGGGCCGACAATCTGGCTAAAAAGACGCAGCTTTGCAAGCGCGCCTTATCGCGCGCACGATCGCAACGTTCCCGCCAGAGAAACGGCGACTACTTTCCCGAGCGAAAAAACTGATCAGGATCGCGGCCGACTGTCATCTAAGGAAACGCCTTCTCTACTTTGTGGCGGAGGATCTTACGTATTTTTTCGGGTCGGCCTGTAGGCAGAAGTGCCACTTCAGGCCTTCCTAAAGGGATTCGAGCCCTAAATCGCGCTTTCGAGCCACGCGAAATAGCCTATGATCCATAGAGCGTCAGTCGCGTGGCAATTGAGAATTTCAGCTGGAGGCAGGGACACGTCATGAAGAAGATGCTTTCGCGAGTGGTTATCGGTGGAGCAGCGGCGCTTTCCCTCATCGGGTCAACCTTTTCGGGGTGCGGCTCGACCCCGCCGGTTGGGACAGGCGACAACGGACAATCCGGCAGCGCAGGTACGGTAACGGTCAAGTTAGATGGATCGCCCGGCAATCAAGGTGGCGGAGGTGGCGGCGCCGGATCCACCGGCCCGGCACCGACCGGCGACGCGAACTGTGGAACCCAGACCAGCAATGCATCCCAACAGCCCGCCGACGTGCTTCTGGTAATGGATCGATCCGGCTCGATGAGCTACAGCACGACAGCGGATTCCAACTGCAAGACCGGCTCGGCATGCACCCAGCGCTGGTCGGCGCTCAAGACCGGTGTCACCGCCACGCTCGACAGCACCGCCGGCTCGATTAATTGGGGCCTCAAGTTCTTCGCATCGCCCTCGGGTGGCTCCTGCGGCGTTACCGACGGGGTCGAGGTCCCAATCGGTCCCGACTCGGTGGCCGCGATCGAATCGCAAATTGCGGGTGCGACGCCCGGAGATAATACGCCCACGGCCCAGGCCATTCGCAAAGCCACGGCCTATCTCAAGACCGTGAGCGACAAGAATACGAAGTACATCCTTCTCTCCACCGACGGTGAACCCAACTGCGGTTCTGGCGGCAATTCAGCTACCAACGTGCCGGACACCACCGCCGCCATCAAGGAAGCCAAGGACGCAGGCTTCCTGGTCTACGTCATCGGCATCGGGCCGAGCGTGGGCAACCTCGACAACTTCGCCGCCGCCGGTGGCACCAACAAATACTTCCCCGCCAGCTCGACAGACGAGTTGACAGCGGCGTTCGCGAGCATCAGCAAAGCCGTGGTCAGCTGTACCTTCGCGCTTGCGCAGACGCCTCCTGACCCCAACAATGTCGCCGTCTATTTGGACAACAACCTTGTCGGCCAAGACAGCGCCAATGGATGGAGCTTCGGCGCAAACGCCACGACCATCGTCCTCAACGGCAGCACCTGCGACAAGATAACGTCGGGCGCAGCCAAGACCGTGCGTGTGCTCTTCGGTTGCCCTGGTCAAGCGCCGCCGCCCACCCTTCTGTTCTAGGCAGCCGTTCGAGAAGGAAGCTCGTGGCGCTTCGGCCCGCGAGCTTCTTCTTTTTTAGTCGGATGCGCCGAGCTCGGCGAGCTTGTGCTTGAGCGCCTGGGTGCGCTTCAGCTCGGCGTTGAGCAAGTCCGTGGTGCGCACCAGGCGGCCTTCGAGCTCGTGCATCTCCATGAGCGTCCGTTGCCCATGCACACGCGCCGCGACCTGGCGCAGGAACAGCAGAGTCCAGGCGATCATCGCCAAGATCATGATGGCGATGCCGGCGATCACCGGAAGAGCAAAACGCACCGACACCGTTACGCGTTCCGTTTCTTCGCGAAGGCGATCGTTCGTGCGCTGCAATTGAAGCTCACGCTCGCGCGCGGTCGTCAGCTTGGCCTCGAGCTCGGCGCGCTCCTTCTGTGCGGTCTTCACGTCCGCGATGAGCTCGCCGTTCTCGGCGACCCGACGATGAAGCTCCTCTTCCAGCTTGATCCTCCGGTCGGTTTCCTTGGCAAGCTCGTCTTCGAGCACTCTGATCTTCTCGGCCGGGGGCAAGACACGCGCCACGACGGCGTTCGCGCCTGTTGCCGGAGCTTCGGGCTTTTCCGCCCGCGCGGGCGTCGCCAGAGCGAAAGCTATCGCCAGCGTTCCCGCGAAATACCCAAACGATCTTTCCGTAATGCCTCGCACACCGGCGACCTTGTTTGTCATGAATGGCCTTTTGTCGCGCAATCAATCGCCGAAGTTGATGCTGCGCACTCCGGCCGATAGGTTGATTTCTTTGTTGTGGATTTTTCCGGTCGCCGGATTGAGAAGCCCGATGGTGTGGCTGCCGGGATCCACGCGCATCTTCGAGAAGGGACACAGAACGCCCGTCTCGCGGCCGTCGACCACGATGGGTAGCTTGCCCTGCGTGGCGCACTCGGCACGAAAGCGCGCTTCGCCGGACGTCGGGGGCTCGATCGCCTTCAGGGTGACATCGAGCTTGGTGCCGTCGGACGCGTCCACCGTCGACTGGCTAGTCATATAACCAGCGCGAACCAGGGTTACACGCGCGCTGCCCGCCTTCAGCTTGACCGTACATGGGGTCTTTCCCCTCTCTTCCCCGTCAATCCAAACCATGGCTCCATCGGGCTTGCTGGCAATGGGCATGGTCACCGTGCCGTCCTTGTTGGATGACTGCGCCGCCACCGCTGGCGACGCCTCCGTCGCCGCTTTCGTCGTGGCAGATGGCTGCGCGGCCGCCGGCTCCTTGGCGGGCGGCAGAGGCGCTTGCTTGATCGCAGGCGAGGTCATGGGCTTGCCGATCTCGGGCAAACGGGTGCGCGTGAATAGCGGCGGACGAAACACCATGACGGCTACCGCCGCCCCGGCGAGCGCCACGCCCGAGGCCACGGCGAAGCCGATCTTGCGTCGACGAGACGAACCGGCAGCTCGCACTACGTCCGCGTCCTGCACTTGCATGTCCTCGGCGGACTTCTTCGCCGTGTGCGTGGTCGGCTGCCGAATTCGCTCACCGCTTGCCGACATGGCATGCGCCAAACGAGGGGGCGCCCATTCGGCTGCGCCGCCCTCCTCGCCCGTCGCGAGCGCAGTCGCCGCCAGAGCAGGATTTTTGTCGGCAGCGGACGGCACGGTCGCGTCGCTCGCGTCGCCGGGTTCTCGCGCAAGCCCAAGCGCCGACTCGGGCGAGTGCTCGAAAACATCCGCTGGCAGAGTCTCCGAGGAAGAGGACGGGGAGACTTGCGCAACAGGCGGTTCGGGCTCGGTCTCGAAAGCTTCGGCAACCAAAGGCTCGTTCGCTTGGGGTGCTTGTGCAACGCCGAGCTCCGGCTCGGGCCGTTCGTCGATGAGCTCGTCCTCGAGATTGGCCGCGCCGGAAGTCGTCGGCACGAACAGCAAGGTATGCTTCCCATCTCCGCCACGCGCAGCGGACGGGACGTCGATTTCGGGCAGGGGCGGAGGGAGCGACGACGACGGAGGGTCCTCGAAAGCCTCGGCGGTCACGAATGCCTCTTCGATGGCCGGATCGCTCACCGGCGAGGGAACCTCGTTGGGCTCGGCTTCGTTAGACTCGGCAGCGTGGGGCTCGGCTTCGCGCGCGATTTCCACGTCGGCCGCCGGGAGCTCCACCGAAGGCTGCAGCGACGGAATCTCGACGCCAGCTTGGCTGCCGAGCGCGGCCAGTGCCTGCGCTCCCCACTGCGCGGCCTCGGGAATCGGGACTGAATCGATGGACGTCGTCACCGCCGAAGAGGCAACCCGCGCGATTTCCTCGGCCACGATCTCTTCGCTCGCAAAGGTGACGGGCTGGTCGCTGGGCGGAGGTGGCGGAAGGCCGTCGAATGCCAACGACGACACCAAATCGGCCGCTTCGATTTCGGCCGCCATCGCTTCGACCGGAGCATGGCTCGCCAGCGTCGGCGCAGGTGACGGCATCGCCGGTGTCGGCGGCATCGGCGGATCTGCGGCCAGCGCTTCGAAAAGCGCGTTGGCGTAGCTGCTCGACGACATCCGCGTCGGATCCTCGGGTATCGCCGTGAAGCTTCCCGATGTCGATGTTGCGCTCACCTCGGCGGACGTAGTCGTCGCGGGCGCCGACAAAAGCGGATCGTCGAGAGACACCGGGCTCGGCGTGTGCGGCGATGCCCCGTCCGATACGAACGCCGAGAAGTTGCGCACGAGCGCGGTCATCTCGGCGACCATCGAGGCATCGGGCACGTCCGACCAAAACTCGCCGAGGGTCTTGGCGGCTTCGGCAGCCGAAGGTCGCAGCTCCGGATCCTCGGAAAGCAGCCCGGCGAGAAATTCAGCCATGCTCGGCCATAACGCCGCCAAAATTTTTCGTGCAGCGAAGCTTCCCATGCCACCTGGCGGCGGCTCGCCCGTCGCGAGCTCGAACAGCAAAGCGCCGAGCGCTCGAACGTCGCCGCTCGGCCGAGCTTCGGTGGCCCACTCGTCCGGTGCCGCGTACGACGAGGCTCGCGCAGCACTTCCAGCTTCTGCAGGCGGCGCCGAGCGCCGGCCGCCAATGTCGAGCAGCTTGATTCCACCGCGGGCGGTTGCGATGACGTTGCGCGGGCACAGACCACCGTGCGGAAGCGGCGGCGTCAGCCCATGGATCAGAGCCAGCGCACCCGCGATCTCGGCCCCGATGTAGGCGACGATCTTCTGCCACTTCTGCGCGGACTCGTCGGTGCCGGTTCCGAGAACGCCGGAGCTTTGCGCCCATTCGCGAAAGCGATCGAGATCGAGACCGTGCACGAACTCGCTCACCACGACGGCGACGCCATCGATTACGTCGGCGTCCAGCACGCGAGCAATCCGCGCGTCGTTCAGAGCGGCGACTCGCTTGGCAACGCGAATGGCCGGATCGTTCAGGTTGACAGCGCCGCCGCGCCCCTGGCGGTAACACTTGACCCCGAAGATGCGATCGAACCCGGCGAGACCACGAACGCGAGCCCGATAGGTTTCGATCCCGGCATCGACGCCAAGGCATTCCTCGAGCTCGTACCGACCAAGCTTGCGCGGCCTGGCCTGATCGCGAACCACCGTGAGACGGGGTGCATTTGCCATCAGTGGTAATATCGGCGGATTGATGAGACTCGTTGACTGGCTGTCGTCTGGCTCGGCCCTCGTCGGCAAGGGCATGGAGGACTCGAGACGCGCGGTGTCGTGGATGCGCCAGAACCTCCGCGGCAATCGTATCGCGCCGCCGAGTTCTTGGGAACACAAGCCCGAGCAACCGCCGGTCTTGCTCATCCATGGCTACCTCAGCACCCGCGGGTCGCTGCATGTTCTGGAAGAGCGGCTGAGCAGCCTCGGCCACCTGGTCTTCACCTACCGGTTGGGCGCGCTTCATGTGGGTGACATCGCCGAGTCGGCCGCGGTTATTGCCCGCAAGGTCGAGTCCATCGCCGCGCAAACTTCCCTCGACCGTCTGGACATCGTCGGCTATTCGATGGGTGGCCTGGTTGGGCTCTACTACGTGAAAAAGATGGGCGGCCGCCGCCGCGTGCGGCGTCTCGTGATGTTGGGCGCTCCGGCATCCGGTACCTGGTCGGCGCTCTTGGGCGTGGCCGTGGCGCCATTCGCCAGAGCCAGCCTGCAATTGCTGCCCGACTCAGCCTTCTTGCGCGACCTGGACCAGGCACCGATGCCGCAAAATGTTCAAATCGTTTCGATCGCCGGCGAGCGCGACCGTGTGGCCCCGCTGGACCGCACCATGCTGGCCGGCGTCCGGCAGATTCGTGTAAAGACAAACCACGCCGGACTACTGGTTGATGGCGAAGTCGCCGATTTAGTGGGACAAATATTGGCCACCCAGCCCGACAGCAGTGCTGCCTAGCGCGCACTGACGTTGACTGGTAGCGGCTAAGTGATTAGAATCACGACGTTTGGATTCGCTGAGGCCCGCCAACTTTGCAGCCGAGGACATTAGCCCCAACGGGGTCGAACACACCATGTGGACCCTGAAATTCATCTCGGGCAAGTACCAGGGCGGGGAGTTTCCTCTCCGGCCTAACCGCGAAATCATCATTGGGCGATCGTCCGACCTGGACATGGTCCTGGTCGAGGACATGGTGTCGCGCAAGCACGCCAAGATCTCGACCGACGATCAGACGGTTTCCATCCAGGATTTGGGCTCGACCAACGGCACTTTCGTCAACGGCGAAAAAGTTCGAGCCATTCGCCTCAAAGAAGGCGATCGCATTCTCGTCGGGACCTCGATCATCAAGCTGGTGACGGCCAATGGCGAAGCGCCGGTTCCGTCGTCGATGACGGAAACCGAGGCACGTTCGCGCTTGCAAGTGACCGCCAATCGGCGCGCCGAGCCCAAGATGATGCAAGGAAATATCGAAGAAATCCCTCTGCCCGACCTCTTGCAGCTGCTCTCCACCAGCCGCAAGTCCGGTGTCTTGGTTTTGCGCTCGGAATGGGGCACAGGACGTTTGTACCTGCGCAAGGGCCAAATTTATTACGCCAATATCGACGAAAGCTTCGACGTCAGCCCTCGCAAGGCCGTCTTCCGCATGCTCACCTGGGACAAGGGTTTGTTCGAGCTGGAGCCGCCCGACGACCGCACGGTCATGGAAGAGCTGCAGGACAGCACCGAAGGGCTGCTCATGGAAGGCATGCGGCAACTCGACGAATTCCGCGAGCTGTCGTCCCAGTTGCCGCCGTTCGAGGCGATCGTTTCGATTCCGCGGCCGCTCGAGCCGAAGTTGCGCGAGCTCAAGCCCCAAGAGCTGGATCTCATGCAGACCGCGCTCGACGAAGCCACGGTTCAGCAGATCATCGATCACAGCCCGCAGACCGACCTCGACACGGCTCAGGCGCTCCTGTCGTTGCTCGAACGCGGCTACCTCGTAGTGGGCTGACGCCCACGATGAGAGCGCAGAGCGCCGCTAGAGTTTAATAGTCACGCCCTCGGCGGCGCCGAGGATGCTGGTCGACGGGGCGCCGCGCTCGTCGAGCTTGCGACGTCCTCGCGCCACCAGCTCGTCGACGTCTTGGTCGGTGTAGTCCTGGTCGTAGTGAAAGAGCGCCAGCGTGCGCGCGCTCGAGCGAACCGCCGCCTCGATCGCGTCGTCGAGCGATGAAAGCCCGCGCGAAATGCGCTGAGCCCGGTCCTCGGGCGTGAAGGTGCAATCGTGAATGAGCAGATCGGCGCTACGATAGATGGCCAGCGTTTCTTCCGGCGGACCGTCTTTTTCGTACCCCACATCGCTGGCATAGACGAGCGACTTGCCCGCAGACTCGATCCGAAATGCCATGGCCTGCGTCGGGCCGTGCGGATTGGGATGCGCGATGATCCTGGCATTTCCCACGCGCACCTCGCGCCCCTGGGGCACGGCGCGCATTTCGATCTGCGCGCCCATGTTGCGGTAGCTCTGCACGGGGAAAAACTGCGCCGCCATCTGCCGTTCCAGCACGCGTTCCAAGAGCTCGGAGTCCTGGCTGCCGCCGATGACGGTAAAGCGATTGCCGGGAACGTAGAATGGCCCGAAGAAGGGAAAGCCCTGGATGTGGTCCCAGTGCGAGTGAGAAAGCAGAACCGTGGCGCAGCCCTTGCCTTTGCCGAAAGCGCCCGCCAGCAACGACAGACCGAAATTGCGCGCGCCGGTCCCGCAATCGATCATGATGGTTTCGCCGTCGTCAAGACGAACCGAAACGCACGACGTGTTGCCGCCGTAGCGCACCGTCGCCGGTCCCGGCGAAGGAATGGCTCCGCGCACGCCCCAGAACGTGACTTCCATCAGGCCTTCCCCAACTGAATATCCAGGCCTTCGAAGGCCGCCAGCACTTCCACCTTGTGCGTGAGCTGCCGGGCCTGCGAGCGCGCGCCGTCGAGCATGGTGTCCACCTCGCCGTCCGCGCGATCCGGCGCGTGGTGAAACAGCGCCAGCGTGCGCACGCCCGCCTCGCTGCACACGCCGATGGCGTCCGACGGCCGCGAATGCCCGAAATGCGGTAGCTGGCGGTACTCGTCGGCCGTGTACATGGTGTCGTAAATGACGAGATCGGCGCCTTCGCACAGGCGCACGACAGCCGACGCCATGGCTTTGAGCTTGGTCTTGTCGGAGCGGCTCAGTCGAACATTCGGATGCGGCGGTCCCGATAGGAATTCCTGACCGAACAGAATGTCGGTGAACGGCGCCGTGTCCGCCACGTACGCAACCCGCGCGCCATCCGCAGCGATGGCGTACGCGGTGGCAACGTGCGGATGGTTGAGCCTCGTGGTGGAAACCTGCACGTCGTCGATTTCGAACTTCGCGCCGTCGTGAAGCTCGCGAAACGAAACACTGGCGCGAGTTCGGTCGAACGACACCGGGAAGAACGGCGCATCCGCCTGCGAAGCGAAAACGCTGCGCAAGTTCTGGTCGTCTCGCTGGCGGGCGTACACGAACAGCCGATTGCCTTCCCGATAAAAGGGCGAAAAGAACGGCAGCCCCTGGATGTGGTCCCAGTGCGTGTGGCTGACCAGGATATGCGCCTGACCTTTGCCCGACTCGAACTCGGCGCGCATGAGCTCTTTGCCCAAGCGGCGAATGCCGGTGCCGCCGTCGATGATGATGCGCGTGCCTGCAGCCGACGTGATTTCTACGCACGACGTGTTGCCGCCGTAGCGCTCGGTGCGTGCGCCAGGAACGGGAAGCGAGCCACGAACGCCCCAGAAACGGACTCTCATGACTAGGCCAGCACGTGCCTTCCGTCGTGCATGTATCGCAACTGTACCATAGCCCCGCCGCCGATGCGCACGGCGTTGGGCGCCTTACCCTACTTGCCTCGCAAGCTCTTGAGCAGCGCGAAGTACTCGGTGCGGCCGTAGGGCTTGTTGAGGATGTGAAACTCCTTCTTGGACAGGCCCACGCAGCCGTAACAGTAGTTGCAGTCGGTGCAGAAGGAGCTGCGCACGAGATACGCCGAGTGGGTGCAACCGACGGCGTCCTCGCAGTGCGAGCAATCGTGGCAGCCCACGCAACGCACGCAGTGACCGCTGCCGGTCGTCGCTTCGCAGTCCTCGCAGTGGGTGCAGCGGTAGCAATTGCGGCAACCCTTGCAGAACATGCAATGAACGCTGCCCGTGCAGCGCTCGCTACGAAAGCTACCCAAGTTTTGCTCGGCCGAGCCAAACTCCCGCTGCAAACGCGCCAATTCGGCGTCGAATTCGGAACGATTCATGGCGCGCGACTATACAGGAAACCGCCGGCTGGCAGTCGGCAGCGCTTGCAGGTCGACCGCCGGTTCCTATAATCCCGCCTTCCATGCCCGATCCAGGTCCGAGTCCCGACGCCAAACCGAAGAAGCCGTCCAAGCTGGCGCGCGTGCGCAACATTGGAGTTTGCGCGCACATCGATGCCGGCAAGACGACGGTCAGCGAGCGCTTCCTGTACTACGCCGGACGCATTCACAAAATCGGCGAAGTGCACGACGGCGAAGCGCAAATGGACTGGATGCCGCAAGAGCGCGAACGCGGCATCACCATCACTGCGGCGGCCACGACGCTGGAGTGGCGCGGCCACGACGTGCACCTCATCGATACGCCCGGCCACGTGGACTTCACCATCGAGGTCGAGCGTTCGTTGCGAGTGCTCGACGGCGCGGTGGTCGTGTTTTGCGGCGTCTCAGGCGTCGAGCCGCAGTCGGAAACCGTGTGGCACCAGGCCGACAACTTCCATGTGCCGCGCCTAGCGTTCGTCAACAAAATGGACCGCCCGGGTGCCGACTTCCAAGCCGTCGTCGACGAGATTCGCGAACGCCTGGGCGCGCGGCCGATTCCCATTCAGATTCCCATCGGCGCCGAAGATCAATTCGTGGGCGTCATCGATCTCATCCGCGAGCGCGCCATTTATTTCTCGGGCGAAGAAGACGATCCGCCGCGTGAAGACAGCGTGCCGGCCGCGCTAGCCGACAAGGTTGCGGCGGCACGCGAGAAGCTGATCGAGGCGGCGGCGGACTTCGACGACGCCATCGCGACGGCGTACCTCGAAGGCAATCCCATCGACAGCGCGGCGCTGATCGCGGCGCTTCGCAAGGGCACGCTCAAGTGCGGGCTGGTGCCCGTTCTCGCCGGATCTGCCTTGCGCAACAAGGGCGTGCAACCGCTGCTCGATGCGGTTTGCGATTACCTGCCGGCGCCGACGGAAGTGCCGCCCATCCAAGGCATCAATCCGGTGACGAGCGAGCCCACCACGCGACCACCCGAGGACGCGGCGCCGTTTTGCGCGCTGGCTTTCAAGGTCGCCATGGACGAAGGCCGCAAGACCGTGTTCCTGCGCATCTACTCCGGCGTGCTCAAACCCGGCGACGAAGTGCAGAACGCCCGCACCCGGCGCAACGAAAAAGTCGCGCGGCTGTTCTCGGTGCACGCCAACCGCCGCGAGCGCATCGAGCGCGCGGGTGCCGGCAGCATCGTGGTCGCCATGGGCCTCAAGGACGCGGGTACCGGCGACACCATCTACGCACCCAAGGCGCCCATCCTGCTCGGGCGCATCGAAGCGCACGAGCCGGTCATCGCGCGCGCCATCGAGCCCAAGACCCAGGCGGAAAAGGAGAAGATGGACTTCGGGCTGACCAAGCTCGCCGACGAAGATCCGACGTTTCGCTTCGGCGAGGATCCCGAAACCGGTCAGACCATCATTCGCGGCATGGGCGAGCTTCACCTCGACATCATGGCCGACCGCCTAAAACGCGAGTACGGCGTGGATGCCACCGTGGGCCGGCCGCAGGTCGTGTACCGCGAAACGCTCGCTGGCGCCGCCGAGGCAGAAGCACACTTCGAACGTCAGGTCGAAGACGAGACCCTGTTCGGGCAGGCGCGCGTGCGCGTGGCCTCGCGAGCGCGCGGCAGCGGCAACATCGTCAAGCTCGAGATTCCGCCCATCGTCCAGGTGCCGGGCCAGCCGCGAATTCCCGAACCGCCGAAGGCTATTTTGGATGCAGCGCTGGAAGGTGCCACGGAAGCGATGCGCTCGGGCCCGGAAGGCTATCCCTTCGAGGACATCGAAGTCGTGGTCACCGGCATCGAGTATCGCCCCGACGCTTCCACGCCGGCCGGCCAGCGAGCCGCGGTCGGCGAGGCCCTCCGCCAGGCCTCGCGCGAGGCGGGTACGCGCCTGCTCGAGCCCATCATGAAAGTCGAAGTCACGTCGCCGGAATCCAACGTCGGCGACGTACTCGGCGACCTCAACGCCCGTCACGCGCGCATCGAAGACGTGGGCGTGCGCGGAAATCAGCGCTTGGTCATCGCCAAGGTGCCGCTGCGCCGGATGTTCGGCTACTCGACCGATCTACGCTCGGCGACCCAAGGCCGCGCCAACTACACCATGCAGTTCGAAGCCTTCGACGCCTGGGAGTAGCGAGCCGGCGACACGCGCGGGTCCCTACGGCTTCCGAAAAACCATGAACGTCTGGTAGGGCAAAAGCTGCGGCTTCTCGGTGTCCAGCACCAATCCGGCGGACGTCGCCAGCGAGAGCAGCTTGGCCCGAGGAATCTTCAGCTTCTCGGGCGGACCTTGCGGCAGCTTGCCCTGCTTGAATTCGATGAGCACAAAGCGCGCGCCGGACTTCATGTCGTTGGCAAGCTTGCCAAGCCACGCCGCCGCATCGGGCACGTGATGAAGCACGTCGCAGACGAACACGAGATCGGCGCCAGCAGGAATCCCCGGATCGTCAGGTTTGGCGAGAACGGCCTCGACGTTCGCGATCTTCTCGGACATGGCCCGGTGATGGATGTGCCGAACCATCTCCGGCTGGATGTCGAGGGCGACGACCTTGCCGCGTGGGACGGCACGCGCCAAGCGAAAGCTGAAGTAGCCCGACCCCGCTCCCACATCCGCCACCGTCTCGCCACCGCCTAGTCCGAGCGCCGCAATCACCGCGTCCGGCCGCTGCCACCTTGCCCGATCCGGCCGTTCGAGAAACGCGATGTACTTCTCCACATCCTTGAATGGCCGCAGATCTCCCGGATGCACGCCGTGCTTCGCCAGTGGGCAGTCGACCGGAGGCGTATCAGTCGATGAGTCTTCTGCCAGCGCTGAACCGGCAATCACAGTGATCACCGAGACGAGAGCTGCGAAGGATCGAAAGAGCACCATCATGGCAAGACCTTTCGTCGAGAGAGATGGATGATAACAGACACACGCCGTGAGGGGCAGGCGCCGAGACTGTGAGCTCGTAGATAGCTCGACTACGACGACTCCTTCGCGGCCGAGGTGAGGCAGCGCCTCAAGAAGCTGGAGTACTAGGCATCGGTATCTCCCAGCGCCCGGACTTCGCCGAGCGAAAGATCGCGTCGATGACTCGCATGTTGGCCACGGCGTCCTCGATGGGGATGGGCGCCGGTTTGCCAGCGACGATCGCTTCGCAGAAGAGATCGGACTGCACGCCCCACTGATTGCACGCAGCGAAGGTAACTTCGTCGGGCTGGCCGGGACGCGCGCCATCTTCGACCACGAGTCGGCTTGCCCGTTCGTGCGGCATGCTCCACGGAATATCCATGGCAATACGCCCACGCGTGCCCAGGATGTCCACGTTCTGGTAAGGCGCGAGTTGCATGGAGCACGTGAAGATGGCGTGGCCGTGCGCGAATTCGAGAATCGCCGATGCCAGCCGGTCGACACCGAAGCGCGGATCGACTTCCAGCGTGCCGATCACGCGCACGGGCTCGGCCTCGAACATGAAGCGCGCGAGCGTGATGGGATAAAAGCCGATGTCGAGCAAACCGCCGCCACCCATGGCGGGATCGTGGCGGACATTCGTGGGCGATTCGTTGAAGTACGAGAAGAACGCGGCGATCGAGCGCAACTCGCCGATACGACCGCTGCGCACGATTTCGCGGGCGCCGAGCCAGCGCGGGTGCGTGCGCACCATGGCAGCCTCCTGGACCAGGCGGCCGGTGCGCGCGGCGACCGCGATGAGCGTCTCCGCTTCTGCCGCCGAGGTGGCGATGGGCTTTTCGCACAGCACGTGCTTGCCCGCTTCCAGCGCACGGATGGACCATGGCACGTGCAAGTGGTTGGGCAAGGGAATGTAGACGGCCTCGACCTCAGCATCGGCGAGCAGCTCTTCGTAGGAGCCGTAGGCGCGCGGAATGTGTAAGCAGTCGGCAGCGGTCTGCGCCTTGACGAGCGATCGCGACGCGATGGCCACGACCTCGCCGGTGGCTCCCGCCTGGATCGCCGGAATGACCTTTTCGAGAGCAATCTTGGCGACGCCCAGAATGCCCCAACGCGTTTTATGGACGATCATCTCGCGCCCCTGCCCTTTCGATTGTCCGACGACCTTCCCCGGTTCATGTTGTATAGACTCATCCTAACGAGGAACGCGTGGCACACAACCCACAAGCTATGTCCGTCGCCATTGCTGCGTTGTTGCGAGCAGCCGGCCTCGATCCGACGAGCGACGTGGACTTGAAGCAAACGCCCGAACGTGTCGCCAGGCTGTGGCACGACGAGTTTCTGGCGGGCTACGCGATGGATCCGGCGATCATCTTGGGCGATCCGGTGGTTGGGGAAAAAGATCCCGATGTGGTCATCGTCAGCGGCCTGCGCTTTCACTCGATGTGCCCGCACCACTTGGTTCCCTTCCGCGGCCTCGCACACGTGGCGTACATTCCCGCGGGCAAGCTAGCGGGCTTCGGCAGGCTCGCCGATCTGGTCGAATGTTTCACCAAGCGCCTGACGCTGCAGGAACGCGCGACCCACCAAATCGCCGAGGCGGTGTGGCAGGGACTTTCGGCGCGCGGCGCAGGTTGTGTGATGGAAGCGCAGCAGCTTTGCCTGTCGCTGCCGAGCGAGCGCCACGACCAGTCCGCGGTCTTGACCAGCGCCTTCGTGGGCGAAATGGAAGAGCGTCCGGACCTGAAGGCGCGCTTGCTGGCTGCCGCCCACCCCGTCGGGAAGGAGCGCTAATGGGCAAGCTCGATGGGCGTCTAGCGATCGTCACTGGCACCTCCCGCGGAATCGGCCGCGCCATCGCCGTGCTGTTCGTCAAGGAAGGCGCACGTGTCGCTGGTTGCTCCCGCTCGCCCAGCGGCGGGACCTTTCTCGACGATCTCACCCCCGAGGAAAAGCGCCGAGCCGTGCAGGCCGTGTGCGACGTTCGCTCGAAGGAGGATGTCCTGCGCTTTCACGACGACGTGCGCGCCAGCATGGGCGCGCGACCCGATACCATCGTGAACAATGCCGGCATCGTGGCGCGGGAAAGCGTGGCCACGTTGGCTCTCGACACGTGGAACGACGTGCTCGCGTCGAATCTGACTGGAACTTTCCTCGTGACTCAGGCATTTCTTTCCGCGATGCAAGAACGCAAGAGTGGGCGGATCATCAATCTGTCGTCCATCGGTGGTCGCTCGGGAACGCCTCTGCTTTCAGCCTACTGCGCCGCGAAGCACGGCGTGGTCGGCTTGACCCGGGCGCTGGCCGAAGAGCTGCGCCCCGACGGCATCGCGGTCAACGCTATCTGTCCCGGCTCGGTGGACACCGACATGCTCCAGCAGGGCATGCCGGGCGGCGAGCCACACATGCAACCGGCCGAGGTGGCGCGCGTGGCGCTTTTCCTCGCCGCCGACGCGCCGCCGGCGCTCACTGGATCGTGCATCGATGTCTTCGGCTAAACCTACGCGCAGGCTCGGGCGCGCGCTCAAGAGGCTGCCGCTCTTCCCGCTCGAAGACGTGGTGCTGTTTCCTCATTCGATGATTCCGCTGCACATCTTCGAGGCGCGCTACCGCAAGATGGTGCGCGATGTGCTCAACTCGAATCGGCTGATGGCCATCAGCCTGCAGCTCGAAAAGGAAAGCCTCGAGGAAGGCAACGTGCCGCGCGTGGCGGCTATCGCTTCGGTGGGCGAGTTGGTGCTCGCGCAAGAGCTGCCCGACGGTCGCTACAACTTGGTAGTGCGGGGCCGGGCACGCATCGCCATTGACGAGGAGCTGGCGACCGACGAGCCCTACCGCTTGATTGCCGCCCACGAGATCCCCGACGAGCCCCCAACCAAGGGAATCGAGCAGGTGGAAATCGATGAAGCGGACACGGCGTTGCGCGCTTTGGTTTCTGGCTTGGCCGAGTCCATTCCCAACGGGGGCGAATTGCTGAAGCACGTGGCCGCGGCGCAAGACACGCCTGCGGCGCTGGCCAATGTCATTGCAGCTTCCCTGGTGGCCGACGCCAAAATCCGTCAGCACCTGCTGGAAACGACCAACGTTTTCGCGCGCCTGGAGATCTTGTCGAACGAAGTCGTGGCGCTCACGGAACGCGTGGGCAAGCCCGGCCGCGCCAATTGATGGCACGCGGTCCGGCCGGGCATATACTTCGTTTTCATGCGTTGTCCATCTCTGCAGCTGACGGTCGTCCTTCTCGCGTTCGTCGTGGGCGCATGCACCGCGGACAAAGCCAATCCCATTTTGCCGTCGACAGGAAATACCAACGGCTGGGTTGCCAGTGGGACCTACGACGCGCAGGCGGATATCGCAACAGCGGATAGCCTGACCGACGCTTACGCGGATCTGTCCAACGGCGACAGCGCGCCCGGCAGCTGCAATTTGCTCACGCAGGATTGTGCCCTCGACGAAGCCTGCTATCCAACGAGCGACGTCGGCAAATGCCAGCGACTAGACGGAAGCATAGGCATCCTTGGCTCGTGCGCCTTAGATCCGTTGGTGTGTAATCGGGGACTAGCCTGCATCCCACTCGTCGACATGGGCGACACATGTGTGCAGATTTGCGACGTCTATCATCCACAGGCCGCCTGCGGCATCGGCGTGGTTTGCCACCCGAAGTGGGTGGGAATGACAGTCGGCTACTGCGAACCAGCAGCCTAGGCAAAAGAGCCACCGCTACCAGGCGACGATCCGACAATCGGCGTCGGTAGCGGTGGGAGAAGAATGGAATAGACGAAGTGAAGCGAGTCTAGCAGCGAGACAATCAGGACAGCGGCACGCTATTCGCGCCTTAGCGTAGATCGAGTCCCGGAAGGACCTCGGTACCTTCCTTACGAACGGCTTCCAGGCTGTGTCCAGGTAGGCCGAGCGCTTCGAGAAAGTTTTGAGTTAGCGGCCCACGAAGAGCGACAACATCAAGTCGTCATCGTCCATGCGGCAGGTCTCACCCAAGCAGCCGAGCCGCCACAGACGCTCTATCGTGCCCAGCAGTGAATAGTGATTGTAAGGAGCAGCCACGCTCTGGTGATGCTCGCCTCGCGACGTGATGACGATGGCCGGAGCACGCGCGCCGCCGAGGACGCCGCCACCCGTTCCGGTCGGACTTTCGCAGCAGCCCGCAAAGCCGGCATAGTCATCCTCATCCCAGACGACGACGATGGCCGAGTTCTTGTGCCAAGCCTTGGATTTCATGATGGCGTCGATCGTGGTCTTGAGAAACTGATCGCCGAGGGCAATGACCTTGTGGTCCAAACCGGATGCGGGTGTAGCACAGTCCGGAATTCCTACGGCTGCGGCGTTGTCAGCTGAAATCCCATGCATGTCATGGCATTGGTCGGGGCTGATCCAGACGAAGTTCGGGATCTCGCTCGATTGCAGATCGCGCTCGAATTGGTCGAAGGGAACGATCTTTTCCATGCGCGCCGGACGATTGCGGATGTCCGAGAAATACATAAACGGATTGTGCTTCTGTGCATACAGCTTGCGCGGTATCGACACGCCATTGACGACGTCGACAGGGGCGTACTCGACGGTGGACGCAGTACCTGGCATGGACTGCATGTAGGCCTTCCACGTCAGTCGATGTGCTTCGAGCTGGTCCACGACGTTCGGGCCAGCGAACCAATGCGGCTTGCTGCTCGAGCTGGCGATTTCCGCGGGAGTCAGAAGAAGCGAAGAGGTGGCATCGCCTGAATCGGGAACGAATTCCTCGGGCGCACACGTCACGTCAGCACCGGCCTTGCAGTCATCCCAAATACCCTGAAAGTTGCCGGAAATGGCAGCCAGATAATTGGGCAGACTGGGATGCGTGACGCCGTAGTAGTTGGTTGCAACGCCATAACGACTCGCCCACTGATTGATATTGGGAGCGTCGGTCGTATTACCGATGATCTCGTCGGTGCCGTGGTTCTCCATCATGATGTAGAAGATGTGGTCGAATGAGTCGACGTCGTCGGCATTGTTGCAGCGCTGGTCAGGCTCGTCGGCCCACGGATGTGCCTCGACGGCGCCCGTGAATACGAGCTGCGCTGCCAATAGTGAAACTGGGATGCTGGTTCTCATGGTTCATCTCCGCAGTGGTTGTCCCGCGTTCGATGTCGTGCCCGAGGCGTGGATCTCCCCGGATGCGTGACAGCTCCGTGACGGATCGGCAGAACAGAGACTATGGTTTGTCCTGCGCCAGAGCCGGCCCTAAGGCGACGGCATCCATCAGCGTCAGGGCCAACGCCAGTCCGTGTTCGAGAAAGGGCTCGGCGTCAATCAGCTTGCGCGCGACAAAGCCAGCCTTGTCGAGCCGTGGATGCCGGGAGAGAACCACCACGCTCTCGGCGACCGAAGCGGCGGACTGAAGATGGAGGCCCATCACGGCCCCGCGCGTGTCACCGGTCACCATGCGCGCCCGCCACGGCCGCGGCCAAATCTTCCACGTCCCGCTGAGCGAAAACACGGGCAAGTTGTTGTCCACGCTCCAACACAGCGTCGACAGATCCTTGCACTCGTCGGGCAGAGAGGTGTCCGTTACGAGCGCGACCTTCTTCCAACCCGGCAGTGTGCCGAACGTGGCAGCGCGCAGCGCGCGGCTTTGCGCTTTGTCGACGGGCGCGGCGACCGCGACGGCTACTTCCACGTCGGAGAGCCGGCCATCGGCGCGACTGTGAATGGTTGCCCAGACACCGTGATTGCGTTCCGTCGAAGCAAAGACTTTGCCCAGCGATGCGCCACCGAGAGTCGATAGCTGCGGTGCCAACAACGCCGCCTTGGGCCGCTCAGCCGCTTTTCCTTCGGCCAAGCCCGCCAACGCTTTCGTCATGACGAACACGGCCGCAGCCGTGATGGCCGGCTCGGCCAGGCCCGAGCGCGCGACAATCTTGCGGGTCGCCCAGTTGATGTCTCGCATGTTGGCCGAACCTTCGACGGTGAGCAGACAGGGCGACTGCTTTCTATTTCCCTTGTCGGTGCGCGCGCGCAGCTGCAAAAGGCCAGGGGCGAAGTCGCCGTCGGAAAAGGCGAGGTCGACGCCGCTCGGCTGCGGACGCAGCCAAAGCTTGCCTTTGAGATTCCGCAGTGGAATCTCCAGCTCCCAGGCGACCTCCGTGTCGATGACGCCCGGCTCGCGTTCCTGCTGCGATACCACCTGCACGCGCTTGAACGACGGCATGGCCGTGGCGTACGAGGCCGGATCGCGAATCACGTGCTCGACCTGGTCGGCCGACGCCGACACGCTCGACGCAAGCATCACCCGCACCGGCCAGTCGCCAGCCGGATTGCTCATGAACATCAGATCGGCGCCTGCAAGCGCAGCAGACGCACTCAGCGCTTCGTCTGCCGTCGGCAAGCTGTTGGCAGTCAGAAGTGCCAGAAGCAGTGCCGCACCGATCATCGCCAGGGCGCTCGCGGGTGGCTAAGCCTTCTCGACGATCTGATCGTAGAACGCCACGTAGTTGTCGGGCTGGTCGCCTTCGCGAACTGCGATGGCCGACCGCGGATGTTCGTTGAGCATGCCCGTCAGCATGTACGGAATGCTGTAGCCCCAATCCATCTGCTGGCGCAGGGGTAAAAAATGCTTCTCAATGCATTCGATGACGGGGCGCAGATGGAATTTCGGATTCTTGAGGAACGCGAGCAAAAGCTCGAGCGGGCAGTTGCCGGCGCCGCGGCCGAGGCCCGCGATGGTCGCGTCCAGACGATCGGCGCCGACGATGAGCGCCTCGATGGTATTGGCGTAACCGAGCTGCATATTGTTGTGGGCATGGATCCCGACGTGCTTGCCAGTTCCTTCGAGCGCCGCGACGAATCCCATCACGATGTCGTGCACCTGCTCGGAGTAGAGCGCTCCGTTGGAGTCCACGACGTAGAGCGTGTCGGCGGGGCTCTGGGCGGCGACCGCGAGCGCCTCTTCGATTTCTCGATCCTGCACCGTCGAGATGGCCATGACGTTGAGGGCCGTCTCATAGCCCTTGTCGTGCGCGTCTTTGATCATATCCAGTGCTCCAGGAATTTGGTGGATGTAGCAGGCCACGCGGACGCAGTCGATCACGCTGTCCTTCTTGGGCGCGATGTCGGTGCGGTAGTCGGTGCGATCGACGTCGGCCATGACCGAGAGCTTGATGGTACGAGGACCGTCTCCCACCACGCGACGAATGGTGTCCTCGTCGCAGAACTTCCATTCGCCGTGCTGGCCGGGAGCAAACAAACGGCGCGCGCCTTTGTAGCCGAGCTCGCAATAGTCAATCCCCGCGGCGACGCAGGTCTCGTAGACCGCCTTGACGAACGGCTCGTCGAACTTGTGGTTGTTGACCAGCCCACCGTCACGAATGGTGCAGTCGAGAATTTTGATCTCGGGTCGATAGTTGACCCAGTTTCCCTTGGCGTCGACGTGTTTGCGATGAAGCATGGCAGTTCCGTTGGTGTGGGCTCTCATAGCACGAACACCGGAAACGTCGAAAGCGACAGGCGGCGAGGAGCCTCTAGCTCTATCGTCCGCTGAAGAGCAACCAGGCGAAGACCGCGCCGATCACGACGGCGGCGGCCATGACCCCGAAGAGAAGCCCACGGCCCATGGCGCCTGGCTGTGTCGTTGAAGGCGGCAGCGAGGTGAACCCCGGTGGCGTAATCTGCGAAGGTAGCGGTTGCGAGCCGGTCCGCAGTGGGGGCTGCGGCAGGGGCTGGGAGCTGGTACGCGGCGCCGGCGGAACAGACTGCGAGCTGGTGCGCGCACTCGGCGCTGGCACCGGCGAGGTCGCGGGTACCGGCGACGGCATCGACTGACTCGACCGCGCCTGCATCTCGGTGATGGTATCTCGCGGCAAATTGGCGGAATCCCGCCGCGCGAAATCGCCGACCGTGTCGCGGCGGCCGCTGTGTCTGCCTGGCCAGTCGGCCTCGGCCGACCACGCCCGTGGATCGATGAAGCTGCCGACCTGGACCCCGCCGTCCGCCAGTGCCGCCACTTGCCCGTCCTGCGGACCGTTGTCGAAATCGAGCGACGTGAACGCGTCTAGCTCGGCGTGCAGGACGGTGTCGATGGTGCCCGCGCGCCGGCTCTTATTGCCTGACGATTGGGTCGCCAGATCCTCGATGCATGCGCGTACCAGCTCCGCGATGTCGCGCTGGATCATCTTGAGGCCGCGCGAGAACAAGTAGTGCGCCAGCGCGTCCTGAAGGTCGGTCGCGGTCTGAAAGCGATCCTCCGTCCGACGGGCGAGCGCCTTGCGGCAGATCTCCTCGAACTCGGGCTCGACCTCGGGATTTTGCGTAGCGATGGAAGGAATCTTGGCGTTGCGAACCAGCTCGACGGTCTGATAGTCGCTGTCGCCGTAAAACAGGCGCTTCCCGGTGAGCATTTCGTAAAGCAAGATGCCGACGGAAAAAATGTCCGCGCGCTGATCGACGTTTTCGCCACGCGCCGCCTCGGGCGACAGGTAGCTCATCTTGCCCTTGACCACGCCCGGATCCGTGGACTCGACTTGGCTGGCCGCTTTGGCCAATCCGAAATCGGCCAACTTCACCTCGCCGTTGCGGGAGATGAGCACGTTGGCGGGCGAGACGTCGCGGTGAACGATGCCCAGGCGCTCGCCCGTTTCCGGGTGGGTGAGGTCGTGCGCGTAGGCGAGGCCTTTGCAGACCTCCATGATGATGTAAATGGTCTGGCCGATGGTCAGGCGACGGCCGATGCGGCGCCGCCATTCCTGGATGGCTTTGAGGTCGACGCCTTCGACGAACTCCATGACGATGAAGTACGTGTCGTCGGCGTGGCCGATATCGAAAACTTGGACGATGTTGGCATGCTGGAGGAAGAGCGACAGCCGCGCTTCGTCCAAGAACATCGTGATGAACTTGTTGTTCTTGGTCAGGGCCGGCAAGACGCGCTTGATGGCAACGTTCTTGCGGAACCCCTGCAAGGACTCGGCGACGCCTTTGAAGACCTCGGCCATTCCCCCGGCAGCAATGCGTTCTGTGATTCGATAACGACTATCGGGCATCGGTCGAGCCGCCTGCTGGATAACGACGGGCGCAAATTATAGCGCAAGCGCAGGATCTGGGACTGAGTAAATCCGAGCTCCGGCCTTGGACGGGTTGCCTACTCGTCCGCGGCGCCAAGCTCACCAAGTCCCGTGTCGAGGCCGCCGCCCTGCCCGGACTGCTCCACCGCGGCTTCCTCGCGCTCGTTCTGCTCTTTGCAATCAATGCACAACGTGGTGACCGGCCGGGCCAAAAGACGCTTGAACGCGATCTTTTCCCCGCAGCTTTCGCACACGTCGATGGTGTCGTCCTTGAGACGCGCCAGCTGCTTGTCCACCTTGACGAGCAGGTACTTCTCGCGATCGTGCAACCGCATTTCCGTGGAGAAGAGCTCTTCTTCCATCGACTCGTCGATCGAATCGCGACCGATGTTGCGCTCGTGATTCATCGAGTAGTTGAGCGCATTTTGGCCCACCTTGGCAAGCCGTTTCCTGGCCGTGTCCAGCACGCCTTGCAGTTGTTCCTTCTCGGTCTTGGTCAGCATGATTTCCTCGTCAATCGTCGTCAGTCGTCGTCGTTGGGGCCTGATCCAAACCTTCGGTAGGCCAGGTCACCAAGTTTAGCGTCGTCCCGTCGTCCGAATCCTCGCGCTCCCCGCCTCGCACTTCGAAAAGAGCCTGGTCAGGAGGCTTTCTTCTCCTTGATCAGCTGCGGACGACTGCGCGACACGACCACGTCGCGCGTGACAACGCACTCGACTACCCCCGATAGCGACGGAATCTCGTACATCACGTCGAGCATGACTTCTTCCAAAATCGCCCGCAGACCGCGGGCGCCCGATTTGCGGCGGGAGGCTTCCTCGGCCACGCTGCGCAGAGCGTCCTCGGTGAAGCGAAGCTTGACGCCTTCCATCTCCAGCAGTCGCTCGTACTGCTTGGACAAGGCGTTCTTGGGCTTCCACAAAATCTGCGCAAGGTCGTCCACGTTGAGTTCGTCGGCGCCAACGATGATGGGCAAACGGCCCATGAACTCGGGAATCATCCCGAACTTGATGAGATCTTCCGTGCGCGCCATGGCTCGCAGCTCGTTCTTCGATTGCTCGCCTTTTGCAATCGCCGCGCCGAAGCCGAGGCCGCTCTTGCCGATGCGCCGCCGAACGATTTCTTCGAGACCGTTGAACGCGCCGGTGCAGACGAACAGGATGTTCGTCGTATCCACCTGGATGAGCTCCTGCTGAGGCCGATTGCGCGCACCATCGGGCGTGATCGTCGCTTGCTTGCCTTCCAAAATCTTGAGCAATGCCTGCTGCACGCCTTCGCCGGATACGTCGCGCGTCACCGACGGGCCGCCGCCCTTGCGGGAGATCTTGTCGATCTCGTCGATGCACACGATACCGCGCGAGGCCTTTTCCGGATCGTTGCCGGCATTCCGATAGAGCGACTTGATGACGCTGTCGACGTCCTCGCCGACGTAGCCGGCTTCGGTGAGGGTCGTGGCATCGGCCATGGCGAACGGCACGTCGAGCTTACGCGCCAGGGTCTGCACGAGCAGCGTCTTACCGCAGCCAGTGGGACCGATGAGAAGAATGTTTCCTTTTTGGATCTCGACGTCCGCCGCCTTGCCCCTTTGGCCGATGCGCTTGTAATGGTTGTACACCGAGACCGACAGCGCCTTCTTGGCACGTTCTTGGCCAATGACGTACTTGTCGATTTCGTCGAAGATCTCACGCGGCCGCGGATACCGTGGACGTTCTGCAGCCTCTTCCTTGGCGATGATATCGTTGCATAGGGCAACACATTCATCGCAGATGAACACTCGGGGACCCGAGATTAGTTTACGCACCTCGCGCCGGCGTTTCTGGCAGAAGGAGCAGTGAAAGTCGTCCATACCTCCCACGAGTATTGCACTCGAAAAGACATGAAGCCAAGGGGAAGGCGCCGATTTGGAAATTGCACAAGATTCTTTCTTGCACCACCGTCCAGATCGTGCTCCGTTCGCGCCGCAAATCTGCGCGCGTTCTTCGCGTCGATGGCCACGGAATTACTTCCTCGCGCAGGTGCCACGAGCATGGAAACCCTTCGACGGTTTCGCCCCTAACCCATGTATGATGTCGGTATGATCGCTGTGCCTCGAATCGGCATCTCGATGGGCTGTCCAGCGGGAATCGGCCCGGAGGTGGTGGCTTGCGGGCTCGCAGCTCGCCCGGGTGTCGAGACGATCGTCTTCGGTGACGTCAACATTCTCGAACGCGCCGCTCGAAGTGCCGGGGTCAAGCTGCCCGCAAGCGCGTCCGTCGTCCCGGTGACTCGGCTGAGCGATGACGAGGTTCAGCCCGGCGCGCCCAGCGAGGTCACTGGCCGAGCCCAAATCGAGTATCTGGCAGCCGCCGCCGACGCGGTCTTAGCCGGCAAGGTCAGCGCCCTCGTGACCGCACCTATTTCGCGCGAGTGGGCCGCACGGGCAGGCATGCCTTTCCAAAGCCACATGGAGTACCTGGCTCACCGAGTGGACGCCAACCAGTGCGCTACCATGCAGATCGGCTCGGGCCTGCGGGTCAGCATGGTGACCGGTCGCGTGCCCCTCAGGCAGATTCCATCGCTTCTGACCGCGGCCGCTATCGCTCAGACGACGGTGCTTACCGTGCAAGCCCTTTCTACCTATTTTGGCGTTCGCTTGCCGCGCGTGGCGGTCGCTGGACTCAACCCGCTCGCCGGAGAAGGCGGCCGCATCGGCGACGAAGAGACACATCTGGTTTTGCCGGCCGTGAACCTCGCCCAGCGGCTGCTGTCGACCTCCGGACTTGCGGCACGTGTGAGCGGTCCGCACGAGCCGGACACGGTCTTTCGCCAGATGCTGGTCGGTGACTACGATGCCGTGGTCGCGCTCTACCACGACCAATGCCAGATCCCGGTGAAGCTCTTGGCGGCCGACGAAGCCGTCAGCTTGACGTTGGGCCTACCCTTCGTTCGAACGTCGCCGGATCACGGCACTGCCTACGACATCGCAGGCACAGGGCGAGCGAAATACCAGGGCTTCCTACGCGCGCTCGATCTGGCCGTCTCGTTGGCCGAGAAGAGTCTTGCCGTGCCAGACACGGCTTAGGCAGTAGAGGGCGCAGAGGATGCAGAGACCACGGTGGTGAGTGGCTCCTGCTCCTGCAATCCTCGCTCGCCCGCTCCGATCGCGACTTCAATCTCTGCACTCTCTGCCTCCGCTGCGCCATCGCTCCCATAATCGCGTCGCGTCATTAGCGCGTCATCGTCATGATCATCTGACTTCGTGAGATGAGTCATCGAAAGTTTATTGAAAACTTGCATGATTGCGCGCAAAGTAGGTGCTCCGTTGGCAATTTGACGTGGAAAACGTAAAGATGGCAAACAAGACAGCGAAGAAGACGTCCAACTCACGAAAGAACAACCATGTTGCCGCGAAATCGCCTGCAGCAGCGGTCGCTGTGACCGGTAAGATCCCCACCGGAGGGGACAAAGTCGTCCAGTGCCTCGAGCGTGAGGGAGTAGAAGCGGTCTTCGGCCTGCCAGGTGGAGCGGCGATCCCGCTCTTCGACGCTCTTTACGAGTCGAAGATCCGCCTGATCCTTACTCGCCACGAGCAAGGCGCGACCCACATGGCCGATGGCTTCGCCCGTGCGACCGGAAAACCCGGCGTCGTGGTCGTGACGTCCGGTCCCGGCGCTACCAACACGGTGACCGGGCTTTTGACGGCGCTTTCCGATTCCGTTCCGATGATCGTGCTTTGCGGCCAGGTCATTCGCCCGATGCTGGGCAAGGATGGCTTCCAGGAAGCCGACGTCACCGGTCTCACCTACGCGGCCGTCAAGCACAGCTTCCTGGTGAAAGACGCCAACGACATCCCGCGGGTGATGAAGGAGGCTTTCTTCATCGCGAGCTCTGGTCGCCCAGGGCCGGTGCTCATCGATTTGCCCAAGGACGTGCTGGCCGGACCTTGCCCAGCGCCGTTCGTGGACAAGATCAATCTGCCGGGCTACCACGTGCCAGAGCACGCCGAGCCCGCAGCGCTCAAACAAGCGGCGGCGTACCTCGCCAAGGCCAAGCGTCCGCTTCTTCTCATCGGCCACGGCGCGGTTCTGTCGAATGCCGGCAAGGTCATCCTCAAGTTCGCCGAGAAGATCAAAGCGCCGGTGGTCAACACCTTGCTTGGCAAAGGCGCGGTTCCCGAAGATCACGAGCTTCACCTCGGCATGCTCGGCATGCACGGCACGGCCTACGCCAACAAAGCGGTCGACGGCTGCGACCTCATCATGTCCATCGGATCGCGCTGGGACGATCGCATCACCGGCAAGCTGACGACCTTCTGCAAAGACGCGGTGAAGATTCACGTCGACATCGACGTGGCCGAGTTCGGCAAGGTGCTGCGGCCCGAGGTTTGTCTGGCCGGCGACGCCCGCTTGGTCATCGAAGACTTACTGCCGCTGGTCGGCCCCTGCGATAGCGACCCGTGGCTGGCCCAGGTCCAGGCCTGGCGTTCGCAGTACCCGCTGCACTACCCGAAGAAGGGCGGACTGCGCGCGCAGCACGTGCTCGACCGGCTGGACAAGCTGGGCGGCCGCGACGCAATCCTCGTCACCGACGTGGGCCAACACCAGATGTGGGCCGCACAGTTCAACTTGACCACCAAGAATCATCATTGGTTATCGTCGGGCGGCGCCGGCACCATGGGCTTCGGCTTCCCGGCGGCGGTCGGTGCCAAGCTCGGCTGCCCGGACAAGCACGTGTGGGCCATCGTCGGCGACGGCGGCTTCCAGATGACCTTGTCCGAGCTGGCCACGGCCGCCGTGAACAAGATCAACGTGAAGGTCCTGGTCATCAACAACCACTTCCTGGGCATGGTTCGCCAGTGGCAGGAGCTGTTCTACGAGAACCGCTTGTCGGGCACCCCCCTCGAAGGCAACCCGGACTTCGTCAAGCTCGCCGAGGCGTACAACATCAAGGCGTTCCATCTGCGCCGAGCTGCCGACGTCGACCGCGTCCTGACCGCCGCCATGGAATACGACGACGGTCCGTGCGTCATCGACGCCGAGGTGGTCAAGGAAGACAACGTCTTCCCCATGATTCCAGCCGGAGCGTCGCTGGCGGACATGATCATCGAGCCGCCAAAGACGGCACTCGAAAAACCCACAGGCTCCACCTAAGGCACACGACGGGAAAGACGACGATGAACTCTCTGCCAACGACGACAACAACCCCAACGACCCTTGCGAGCTTCCCGCTGCACACCATTTCGGTTTTGGTGCGCAACCAGCCTGGCGTTCTCGTGCGCGTGGCCCTGGTTTTCGCGCGCCGCGGATACAACATCGAAAGCTTGGTGGTCAGCGGCGATCCGGTAAACGCCGACTTCTCGCGCATGACCATTACCTGCAGCGGCGACCCTGAAACGCTGGAGCAGATCATCAAGCAAGTCGCCAAGCTCGTGGACGTGGTGCACGCCATCGACCACACCGGCCAAGCGGTCGTGGAAACCGAAATTGCGCTCATCAAGATCAAAGCAAGTCTCGACGAGCGCACGGTGATTCTGCAAACCGCCGAGCACTACAAAGCCAAGGTGGTCGACTGCAGTGCCAGCTCGCTCATTCTGCAAGTGACAGGCGCCAGCGAGAAGCTCGACAGCTTCATCACCTTGTTGCGGCCCTTCGGCGTGGTCGAGTTGGTTCGCTCGGGCAAGATCCTGATGACCCGCGGACCCGAGGCGACGTAGTACATGGGAACCGTGGGAGGGTTGCGCCGAGCACAGTTCGGCGGCTCCCCACGCGAGCTCAGCGGACAGCGGCCATCGGAACCGTCGGCCGCTCCGCGATGGGCGTCAGGATAATTCCGCCGGGGTCGAGGTCGCGAAGGCGCGGCAGGGTGATGGGCTGCCAGGTCACCATCGGAGCAAAGAGAAAGTTGATTCTGTACTTCTTCTCCGGCGGAACGCGATTGCGCCGCAAGATCCAGCTTAGAAATTCCTTGATGCCCGAAGAGTTCAGGAATGCGAGCTTGGTGACGTCGACCTTCACTTCCGCGAGCGATTCGCTCAGCGCCATGTTGTGGACGATCTCGAAAAAACCAGCCATGAACTCGCGCGGGCTGAGGTGATCGATCTCGCCGGCAATAAAGACGGTATCCGCTTCGACACGCAGACTGATTCTTGCGCCTGCCGCCTGTACCGTTGAGATTTGCATCGGGCACCCCTACTACTTTGGCCTTCGCCGTCCAAGCTGGTGCGGCGAACATCTTTGATCTTCGGCAAGAACCGGCAGCGCTGAAGTCAGCCCAAGCGGGCGACGACGAAACCGTGACATTTGTGTCGGGCCAACAGATGCCGAACCCAAGGATGCCGAGGTCAACTTCAGCATTTACGCGGCTTCGGGTCGCGGCACGTTAATTGCTGCGTGAAGCTGTTCGCCATGAACAAACGTTCTTTGTTTTACTGTGCAGTGGTGGCGTCCGCGTTCGGTTGTAGCGGAGCCTCGGCGAGCGGAGGCTCCAATAGCCCATCCTGGGCCGACGCCGGGGTCAACTGGGGCGGCGGCTCGGGCTCGTTCGGAGCGGGAGGCTCCACGTCCGGCGGTGACCGCCCCGCCGTCGCGGCCGACGCTGCGCTGCCACCCGAAAGCGAGCAGAAGCTCGACTTTCTGGCGCCCCAGGCGGGTGCCCGCTACGTCTACGTCGCCAACCCCAGCCGCAATACGGTCTCGGTTATCGACTCGACCGACTTGTCGGTGGTCGAAGTCGAGCCCGGCGATTCGCCCACGTATGTGTCGACGGTGCCCGGTAAGGACGTGGCCCTGGTCATCAATGCCGGTTCCCATACCCTGGCGATTCTTGAGGAAGACGGGATTGCCAAGAGCACGATCCCGATCGTCACTCAAGCAAACACCATTTCCATTGCGCCCGACAAGCAGCATGCCGTGATTTGGTTCGACTCCTCTCAGATTGGCATTGGCGGTAGCACGGGTAGCTCGACCGCGACGACGGGCAGTACACAAGAGGTGTCGGTCATCGACCTTTCACCCACGGCCACGAACGTTTCCATCACCATGACCGTCGGCTACAACCCAAGCGCCGTGGTGTTTTCCAGCGATACGAATCCGAGCTCGGCGGCGGCCTTCGTGGTCACCGACGATGGAATTTCCGAACTGCGCTTCGCCAGCATCACCGAGGCATCCATCGCGCCGTTCACGCCCATCGGCAACGGCACGACCGTCTCGCTGGCCCACGATGCGGGTTCACCGGCCAGCGACGGTTCCACGGGCTCGCTCGACGGCGGTATCGGACCCGACCTTCGCTCGGCGATCGACAGTACGGCCCTCGATACCGGCGCCTCGTCGCCCGATCTGACGGTCGCCACGACGGGCACCGGCAAAGCCGTCGACGTGTCCGTCACGGCGACCGGATCTTACGCCATCGCCCGCCGCGAGGGCTCGGCCGAGCTCTTGCTGGTCGATTTGAAGACGCACACGGTTTCGTCGCTGCTGATGTCGAGCCAAGTGACTGACCTCGACCTCTTGCCCTCAGGCACCCAGGCGTTCGCGGTCCTGCGCAACGAAGGTAAGCTGGTCCGCGTCGAGATTCCCGGCAGCTTCACCGCCGGCGTTCCGGTCACGCCTTGGCAATTCAGCAACGTGACGGTCGGCTCGGTCACCTTGAGCCCGCAAGGCAACTTCGCCGTGCTCTACACCACCGCCGTAGCCAGCAAGAGCCTGGTCATCTTCGACGTAGCTGGCGAGACCTACCGGGCCGTGGAGTTGCACCAAACCATCCGCGCGGTGGCCATCGCGCCCGACGAGAGCTCGGCTCTCGTGCTCCACTCCGACGGAAGCACGAGCGGCAGCGGTGGAGCTTCGGGCAGCTCGACCTTCTTCGGCTACACCATGGTTCGCCTGCAAGACGGATTCACCAAACTGCAGCAGACGGCCGCGCAGCCTAACCCGTTTGCCATCACGCCCGACTCGCAGTTCGCGTTCGTGCTCCTGCGCGACGATGCCTCGTCCATCCGGATCGCCCAAAAAATCTCGCTGAAGAGCTTCGCGACCCACGACTATCCACTCGGCAGCCCACCCAACTCGATCGCGGCCCTCGCATCGGCATCGCACAAGGTCTTCGTCGGACAAGTTCATCCCGAAGGACGCATCAGCTTCATCGATTGGGTGACAGACGACGTGCAGTCGGTGACCGGTTTCGCCCTCAACGGAAGGATCCAACAATGAGACGCGTCCTGCTTCTTTCGCTCTTGCTCGCTCCGCACGTCGGGTGCGACGACTCGAATCCGAAGTTCTGGCAGAAGCCCAACGATCTGTTGCCTATGGTGGCTCTCGATGATCGCGTGGCGTACGTCGAAAAGAATTCGCAGACAGCGTTCTTGCTCAATCCAGCCGACCCATCGCTCAAGCCGGCAATGGTGGGTGTGGGCAAAGCGCCGGTACTCGCCGTCAAACAGAACGGCGCGAACAAGATGATCGTTCTGTGTCGCGGCGACAGCGGCTCCTCGACGGTGCAGGCGATCTCCCCGCAATTGCAGGTCATCGATGCTGCCGCCGCGACCATCAAGAAGTATCCGCTGGTCGGTCGCTACGACGGTCTGGCCCAAACGAGCGACGGTCGATTTGCGGTGCTGTACCACACCTCTGCGCAGGCGACGAGCGACAGCGGCCTTTTCAATCCCAACGAGATGACCGTCGTAGACTTCGACACGCCATCGCCGACCTCGGTGCCGCCAAGTGATATTACCCTCACGCCGAAATCCATCCGCAGCCTGGGCGGCAGCCCGCAGCGCATCGAGTTTTCGACGCTCGGCACGTTTCCAAGCGGAAAGCAGCGCCAGGTAGCGGTCGTTCTGTCGCAGAACTACGTGACCATCTTCGACCTCGCCCATCCGGCCGAAGACGAAATCTCGGTTCCGCTATGTGCCGAGAGCACCAACTGTACGTTCAATACAGAGCAGATTCTCTTCGAAGACACGCAAAGCGCCCAGGACAAGAAGGTCAACGTCTACGTGCGCGCCAGCAACGCCAGCGACATCTTTCAAGTCGCTGTTACCGAGATTACTGATCCGCCCAGCGGACCTCCGGTGCTGCATGCCTCACTCTCCTTGCTCAGCGTCGGAGCCATCCCCGATGCCATGGCGCTCTACCAGCTCGCGGATGCGACGAATCCTGGGAGTCCCGTGACCAAGCTCGCGGTGATTTCATCGACGAGCAAAAGACTGGTCATTATCGATCCGACCACTAGCCATACGCTTTCCATCGCTACCGCCATCCCGGTCGACGCCATGGTTCCATTTACCGTAACGACGGCAACGTCTACCAAGACGGAGGCCCTCCTGGTCGACACCCTCTCCGGCAATAAGAGCGTGCTCTTCGCGGATCTCGGACAAGTGGAAACGACCGGTGGCTTGGCCGTCACGGACTACCCGCTCAGCGCTGCCGCCAGCGAGGTCCACGTGATTAACAACGACCTCGTGGTCCTCATGGCCGGCAAATATGCCGCCGGCACCGCCTTCACCGTCATGACATTGTCCAGTCGTTCGTCGACCGACATCGCCGCGAACAGCCAGCTTGGAAGCCCCTATTTCGAAAGCTTCGACGGCTACCCGGCGCGCATGTGGAACGCCTACCAAAGCACAGGTCTCACCTATCTCAATCTGACTGCCGGCACGAGTGGCGCGAGCTTGGTCACCAACTTGGTCTGGCTCGATCAGGGGATTGGCGGGATCCAGGCGTTGGCGAAGCCAGGCCCCGACAGCACGCGCTACCTGGTCGTCAGCCAGCCCGATCCCGACAACGTTGGTAATATTACCTTCGTCAACGCGGATGTCCCCGACCGCGCCACGGCACGCACCGCCTACGGTTTCCTCTACACCAACTACCTTCTGCGAGCTCAGCCATGAAAAATGCCTTCTCCTGCACGGCCACCGTCACGGCCCTCGTCCTATCCAGCGCAGCCGCATTGGCCCAGACCCCGGAGACGTGGCCGTACGCCAGGCTCCAGGCACCGCCACATCGGCCGACCTCGGATTCCCTGCAACCGGAGCTACCCGTGACGTCGTGGGATCCGTTGCGCTTCGCCCTCGCGATCGAAGGACAAACGCGATGGCCGCAAAACGATGCGGCCAAGCGCCTCGCCGGCACCCGATCCCCGACGAGCGGCGGTCTCACAGCCCAAGCGGAGATCTTCCGCCCGACGAACAAGTCAGCCGTCCGAGTCGACCTCGGCTGGACGACCTACTCGGTCTTGAACGCGCAAGACGACGCCAACAACGCTACGTCGAACGAACGGCTGAAGACCAACGTCATCACTGCCGGCCTCTCGGCACGCTACGCCGTTTTTCCGTGGCTTTCGCCCTATGCGCGACTGGCGGGTGGCATCGGCTGGGACAAGCTCCAGGTCGGCGAGGACGCGGGGGCACTGCACGATCGCCAAACCTTCGGCCAGGGCTCGGCGGGAGCCGGCATCATGGTTCGCTCGCCCGGCCTTCGCTTTTGGCAGTCGCTATCCGCACCATTCGTCGGCCTGGTAGCTCAGATTGAGGGCGGCTATACCGTGGCCAGCGGCAGCGACTTTGCGCTTCAGTCGTCGCCGTCCGGCTCTGGAAAGGCCACCATTCCGACGACAACCGTCGCGCTCGGCCACGTCGACCGCAGCGCCCCCTACCTGCGGGTCATGGCTGGCGTCGGATTTTGAAGCTTCCGGCGCGTCGCGCGCTACCGTCACCCACCGCCTACGCGGCATGTGTTTCGCTCGATACGGGCGCGCGCCATCTGTTAGTGTTCGAGGTTGGGCAGTGCTGTTTGCTCCGCTCCAGACGGGGTAACGACCTGCGTTCCGACCATGAAGAAGATCGTCGTCAAAGGCGCGCGCGAGCACAACCTCAAGAACATCGACGTGGAAATCCCGCGCGACAAGCTGGTCGTGCTCACCGGCCTGTCGGGCTCGGGTAAGTCGTCGCTGGCCTTCGATACCATCTACGCCGAAGGACAGCGACGCTATGTCGAGTCGCTCTCGTCGTACGCTCGGCAGTTCCTGGAACAAAGGGGCAAACCGGACGTCGACTCCATCGACGGACTCTCGCCGGCCATCGCCATCGAGCAAAAATCGGGTAGCCGCAATCCGCGCTCGAGCGTCGGCACCATTACCGAAATCTACGATTACCTGCGCCTCTTTTGGGCGCGGGCCGGCGAGGTCCACTGCTGGAAGTGTGGTCAGCGCATCTTTTCCCAGACCATTCCGCAGATGGTCGACCGCGTGCTGGCCTTCCCCGAAGGAACGCGCTTTTCCGTGCTGGCGCCGACGGTGCGCGACAAGAAGGGCGACCACGCCACCGAAATCGCGCGTTTCCGCCAAGAAGGCTTCGTACGCGCGATGATCGACGGCGAGCTGTACGAGCTTGCCGACGCCCCTGCGCTCGACAAGGCGCAAAAGCATACCATCGAGGTCTTCATTGATCGACTGGTGCGCAAGGCCGGCATCGAGCAGCGGCTATCCGAATCCATCGAGCTTGCCGCCAAGCTGAGCGGCGGCTTGGTGAAAGTATCGCCGCTCGAAGGCGACGACCTTCTGCTGTCGCAGAGGTTCGCTTGCCCGGACTGTGGCGTCGGCATTCCCGAGCTCGGACCCAGCCTGTTTTCGTTCAACAATCCCGCTGGCGCTTGCCCCGCCTGCGATGGCATCGGCGCGACGATGACGTTCGACCCCGAGCTCATCGTCGTATCTCCCGACCTTTCCCTGCGCGAGGGCGCCATCGATCCGTGGGAGCGGCGCAACAGCGCCTTTTTTCAGCAAGTGCTGGATGCAGCCGCGGCAGCCTTCGACATCGACCTTTCCCAGCCGTGGAACAAGCTGCCCGCCGAAAAGCGCAAGCTCGTCTTGGAAGGCTCGAGCGGCAAGGAGATCTCGTTCACGTTCGAGAAGAACGGACGCAAGCACACCCTGAAGAAGGAATTCGAGGGCGTCCTGCCCAATCTGCAGCGCCGTTTCGACGAGTACCAGCGCCGGCGCCGCGAGCAGGGGCGCAACACCGACGAGGATTTCGAAGCCGTCTACGACGAGTTCCATCGCTACATGGCGCATTCTCCGTGCACGGAGTGCGAGGGCACGCGTTTGCGCAAAGAAGCTCGCCACGTGCTCGTTGGCGGCAAGAGCATCGTCGAGGTGACGGCGTTGACCGTCGGTCAGTTGCACGACTTCATTCGCTCGCTCCCCCTGTCCCGCCGCGACTGGCAGGTCTGCCATCGCATCGTGCGCGAAGTGACCGCGCGACTGTCCTTCCTCATCAGCGTGGGCGTGGACTACCTTTCTCTCGACCGATCGGCGGCAACGCTTTCCGGAGGCGAAGGCCAGCGCATTCGTTTGGCGACCCAAATCGGCAGCGGTTTGCAAGGCGTGCTTTACATTCTCGACGAACCCTCCATCGGGCTTCATCAGCGCGACAACGCACGCCTTATCGAGACGCTGGTCAAGTTGCGCGACCTCGGCAACACGGTTCTGGTGGTCGAGCACGACGAAGACACCATCCGCGCCGCCGACTACGTCATCGACATGGGCCCGCGCGCGGGCGAGCTGGGCGGACGCGTGATCGCGGCTGGCACGCCCGAGCAAATCGAAAAGAACGAACAATCGCTGACCGGCGCCTATTTGTCGGGCGCAAAGGCGATTCAGCTTCCGAAGCATCGCCGGCAGGCCAATCAGCGGAGTTTGGTCCTGCGTGGCGCGCGCACCCACAATCTCCAGAATCTGACGGTATCCTTTCCGCTCGGCTTGCTCACCTGTGTGACTGGCGTGTCGGGCTCGGGGAAATCGAGCTTGATCGTGGATACGCTCTTGCCGGTGCTCAAACACCGCTTGAACGGAGCCCGCCAGCCAGAAGCTGACTTCGACGCCATCGAAGGGCTCACCCACATCGACAAGGTCATCGACATCGACCAAGCGCCGATCGGCCGCACGCCCCGATCGAACCCGGCCACCTTCACCGGAATTTTCACGCACATCCGGGATCTGTTCGCGAACCTCCCCGAGTCGAAGGCGCGTGGCTACAAAGCCGGACGGTATTCCTTCAATACGAAAGGCGGCCGCTGCGAGGCCTGCCAGGGCGACGGCATTCTGCGCATCGAAATGCATTTCTTGCCCGACGTCTACGTCGAATGCGAAGCCTGCGGCGGCCGGCGCTACAGCCGGGAGACCCTGGAAGTGAAATACCGGCAGGCCAGCATCGCCGACGTTCTGGACATGACCGTGAGCCAGGCGTGCGGCTTTCTGCAGAACATTCCCAAACTGCAGCAGAAGCTCGAAACGTTGCGCGAGGTCGGCCTCGGCTACATCAAGCTCGGCCAAGCCGCGACGACCTTGTCCGGCGGCGAGGCCCAGCGAATCAAGCTTTCGAAAGAGCTGGTGAAGCGCGCGACCGGGCGCACGATCTACGTTTTCGACGAGCCGACGACTGGCCTTCATTTCGCCGACATCGACCAACTCTTACAGGTACTCGCTCGCCTGGTCGACGCCGGCAACACCATCATCGTCATCGAGCACAACCTCGACGTGATCAAGACCGCCGACTACGTCATCGACCTCGGCCCCGAAGGCGGTCCCGGAGGCGGCCAAATCGTGGCCCAAGGGACCCCCGAAGACGTAGCGAAAGTGGCCGCGAGCCAGACGGGTCGGTTTCTGAGGAAGGTGCTGTAGGGATCAAGGATCTCGGACAAGCTCCAAGCCAGAGTCTTGTGCGAGGCGATGGGGGTGTGCGAGAAGCAGTCCGGTCCGAAGCATCCGTGTCAATACCGATTCCAATGAGCTCATCAAGCGAAGACAGTGTCCTGCATGCGTTCCCTTCGGTCGGAAGGAGCAGCCGGAACGGCTGGCTCCAGACGGGCCTATTCGTAACCATCCTGTTCGCCTATCTTCTTGCGGACGGTCGAACGCCGCCGTACACCGATGCCCAACAGATCTATGGCGTTGCAGAAGCCCTTGTGTATCGGAATTCGATCCAACTGCCGGTAGGCAATGGCACTGGATACGCCAGTCATCCCTTCCTTACATCGGTGATTCATGTCCCGGCGACAGCATTGCGTTGGGCACTAGCGAGGAACAATCCAGAACTCGATAGGCTGCTCAAGCCTTTTGCAAGTCACTTTGCAGGGATAGTTGTTGCGTCACTTGGCTGTCTGATCTTCTTCAGGCTTCTGGTCTATCTTGGCATCTCTGCTTCGGGGGCGAGCCTTGCCACGGCGGTGCTTGCCTTTGGCACATTCTTACCTATCTACGGACGCAGCCCATGGTCGGAGACCAGTCAAGCCACATTCTTCATCGGATTCTATTCCGCCCTCCTGCGCATCCGAGAGTCTCCGCGTTGCAAGACGGCACTCTTCTTTGGTCTGTGGACGGGGTTACTTGTCAACTCGAAGTATCTCTTTGTTGCCGTTCTGCCCGGCGCAATCTTGTTCCTCGCCTACGAGGCTTGGCGAACTCGTAGAATCCGAGAATTCGCAAGAGCAAGCCTTTGGGCCCTGCCCACCGGGCTACCTCTACTAGCTTTGATCCTTTGGTACAACTGGGCCAGAACCGGGACATCGACTGGAACTGGCTACCCGACGGCTACAAATCTGGTCGTCACCGTGTTTCGAGAAAACCTCCTGTTCGGCCTTTGGTCGCAGTTTTTTTCTTTAGGAAAGAACATATTCTTCTACAATCCCCCGCTCGTCCTCGCTGTCTTCGCCCTGCCCTACGTGGCACGAAATCACTCGAAGATACTTTGGGCCCTGATCGTGACCGCAGGACCAGTGCTCATCCTCTACGGGAAATTCGTCTATTGGTCCGGCGATTGGTGTTGGGGACCGCGGTACTTGCTGTTTCTCGTCGCGCCCTTCCTGGTGTTAGCCTGTCTCCATTTCGGTGAATACCATCGCCTCAAGTATCGAATACTGATGGCGGGATGGACTGCGATGTTCTTGGTGGGAGTTTGGGTTCAGATCGCAGGCGCTAGCCAGTATTGGGATCATTACATCCGGGTAAGTAAGATCGTACAGGGTGAGTGGCTGGGTAACCCGAACCGCAGGGGTGCCTATGTGGCCGATAGAAGCGGACAATGCGACCCATGTTTCGAGGATTACTACGCCCGCACCTACACCCCGGCCTTTCAGCCCATCGAGGCGCATTCATGGTTCCTATGGCACCACTTGAAGTCAGACCCATGGCTCGTAGCTGCGAAGGAGATGCCACTGCGCCGTTATACGACGCTGGACTTCGCTATTCTTCGGGAGTGGTACGAGCGACCGCCTTGGGATTGGTGGAAGTTGAACTTCGTTGGCCGCTACAAGGCGACCGGAAATGTCCTATTGGCGATCTTCATCAGCGGCCTGTTCACCGGAATAGGCTTCTTAGGCTACGGCTTACACCGCCGTCGAGATGCAAGCTCCGCCACGGTTGGTCAGGGCTCTACCGATTCGTCATAGCGTCTGCGTTTCCACCCCTCAACCCATAGCAACGCGCCAGTCGCAGCACCGAGAAAGAAGAAGGCGAACAGCAGCTTTCCTGCTGTAGCAAGACGGCCTTTGAAGGCCAGGAACCACCAATCGATGTCGGGCCATGGATACCACCGCCTCGTCACGTCGAGAGGCAAGGATGTGTAGCGGCGCCACGGAGCGTCTTCAATGGCTTTTTCCCACAGATCATTCCTAAGGGCGTGCTTGAGAAGCCAGTAGTTCCCTTCGATTGGCTGGAAGGCCGGCAAATAGGTGTGGCCGTGGAGGTCCTCAAAGCAAGGATCACAATGGTCGCCATGCACCGGCGTGTAGCCACCCGCGCGATTGGGAGTGCCGAGCCACTGTCTCGTCGCGGCCTGCGAGAGGCGGATATAGTGGTCCCAGTAGACTCCAGCTCCCACAAGTTGGACGAAGACGCTTGTCGTCGCGACCACACCGAACGCAAGAAGAGTCAGTTTCTTTCGCCGCGCCAGAATGTCGTCGAGAAAGAGCGCCACTGGAACCATCAAGGTTGGAACCAGGAAGATGATGTATCGAGGCCCCCAGGACCAATCGCCGCCCCAGTTGGAATATTTTCCATAGAGCAGAACCACCGGGCCAGCGGTCGCCAAGACCGCCCACCACCAACGGTCCGGTAGTCTGCTGGTCGACCTGAAGGAGAAGAGCAAGGATGGGTTATAGATAAATAGGCCTTTGCCGAACGAGAAGAAGAGGGAATAGAGGCCCCAGAGTAGCGATTCCTGAAAGGGTTCAACCCCATAGCCTCCGTGAAACAGAGATCCACTCCTTACATAGTTGAACCAGCAAACAGGAACGGCAAAGGGCAACGCTCCGAGAACTGCCCAGCTGGCCCACGTCGCGAACTTGCGCGCTCCCAGCCGGGCCCAGATTTGCGTTGCTGCGAAGACAGATCCGCCCAGTAGCGAAAGGACGAAAACGTATTTGGTGTTCACCAAGACGCCAGCCCATATGCCAACTAACAGCGCGGATCTCTTGCTCGGCTGGCGTACGGCCAACAGCAATTCAGAAAAGAATCCCCAGAAGGCAGTCGCTTGTAGGTGGTCCGCCCAGACGACCCGGCCGAAGACGAAAAGCATCGTTCCAAACGTCAGCACCAAAGCCGAAATGCTTGCAGCCGTCACGCTCACGCCCAAAAGAAGAATGAATCGAACGTAGAGAATGCAGATTATTGCGGTTAGCGCCGCTGGAACGATATGGCTGGTCAGAATGCGCGTCACGCCATCCGACCCCGGGGCGATGCCACTGATGACTCGCCTGAGCGCGACGCCGGGCACGTGGATGAGCGAAACGAAGATGGGGCGCGGACTGTAGAACTTGGCTCCTGGGCCTATGTCGATGCCGATCTGTCCCTTGTAGACCAGGTTCTCGGCATGATCGAAGATCTGCTTGCCGTCGTTATAGGGCGGCGTCTTGCCACCGAGGAGCACCATGAGAAAGAAAGTGGTCAGGAGGATGCCAAGATAGAGGCGTCCGTGCCAAGGTGGTCCGGCTAACCTTGGCAGGTTCAAATTCTCGGCGGCTTTCATACCTTTCAGCCTATCGGATTTGGCGTCGTTTCGATCACCCAGTTGCACATACCGGCGGACCGATGAGGCCATTCGCTCCGCATGATGACGGCCTCACGGTCCTTAGATGGACATCCACTCGTACGGATAGACAAGGGACATGCCAGAGAAAGGTGGACCCCAAAACTGCTCGCGCCATCTGGGCCGAAATGCACCCTTGGAACGTCCTCAATCAACCGCTGCATGGCCCAGCCAAAGACGCGATCCTCTACGATCTGCGTCCCTCCCGCATCCCCACCCACGTCAACGTGCGTATTTCTCGCACCTTTTTGTATATGGATTGCAAAATCGCCGCTTTTTCCCGCATTTTTTCGTCGCGTCCGATGAGAGTTCGAGTAAAGTCCCGACGCAGTCGTTGGCGTAGCAGGAAACCGATACGGTGGAGAGGCTCGGCAAACGGCAGCGTTAGAAGTCCATTTTATCGAGAGGAGTGAAGATGGCTAAAGGTCCCCTGTCTAAATCCGCCCTGATCCAAACCATTGCCGACAAGTCCGACGGGAAGCTCACCCGCAAGGACGTCAAAGGAATTCTCGAATCCGTCGCCACGATTGGCCACACCGAACTCAAGAAGAACGCGCTTTTCGTCGTTCCCGGTCTGGTTCGCATGGTGGTCGTGAAGAAGCCCGCCACGAAGGAACGTAAGGGCATCAACCCGTTCACGGGTCAAGAGACGGTCTTCAAGGCCAAGCCGGCTCGCAAGGTCGTCAAGGCCCGCGCCGTCAAGGCCGCCAAAGACGCCGTCGCGTAACAACGTAGGAAAACACTCGGGGTCGCGTTGTTTCGACGGCGCGACCCTGAGTATTTCCCTCTGAGAATCGCACCATGCCGGCGCCTCTGGCGATTCTCGATAGTGCGTCGAAGTCCTTCGGCGAGGTGGTGGCCGTCGCCGAGCTCTCGCTCTTCGTTCCCGAAGGTGAGATTTACGGACTGCTCGGCCCGAACGGGGCCGGCAAGACAACCGCCCTTCGGATGTTGGCGGGGTTGCTGGCGCCGACGAGCGGCGAGGCAACCATCGCGGGAAGGCCGGCGCCGACGGTGGAGGCCAAACGCCGCCTGGGCTATTTGAGCGGCAGCACCGGCCTCTTTGGACGACTCTCGCCGCGCGAAGTTTTGGCCTATTTCGGCCGTATACACGATCTTTCTCCGAATGCGATCGAACGCCGCATCTCCGAGCTTGTGCCCGCGCTTGCCTTGGCCAGCATCCTCGACCGTCGCTGCGAAGCGCTCTCGACTGGCGAGCGACAACGCGTTTCCATCGCACGCGCCGTGTTGCATGACCCGCCCGTGCTGATTCTCGACGAGCCGACGAGCGGTCTCGACGTCCTGGCCAGCCGATTCATGCGCGATTTCGTGCGCAGCGAGCGGGCGCGCGGCAAAGCCGTGTTGTTTTCCACGCACTACCTCGCCGAAGCCGAGCTCTTGTGCGATCGCATCGGCTTTCTCCATCGCGGCCGGCTGCTTTGCGAAGGCACCCCGGCCGAAATCCGCAGCCGAGCCGGAACGAGTACCCTGGAAGAGGCGTTTCTCGCGCTCGCCGAGGACGCCAGCGACAAAGGAAGCCCGGCATGAGGTTTCGGCACGTAGGGGCGACCTTCGACAAGGAGCTTCGCGAAGCGCTGCGCGACCGTCGCACGCTTGCCATCATGATCCTGCTTCCGCTCGTCGTGTACCCGCTGCTCTCCATGCTGGCGGCACAGGTGGTGACCAATCGAGAAAAGCAGCGCGAGGAGCGCCCCTCGACGGTAGCCGTGGTTGGCGAAAGCGCCGAGCGCGGGCCGCTGGTTGCCCACCTCAAGGCAAACCCGACCACCCTGGTCCTGTTACCTGCAGGGTCCGTCAGCGACGTCGAGCGCGGCCGCCTCGATGTGCTCGTCGAGCTTTCAGCCAGCCAGCCAGGCGCCGTGACCCTCGTCTACGACGCCAGCCGCGAGGAATCGCGCGCCGCCGAGGAGCGGGTGAGCGACGCCCTCGCCAAGTCCTTGCCCGACGGGTGCGCGCCGCGCTTTTCGAGTCATAGCCGCGACGTCGCGCCGCGGGCGCAGCTCGGCGGCTATCTTCTGTCGAAAGCCTTGCCGCTTTTCGTGGTGCTGATGGTCCTGCTGGGCGCGTTCTATCCGGCCATCGACGTCACCGCGGGCGAGCGCGAGCGCGGCACCCTGGAAACCGTGCTTTCCTCGCCCATTCGTCGCTTCGATCTCATGCTCGGCAAGATCCTGGCGGTGGCGTTCCTTGCCTCGCTGACCGGCCTTTTGAACCTCGGCTCGATGGCGGTGACGCTGCTGCAGATCCTTCGCCTTGGCGCCGAGAAGGTTACGCTCGATATTCCTTGGCTGGGGGCTCTGTCGGCGAGTCTCGTCATCGTGCCGGCGGCGCTGCTGTTTGCGTCGGCTTTCGTCGCCATCGGCGCGACCGCCCGCACCTTCAAAGAGGCGCAGCTTCTTCTGCTGCCCATCTACTTCGTCACGGTCGCACCGGCCATGGCGGGCGCCGTGGGCGATTACCGACTGGCGGGAATCACGACCTTCATTCCGGGCATGAACCTGACGTTACTCGCGCGTGACCTGCTGGCCGGTCACGCAACCTTGGGCGGCATCCTGGGCACCTTGGCGTCCACCGTGATGCTTTCCGCGGTTGCCCTCGCCTTCGCCGCACGCATCTACGATTCCGAACGAATGGTTGCGCCGTCGCCCCGCCGCCTGCCCGGAAGTCCTCCGTCGACACGAAAAACCAACGCGGGCGATGCCATGGTGCTTTTCGCGCTGGCCTTTCTCCTCCTCTACTTCGTCTTTCTCCCGCTCGAACAGCGGCACCTGGTGCTTGGCCTTCTCGTGGCGGAATGGCTCGGACTCTTCGGCTTGGTCTACCTTTTCGCGCGACTTTCGGGGCAGGCCTTCCCGCAAGCGATTGGTTACCGAACGCCGAAAAGGTCGGCCGTCGTGGGTGCCGTCCTCATCGGTTGCAGCGCCTGGGCCGTGGTGTCGATGGTCAGCGATTGGCTCTTGCCGGTGCCGAAAGAGCTGCTCGAGCAGCTGCGGCGTTCGCTCATCCCTCTCGACGGCAGCCGCAGCTTTCTTGCGACGCTGCTTCTCGTCGCAGTCAGCCCGGCCATCTGTGAAGAAGCGCTTTTCCGCGGTCCGGTACTACGCGGATTGCGCACACGGCTTGGCGGACCAGCCGCGGTCGGCCTGACGGCGCTTCTTTTCGGGTTCTTTCATCTGGACGTCTACCGCCTGATCCCGAGCACGCTGCTCGGCATGCTTCTGGGCGTCATCGCTCTTGAAAGCGGATCCATCGTGCCGTCGGTGATCGCGCACTTCTGCAACAACGCCATGCTGATTCTGCTCGTGCATCTGCGTCTGGATTCCCGAATGGAATCGCTGGGGCACGCCGCGCTCGCTATCGTTGCGGGAGCCTCGGTTCTACTGACCGCCGTTGGGGTGGCCCTGGTTCGCAGCCGAAAGGAAAAGCCGGAAGTGTAGTCTGGATGACAATTCATGTTGCCCCGGACTTGGGCCCTTTGGTATGCCTTGAGTCTTCCCATGTCCCAAGCCGAAGAAAAACGCATCGTCCAGATTCTGCGAAAATGTCCCGTCCTCGCCGAGGCACCTGCGGACACGCTGGCCAAGCTGGCGGCAACCGCGCAAGCCCAGAACTACCGCGCACGCCAGGTCGTGTACTTGCCCGGAGATCGCGCCACCACGGTTCATTTCATTGCGAGCGGCCGCGTGAAAGTGTCGAAAGTCACCCGCGACGGCAAGGAGCTGACGCTCGCTTATCGCACCAATGGCGACTATTTCGGCGAAACCTGCCTGCTCGAAGGCGGCCCGCGTGAAGAGATGGTGGAGGCCATGGAATCCACAACCGGCGTGGAGCTCGACCGCGCGGGCCTCGACCAGCTCATCGGCAGCCACGCACCGGTGGCCTACCAGTTCGCGCGTTCGCTCATTCACCGTTGGCGTGGCCTGCAAGCCAAGGTCGAGCAACTCGTGTTCAAGGACGTCGGCTCCAAGCTCGCCGAGCTGCTGCTCCGCCTCGGCTCCGAGCACGGCATCGAGCACCGCCGCGGCCTGGTTTTGGGGATCAAGATCACCCATCAGGAAATGGCGAATCTCATCGGCTCGACGCGGGAGACGGTCTCGCTGACCCTGTCGCAGTTCAAGCGCAAGGGCTACATCCATACCGAGGGGCGCAAAGTCATCCTGGCGGATCGCGAAAGCCTACGCTCGTTGACCTGAAAAGCGCATCGCAGAGCCGGACAAGCTGTGCCATAGAATCAAATCCCGATGGCGGACACCAGCTACGATGAACTGCTTGCTGCCTTTCGCGCGGCGGCCCGCCTATCGAAGGAGCGGTTCCTGGTCGGAACCCCAGGCGCGGCCGAACGCTCTCGCATCGTAACGGCGCTTGGCGCCGAGGGCGATGTGGTCGCACTGGCCTCCGCCGAAATCGCGCTCGAGCGACTGGCCGAAGAGTCGTTCGAGCTGGTGGTTCTCGATCAGGCCAACGTCGAGCAGAACGTGCTGGCAGCGGCGCGCGAGATTCGCCCCTTTGCCGACGTGGTCCCCATGATCGAGGGCGATCCGCGCATGGCCGCGGAAATGTTTGCCCACGGCGCCGCCGCCGTGCTGCCGCACCCGCTGCCGACCAGCGACGCGCTCTTTCGTGCCCACCTTCGCTATCTGGCTTCTTGCCGCCGGGCCCGCACCCGCGCCTTGATGCTCAGCCACGTGATAGCGCAACACCGCGCGGCCCTGCGCACCGTCGAGCCTGCGCTGGAGGAAGCGCTGGTGCAAGTGTTGGAGACGAGCCAAGGCGCGCCCGCGGTGTCGGTCCTGGGCGACGGCGAGCTGGTGCGCGCGGTGGGAGGCGTGACCTCGCAGGGACAGGCCGACGTTATCGTGGTCGCCTTGGGCGCCACCGATCGAGTCGAGCTTCGCCTGCGGGAGGCACGCGACAGGGCCTCCGGCGCGGCGGTCGTAACGGTCGACGCTACGCCCACCTCCGAGCGTCTCGCAGCCGCCGTCTATGGTGGCGTGCGCGTCTACCTGGGACGCGACCTCCTGCCACAACTCGGACGCGTCGTTGCCGAAGCGGGAGGTCGTCGGAAAGCCGAGCTTGCCGGCAGGCAACTCGTCGAGACCTTGACCCGCTTCGGATTCATGGATGAGCCGACGCGCAGCATTCCCGCGCCCACGCAGGATCTGGACGCGAGCCTCATCGCCGACGCCACGGCCAGTGGTCCTTCCGCCATCGTTCCCTCGGCACACGAAGTGCTGGTCGTCGACGACGAAGTGGTCGTGCTCACGGTCTTGCGCGAGCTTCTCCGCCGCAGCGGCTATCGCGTCACCACCGCAGCGTCCGCCGAAGAGGCGATCGAGCTGATGCACAAGCGCAGCTTCGATCTCGTGCTCACCGACAAGAACCTGCCGGGTGCCTCGGGCCTCGAGGTGTTGCGAGTTGCCCGCGGGCTCGATCCGGCGCCGGCCGTGGTCATGATCACCGCGTACTCGTCGTACGACTCGGCGGTCACCGCGCTCGACATCGGCGCACAGGACTACATCGAAAAGCCGATCCGCGACGTCGAAGCCCTGCGCTTTCGCATTCGCCGGGCACTTTCCCGCCGCAATGAACAACTGTCCCGCAGCCAAGAGGCGAGCAAAGAGCCGGAAAAGCAAGCCTGCATCATGGTGGTCGAGCTGGAAGCCAACCGGCGCCAGCTCATGGCGGAGTTTCTCGGTCGCACCTACGACGTAACCACCGCAGCGAACGGCGACGAAGCCTTGGCATTGCTGGAAAAAAACCGCTTCGACTTGGTCATCGCCGACCGCAACCTCCCCGGCATGTCCGGCCTGCGCGTGATCGAGCAGGCGCAGCGCCTCTTGCCTCACTGTGCGTCTGTGCTCTACACCGCCTACCCTTCCTACGAAACCGTCAAGGAAGCCTTCGAGTTGGGCGTCGACGCCTACCTCGTGCGTCCCAACCAGGATCTCAAGGCCCTGGGCGAGAAAATTGCCGGCGCTCTGCGCAGCCACGGCGGCATTCTGCTCGGCTGATTCGGCGCTAAGTTCACCGTGTCCACGAATGTCGGTTGACGGAAGGCATCCCTTTTTGTTTAAGTCGTGCACCTAGAAAGCGAGCCCATGCGGGTGGCGTCGACAGAGTGAAGATCGCATTTACGCACAACCTCCGTCTTACCGATAGCGAGGACGAGGCCGAATTCGATAGCGTAGAAACCGTCGACGCCGTAGCCAACGGCTTGCGCGAAGGTGGTCACGAGGTCGAAAAAATCGAAGTGACCGGCCCGGCGTCGCACCTGGCGGCGCGCATCGAATCCTACGGGCCGGACATCATCTTCAACACCGCCGAGGGCCGGCGCGGACGTTCGCGCGAAGCCTTTTATCCGGCACTCTTCGAAGAGCTGGGCTTTCCGTACACCGGCTCGGACGCGTACGTGATGACCGTGACGCTCGACAAGTGGATGACAAAGCTCGTCCTCGGCGCGCAGGGCATGGACACGCCGCGCGCCCGCTTGGTGGTCCCGGACGACATGCAACGTGGCCGCGACATCGGCATGCTCGGCCTGGCGTTTCCGGTCATCGTCAAGCCGAACTACGAAGGCTCTTCGAAAGGCATCGGGGACGACGCCGTGGCCCGGGACGCCCGCGCGCTGCTCGACATGCTGCCGCGGGCACTGCGCAAGTACCCAGCCGGCGTTCTCGTCGAGGAATTCATCCCCGGCACGGACGTGACCGTGCCTTTCGTCGAGGGCGTGGGCGACGACGGCGGCGTGCTCATGCCGGTCGACTACGTCATCGAGCCCGGCGCTCGCACGCGCTTCAACATCTACGATTATCGCTTGAAGTCCAGCGAAGCGGCTCGCGTGTCGGTACGCTGCCCGCCGGATCTGCAGCGCGACGTCGTCGCTCGACTGCGCTCGCTCACGAAAAGCGTGGTGCGCTCGCTCGGCATTCGCGACTTGGCCCGGGTCGACTTCCGCCTCGGAGAAGACGGCCGCATCTACCTGCTGGAAGTCAATGCGTTGCCGTCGCTGGAGCCGGGATCGAGTACCTTCTCGGCAGCGGCGCGCGAGGGCCTCGACTACGAGGCCACGCTCCGGGCCATCGTGACCAGCGCGGCCCAGCGACAAGGGCTGCTCCTTCCGCAGGTGGGCAAGCAGCGCAAGCGCTTGCCCGAGCCGTTGCGCATCGGCTTTTCCTACAACGTCAAGCGCGTCGATACCAAGGGCGGCGACGACACCGAGGCGGAATACGACGCGCCCGAGACCATCAATGCAATTCGCGATGCGCTCGAAAGCTACGGCCACGTGGTCGTTCCCGTCGAGGCCACCGCCGAGCTGCCCCGCCAGCTGATGGATTCGCCGGTCGACTTGGTCTTCAACATCGCCGAGGGCGTGTCCGGCCGTAACCGCGAAGCCGCCGTGCCCGCGCTGTGCGAGCTGATGGGCATTCCTTACACCGGCTCGGATGCGGCCACGCTGTCCATCGCACTCGACAAAGCGCTGTCCAAGCGCGTGCTGCGCCAGCACGGCATCGCTACGCCGGAATTCCAAGTGATGGAGACGGGCCGCGAGCGGCTGTCGCCGAAGATGAAGTTCCCGCTCATCGTCAAGCCGAACCAGGAAGGCTCGTCGAAAGGGGTCAGCGCGCACGCGTCCGTCGTCGACGACGAGGAATCGCTGCGCGCGGTGGTGCGCGAGCTGGTGGACAAATACCGGCAGCCGGCGCTCATCGAGTACTACATCGCGGGCCGCGAGTTCACCGTGGGCTTGCTCGGCGACAAGCGCCCGCGCGTGTTGCCACCGATGGAAATCATCTTCCTCGACAAGGCGAATGCCCGCCCCGTCTACGACTACCAGATCAAGCAAGAGTGGGAGAAGCACGTCTACTACCAGTGCCCCGCCAAGCTGACGCCCGCCGAGCTGCGCTCGATGGAGCGCATCGCTCGCGAGACCTTCGTGGCGCTCGACTGTCGCGATGTCGCCCGCGTCGACTTGCGCATGGACGACACCGGCGAAATCTACGTGCTCGAAGTCAATCCATTGCCCGGGCTGACGCCGGGCTATTCGGATCTCTGTCTCATCGCCAATGCCGCCAACATCGATTACCGCTCGCTTATCGGCGAAATCCTGGCGGGCGGGCTCAAGCGCCTGCGCGAAAAACGCCGGGCCGAGCGGAGCGAGGCGGAAGCGGCGCGCATGCCGGCGGGTGGCAACGGCAACGGCAACGGCAACGGCAACGGCGATAGCAAGACTGAGAACAAGCCCGACAGCAAAGCCGAAAACAAGGCATCGCTCGCCGAGAAGACACCTGTCGTCGTCTCCGAAACGTCGTAACATCGGCGAGAAGGCGTCATGCGCTCGCGGTTTCGAGACCTGGGATTTTCCATTGGCCGCCTACCGACTGGCCCGCGCAACGCCATCACGGACGTTCCTGGCGTGCGCGTCGGCCACACCACGCTGATTCATGGTGAAGGCCCGCTGGTTGTGGGCCAAGGCCCCGTGCGCACGGGTGTGACGGCAATTCTGCCCGGCGAGGCTGTCTATTCGGACCGCGTGCTGGCGGGCTCGTTCGTGCTCAACGGCGCCGGCGAAGTGTCGGGACTTACGCAGGTCGACGAATGGGGCTTGCTCGAAACACCTATTCTGCTCACTAGCACCATGTCGGTCGGTAAAGTTTCCGACGCTGCCGTGCAATGGATGACTCGGAAGAATCCCGGCATTGGCCAAGAAGACGAAGCCATTATTCCTGTCGTCGGCGAGTGCGATGACTCGTGGCTGAACGACGCCGTTGGCCGTCACGTGCGCCCAGAGCATGTGTACAGCGCCATCGAGCAAGCGAGGGGTGACGAGCCGGTGGCCGAAGGCTCGGTGGGCGCCGGCACAGGCCTTGTGACGTGCGACTTCAAGGCGGGCATCGGCACCAGCTCGCGCCGCGTGGTCCTGCGCAGCGACGACCGACAGCTCGACTACAACCTGGGCGTTCTCGTGCAGTCGAACTTCGGCCTCATGCATTCGCTCTGCATCGCCGGCGTTCCGGTCGGCGAAATCCTGGCGCCGGATTTTTCCGACGAGGCCAAACGCGTGCGTAACGCCGGCTCGATCATCTGCGTAGTCGCCACCGATGCACCCCTTCTACCGTCGCAGATTTCGCGCTTGTGCAAGCGAGCCGCGCTCGGCATCGGGCGCACGGGCTCGTTTGCAGCGCACGCGTCTGGGGAGATCGTCATCGGCTTCTCGACGGCGAACAAGGTTCCGCGCGCCATCTCGGGCTTAACCCACCAGATCGAAGTGCTGCTCGACGACGCCTGCGACGGGCTTTACGAAGCCGTGGTCGAATGCACCGAAGAAGCCATCGTGAACGCCGTGTGCATGGCCGAAAGCATGCGAGGACAGTCGGATCACTTTGCTCCGGCGCTGCCACTCGACGCTCTGACCGACATTCTAAAACGCCACCACGTGGCAGGATTGTAATGGAAACCCTAAGAGGGTTTCCAAACCCACGGCACCTTCCACCCGCCCTGCCACCCCCTCGCTACGCTCGGCCGCGCGCGATGGTCCGCGCCGACGAGGGCGAGGGCCGCAGGCCCGAGGGGGCAGGGGCAGGGCCTGCGTAGGTCCCGAGAGCTCGGCGGCTCCCCACGCGCTTGCCGCCCCGCTTACGGCTTGCCGACGAAGGTGGTGACGCTCTTGGCCGCCAGGGAGGCGGTGAGGCGGGCGTTGCTGACCGTGATGGGGGTCTGGGAAACGATGTTACCCGCGTCCGAGGTCACCCAGGGCGTGATGCTGCACGGGACGATGCCGGAAATGAAGAGCGAGATCGGGGTGGCACTGCTGTTCTTGTTGATGGCCACCACGGCGACCGTACCGTCGGCCGGGTTCCGATAGGCGGAAAGCAGGACGCCAGCCGGCATGGTTCCCGAGGTGGAGACTCGCACGTAACCCGGGCGCGCGAATCGAGAGAAATTGCCCATAATCCAGAATCGCTTCGTCCACACGTTCGTGTTCGTGTCGTAGAGCCCGCCGCTTCCACCGCCGTACAGCCACCAGTAGTGCCAGGCGTTCAGGTTGGCCTTGGTCAGGTCGTTGTGAATCGTTTCCGCCAAGTGGAGCGCAGAACCCATGCCGTCGGCACTTGGGTCATCGCTGGTGGACCCGGTGTCGACCTCGGTTTCCCAGTACTCTTTGCCAGCATCCGAGATCGTTGGTTCGGGCTTGGTCGGCCCTAAGCCGTATTCGTGGCTTGCAAAAATGCTGACGTAGCCGAAGGCGGCCGTGTCCTTTTGGATAGCAGAGAAGTAGCCCGGGAAGCCGTACCAATTCATGGTCTCGGGTGCCATGATCTTCACGCCGGTGTCGGCAAGAGCCGGACCCATCGCGGTGCTAATCCAGGTGGCCAGCTCGTCCGCGGTGAAGGAGGTCGTGGCGTTCATGCCGCCGCTGTCCGGCTCGTTTTCGGCGGAGATAGCGTAGATGTTCACTCCCGCGGTCTTCATCGTGTTGATGTAGGTCACGAGCCTCTTGGCCCAGTCTTGGGGATCCTTGAGCTTGGGCGCGTTGGTGCACGAGCTGGTTCCCGGACAATTCGGGCCGGTCGTATCCGCGCTATTCACCTCCCACGGCGTGGCCCATACTTTGACACCATAGGTAGCCGCCTTTACGGCAATGGCGGTGCCGTCGCCGATGCGAACGCGGAGAAGCGTGAGCCCGGCCCCTGTCGTAGTCGACCAAAGCGTATCAGGGTCCTTGTTGGGATCCCGGAAGCTGCCCGCCCACGCGGTGGAAACGCCGAAACCGGTAATCTTTTGCTGCGTGCCGGAGAGGTTCACGGTCACATCACTTGCCTGCGCTGAGCCGGTGCTGCACGCGGTAGGATTGATGACGCCAGCGTCGACGGAGTCGGTCCCCGTCCCGGCAGAGCCGCCAAGACCGGGCGCGCCGCCCTTCCCACCAGCACCCGTAGTAATACTACCGCCCAAACCCGATTGACCGCCCATGCCCATCGTTCCGCCCATTCCCACCGTTCCGCCCGTTCCCATCGTTCCGCCGGAGCCTGGACGACTCAGCGACGAGGATCCACCCGCGCCCGATTGACCACCTGTCTCCATCGCGCCGCCCGAACCGCTGCTCCCTCCGCTGCTCACGTGGCCACCGGAAGCAGTGGTCCCGCCAGAGGTGTTCGCGCCTCCAGTTCCGCTAGGCTCAGACGACCCGGACGTCGAGCACGCCAAAGCAATGAACGACAAACACGCTGTAGCGGAGAAACTCTCGAATTTCGACGCAAAACATCGCATCAAACGCCTCCTTGCGAGCGGGGACTACAGACCCGTCAGTTTGCACCTGCGATCTGGAGCCAATAAACACATTGGATGTCCTAATCGTCTGAAATTGGCTAAATCTGTGCGGTCGGTGCGACGTGAAACCCCTTCGTGCGCCGGCCTAGAGGCAAGGTAGACTGACGCGCCTCGATGCGCATCGGCTTCCTCATTGGAAACGTAGCCACCCTGCAACCGACGTTCGCCGGCAACTACCTGGCGTGGTCGGCACACCGCCGTGGCCACGAAGTCAGCTTCGTCGCCGCCGATGAGCTGTCCTTTCTCGACGACGGTAGCGTGTTCGCCACCACCTTCCGCGTGCGCGCCGGCGACTACACCAAGCCCAGCGATTTCTTCCGAGCATTGACCTCGGCCGACGCCGTCCGCGAAGACGACATTCTCTCGGGCTTCGACGTGGTCGTCATTCGCTACAATCCCTTGCGCGAGCCCCAAAGCGCCCCGCCGTCGCCGATTCTAGATTTTTGTTGGCGCTTGCGACTCGACGGGACCTTCGTGGTCAACGATCCGGAGGGTGTCTTTCGCGCCTGGGGACGCCTCTATCTTTCCGACCTGCCACCCGACGTCCACGCACGCACGCTGGTGTCGCGCTCGCCCGAGAAGATCAAGGCATTCTTGCGCGACCTCGACGGCCCAGCCGTGCTCAAGCCCTTCGCACACGCTGGCCACGAGAAGGTCTTCCGCGTGGGCCGCGGGCAAATCAAAAACCTCAATCCCATCATCACGGCCATCACCAAAGATGGCTACGCCGTCGCTCAGGAATACTTGCGCGAAGCCGAGGAAGGTGAAAAGCGCGTGCTGCTCCTGGGCGGCGAGCCGATTCGCGTCGACAAGAAGATCGCCATCTACCGACGGTTGCCCGGCCTAGGCGACGGGGAAAAGAAGCGCCTCCATCCCGCCCGACGCCGCTGCAAGTTCGGCCCGGTCGAAGAGCGCATCTGCGATCTCTTGCGCCCCAAGCTGCTGGCCGACGGGCTTTACTTGGTCAGCGTCGACCTAGCAGGTGGCAAGATCCTGGAGCTGAACGCCTTCTCGCCGGGTGGCATCCACTCGCTGCGCGAAATCTACGGCATGGACGTCGCGCAAACGATCGTGCGCGATCTCGAGCGCCGCGTACGTCTGCGCGATGCCTACCGCGGCACCCGCGATCCCGAGGCAGCCGGCGTGGTGTAGCCCGTCAATCGTTGCTGAAGAACCACGCCAGGGCGTCTCCGCGCCGTGAGAACTCGAGCAAGGGCTTGTCGTCCGTGGACACCAGATCGGTCCGCAGCAGCCCCTGCAAGGCCGACGGGGGGAAGCCGCGCGAGAAGGTCGTCCACGCGTCGAGCGGCGGCACGACGCCGAGAGCGGCCAGCGCCTCGCGCATGCTCGGAAGAGCAGCAAGCTCTTCGACGGCGGCACGTTCGGGGCGCAGCGGGCTGTCGGAGGCGGCGACGTTGAACCCGGTCTTGTACGACGGAAACGCGCGCAGGTAGTGGAACGCGTGCTTGAGCGTCGACAGCGCGACGTCCTTGTCGCTGCCGAACACGTGCTGAATAACCATACCGTCGGAGCTCAAGTGGCGCTTGACGACGTCGTAGAAGTCCGCGTTGAACATCGCCGCCGCGCCGGGCAAGTGGGGATCGGTGACATTGATGGAGACAATGTCGTAGCGATTCGGCGTTCGGGCAAGGTAATGACGGCCGTCGTCTACGACGACTCGGACACGTGGATTGCGGTGATAGGCGCGATTGTAGGGCTGGAAGCGATCCGCGGCAGCCACCATCGCGGGCAAGATTTCCACTGCGTCGATGTGCTCGATGCGCGGATTCACCGTAAACGCGCCGGCAGTGATGCCGTAGCCGCTGCCAAGCACCAAGGCCGTACGCGCCGAGGGTCGCATGAACGAGCCGATGTGCGCCTGCATCTCTTGGACGTAGGTCGTATCGAAGGCGCCCAAAAGAAAGACCAAATCAGTCCGATTGTTGGTACCCCGAAGACGTCCGTCGGGCAGAGCCGAAAGCTGGAATACGCCCCACTCGTCTTCGACACGCAACACCGGTTGCTCGCCAGCGCGCGCGAGGTGAAGCTGCTCCGGCATCACGATCGGAAGCACGGCGATGGCAAGGACTGCCGTGCCGATCCCCGTCCATCCCAGCCGGCGCGTCCTCGTCGTGCGCGCGAGCGGCACGCAGAGCAGCGCCGCTCCGATCACGCATAGGAAGGCAACCAGCGTCGCGCCCGCAAAGGTGCCGAGGCTCGGTATCACCAAGAAGCCAGTGGCCAGCGAACCAAGCACGGAGCCGATGGTGTTCCACAGATAGTACCGGCCGGCCAATTCTCCGGTACGCGTCTCGATCGCGCGCAGGCAGCAGAGCCCCGTCGGGAACAAGCACCCAAGTGGCACCAAGAACAGCGCCATCACCAGCCCGACGCCAAGAATACGCAGAAGAACGACCGCGGCTGGACTGTGGCGGAAAATGCTTTGAGCACTGTCAGGGGCGAGGATCCAGGCATTGACGATGACGGTCGAAAGCACGATTCCCGCCGTCGCCGCGAGCAGGAGAGCAGCCAGCAAGCCGGTCATACGACCTGCGAAACGCCTCACCAGCCAGCCTGACAGGTGAGCGCCCACGGCCAGGAGCAAGAGCACCGACGCGAGCAGCGTCGAAAAGGCAGTCGTTCGGTTGCCCAGGGTGAACGACGCAATTCTCGTCCAGACCACCTCCAGAGCCAGAATAGCCGCTCCGCTCAGAAGCGAAATCGCGTAGAGCCAGGCCTGGGGCATCGCCTCTGCCGTTCCGGAAGCGGGCTCAGCCGGCACCTGCCGTGCGGCTGGCTCTGCTTGCGTCGCTTCGGCCGACAACAGAGGTACGCAGAGCAGGCCGGCGAGCAGATTGAGCCCGCCGGCGATAAGCAGCGTGGCGGTCACGCCGAACGCGGCAATGACGTAGAAACCGCAGAGCAGGGTGCCCGCCGCAGCCCCAAGCGTGTTCTTACCGTAGAGTCCCAACATTCCTGCGTCGCCTGCCCCGAGGCGTCGCCCCGCCGACATCACGGCCGGAAAGGTTGCTCCCATGAGCATCGTAGGAATGAGAACGCAAGCCAACGTGATGGCAAAAGCGCGCAGCATGCCGATCAGCCCGATACTCTGACCGAGAATGGCCGGTAGGCGCTCGCGGGACGCGTGTAAGAGCAGACCAGCGCCCACGGCGAAAACGCAGATGCCGATTTCGAGGAGAATGTACGAGCGGACGACCCGGCTGCGATCGAGGATTCTGCCAAAGACGCGCGCCCCGAGGGCAAGGCCGACCAAGAAAGCCGCGAAGACTGCCGCGGCCGCCTGAACCGTCGAGCCGAGCGCCGTGCTGAGGAACCGCATCCACAGGGTTTCGTGCATGAGAGACGCCGCGCCCGAGAGCAGGGTGGCGAGGGTGAGAAAGCGCAGATTCCGGTTCATGGTTCCGAGCCCGCAAGAAAGCCGTGTGCAAGCTCTTCGAGCTTGGCCTCGCGTTCGCCGAACGCATGCATACGCCTCAGCACCTGGAGCTGGGGAAGAACTTGGTCCCAGCGCTGGCGCGCCGCCAAGGTCGAAACGATCGCACGGCGTACGTCGGGAGAGACGGGATCCAGGCGAGCGAGATCGGCAAGCTCAGCGTCGCTGACATCACCCGACTTGCGCAGCTCGGCCCATACGCGCAAAAGTCGCGTCGACGGGTTGTCGCCCGAATCGGCTTCGAGCGCGCGAGCTTCCTCGAGGGCCAGCTCGGCGTGACCGAGCGCCAAAAGCCGACCCACCAGCGTCTCGCGTTCCTTCGCGTCTGAGCCGTGCAGAGCAGCCAAGACGGGGCGGATGTACTCGTAGGGTGCAAGACCGACATCGCTGATTCCCAGCGCCGCCAAACATTCGGGTTGGGCGATGCCGCCCAAAATTCGCTCGTGCGCACACCGAAGCGCCAGCTCGGCGTCGGACAGCGGCTGCTGCCGCGCGATGGCCGCTCGAAAATCGATGCCCAACATCTCGTAGACACGAAAGAGACCAGCGTCGAGTTGCAGCGAGCGCGAGGCCATCGTGTATTCAAGCGCTGGCAGATCGAAGGTATTGAGGCGCGTGCCCCAATCGGTGCCGAACAGACGGTGGCGCGGCAGAACCAGCGAATTCACCAACTCGGTGACGGGCAAGAGCGACTGGCTCGCAAGCTTCTCGCGAATGGGTTCGGGCCATTCGGACTCGGCAAGCGGCCGAGGATGCAGCGGCTGAGGCGAACAGATGACCTGGCAGTAGCCGGAACGCAGATAGACGAAGGCACAGTCGGCGAAGCTTTTCGTCAGGGTGGCGAAGATGATGCGGGCACCCTCTTCAGTCGCCCGCGAATCGAACCAGAAGCTGTAGATCCCGCCCGGCGCCAGTCTCGACTTCACGAGTTCGAAGAAGTCGCGCGTGTAGAGCTTGCTCGACGAAAAGTAGAGCGGTGTGTTGACGGTATTCAAGATGGCATCGTAGCGTTCGCCGGGGCGGGCCATGTAGGACAGCCCGTCGTCGAGCACGAGGTGGGCATTGGAGCGCTCGTGCAAATTGAAATTGTGGTCGCGCCAGCGCGGAAGCAGCTCCAGCATCGCGGGATTGATTTCGACCGCGGTTACCTTGTCGAAGAGGAGGGAAACGGTGCCGGCGGTCATTCCGGTACCGACGCCGAGCACGAGGGCGCTGCCGCGCGGGTGCGCGTACACCGCCGGAGCTAGGCCATAGACGATTTCGGTGGCGATGGTATGCCCTCGGTACGCCATCAGGCTGCGGTAGCCGTTGATATTGAGCGATTCGATGCCGCCCGAGGTTGTGACCACGCTGATTTGGCTATCGAAGCGACGAAGCACCTCCACCTTCTCGATGTTGCCCTTGGTCTGCGCGAATGCCGCTGGCGACACGAAGGCCTGGTATTCGAGTGCGAAGAACCATTCGGGCCAGGTCGCAGCCAGCACGCATAGTGCGGCCACGGCGACGATGTTTTCCTTGAGCTTGCCGCGAAGGCATCGGCGCGCGTTCACCAGTAGAGAGCCCACCCCGAGCGAACCGGCCAAGAGCAGCACCATCGCGCGGTACGAGGCGTGCTCGTACACCCAGAACACGGCCGCGAGATAACCGACCGCATTGCCGATACTCGACACGAAAAGCAAGGTGCCGGCCGCATGTCCGGATTCCTCTTGCTCCCGAACCAGCGCGGGCACCGTGCTGCCGAACACCGCGAAGGGAAGCAGGCCCAGCAAGGCCAGGCAGATCATCTTGCCCGGCGTGGGCGACCAACCCAGGTCGGAAAGCGCGGCGTTCACGTGTCCCCAAAGCCGCACGATCGGATAGAGCAGAATGAACGCAACCGACACCAAGATGCTCCCGCGCAGCAGCACATCCTGGAAGGTCGACGGCCGACGGTAAACCCAGAGAGTCCCGAGCGAGATCCCCAGGAGCGCGAGCGCAACCGAGACCGCGAAGTTCTCGTGGTAGGGACCGAAAAAAACTTCCACGAACTTGAGAAAGAGCATCTGAAACAAACCGCTGGCGACGCTGACCATGAAGAGGGCAAGCGCCCGGCGGTCGAACAACGAGGACGTCGGAGCCGCAGATTCTGCGCTCCCGACGCCAGGCGGGGGAATGCGAACCAGCGCCGTCGCGCTCACCAAGTTCATCGCGGCCATCACCCACAAGGTCGAACGAATCCCGAGCCGGCGCAGCAACACGAATTCGATCGTCAAGACGCAAAACGTGGCGCCAAGATTGTAGAAGCCGTAGGCGCGATCGAACCAGGTTGGCGTCGGTCCGAGCGTCGAGTAGCCGCGCAGGTATGCCGCGAACAGCGGTACGCTGGTGCCGACCAGCGAGGCCGGCACGATGAGCATGGCAAAGACCGCGAGCACGACGAACGCCGGGCTTCCGGCGATGTGCGGGTGAAGAAAGCCGAGCAAGCCACTGCTGAGCATCGAGAAGGCGGCTGCTAGCGCCGCCGCATAGGCGCCGATGAAGAGTTCGATGAACCACAGCCAGCGCGTCAGGCGGCGTGCCGCCAACGAACCAACCGCAATGCCGAGGAGAAAGGTAGCCAGGATGGCGGCCGACACGAAATACATGTCGCCGAGGTAGGTGGTCAGAAGTCGCGCGTAGAGAATCTCGTAGGCGATGCCGCACATGCCCGAGGTAAACGACAGCGCGAGCAAAAGGTAAGGCATGTCAGCGCGAGGGCTCGCAACGAGCCGTTAAGTCAGCCGCGACCGCGACATGCCAACCCGTGCTGTGCTTGCGGCGCTGACTCATGGCCCGTCAGAAAAGGTACCGTCTCGCCGATGTTCCCGCAAGAATCGGCACCTTCACTCTGGCTGTGGAACATTCCCGCGCCTACACTTCTCATTCGTGGGCAGAAGGCCAAGGAAGCTTGCCGCCGCTGTGCTTGGGTAGCCATAACAGCTATGCGATGGACCCATCCGAGGAGTTTGAGTAACCTTGTATTCCAAAGAGAGACGGCGCGTGGTGGACATCGACTTCAAGGCTAGGCGGAGCTCGCAGGATGCGGCCGTTCCAACACCCGAGGAGCGATCGGGCATCCCGCAAGGTCCGCTCATGGAAGAGCAGTCGATCCCCAATCCACCCGTTGAGCCCGGCCCCATCCTCACGCTGTCGGCCGAAGAGATCACTCGCTTCTTCGTGCGTTCACGGCGCGATCAGGACACGGAGCGCTGGGATGTGCGCTTGGACGCGGCCTTGCGCGAAATTCTCGAGCGCGCCAATGACTTCGTGCCGTCGCAGGGAGGCGGCATTCTGCTCGACGATCCACGCGCCACCCTTTCCGGCGTGCGCTCGCCACGCCTGACGTTCATTGCGGCGTACGGCGCCGGCGGCGGGCAGTTGCTCGGCAAGCGCATTCCCTCCGACCGCGGCTTCGTCGGACAAATCTATCGCTCGGGCGTGCCCTACCGCAGCGACCACTTGGATGCCGACGATCCGTTGCTCACGCTGCCGAACCGAAGCTCCGACGACGCCGTCGTTTCGGTCATCGGCGTCCCCGTCCTGGTCGGCGATTCCATTTGTGGCGTTCTCGAGCTGACCAACCGCCGCTCGGGCAGCCCGTACTCGGCGCGCGACAATGAGCTTCTGCGCATCTTTGCCGCGTACATGTCGTCGTCGATTCAGAATGCGCTGGACGCCCTTCGCGCGCGCGCTATGGCCCGCCTGGATCACCTGACCGGGCTTTTCAACAGCCGCTACTTTCACGTGCGCCTGCAGGACGAGATCGCCCACGCCGATCACAACGGCACCGATCTATCGCTGCTTTTCATCGATCTCGACTATTTCAAGATGGTCAACGATCGCTTCGGCCACGTCGCCGGCAGCTGGACCTTGCGCGAGGTGGCGCGCCTCTTGTCGGAGAACGCGCCGCCCGCGACGGTGCTGGCTCGCTATGGCGGCGACGAATTCGTCGCTATTTTGCCTGGCGCCGATCTGCAGCGCGCGATGCAGACCGCGGATCTTCTTCGTCGCGTGATTGAAGACGCTTCCTTCTTCGACACCGAATCGGAATCCGTCGAGGTCGCAACGCCGCTGCCCGGCGTGCGTGCTTCCATTGGTGTCGCTTCCTACCGCGACCACCTGGCACCGAGTGGTAACCAGCGGCGAAGGGAGAATCTGCTCTTGCGCTTGGCGGACACCGCCATGTACCGAGCCAAGGCCAACGGGCGCAACCGGGTGGAGATTGCCGAGGCCGAGGAATAGCATGCGCGATAACGATTCTAAGTGCAGCGCCTGGATCGTCGGCGCGCTGGTTTTCGCCGCTGGCTGTTTCCAGGACAGCACGCCTCAGCACAGCGCCTTCTTGCCACTCGACTATCAGTCGACCTATCAGAAGGTGCGCAGCTGTCGCCTGGTGACTGCTCACGACAACCACTACGAGGTGGTGCTTGCCAACGCGATCGCGTCCGATCCGTACATCACGGCCAGCTACCCACTTCCGGTGGGCAGCGTCGTGGTCGCCGAAGAGCACGGGGATCCGTCGTGCGACAGTCTGGTCGGCTACAAGTTGATGGCCAAAGAAAAACCCGGCTACGACAGCGCCAACGGCGACTGGCATTGGCAACAGCTCGACGACAATCAGCGCGTCCTAAAAGACGGACGCCTGACCGAGTGCTCGACCTGTCACGCCACGACCACTCCGCCGTGCAACGATTACCTCTGCGCCCGCTGACCCGTGTCCACCACACGCATCATCCCGTTCGGCGAATGGCCATCGCCGCTTGGCGCCGATCGCGTAGCCGAAGGCAGCGTGCGCCTCGGAGGGATGGCGCTCGACGATGAATACGTCTACTGGGTAGAAAGCCGAGCGGCGGAAAACGGCCGCTTGGCGCTCGTGCGAAAGCGCGCCAGCGCTGCCGACGCCGCCGAGGTCGTCGTTCCCGCTCCTTTTTCCGTGCGTACCCGCGTCCACGAGTACGGCGGCGGCGCTTTCGCCGTGCATGACGGTCGCGTGGTCTTTGCCAACGATGGCGACCAGCAGCTTTACAGCATCGACACGCGAAAGCCCTGGCCGTGGCAGCCCGAGCGACTCACGGACCGAAGCGACCTTCGCTTTGCCGACCTGCAGTTCGATCCCCTTCGACCTCGCTTGATTTGCGTCGGTGAGAGGAAGCGCGCGGGAACCGAACCCGAAAACTTCCTTGCCAGCGTCGACCTGTCTGGCGGTGCCGTTTCTGTTCTCGCCGCGGGCGCCGACTTCTACGCGTTTCCGCGCCTGAGTCCATCGGGCGATCGGTTGGCTTTCTTGCGCTGGAATCATCCCGCCATGCCCTGGGATGCGACCTTTCTCGACGCCGCCGATGTCGCGCCCGACGGCTCCCTCGGCCCAGCACGAACCGTTGCGGGCGGGACCGACGAATCCATTTTTCAGCCGGGCTGGTCCCCCGCGGGCGAGCTGTGCTTCATCTCGGACCGCACCGGCTTTTCCAACCTCTACTGGACGGGCGCCGACGGCAACGCCGACGGCAGCGCCAGCTGCCTCGTCGCGCGCGACGCCGACTTCGCCACGCCGCTGTGGGTTTTCGGTCTTTCGACGTACGCTTGGCTCGACGAGAAGACCGTCGCCTGTGTCTTCCAGCAGTCGGGCCTGTGGCACATCGGCCTGCTTTCCGGCGGCCACTTCGAAACCATCGCGACCGATCTCAGCGAGCTTGGGATGCTCTTTGCCGAGCAGGGCCGCGCGGTGTTCGTCGGCGGCTCGGCCGCGCACGCTCCAGCGCTCTACACGCTGAACGCGCGGGGTGAGATTGCGCTTTTTCATCGTCCGAGTCCCGACCTCCTCGCCGAGGACGCCGTTTCGAGGCCCCACCCGGTTTCGTTTCCAACGTCGAGCGGGGCCGAGGCGCACGGCCTGCTCTATCCGCCCTGCCATCCCGACTGCGAAGGTCCCCCGAGCGAACGACCACCGCTCCTGGTGATAAGCCATGGCGGTCCGACGGGCTCCACGTCGAGCGCGCTCAGCTTGACTACGCAGTTTTGGACCAGCCGCGGTTTCGCCGTGCTCGACGTGAACTACCGCGGCTCGACCGGCTACGGCCGCGCGTACCGCAAAGCCCTCGACGGACAGTGGGGCATCTTCGACGTGGACGATTGCGTGGCAGGCGCGCGAATGCTCGCCGAGCAAGGCGTGGTCGACGGCAAACGCATGGCCATTCGCGGTTCCAGCGCTGGCGGCTTCACGGTTCTGTGTGCGCTGACCTTTCACGATACCTTCGCCGCAGGCGCCAGCTACTACGGCGTAAGCGACCTCGAGGCCCTGGCAAGGGACACGCACAAGTTCGAAAGCCGCTACCTCGACACTTTGATTGGCGCCTACCCCGCGCGGCGCGATCTGTACGAGGCACGTTCGCCCATCCATGCCACCGAGCGGCTGCGCTGCCCCGTGATTTTCTTCCAAGGACTGGAAGACCGCGTGGTGCCGCCAGCGCAAGCCGAAAACATGGTGGCAGCGCTTCGTCGCCGGGGAATCGAAGCGCCGCTCATCACGTTTCCGGGGGAGCAGCACGGTTTTCGCATCAAAGAAAACATCAGCCGCGCCCTGGACACCGAGCTCGCGTTCTATCGGCAGATTTTCCGCATTCGAAGCAACTTCCCAATCGCCAGAACGTAGATCGCCGCGACGGCAAGCAGGTTCGACCAGGCCAAATACCCATGTCGATAGAAGTCGTCTGGCTGCCGGAAACTCAGAAAGAAGCACAGGTTCGATAGAACGGCCGATGGCAGAAGCAGAAACGCCATCACCGCGTTCCTGATTCTTGGCGATTTCGTACTTGCCATCGCGCTTCCGAACACGAAGGTCTGAACCAGGGGCAAGTAGACGAAGTAGTGGACCCACGCGGTTCCGACGAGGAACGGGAGCATGGTGAAGAGCAGCGCTGCCGCCCAGTAGATTTCGTCCTTTGCGCGCGCACGAACAAGTAAATGGAGAAGGATCGCATTGCAGCCCGCCAGGATGAATCCCGTGAAATGCAGAAGCTGGTACAGGATTCCGTCAGGCGCCAAAGTCCCCGTCAGCAAGATCGAGGCGGCATTCGCCAAGTTGTTGGAGTAGGGGCTGAAGGCGGTGAAGCGGCCGAGTTGATCGAGAAGGATTTCGAGCACCCGGTAATACGTCGTCGTTCCATCGATTCCGAGAAAGGCGGCGGGCAGAAGGAACGTGAGCACCAGACTGGCAGCGGTGAACGCCACCAGAGCGTGCCTGTCGCGCTTGATGAGAAAGTAGATGGCAAAGAGCGCTGGATAGACCTTCACGGATACGGCGACGGCCAGCACGCTTGCCGCCACGTAGCGGTGATTCTTCTGATAGGCGAAGAGCGCAACAAAGGCGAGGAGCGATGCGAGCACGCTGACCTGGCCCCAAACGAAATTGTGCAGGAGAGGCAGCGAACCGGCGAAGAGCAAGCTGTGGACGACGGTCGTTCGACTCGATTGCGAGAACAGGTCGGCTTGCGGCACAAGGAAGAGTCCCGCCACGAACGCAAGCCCGAGGACGACCCAAAGCGCGAGCGCGACGTTGTAGGGAAGCGCGCCGAACGCGCCCATCCACAGTGCGAAAGGCGCCGGGTAGTAGAAGCCAGGCACGGGCCGGGCCGTCGCGAGAATTCGCTGTCCCTGCGGGTAGTAGTGATTGGCGAAATCGCAGAAGAGGATGGGGCTTCGGTCGACGGCGACACACGTGCTGGCGGTGCCGACCGGCTGGATAGCGACGCTGACGCCGGCCAAACTGTGCCATTTCCAAGCGTAGATCAGGACGACAACCACAACGATGGCAAATCCCGCCATCGTCCGTGTCTGGCGAGACACGCACTTCCGCGGCGTGGGGATAGGCGTCCGCATGCCACGGTCTTGGGTCGGATCCCTCGTCGAGGCCAATCCTTCCCCGGAGGCCTATTCGGGGTCTGGACCGCCAGCCTGACGCATCCGTGCGATGACACTCTCTTCCATGAGATCTTCCATCGTCTGTCCGCCGTAGCGAGCAGCGATGCGGTCATCGTATTCGTCGGCGACGAAGGCGAAGTCGCGAATCGTTTCCTTGAATTCGCCAGAGTCGCCGAGATCGCGGTCGAGCAGCGTGTGGCAGAGCACGATGGCCTGGCCTTCGGGCACGAAGGCGAACGCGCCAAAGCGCAAGACGGCGTTGAGCTGCAGGAGCTCCACCGCGAGCATGCATTCCATGCTCACGCCCTTCACCAGCTGCGCAACCAGCCGAATGAGCGCCCGATCCTTCCAAGGGTGAACCTTGATCATGATCATCGAGGAGCCCTGCTTGACGGCATAAAGGCCGTCCTCGACCTTGCGGTAGGCAGAGTTGTCCTTCAGCATCTTTTCGATCTTTAGGCTGGCGGCTTGCACCGCCGCGCGGGCTCGGGCCTTTCGTTCGGGCATGGTGTATGATCGGTAGCACGAAGCGCGCCTCTTGCGAAGCCTACGCTTAGTCACAATCGTGCAGCGTCACGTGTCGCGGCGATCTTCGCGGGCAATGCCAAGCGCACGCATCTTCTTGTGCAGGTTCGTGCGCTCGAGACCCAGCACTTGCGCCGTGCGGGAGATGTTCCAGTCGTTTTCGTCGAGTTTCGCGCGCACGTACTGACGTTCGACCAAATCGCGCAGCTCGCGCAACGGCAGGTTCTTGGTCTCGGCGGGCAACTCGAACGAGTCGACGGTCGTGGTCGGACGATTCTTGCGTGCCACCTCGGCGACGATCTCCTCGGGCAAATCGCCCGCCCCGATGCTCTCCTCGGAGAGGATGACGAGTCGCTCGATCACATTGCGCAGCTCGCGCACATTTCCGGGCCAGCCGTAAGCAGACAGAACCTCCACCGCCTCGGGTGTGATGACTTTTTCGTGCAGCCCATTTTCGCGTGCGATTTGCGCCACGAAGGAAGCGCAGAGAAGCGGAATGTCTTGCGCTCGATCGCGCAAGGGTGGCGCGCGCAGGGGAACCACCGCCAGGCGAAAGTACAAGTCCTCGCGAAACTGCCCGGCCGCCACCGCTGCCTGGAGATCGCGATTGGTGGCGGCGAACACCCGGACGTCCACCTTCAGCGTGCTTTCGCTGCCCACGCGCGACAGCTCACCCGACTGAAGGACGCGCAGAACCTTTGCCTGGGCCGACAAGCTCATGTCGCCGATCTCGTCGAGAAAAATGGTGCCGCCGTCGGCCAGCTCGAAAAGCCCCTTCTTGCGCGCCGCCGCGCCGGTGAAGGCGCCGCGCTCGTGACCGAAAAGCTCCGATTCGATGAGCTCGGGGGGAATGGCAGCGCAGTTGACCTTGATGAAGGGCCGGTCGCGCAGTTGGCTTTCTCGGTGAATCGCGCGAGCGATGAGCTCCTTGCCGGTGCCCGACTCGCCAGTGATGAGCACACGCGTGCGGGTCGGCGCCACTTTTGCTATTTGCGCGTAGAGCGCGGCCATGGCCGGGCTCTGCCCGACCATTTCAAAGCGGCCTTGCGCAAGCGCGCGCAAGCCCGCCACTTCGCGCACCATCGCCCGGCGTTCGAGCGCATTGCGCACGGTCAGCATCAAACGCTCGCGATCGAGGGGTTTCTCGAGAAAATCGTAGGCGCCGGCTTTCGTCGCGCGAACCGCATCGGAAAGCGTGCCGTGGCCCGAAATCATGATGATCAGCGGCTCGGGCTGGGCCTTCGCCGACTCGTCGTCCTGAGCACGCGCTTTGCCGATCGATTCGAGCACGTCGTGACCCGAAATACCGGACAGCTGCACGTCGAGCAACACGACGTCGGGCGCAATATCCGGCAGACGCGCCAACGCTTCCTCGCCGCTCGACGCCTCTTCGACGGTGAAGCCCTCGCCTTCGAGCACCATGCGAACGGTTCGGCGAATGTTCTTTTCGTCGTCGACGATGAGAATGGTGGTGGTCATGGCCGCCGTGGACTCTACCGCGCCTCCACCCGACCGCGCCAGGCCACCGCAACCGCCCGCGACGCACGGCCACCTTGACGTCCGTGCGCCCATCGAGCACCGTCATCCGGCGCCTGCCGCCACGCCCATGCGCCCACCACGATGATCGACTGGAAAAGTACCCTTCGCACCAGCCTTGCCGGAATCCGTCGCAACGCCTTGCCCGGCCTGGCGCTGCAGGTGTTCGCGCTGGTGTTGGTGTTGGCATACTACTTCGTGCCTGCGCTCGGCCCTGGTTTCGAGCGCGTGGCGACGTTGAAGTCGACCTACGGTTACGTTTACTCGGCGATTTCGACGGCCCTGTTCGGCGGACTCATTCCCTACCTCTACCTGCTCCTGGCGCGCCGGATCGCGCCTACGCGACGCCTGGCGGAAGGCGTCTTCTATGTTCTGTTCTGGGCCTACAAAGGCATGGAGGTCGATCTTTTCTACCGTCTGCAGGCGCATTGGTTCGGCAACGCCCCGACGGTGGGAACCATCGCGTGCAAGGTTGCGGTGGACCAGTTGGGGTACAGCGTGCTCGTCGCCGGCCCCTCGCAGATGCTGGCCTTCTTGTGGAAGGACAAGGACTTCCGCGCGCGAGCGCTGTCGCCGTTTCTTTCCCCGTCCACCTTCCTTCCGGCGCTTGCCGCTGTCGTCTTCTCCAACTGGATGGTGTGGCTGCCGGGCATGTCCATCATCTACTGTCTGCCCCTGCCTCTGCAGATTCCTCTGTCCAATCTCGTCCTGTGTTTTTGGGTGCTGCTGCTAACCTTCGTCAGCAAAAGCGCGAAGAGCGTCGACAGCGCTACACGAACCGACGAAGTACCGATCATCGCCGGACAAAGCTGAACACCGAAGTCACGACGGCAGCCGGGGCTAGAACAAGCCGCCTAGGCTGCGGAGCGGGCCCAGCGCCGACGCCACCGAGCCAAGCCACGGCTCGAAGCCAGTTTCAGGCAATGGCTGCGCAGGCAAAAGGACGCGATAGTCGACGATGCGGATGGGCGGACGCCCCTCGGCAATGGCGCGGGCGTTTTCAGCTTCGACGAAATCCAAGATGCGGCGCAGAGCACGCACGCCGCTGACCTTCTTGTCGTGTAGAAGTAATATTACTTGTCCACGGGCCCGCCGCAACGCCGCCGTTGCGTACTTGACGATGCCGTCCTCGTCCTCGCCGCGCCACTCCTGCGGATCCATGTTCCAGCCGACCTGAACCAAGTCACGCTCGGCCAAGCGGCGATCCAGCTCGCGGCAACGCGCACCGTACGGTGAGCGAAAGAGCAACGGTCGCACCGACGTGGCGTAGGCGATGATCTCGGACGCACCGTCGATCTCGGTCGCCATGGCGTCACGCTCGGCACAGAGGTTCTTGTGGTTCATCGTGTGGTTGCCCACCAGGTGCCCGCGCAAGGCCAACTTGCGCAGCAGATCCCGGCGCGCCAGATCCTCGGGGCGATTGCGCACGATGTGGTTGCCGTTGACGAAGAAGATGGCCTTGAGTCCGCGGCGGGTGAGCTCGTCGGCAATCAACGACGTGCCGACCAAGTCGGGACCGTCGTCGAAGGTAAGCAGTAAGCTGCGATCAAGCGATTCCGACGGTTTGCCGACGGAGCGAGGAGATTGGCCAGGCAGTGGACGCAAGAATAGCGGGAACGCCGGCTCCGCCCGTGTGGCGTTCCCTCGGGCGAGCAGAACCCCAGCTAGAGCGCAGCTGACGCCGGCCCTGCCCCACAGCCCTCGCATGCAGGCTAGAAGGGAATGTCGTCGTCGCCGGGCGGTGGTCCGGACGGGCCATCCGCAGCAGCGGGAGCCTGCGGCGACTCTTCGCTCCAGCCGCGCCGACGAGCGCCACCGCTCGAACCACTCGAGCCGCCAGAGCCGCCGTTCTCGGCGCCGGCCCCTTGTCCGCCAAGGAAGACCACGCGGTCGGCCACGACCTCGGTCGAATAGCGGTCCTTGCCTTCCTTGTCCTGCCACTTGCGCGTCTGCAGCTTGCCCTCGATGTAGACCTGGCGCCCCTTGGCCAGATATTTCGAGCAGTGCTCGGCCTGGTCACCCCACACATTCACGCGGTGCCATTCCACACGCTCCTGCTTCTGGCCGGCCTTGTCTTTCCACACCTCGTTGGTGGCAATGCTGAGGTTGCACACCGGGCGATTGCTCGGCGTGTACTTCAGCTCGGGATCGGATCCGAGATTGCCAACCAAAATGACCTTGTTGACGCTGCCCATGGGTGAGTCTCCTTGCCTTGGTTGTTTTTGCCACCTTCCCCCGGCGTTATCAACCGCGGTTCCGTGGTCGCAACCACTATCGGCAACGGCATCTCGAAGTTGCGTCGGGCGACGCCCGAGGGTAGTGCCCGTGTTACCGCCCGCCGGCGCAATCAGCGTCTTGTCGTTGAAGCCGACGCGGTCATCGTCGGCTACTTCGACAGCGAAGAATAGCGACTCGACCTCGACCCAAGAGAGCCTCGGTGCCGCAGCCGACGACCGACGGTCGCAACCACGAATCCGAGGAGGAAGAACCATCCCGCGCTCGAACTCCCACGGCCCGCGATTGCGCACGTACAGCCGGACGATGCGCTCGCCGCCGCCAACGAGCTTCCTCCGGCGCCCGAGCCGCCTTGACCGCCGGCGCCCGCGCCCCCGCCACCACTTGCCCCGCCACTTCCACTGCCCGAGCTACCAGCCCGTCCTCCCGTCCCGCTGGTGACGGCGCTGCCGCCCGCTCCGCTTCCCCCCGTCGCAGTCGATCCGGAACCACCGCCGCTGGCGCCCCCGGCGCCGCTTGCACCGCCGGCTGCCGACGCGCCGCCAGTGCCCGATCCGGAGGTCGATCCGCCAGCGCCTGAGCTGCCTCCTGAGCCGGCGCTGCTATCCAAGCTCCCGCCGGATCCGCTGCCATCGGCAGACACGCCGGCATCCGAGCTCGCTCCGCTCGTGGTCCACGGCGTCGCCGCGGGCGCGGTTCCGCTCTTGCTAATCTTGATGGCATAGGCGAGTGCCGTATAGGGCTGCGTGCTTGGCAAGGTGACATGCAAGCCCGAGCCGTCCTGCGTGGCCTGCAGGGCAATCTCACCCGCGCCGTCGCCATTCGGTCCGAAAAGGAATACTTTGCCTGAGCCGAGATCGAAGCGACTCGTCGTCACCGAGGCCAGCGTCACTTGCTTGCCGTTGCCCGGCCAGCCCATGAGAAGCGCGTACACGGCATCACCGTCCTTCGACTTGGTGTAACGAACGTCGCTCGCCGTCATCGCCGTCGGGGTGCCCATCCCACCGCCGCCCAGCTTGGTGGGTCCTTCGCCATACACCGCCCATGCTCGCGTGTCGTAGATGGCCGTGCCCATCTGCTTGAGGAACTTCCCGAAGGCACCCATGATGTCTTGCTGCTGCTGCGGGAAGGTGCCGTCAGCCATGGGCGACAGGTTGAGCAGCAGATTGCCGCCCTTGCTAACGCGGTCGACGAACGCGTGAACCAACGCGGTGTTGGTGTAGTACTGCATCCCCTGCGTATAGCTCCAGCTCGACGAGCTGACCGCATCGTCGGTGAGCCAGTAGGGCGTGGTGATGTCCGCCGGACCGCCGCGCTCGTAGTCGAGCACCTGACCCTTGTGGGGAGAAACGATGCCGTCCTTGGCTGTGGCAACCACTTCTTTGTTCGCGTCGAGGGCAGCGTTGTAGTAGTAGGCCAGGAACGCTGTCAGGTTGGCGTCGCTTATCTGAGTGAGGTTGAAATCTTGCCAAAGGATGTCGGGCAGGAACTCGTCGATGATTTCCTTGTGCTTGCCAAGCCACAATGTCTGCTCCTGATCGTTCGGGAGCTGGCCATAGAGCTTCTTGAGGCTATCGGTGCTTCCCGCGGGCGCCCATTGGTAGTAGCCCGTGAAATTGTAGGCGGTGTGCTCCGACATGATGATCTTGAGGCCCTTCTTGCGAATGGCCTCCACGTGCAGCTTGGCCAAGTTGAGCTTGGGCCCCATGGCGACGGCGTTCCACTCGTTGACCTTGCTGTCCCACATCGAGAAACCGTCGTGATGCTCGGCCACCGGTCCGGCATACTTGGCGCCGGCGTCGGCGAACATCTGCGCCCACGCGTCCGGATCCCAGGCCCCTCCGTCTGACTTGAGCTTCGGCGCAAATTGCACCGGGTTGCCCGACTTGTCCTTGCCGCCGGTGAGGAATTTGTCGTACGGCCAATCGCCAAAGGGATCGCCGTACTTCGACATCTGATTGTTGTATTCGCCAGATCCCTTGTTGTACATGTTGCGCGGGTACCATTCCGAACCGTAGGCGGCTACGCACCACGCACCCCAGTGGTAATAGATACCGAACTTCGCATCCTGGAACCATTCAGGCGCCGGATTGTGGGTGTCGAGCGACGTCCAGCTGGCCGTGTAACGTGTCTGGGCGACAGCATCCGACGACCAGAGAATGGGCGCCGCGCAAGTGGCAAGTGCCACGGAAGCTGCGGCGAGACGGAGCCCAAAGACACGCGGCATGGTTTCCTCCTGCTGAATTTTCGATCGGACGGCAGAAAGCGGCCCGGCACCGCCCTCTCCTCTAGTGTAAAGGGGCGGTGCGTGGGATGAAAAGGGTCTGTTCGTGCTCGGTCGAGCACGAATTTGGCGGCGTCATAGGGCGGCGGAGCACGACGCCGTTCTAGCGGCGCTCGTGATCGCGCTCGAACAAGCCGCCCAGCTCGGCGAACGAATGCGCCACAGGAGGGGGCGCGGAATCGGCGACGGCCATGGCCAGCCCCAGGCGCTCGCGCAGTTCCAGATAGTCCGACGACACCGAAAAGCGAACGAGGCTCATGATCGCGTCTTCGGGCCGATTGTGGTGCGCTCGTGCTTCGCGGACAATCTCGCGAGCAGACGCCACCACGTCGCCGCACACGAGAAGACCGGCGCGGTTGGCAATGGTGTCCGACTCCGCCGCCCAGGCCGCTAGGTCGATGCGACCATGGCTGATCGCGAGTGGCTCGACGGTGGCAGCCAAAAGCTCGATCTGCGGCGGCGGCAATATCTTTCTCAAGAAGGCGATGTACTTCCGAACCGCAAGCTCGTCCGCTCCCGGCAGCTCGAATCGCGGCCTCACCAGCTTGACGGCAGCCGCGAAAACCGCCTCGAGCTCGGCAAGGCTGGGGACGAGCTGCGGCCACAGCAAGAAGTGATCCGCGCGCAGCCCGACCAATTTCTTGGTCAGCAAGAAAGCCAGCTCATGGCGCGTGCGACCAGCGACCAGATCGCGCCCAAGCACGAGCGCGGGCAGGGGCCTTCCTTCCTCGAGTAATACGACTAGGTCGATCTCGCCCGTCGTCTGCGGAGGAACGAAGGCCGCCGGCAGTGGCAGTCCGATGAACTGGCTGACGTAAACCAGCAGCCGCGATACGAATGACGAGTCGTTGTCGAGCGCGGCCCGGTATTGCGGTTCGAGCCCGTAGGTCGATGCTTCACGCGCACGCGCCGCAATCACCCCCGGCGCAACCGCCGCCATCACCTGTCCAATCAGATGGTGCTCGCGGGACGAGCACAGCTGCCCCTGCCACGACTTCTCGGTGAGTACCGATGTTGCGAGCGTCAACGTCTTGGGCGCGGTCGTCTCATAAAATGCGCGCTCGCTGGCATCGGCCTTGGTCAACGCACACAGCGCCGCGCTGGTACAGTAGACGCCATCGTACTGTTGGTATTTCCCATAAAGGTGCCCGAGCGCGCGAACCTGTTTCGCGGCTGATTCGGCGTTGGCGGTGCCGCCAAGCAATTGCTCGCGCAACACCACGGCCATGCTGAAACCGTCACGGCCCTGTGCCTCGTACACTTCCGCGAGTGCCTCGCGCACCCCGGTATCGTCCGGTGCCAGCGAGACGCAAACTTCGTAGGCCGCCTCGGCCGCGGAAAGGTCGCGTAAGCGACGTCGGCAGGTCTCGGCCAAACCGCGCCACAGCCTCAAGAGCAGCGGTCGCTGCTCGGTCGACAAATTGGAGCCCACCCGCTTGATCATGCGGCGGTAGGCTCGGGCGAGCTCGCGCCAATCCTGCCGCTCGACCAAAATATGCTCCAGCCGCTCGAAGATTTGCCGATCGCTGGAGTCTTCGTCGAGAGCGCGGTCGTAGAGCGCCACGGCTTCCATCGGCGAATCGAGCTCGCTGCCGAGAATACTGGCGAGCGCGTTCAGGTAGCAGATCTTGTCCCGGCCCGAGGTGATCGCGACCAGTTGTTCGAGCACATCCACGGCACGCGACCAATGCCGGTTGGACGTGTGAATCTCGACCAGCTCGTGGAGCACGCCGACGTCCCGCGGACGAAGCTTCGCCGCCTGCAAGTAGCTGGCAAGGGCGGCCGCGGGATCGTGCAACTCCTCGCGCTGCAACCGCCCGATTTTGCACAAGAGCTCGAAGCATTCCTCGTCGGGCAGCGGCCCGCGCAGCAAGAAACGGTAGCGTTCGATGAGCGCGGTGGCGTTGCCCGGCCCCCGACCTTCCATCTCGGCGTTGGCCTTGGCGAGCGCTTGGCGAAGGCCCGGCAGATCCGGTGCCAGGTGTGTGGCCTCGACGAGCGCAGCGGCACCTTCTTCAAGGTCGCGCATCGCCAGGTGCGCGAGCCCAAGCTGCATCCAATGACCCGCGCGCACCTCGCCAGTCATATTACTTCCGTCTGCGGCCAAGAGCCGAGGTACGGTGGTCAGCACGTCCTGCCAAAGTCCCCAATTGCCGGCAAGCTGCGACCAATCCCGCAACGTCGGCACGTGGGTCGGCAGAATGGCGAAGGCCTTGCGGTAGTTGGCGCGCGCCCGATCGACACTGCCTGCCATTTGCGCCGACCACGCGGCCTTGTGCCAGAGCTCGGCCGAATCGAAGGCGGCGTCCTTGGCCGATCCCGCCATGCCTTCCAAGAGCGGAGCCGCGGACGACCAGTCGTTGCGCTTCCACGCCGCATCGGCCAGTGCCGCCAGCGCTTTGGGATGATTCGGCGACCAGGAGAGCACACGCATGTACTGCACGGCGGCCGCCTCGGCGTCGTGCAATTGGTCGCGGTAGATGTCCGCCGCGTCCAGTGCCAGCTCGATGCTGTCGAACGGATCCACGGCATTGCCCGCGGCACAGGTCAGGTACGCGGCCGCGCGGTGCCAGTCCCCGCGCTGACCGTGCAAGAGCACAAGCGCGCGCACGGCCGTGAAGTTGCCCGCGTCCGCCGCCATCGCGGCTTCCAGCGCCTTCTCGGCGGCGGCCAGATCGCCCAGGTCGTGCTCGTTCCACACCGCCATGGCGACGAGCAGGTCGGCACGCGCCTCGGGACCAAGCTCGGCGGCCAGCCCATCGCACTTGGCCAGCAGCTCGTCCCACCGATTGTGAACGGTGGCCAGTCGAGCAAGCTCGCTCCGCAAGCCGTCGTCCGTCGGATCCTCCCGCAGAGCCGCAAGCAACGTGACGAACGCACGGTCGGTATCGCCAAGGTTCGTATCCAAGATCTGCGCCGCACGCACCAGACTGCGCGTCCGCTCGGCCCCATCCGAAACGGACGCCGCACGCTCGACGAACAGCTGGACCAGGTCGTCCCAGCGGTTCTCCGCGACGCAATTGCGTTCGATTTCGCGGAAAGTATCCACCGAGGGAGTGACGTCGATGTCGGTGAACGTCTTGGGTACGTTTTGCAGGAATTCATCGATGATGGGCTTGAGCTCGGAACTACCGTCGTCGTCCAGGTCGACGGCATAACCATCCACCCCGCCAGTATCGATCTCTGTTTGCTCCGTTTGCCTTGGACGCATCTTGCACCAGCACCGACGCCGAAGTCTTATCCCCGCCAGCGCATGGATCAAGGCCAATGCCCAAAGATAAGTACCTTTCGCGTTCGCGGAATTGTGGCGATCGTGGAACGCGGACGCAAACGCCGGGGTTTTGCGGGCCTGCGCCGTAGGTCCAGCCTTAGGTTGCCGCCATTCGTGCCGATACTTTGAATGGAGCAATGACGATGGTGGACGCTAGGACAAGCCCGGGACGAGGTGGGGGGTTCGATACCGAGGAGCTACGAGCCCTGCGGCAAGAGCTGGTTTCCCTCGGATCGATTGCCCGAGCTTATCCGCTCGAGTACTCGCTCGGGTCGATGGAGCTGCTCTTCGAATCTCGACAAGACATCGAGCTACTCGTCGAAACGCTGGCCGAGGAGATCTCGGAAGCGCGCAGCTCCGCCTAGCGGGGCTACTTCGTGAACAGAGCGAGATCCACGGATTCGCCCATCTTCTGGTAACCAGCTGGCCCCGGGTGCAGCCAATCCATCTGGGACCACGTGGCGTAGGTCGCCTGCAACTTGGGTGGGTTCCCACCATCGGTGAGTGCCGCCTCGAAATCGAGGGTGCCATCGAACACACCGCTCTTGATATATGCATTGACTTGCTGGCGGACGCTCTCGTGCGCCGTGGTGTAGTAACTGTTTCCGGCGAACGGCAGAATGGTTGCGCCATAGATGAGCAACCCCTTGGCGTGCGCCCGGCCAATCAGGTCGTCGTAGGCAGCCTTCATGGACGCGAACGATGCGCCGCTGCCAATATCGTTGACCCCGTCGAAAACGATCGCGTACCGCACGCCGCTTGGCGCGAGCACGTCGCGGTCGAATCGAGCCTGAGCGGCGGTACCGGACGAGCCAACCAGATTGGTTGCACCGATCCCCTGATTCATCATCGATACGTTTCCAGTCGCCGCATTCGACTGCAGGCGCGCGGCGAGGATGTCGGTCCAGCGATTGTTCTTGTTGGTATCCGTGCCTCTACCGTCGGTGATCGAATCTCCGATCGCGACGATGCCCTTGGCCGAAGCATCGGCCATGACGTCGATGCCCGAGATGTAGTACCAGTGTTCAGTCGCCGTCGCGGAGGCCATGCTGGCCGCGCTAACGTTGCTGCTGTCGGTTTGCAGATAGGACGTCGTTCGCGAACCCGAGTGCCCAACGACATTGCTGGGAACGCTGCCGAAAGCGATGGTGATGGAGACGTTGCCCTGACTCGGAACTGGGAAGTCGATCGGATCGGACCAGACTTCCTTGCCTTGGGCGATGGTCACGGACGCAGTTCCAGAAAAGGCCAGGGGCTCATCGGTTGCGGTGTCGATGGTGCTGTCCACCGCGGGTGTTGCTTTGCACAGTGCCAGGTGGGCCGACTTGATGGTGACGGGTCCGTTGCCGGATAGGTTGGAGAATTGGACGCGGATCTGGCTGCCGCCCAGCGAGACGTGCGCGATCTGGCGAAGCACGCTGTTCGCAAGCGACGCTGGAGGCTGGTTGGCCGAATCGTAGTAGGGCGAAGCCGTCCACGTGCCCACCCAGTGTTGTGTGCTGGTGCTGCCACCGGCGCCGGTTGCGCCACCGGTGGCGGCACCGTCGGTGGCGCCGCCGCCGTTCGCCCCCGCATCGTCGCTTCCGCCGGTTCCTTGAGCGCCACCCCTTGCACCAGAGCCGCCGCTGTCGCCGCCGGCCGCACCGCCGGAATTGCCCACGCCACCTGCGGCGCTGATGGTTCCTCCAGAGCTCGCCGAAGAGCCGCCGGTGCCGCCTCCGGCCGTACCGGCGGTCGCAGCGCCCGCCACTCCGCCCGTCGCCCCGCCGGAGCCATTTCCGCTTGCATCGCCGGCCTGCCCCGTCGAGCCGCCGCTGGCGTTGCCGGTCGCGCCGCCGCTAGGACTTCCTCCCGAGCCGCCGGGCGCCGAAGACGTGGAATGCCCGGAACTGCAAGCCGCGATCGCCAAGGCAATTCCAAATCCCATGCTCCACGGTCGTCTGGGGGTCATCCTGTTCACCTTGGGCAAGTCTACCTGAGCGCAATTTTCGGATCAGCCGTCCTCGACCGGCGCGAACCTTCCCGTCGGTCAGCAGCGCCTGCAGTAAGCTGTGACGCAGATCGCTTGTCGCTTTGGCGCTAGCGGTCCATCGTCGCAATGACGATGCTGAATGGGTTTGCGCAGAGGACAGATTTCCACCTTCGCCGGCTCTTGGGGCGCGTAGATCCAATTCTGCTTGCAGCCATGGTCGTGGGACTCGTACTGCGCGGCTGGCAGTTCGGGTCGATTCCGCCGGGTCTGAATCAAGACGAAGCCTCGACGGCCTACGATGCGTTCTCGCTCGTCCACTACGGCGTCGATCGGCACGGGATCCACTTTCCCGTCGTGCTGATTTCGTGGGGCTCGGGCATGTACGCGCTCGCATCGTACGTGGAGGCACCCTTCATCAGGCTGTTCGGCCTGAGCGTTTGGAGTGCACGCCTTCCGTTCTTGCTGGCAGGTCTTGCCGCCCTTCCCCTCTTTTTTGGGCTTCTGCGCGACACCACCGATCGTCGCACAGCTCGCATCGGAGTCGTTCTGCTTGCGGCAAGTCCCTGGCACGTGATGGTTTCGCGCTGGGGGCTCGACTCGAATCTTCTTCCTTTCGTCTTTCTCGTGGCGACCGTTCTGCTGGTGCGCTCGGCCGCGCGCCCTCGCTTGCTGGTGTGGGCGGCCTTGGTTCTCGGATTGGCTCTTTATTCTTACGGGACCGCCTACCTCGTCGTGCCGGTGTTTCTCTTGTTGGCGCTGATCCATGGCGTGCGCTACCGCCTTTGGCCAGTGCGGACGATCCTCTGGGCAGCGGCTACCTTCGTGCTCGTAGGCTTGCCTGTCGGGCTTTTCCTCGCCGTCAACAGCTTCGGTTGGCAGTCGATTCGCACGCCGATTCTGAGCATTCCTCGCCTCACGGGCGTGCCGCGCTTTCAAACGATGGGCAATCTGCACCTCTTTTCGGCGGAGTTTCTCAGGCAAGCAGCAACCAATCTCGGCCAAGCGGCCGAGCTGTTTCGTTCGCAAGACGACGGTCTCATCTGGAATGCGATTCCCGGCTACGGAATCCTCTACGGGCTGTCGACCCTGCTCGCCTTGGCGGGACTGGCGCTCCTCGTCGGCAAATACTTCGAACCGGCTCGGCGGGCTTCGTTCCCGCTGCTTGCCTGGTCTCTCGCTGCGCTCGTGCTGATGGCGTTCGTGAGCCCAAACATCAATCGCGCCAACGTAGCCATGCTGCCCTTCATCTTCTGCGTGGCCATCGCCAGCTCGCTCCTGTGGCAATACCGATCGTTGGCGATTCTTCTCTGTGTCCTGCTCGCCGGATCATTCGCCGGATTCGTCGGTGCCTACTTCGGCACCTATCGTCAAGCCGCAGCCGAACCGTTCTTCGCGTCTTTCGGCGAGGCCATTCGCTACGCCTCCGAGCAAACCAAGGGCGACGTGTGCGTCACCGACCACGTGAACATGCCCTACATCTTCGTGCTCTTCTACACGAAGGAAGATCCTCGGTTGTTCGAACGCACCGTCCACTACGACAATCTCGGGGCGGAGTTCCAGAGCGTCTCCTCGTTTGGCCGCTATCGCTTCGGCATCGGCAGGTGCGCCAATTCGGCAAGTGCCGTCGTCGCCCGCGCCGACGAAGCCGCGTCCTTGGGACGCGATCAATTCGCCGTCAAAGAGTTCGAGCGGTTCGTGGTCTTGCTGCGACCGAACCGCGACAGCGATGTCGGCCTTCGGGGGCCAGATCCAGCCGAGCTGCCCGAAAACCCTCGACGGACGGACCGATGAACGATGCGGCGCTCGGCACGCACCATGCAGCGCCTAGCGGCCAATAGGCGACGATGCGCAGGCTCAGCAAGACACCCGCAAAGAATACGTTGGTTGGGCTCCTGACCCAGCCCGCGGGAGTCGTACTTCGCAACCATGGCCTGGCTTTCCTTTGGGTGGTCGTCGGCGTCGCGGTCACCATCGTCATTCGCGTGCAGCTACTCGACTATCGCGGCGGCGACGTGAACGCCTTCGTGAACTGGTGCGACGATATCGAAAAGAAGGGGTTTGCCAAGGCGCTCATCGGCGGAGACTGCAACTACAACCCGGCCTACATTTATGTCCTCTGGCTGGCGACCAAGCTGCCGTTCGACCGCGCGTTGGTCATCAAAGCGTTCAGCATTCTGTGCGACTATGTCTGTGCGGCAGCTCTGGCGTTGGTGGTCTTTCGAGCGAGGCGGAGCAAGCTGCGGGCATTGCTGGCGGCGTTTGCTTTGTTGATTGCTCCGACGGTGGTCTTCAACGGTGCCCTGTGGGGTCAATGCGATATGGTCTATGCAGCGCCCTTGGCCGTGGCGCTCGCAGCGGTGCTGGGACGGCGTTACTACCTTGCCGCGGCACTGTTTGGCGTCGCGATTTCCGTCAAGCTGCAGGCGGTTTTTCCGCTGCTGGGCATTTGGGTCATTCGTCGCGAGATTCCGGTGCGCTCCCTCTTGCTCATCCCGGCGACGTACCTGGCCACGCTGGTGCCAGCTTGGCTTGCGGGCTGCTCCTGGGCGGATCTCCTCATGATCTACGTCAAGCAAGCCCAGCAGTATTCGGGGCTGACGCTGAACGCGCCGACCGTCTTCGTCCTACTTGCCGACGAGGAAAAGTGGATCGGCCCACTCGGTTTTTGGTTTGCCATCGCCGCGATCTTCATGGTGTTCCTGGCTTGTGTGTATGCGAGGGTTCGGACGACGGCGACTGTCTTGGTTCGGGAGACCATTGTATTTGTCTCACTGGCTCCGTTTCTGTTGCCCCACATGCATGAGCGCTACCTCTTCCTTGCCGATGTGATGAGCGTTGTCTATGCCTTCGTATTTCCGGCACGCTTCTGGATTGCCATCTGCGTGGTCGGGGCATCACTTGCAGGCTACTCTTCCTTCCTGTTCAGCAAGACACCGGTGTCGCTGACATCGGCGGCGGTGATGATGGGAGTTTCGAGTGTCGTCCTTGCCGCGGAATTGCTGAAGCAGCACTATCCTCGGGTGTTTGCCGCGCATCGAGACGAACGCGAAGAAATCGGCGCCCGCGGCGAAAGCGCCTCCGCATTTTCCGGGCGGCCGGAAGCCAAGGGCAAACACGTCTTGAGCGCTTAGCGACAGGGACCGATAGGCGGCCTTTACCCTATCGCCGTGCCCTGAGCTACCTACCGCTGGACTCCAGCGAACCGCGGACGGTGATCTTTACGAAGTCATCGTAAAGCTCGACCTGTGGAGTAGCGGCAACATCGAGCGTAAGCCGCAATTTCGTGCCATCTTCGGGCAGAGCATTGTTCTCGTCCTGAAAGATCCAGAGCGCGCGAAAGCCCTCTTGGTCCAGGCGATAAAAACGCATCGTATTGAGCGAGGCCCCGTGAGGAAGAGTTACAGCGATGGCTCGCGTCTTGGCAAAGAACCGGTACGAGCCACCCTTGGCAGAACCCTTGATGGGAATGATGATGCTCGCGCGTGGCCCGACCGCGCGAATGTCAGGCCAGTTCGCGCGCCAGGCGGCACGAGCGATATCCTTGTCGGCCTGCGGCCCATCAGGAGCCGTCCGCGACGCTGAATCGTCCGCCGACTTCGGTAGCCGGGGCGCGGACGAGCCGCTTGCGTTCTCGACCGCCGTAGGCAATTGCTCGTGAGCCGCGTCGAGCAGAGGCCCGGCGAGACCGGGCCCCCCATCCATGGCGGCTCCGTCTATCCCGCCTATTCCGTCTATTGGGCTTGTCGCATCTATCCGATCCGTGGGCGACGGCAACGGCGGTAGGGTCGAAGCCGCCCTTGGGAGCGAAGGGTGAGGCAACGGCAACAGAGCGCGCCCGATGACAAACACCAGAGCCGCCGTCGCCGCGGCGATCAGCATCCCGGCAGGTCGACCGATCCCAGCCTCTTGTTTCCTGACACCTGTTGATGGGCAGGATTGTGAAGGGTGCCTTTCGCTGCGGACCACGTGGATCACACTGTCCGATGTATCTTCCCACGTCAACTAGGGCCTCGACCGGAATGCAGGAAAGACGCTGGCACCGTCCTTCGGATCCCTACCGAGGGTAGTTTTGCCAACCAGAGTGGTCTTACCAACCGAGGGTAATGGCTGGCCGTTGTTTCGCCATGACCGAGGGTAGTTTCACCCCGTGCACCGAGATCCTTAGTCTCGGGCGTACCGAGGGTAGTTTCGTGCGAGGATGCCAACGGCCTGGAGGGGCGCCTCGACGAGGGCTCACTGGCCTGTTTCTTGCCTGTGACCCGAGCAGCCGCAACACGAAGATCACGATTTCCGCAACGATACGCCAGTCGTGATCCTCGTGATTCACTCCGTCCGGGGTGAACAGCGAACCACTACCGGTTCGCCGTTCCGAATCTCGGACGTCTCTTTTGGGAGGAAACGCATGATCCGATCACTCGTACGACTGTCCCTCGTTTGCAGTGCACTTGCACTTGCCGTTTATCAACCTGCCGCCCGAGCACAGACCCCGGCCGAACGCGAAGGAAACCGAATGGAGAAGAAAGGCAACGCCGAGGAAAAGGCGGCCAACGCCGAGAAGGCCAAGGGCGAGCGAATGGAGAAGGAAGGCAAGGCAACGGAGAAGGCCGGCAAGAAGCACGACAAGAAGGCCGAAGAGGAGTCCGGCAAGAACACAGAGAAGAAGGGTCGCGCGGTTGAGAAAGAGGGCAAGGTCCGCGCCGACGAAGCCAAAGAAATGGAGAAAGCAGGCAACAAGGTAGAAAAGGCGGGCGTCGACACCAAGAAGGCGGGGGAAAAAGCCAAAGCCGAAGGCGCCAAGTAGCGGCGCTACTTTCTGCTCAATTCCCGACAATCCCTCTCGGCACGCAGCCGTTTATCGGTCGGAGCTTCCGGCCAACGCTTGTACGCGTCGGCCAGGCTGCAGTGCACGCTCGGATCGTATGGATTAATCGCCAACGACAATAGCAGCGACGCCACGGCGCCCTTGGCGTCGCCCTCGGCGAGTGCTGCTTGTCCCGCAATCAAATGCGGCCACGGCAGCTCGGGATAGGTCGCCTGCGCCGGCGCTACGGCTTTCGACGCCAGGTCGGCCTGTCCCAGGGCCAAGTACGTGCGACCGAGCTTCACCGGAAAAATCCACTGCGCGCTGGTGGCCAGCTTGGCACCTTTCTCGTACTCGACGCTCGCCGCCCGCGGCCGACTACGCAGCAACATCATATTACCCAGGCGCAAGTAGCGGTCGGCCTCGCCAGCCGGCGTAGGCCCGTCATCTTCGCTGATGGCATTCTTTCCGCCAGCAGCGCCTTTCGTGCGGTACTTCGGGACAATCGGCTCGAGGCCCGGCAACGTCTTGTAGTGCAGATCCGCCATGTATTGCCGCCAGGCACGCTCGAAGTCCGCCCAGGCACCCGTGCCGCCAAACGCCCGCGCCACGGCCACGCGCGCGTCCACTCCGTCGCGAACCGCAGCCAGCACCTCGCGCAGTGCCTCGCTGTGGCCGTGCTCGAACAGAAAGGCAATCGCGGTCGTCACCTCGGCAAACGCCAGCGTTGCATCCTCGGCCCGCGGTAACTTCGCCATCGACGGGTGCATGGCATCGAAGGTGATGAGCTTGCCGCTCGCCAGCGCCTTGGCCAGGTAGTGCTGCATGGACGGGTTCAGCGCAAGCCCGGCCGGCGCACGCCAGCGATGCTCGAGAAACTTCGCCAAGCCCTCCTGCAGCCACACCGGCGCGCGGTCGTAGGTCAGCGCCGCCACCACGTAGTGCACGAATTCGTGTGACAGACTGTCTTGCCATTCGTAGCCGAGGCGCATGGCGCGCGGACTGGTCAGCATGATGCGGCTCCATTTGGAAACCGCGACGGTGCCGGTGCGCTCGATTTCGTCTTCGGTGAGCGTGGTCATGATCGCCAAATCGGCGCTGCTGCGAAGAATGTCGACGGGCACCGGTCGCGACGGCGAGTAGCCGAGATCCGCAGACAGAGCAGCTGCGGCGGCTTCCAAGGCATCGAGGCCGTAGTCGGCCAGCACGGCGTCCTCGACGGGAAAGCGAAACACGAAATGCGCCGACTTGCGCTCGAGATAGCCATCGACGACCTTCGCCGAGCCTTCTGCGAGCGCGAGCATTTCTTTGAGCGGCGCCGGCGGGATGCCATTGCCTGTCGCGGCCCGGTACTCGGCGGCGGCGGCCGGAAAATCGCCCGCCATGAAACGTTCGAAGCCCTTCGCGATCAGCGTTCCCGGCTCGGCAGGATGCGCTTTCGCGAGCGCGGCCAGCGCGCGATCGGCTTCCGCGAAACGCCATTCGGAATAGAGCCGCTCGACCGTCGCCGATTCGCTGGCGGCCACCGCCCGCGCCGACGCGAACACCACCCAAAGCGCCAGCAGCCAGCGCTTCATCGCACCAGCTCCTCGTAGTAGTGGCGAACCTCGTCGCGGAATTTCTCGGGCGCCTTTTCGCGCATGGCCTCCATCAGTTCCTGGCGCCACTCGCGCGGCGCTTTGCTCGCCTCGGCGTCGGGAATGCGCACCGGCTCGCGACTTGGCCGCGAGCCGTCGCTTGGCCGCTGTCCCATGCGCTCGCGAAGCTTGGCCAGACGCTCGGCCGCATCGTCGGCGCGGCCCGCACCTTCGTGCGCGTCGCCTTGTTGCATGTCCTGCCCGGCCTGGCGCATTTGTCCGGCTATTTCTTCCAGCTCGGCAGCGGCGCCTTCCGCGCCTGGGACCGATTCACCCTTGCCGCCCAGCTCACGAGAAACGCCCCGCGCTTTGTCTTCGATGCTTCCTTGTCGCCTGGACATGTTCTCGGCACGGTTTCTTTGCTCGGCGGACATCACGTCGCCACCGCGCGGGAGCGCCCGGGCCAAATCCGCGGCCAGCTCGCGAGCCAGGCCGGCGGCCTCGTCGATCTGGTTGTCGTAGGCAAGAAGGTTCGCCGACGGCGACCGCCCCTGGGCCAGCTGGCGATTACTCAAATGTTGTAAATGCCCCAGCCCGACGCCCATGCGCTCCACCTCGCGCTGGGCTTCGCTCCACTCTTTGGCAGGCAACAGCCGCTGCAGCTGGCGCAGGTTTTCCCGCACCGAGCCGGTCGCCGTTTCGGCCGAGCTGCCCAGCTCGCGCGGCAGAGGTCCGGCCACTTTGCGCTGGATCTGTTCGAGCTTTTGCTTGGCCTTGGCCAAGAACTCCGCCTGCTGCGCTTCCATACGCCGGCCGAGCTCACCGTCGACTTCCTTGGCGAGAGCGCGACCGTCGCCGGCCAGCGCGCGCTCGTCACCTTCCAAATCGCTGAGCTTGCGCGACAGCTCGGCCAGCGCGCGCGATTCCTGCGGGAAGCGCGAGGTGGAGAAGTCGCCGGCGTTCTTGTCGAGCAAGTCGCGCAGCGAGGCCAGCGATTGCCCGAGCTCGCTAAGCGCGTCGCCGAGCGAGCGCGCGTCCCCCTTGGCGAGCAGCGAATCCAGGCGCGCCGCTTGCTCCAGCGCCTTGTGCGCGTCGGGCATGTTCATGAAGTCTGGACTGACTTCGTTGCGCGCTTTGACCTCGGCGATCTTGTGCGCCAGCTCGGCGATGCGGGCCCGCAGCTCGCGCACCTCGCGCTCGATCTGGCGACGCAATTGCTCGTCGCCGGTGGCTTTGTAGCGTTCGAGCAAATCCTGCAGACGCTTGTACGCATCCACCAGCTCTTTGCCAATGCTGGCCAAATCGTCCAGGCGCTGCCGGCCGACGAGATCGTCGAGCGCTAGGACCGCGCCTTCCAGCTCACTTTGGTGGCGAGGCAGCGCCGATGACATCCGCGCCCAGCCGGCGGCATTGCTGGGCGCCTTGGCGAGCGATCCGAGCAGATCGTCTTCCTCGCGCGCCAGCTTGCCCAGCCGGGCAAACACCGCCGCCAGCGCCGATGCCAGCACCCTGTTCGCGCCACTGGCGTTGCGCTGCTGTTCGATGAGCCGTCCCACGCCGGCCAGCCCGACCGCTTCGCCGTCGTGCACCTCGCGCAACCGTTTCATCCGTTCTTGCGGCTCCGCGCGATCGTCCAGCTCGATGCGGTCGGCGAGCGAGACGATGAGCTTTTCCAAAATCTCGCGTTCGCGCTCGAGATGTTCTTCCAAATCCTCGCGGGGATTTTGCACCACCAAGGTCAGCGTGCGCGACATGCCGGTCTTGCTGCCGGACACGTCGTCGCGATCCGTAGCTTCCACGTGATAGGCGACGCGAGCTCCGGGCGTCAGCATGGCCGAGGCAGGCTCGAACATGGTAGTGCCGCGCATCTCCCGAGCACCCTGCGCGTTCTTGAGCGGCAGGCGCTGCTCGGGTCCATCATTCACGCGGTAGACGAGCGAAATTTCGGACAAACCGAAGTCATCGCGCGCGTGGTAGCCCACCTCGACCGGTCGCGGAGCGGCCAATTCCAAATGATCGGCGACTCCGACGATGTCCACCTCGGGCGGCTGATCGGCATCTACGGCAATCCGATGGGGGCGCTCTTCGCGCACCGGGCGGCCCAGGAATGGACGCAGCCAAACGCGATAGGCACTACTTTCATCGAGCGTGAGATCGACGCTCATCTTGCCGCGGCTGAGATTTCCCAGCACCGATCCGCTCTCGCCGCTTTCGCCGAGCAGAAGGCGCGCCTGCCTGGCCGAGCGGAGCGGCCGCATCTCGATGCGCACATGCGTCCCACGCAAGGCGTGCAAGTCGCCCGTCGAGCCTTCCATCACCTGACGGGGCAGCCCCGTGTACGCCGGAAAATCATAGGTGATCCGCACGTCGCCCACGAGTGGCTCGCGCACCGCCTGCGCGCCTTCGAACAAGGTCGGCGTGTGAAACAGCGTCCGCATGCCGCGCCCCAGAATGGGCGACACCACGAGAGCGACGAGCAGAGCGAGCAAGCAGAGCCCGCCGAGCGCGACCGCCCGCACCGCTCGGTGAAGCGGAATCAGCGTCTCGACGTCCATGGGCTGCATCGCATCCGCCACCGTCGAGCAAAACGACTCGATCATCTCAGGCGAGGCTTCGGCGACTGGCCGCGATCGCAGCTCGACAGCGGACAGAAGATCGCTCGCCAAGGGCGGATAGCGTTTGCCTACAAGCAGCGCCACCGCCGAGGAAGGCTCCAGCGCTCGGGCCGGAAACGTGAAGCCGAGCGCGATGCCGCCGGCCGCGCACGCGGCAATCGCCCCGAAGGCGACGTAGGGCCACGACACGGCTGGGCCGGTCAGCAGCGCGGCGGCCGCGAGCCCCACCAGCGCCATCACGAGCGCGACGACGGCGTAGCCTACCGTACGTACGCCGATCTCGAATAGAGCTCGGCTGCGCGCTTGCTGCAAAAACGCGCCAATGCGGTCGTTATCGGTGGTCATCGTTATTCGTCATGGAGGGTCCGGAAAGCCCCGGGTTCAGATCGGATGAGAGTATAGCGGCCCGCCGCGAAGCAAAAGGTGCCAGCTCGAACGGGCCCCTCCAGGACTCCCACTCCAGCGCAAGCCGTCAGCACTTCCCGGTCCAAGCCTTGCACAAGTGACCGTCTGCCATGCAAAACCCAGCAGAAATCGGGATCTTCGAGCGGCGGGACGCAGAAGTGCCACACACGGCAGGGGCAATTAGGCTCACCGATTCCTCGAACCAGTGGCCCGTTGCGTCTGAGGCTGGCCAGCCGGACGAACCGAGCGAGACCGATGAGATGGTCGAGCGAGCCAAAGCGGGCGATGCCAATGCCCTGCAAAGCCTGCTCGCCGCTGCTCGTCCGCGAGCCTTGGCAGCAGCCCTCAAGGTGCTGCACAACCGCGACGACGCCGAAGACGCGGTCCAGGACGCCTTCCTCAAGGTCTGGCGCTGTCTCGGCGCCTTCGAGAGCCGCTCGTCGTTCTCGACGTGGATCCATCGCATCGTCACCAACGCCAGTTTGGATCTGCTTCGCCGGAATACCAGCCGCAGCGAGGTCACCGACCGGGTCGACAATCGCGATGGTGACCGCGACGGCGCGGCCATCGTCATCGAACACGCCAGCGAGGAGACGCCGGAGACCGAGCTCGTGCAGTTGGAAGTCCAGCGCCTGGTGCGCACCGCCGTCGCAACACTGCCCGCCGCCCACCGCCAGGCCGTCGAGCTGAGGGAATTCGAAGATTTTTCGTATCAAGAGATGGCCGAGGTCATTCAGTGTCCCGTGGGCACGGTGATGTCTCGCCTCCATCACGCCCGCAACAAGCTGGGCGAGATGTTCGAGCAATACGCGGCTTAGTAATGGGAACCCTGGGCGGGTTCCCAAACCCTCCCGCGCTCTGGCTCCGGCGGGCAAAGCCCGCCTTCGCCTACGCGGTAAATGGGAACCCTGGGCGGGTTCCCAAACCCTTCCCGCGCTCTGGCTCCGGCGGGCAAAGCCCGCCTTCGCCTACGCGGTAAATAGGAACCCTGGGCGGGTTCCTAAGCTTTCCCGCGAAACTTCGCTGCGAGCAAAGCTGTCAGCTTCGCGTGGCGCTTCAGGTCACGGGTGCGAAAAGAGCGGTTAGCGCCCTCACAATTGTGAGTACAATGGCTGCTCCTCCGAAATGCCGCTCAGAGTCGCAATTCCCCCGCGCCTGCGCCAGCTTCTGATCAACAAAAGAGTCTGGTTCCTGGTCGCCGTCGCCATCGCGGCGGGCACCTATCCATTCTCCTGTGGCGTGCTCGGAGGCCGGCTGGTCACGTCGAAGCTTGCCACCAAGCTGGGCATTCCAGTGGAATACGGCAAAGCGCGGGCTGGCTGGGGCGAGCTGCACCTCACGAACGTGATCATCGGACCCAAGAAGGATCCGCTGCTCACCATTGCGAAGACCAGCATTTCGTTCGCCGCGGCCTGGGGCTCGGGCACCATCACTGTCGATTCGCCGAATGCTCAGATCCGCTACGGCGGCGACAACGACAACGCGATGGCGCTGCTGCGGCGGCTGCGCAAACCTTCGGCGCGTCCAGCGGGTGGCGGTGACAAGCCCGTTGCCTACCCGGTCATCGTCGTTCGGCACGGATCGCTCAGTCTCGTGGACGCGAAGTCCGACCTGGTTCTCGGCGTCGGCGCCTTCGATGCCACCTGGGAACCGTCGCGCCGCTTTTCGATTTCGGCCGTGGACATCGACGGCAAGCTAGGCGGTCGCGAGAGCTCGCCGTCGTTCGGCGCCGAGACGGCGACGCTGGAAGGTCCGCTGGCCGGTATGCGACCGCATGGCTTTCCACAAATCTCGGTCAAAGAAGGCCACATCCAACCGCTCACCACCTTGCCACTAACGGGAATCACCGGCAGCTTGCGACCGACGTCCACCGGCGAAGACGGCGTGGACGTCCTTTTCGCCGGCAGCTACGCCGGTGCGAAGCGCTCCCTTTGGACCGCGACCGGCAAGATCAAACCTGCAGTCGACTGGTCGAGCGTCGACGGACAAGTTGCGTTGCAGGCGGAGCGCTTCTCGCTTGACAAGATCGCCGACGTTCTGCCCGCGTCGATCCTCGAACCCGAGAGCACGGAGATCGACGCAGCCATCGAGGCGCACTTCGCCGGGCGCAAGGTCGCGCTGTCGGGAAAGCTGGACGTTTCCGGCCTCAATATCTCGCACGAGAAGCTCGCCACCGAGCCGGTGGAAAATGCCAGCTTCACCCTGCACTTCGACGCCACCGTCGACCGCGACCAGCGGCGCGTCGATCTGCAGTCCTTCGAAGGCAAGATCGGCAGCCTGGTGGCGCGGATGACGGGATCCGTCGAAATGCCCGCCGGCTCCTTCAAATTCAAGGACGGTCGTGAGCTGAAGGTCGTGCCCAAAATCGACCTCAGCCTGCGTGTGCCGCGCACGCCGTGCGCGAAGATCCTGGGCAGCATCCCGGCGCCGCTCGTGCCCAAGCTGCAAGGCTTCGCGCTGCAGGGTTTCTTCGAGGCTGACGTTCACGCCCGGATCGACTTTTCCAATCTGGACGCGCTCGACCTCGGCGGCAAAGTGGGCATCGATGGCTGCCAGGTGCTCAAGGCCCCCGAAGAGGTGCTGGCGCTCACCGGCCCCGAGTCGATTCTGCAAACCGTAGAAGTCCCGCCGTCGCCGATGGGCGGCAAGGACAACGAGATGATGACCTTCGCCATCGGACCGGACAATCCCGACTTCGTCCCGTACGACAAGCTTTCGCCCTACCTCATCGCCGCCATCATGACGACGGAAGACTCGGGATTCTTCCGACACCGCGGCTGGGTGTCGTCGCAGTTCAAGACCGCGCTTCGCCGCAACCTCGCGGGCGGCGGATTCCGTTTGGGCGCTTCATCTATCACCATGCAAATGGTGAAGAACGTCATCTTGAGCCGCGAAAAGACGCTGTCGCGGAAATTTCAGGAGCTGTTCCTCGTCTGGTTCGTCGAGCAGATCTTGAGCAAGGAACGCATCCTCGAGCTGTACTTCAACGCCATCGAGTTCGGCCCGCGGCTTTACGGCATCGGCCCCGCGGCCCGACACTATTTCGGTAAGAACGCGTCGGATTTGACGCCACCCGAAGCCGCGTTCTTCTCGTCGATCTTGCCCAGCCCCAAGCGTCGCTACGTTCAGTACTGCCACGGCTCCCTAACGCCGCAGTGGGAAAGGTACGTGCACAAAATCTTGACCAAGATGCACGAGCGCGCTCGACTGGGCGACGAGGAGTACGCCACCGCGATAGCCTCGACGCTGGTGTTCGACAAGGGCGAAATGACAATGACCGAAAAGCAGTGCATGGACTGGGTCCGCAAGATCACCGCAAAGCCCGAGCCCGAGCCCGAACCGGAGGCAGACGCACCGTAGCCGTCCGAGTGGGTTCATGGCACGCGACGAAAACGAATCTCCTCGGCGCAAGAAGAAGGGCAAGCGGTCGTGGCTGAGGCGCCTTCTCTGGATCGCCGGCCTGTTGCTCTTCCTGCCGATTGCAGGCGCCGCAGGATTGTTCGGAGTCTTCTATTACTACGGCAAGGATCCGTCGCTGCCCAGCCTGGGCGGCATCGGCGACTACCACCCCGAGCAAATCACCAAGGTGCTCGACCGCGACGGCAAGGTCATCGGCGAGATCGGAGCGATCCACCGCACCGTGGTGCCTTACGCCAAGATTCCCAAGGTGATGATTCACGCCCTTCTCGCCGCGGAGGACGCCGAATATTTCGAGCACGAAGGCGTGGACTACAAGGGCATGGTGCGCGCCTTTGTCGAAAATGTTCTGCGCCGAAAGTTCGCCCAGGGTGCGTCGACCATCACCCAGCAGGTGGTCAAACAGATGTTGCTCACGCCGGAAAAGAGCATGCGGCGCAAGGTGCAGGAAATCATCCTGGCGCGCCGGCTGTCGCAGCGGTTTTCCAAGGAAGACGTCCTGGCGGTTTACCTCAACCACATGTACTTCGGCCACGGCCGCTACGGCGTGGAAGAGGCGGCCCGCTATTTCTTCGGCAAGTCGGTCAGCGACGTCGACGCTGGCGAGGCAGCGCTCTTGGCTGGACTCGTGCAGTCGCCCGAGCGGCTGTCGCCCTACAAGCATCCGGACGCGGCCAAAAAGCGCCAGATGTACGTCCTCGGGCAAATGGCGCGACTCGAATATATCTACGAGGATCAGGCCAAGAAGCTGGCGGCGGCTCCCATCGCCGTGGTTCCCGAAGGTGCGACGGTTCAGAACCTGGCGCCCGAGGCGGTCGATTCGGTTCGTAAGATTCTCGAGGCGAAGTTCGGCGCGGACAGGCTCGGCACGCTCGGCATCGAAGTCAAGACCACCATCGATTCCCACCTGCAGTCGCTCGCCCGCTGGGCGCTCGAACGCGGCCTGGAAGAAGTCGACCAACGCCACGGATTCCGTGGCCCCTTGGCTCACCTCGCCGGCAAGGCGCTGGATAAGAAGCGCGCCGAGCTGGTGGCCGAACGCAAAAAGCCGATGACCGACAACGACAAGGTCGACGGCATCGTGGAGAGAGTCGACAAGGACGCGGACGATCCCCGCCAGGTCAAGCTGACCGTCTTCGTCGGCGACGGTACGGGCGTCGTCGATATGACCGCCGAACCTCGCTACAACCAAGGCACGAAGCCGCCGCTTGCCGAGCGTTTTCATCCGGGCGACGTCGTGCGGGTGCGGCTGGCGCCCGAACGCAAGCGTGACAGCGAGGGCAACGTCCCGCTCGCCCTGGAAATCGGCCCCCAGTCGGCGATGGCGGTCCTTGATCCGCAGCGCCATGAAATCCTGGCGCTGGTCGGTGGCTATGGCTATCGGTCGGGTGGGTTCGATCGCAGCCAACGCGCGCACCGTCAGCCCGGCTCGGCCTTCAAGCCGTTCATCTACGCCGCCGCCATCGACTCCAAACGCTACACGCCCGCTTCGCTGGTCAACGACAGCCCGGAGGTCTTTCAACTGTGGAAGCCGCAAAACCACGAAAAGGACAACTTCCGCGGTCCCGTCCGCTTGCGCCTGGCGCTGGCCCATTCAATTAATACGGTGGCCATCAAGCTTCTGTCGGATATCGGCATCCTCCAGGTGCGCGACATGGCCGAAAAAGCCGGCCTGGATTTGCCTCCCGCGGAGAAGCTGGACCTGTCGCTCGCGCTCGGCACGGCGACGGTCACGCCGCTGGCGCTCAGCAACGCCTATGCGACCTTCGCGGCGGGAGGACAATCGGCGGAGGCGCGGCTGGTAACCGCGTTCGGCAACGAACCGAATCCGGCGCCGACGCTGCAGCAGTCGATCAAGCCAGAGACCGCCTACGTCACCGTATCGATGATGAAGAGCGTGCTCGAAGTGGGGACCGCGCGCGCCGCCGCGCCCAAACTGCGCCGTCCAGCCGCGGGCAAGACCGGCACCACAGACGAAGATCGCGACGCCTGGTTCGTTGGCTTCACACCCAACCTGCTCGCTGGCGTATGGGTCGGCTTCGATGAACGGCGCGTGCTCGGCCGCGGCGAAGAAGGCGCACGAACCGCCCTGCCCATCTGGATCGAGTTTGTGACGAAAGCGCTAGCCGGCACGCCGGTAAGCGATTTCGCCCAGCCTCCGGGCGTGGTCGTGGCACGCATCGATCCCGCGACCGGCCTCCTGCCCGCACCTGGAACCGAAGGGGTCGAGGAGGTCTTCCTCGACGGAACCGCACCCACCGAAAGCGCCGCCGCTCCCGGGGAAGAAGCCACCCCCGACCAGCTCCTGCTCGAAGGCCAAGGAGGACGATAGTCGGAAGGCGGCTTGCGGTGCGCGTGAGGGTGAGCGTGTTCGTAGGGGTACTCGGAATACGAAAATCGTGGGCGAATTGCGTGAGCGGCCGCCGAGCCGCTCACGCTTCCGGCCGAGTAAGACGACTACGACCGACGCCGACGGAACAGCAACCCAAGGAGAGTGACCCCAACGAGAAGGATCGGTGCACGCGGCTCAGCGCCAGGCGCGACGATCGTGCAGAACCCCGAGCCGAGCACCTTGACATCGCCGATCCCCACCACAGCGGCATCCTTCTTGACCACGGCCGCGTCGTCTACGACGACTACCGCGCTGTCACGGTTCGGTTCGGGCACGAGTGCGTCGGAGCCAGTCTCGGCGCCCGACGGCCGTGTATCGACGCCATCCGCTTGCGAATCGATCGGCTGGACGTCGAGAGCCACCGCAAGATCTCTGCCCTGGTCGATGCCACTATCGATCGTTAGCGGCGGCTTCGTATCGCCGATCACAATCGCAACATCCGGCGCCAGATCGGGAGCCGCCACGTCCTTATTGACGGCCACGTCGTCGTTCGCGCTGACATCCACGCCTTCCGCGTCGACGAAGACCGTGCCGACATCCAGTCCGCCGTCGAGTGCCGCCGAGCCATCCAGGCTGCCGGCATCGAGAGCAGCTGCTTCAATCGTCCAGGTCGACGACGGTGGCGTCTGCTCGACGTTGCCCGCCTGGTCGGTGGATCGCACGGTCAGGGTGTGCGTGCCATCGCCGAGCGGCGGCGTCGTGTAGGTAGCGCTGGTCGGAGCCGAGGCGTTGCAAGGCGCGAAGGCCCCGCTGTCGATCTTGCATTCGTACGTGACGGACGTCTCGGTGTTGGTGAACGTGAAGGTTCCAGTCGGGCTCGGCGATGGACTCGTCGGATGCGTCTGGATCGTGGTGACCGGTGCAACCGTGTCGATCGTCCACGTGTACGTGACCGGCGGGTTCTCGACGACGCCACCCAAGTTCGTCGAACGCACGGAAATCGTGTGCTGGCCGTCGGTCAGCGTCGGCGTCGTATAACTCGCGTTGCAGGCAACCCAGTTCCCCGTGTCGATCTTGCATTCGTAGGTGACTGGCGTCTGGGTGTTGGTGAACGTGAACGAACCCGTCGTGACCTTCGTGAAAGTCGAGGGCTTGGTCGCGATGGTGGTAACCGGCCCCGCCGACGTCGCACAGTAGAGGAAGCTGCTGGCGTCGCCGTCGGTCAGACCGGCGTTTCCAGCGGTCGCGCCGTCGACGGGAAAGGTCGTCATGCTCAACCGATCCGTGTTTCCGCCGGGTCCGCCGTTCGCGGAGACCACCGGCGTTCCACCAGCGACCGCGATATAGCCGCCGCCGCCGCCACCGCCCGGACCCTCGACTTCATTGTCGCCCGAGCTGCCGACTTGATTGCCGCCGTGACCGCCGTCTGCCGTGATCTTGACGGTGCTGGCAATGCTGGCCGCGTGCAAGACCACCGTACCGCCGCCGCCACCGCCGCCGGGCGCATCGCCGCCAGCCGCCACGTACTGCGCAACTCCACCCTGTTCGCCATCGACCGTAATGGTCCCAGCGCCGGTGACAGCACCCGCAATGATGAACACCAGCCCGCCGCCCCGGCCACCGCGGCCAGCGGCGTTGTTGTTACCGTCACCGGCACCACCGCCGCCGCCCATGAAGAGACGCGATGTCGGACTGTTCGAGACCGGGCGACCGCCCAGCCCGCCTACCGGTCGTCGCAAGTCACCGCCCCAGCCAGCGGCTCCAGGAGCAGTCGCGGCCGGACCGGCCGCATTCGCCGAATAGGTGTAGCCGCCACGACCGCCGCCTGCGGAGTTCGAGCACGCAGTGACACCGGGCTCGAGCAGCCAGGCCGTTCGCCACGCCTGACCTATCGCACACTGCTCCATCACACCTTGCCCGGTCCAGGTTCCTCCGTTGGCTGCGTTGGCGCCGCCGCCACCGCCGGCATTGTGAGAATCCCCACCACCGCCTCCGTTGGCCGGAGCGCCTCGTCCGAAGTAGGTGGTGCCCAAGTCGTTTTCATAGCCGGCGATGCCTTCGCCTTTCTCGGCACCTGCCGCGGTCGCCGCCGAGAAATAGACGCTGGTGCCGGGCGGACCCTGACTATCGTTGTCGACGGCGCCGCCACGAAAACCCTTGGCTGAAACATCGACGCTGCCGTTGAGATCCAGAGTCGTTTCCGCATGCACCGCCACCACGCCACCTACGGTGCCATTCCATGCCGGTGCGGTGATCATCGTGCCCGCTGGAATGGTCAAGGTCGTGTACTGCGGCACACGGATGACCTGGGTTTTTCCGGCGCGCACGTAGGCGTTCTTGAGCCCGCAAGCGAGCGTGATGACGTTGCCGGTGCGCCCCTCGACGCCCACAAACTCGTAGTGGCCGGACGTGCCGAGATCCGTAATGGTGCCGTAGGCGTCGCCGTCCGTTGTGGTGTTGATGGTTGCGCCCGCCATCTGAATGATGAGCAACAAGTCGCCCTGCGAAACCGCGTTGGCGAAACTGGCGTCGTTTACAGTGAGGGTCGTATCGCCGATGGCCAGATCGGCAGCGCCCACGAGCTGGGAATAGAGGTTGACGGTCTCGGCCCCGACGACCGTGTGCGCTCCATCGCGTCCCACGACGGCTTGCCGTACGTGCGTCGCACGCTGCGTGCTGCTTTCAAAGAGCGAGGGACATCCCGCACCCGCCACGGCCAAGAACACCAGCGGGGCCAGGGCGAACGCTCGGCCGAGTCCCCGTCGCAACGCCACCTTCATCCGATTCTTGCGTTTCATGGTGCTACCTCACTCCTTCTTTTCGCGAGACGTCTTCTCGACGATCTTGAATTGCACACGACGGTTCTTCTGCCGTCCTTCCGGCGTGTCGTTGTCGCTGATCGGCTCGTCCATGCCATAGCCGTGCGAGGTCAGACGGGACGGATCCACGTTGCCCTTCTTGGCCAGCCACTTGACGACGGCCGCCGCGCGCTTGTCCGAAAGCTTGCGGTTGTACGCCTTGCCGCCGCGGTTGTCGGTGTGGCCCTGCACCTCGATCTTCACGATTTCCGGGTGCTCGGACAGCACGACCGCAACCTGGAAGAGCAAGTCGTCGCTGGCTTTCAGGATGACGGCGCTGCCGGTCTTGAACTGCACTTGTTCGAGGATGATGATCTCCTCGTCGGTCACGCGAACCGATGTCGGACAGCCGTTCTTCGTCGGATCCGGATCGGGCTTGCCCTTCTCGTTCGGGCAGGCATCGACGTCGTCGCGAATGCCGTCACCGTCGGTGTCGGGCGGACAACCGTTGAGCGTCGGATCGTCGTTCTTCACGCCCTTGATATCGGGGCAGGCATCCTCGCGGTCGATGATGCCGTCGCCGTCGCGATCCGGCGGCGGTGGTGGACAGCCGTTCTTTTGGGGATCGTCGCTGCGCACACCCGGCTCGTCGGGACACGCGTCGTCTTTGTCATAGATACCGTCCTTGTCGCGATCCGACGGCGGCAGCTTCTTGCGCGGCGGCGGTGGCGGCGGCGGCAAAGGCTTCTCGGGCACCGGCGCGTAGGCAATGCTGGCCACGCCGCGCACCGTGGGCGTTCCGATCCCACGCGTGATGCCGGGTCCGGCGCCAAGACCAAAGACCATCGGCCCCACGCGGAAACGCGCGCCCAAGATACCTTCCACGTTGGTCGTGGAGCGAGTGAAGCTATCGGACCCGGTCATGACTGTGGTGCCGTAAATTTCGGGACCGACTTGAATCGTCCGGTCGGCGAACAAGAGTGCGAAAGCACCCCCGAACGTCAGCTGCGATCCCATCGTCCTGCCCCCAAACGAGGTCTGCTTGTGCACGTCGGTTCCGGCGGTCACGGCGTACGCAAAGCTGTCGTCTTCGCCGGCCAGCACGAGACCGGGCGTTCCGTGCACATCGCCCGAGCTCGTCAGCTTGTCCTTGTTTCCCGTGGGGACGAAGACGTAACCGGAGACGCTGAGATTGGCCAACGAGCGCGCCTCTCCGAGCAAGCGCAAGCGCAGGCCCGCGCGCAAATCGCCTACCGCGGCACCGGAAAGCGAGCCGACGGTCTGCCCAGCCACGGTCTGAGTCTGCCCGCTGTTCACGAGCGCAATCGGCAAGTTGGCCGAGACGAGCAACCGATCCCAAAGCGAGATGCCGGCCGCCAGGTGCAAGAACAGCTGATGCGAGACAATGTTGCCGAGGCGCTGGTCGTTGGTGCCCTGGTAAAGCGCCAGCGGCCGGTAGGCGTAATCGCCCAGCAGCATGAGCCGCGGTTCGAGGTGGCCAGCAGGGTCGTCACCCTCGACGCCGAAGAAGCGGTCGCCTGCCGGGGCGGGCTGGAAGCGATCCAGCGCCAAGTCCTTGAGCTGGATCTGGGCTTGAGCCAGCGATCCGAAAAGAGCACACGACACGAATGCCGTGGCGATCGAGAGTGGCCTCAGCTGCCTCGTTCTGCTCGTCCTGTTTGTCATGATCACCTGAAATTAGTGTTGGAAGGCGCGGTGCAATAGAAGTTGGCATCATAAACCACGGAACCCGCGATGAGAACAGCAAGCGCCGCGTGCGGAACCCCTTAGCGCCATAGCCGGGCCCGACCTGTGGTACAGAGACAGAGTGACCGAAGACAGGAAGCTCACGGACCAGATTGCACGCGGCCTTTTCCAGGGTGGACGCGTTCGCATGGTGGTGGTCACTGCGACTGCGGCGGTGCGCGAGATGGCAGCTCGCAACAAGGCCATCGGTGCGCCCGCCGTGGCGCTAGGCCGAGCTTCTCTTGCCGGGCTGCTCCTCGCCACGCTCACGAAGGACGACGAGCAGGTCACGCTGCAGGTGCTGGGCAAAGGCCCTATTGGCGGCATTACCGTCGACGCCCGCTCGTCGGGCAAGGTGCGCGGGTTCGTGAAACGGCCGAACGCTGTCACGTGGGATCCCGCGCTGGCAGCGCGGCCGCGTCTCGCGCTTGGCGAAATCGTCGGTAAAGAAGGCGTGCTGGGCGTCATCCGCGACCTCGGCATGAAGCAGAACTACAGCGGCCAGGTCGCCATGAGCAGCGGAGAAATCGACGAGGAGGTGGAGCACTACCTCAACACCAGCGAGCAAATCGATAGCGTCCTGCACTGCGATGCCTTGGTCAACGACGACGGCGAAATCACGGCAGCCGCCGGACTTCTGATCCAGACCTTGCCGCAAGCCCACGGCGCAGCCGTGGTGGAATTCCTGCGCGATACCTTGCGCGGGCCGGTGTTTTCGTCCCTGCTGGCAGCACACGCCGCCCGGGGAACCATCCAAGCAGAAGTGATCGCTCGCGAGGCGCTCGGCCAAGGTGCGGAAGACCTAGAAGTTCTCGACGTCCGTGACGTGAAATTCTTCTGTCCGTGCACGCGCGAGCGCGCCGAATCGATGCTGGGAATGCTCAGGCCCGACGATCTGAAAGAGATGATTCTCGAAACCAACGATGCCGAAGTGACCTGCAACTTCTGCGGCCAGCAATATCACTTTTCGGAAATCGAGCTGGAGCGCATCCGACGCAAACACGACAAACTGCGGCCCCAAAGCTAGAAAGATCCCAGGGTGCTAGACTCGTCGACGTGAACGCCAACGCGCTGCTTGCGTCCGTCGTCGTCGGCTCGGTCGGGCTCGGCTTCTTCATCTATGGAAAGCGCCAGCAACGCGTCCCGCACCTCGTGGTCGGTCTTGTGATGATGGTGTATCCCTACCTGGTCGGCAGCGTGGGGCTCATGGCCATCATCGCGACTGGCCTGATAGGTTTGCTGGCCGTCGCCAGCTACGTCGGGCTTTAGCTTCGGCCTACAGTCCGCCGACGATCGCGCGCAGGTCGCTGGCGTAGCGCCCCGACGGCGCAAGCTGCAGGTAGTGCTTGTACGCCTCCTTGGCGGCCTTGCTGCGGCCGGCGGCCTGCTCGGCACCGCCGAGAAACACGTAGGCGTCGGCGGCATTGGGGTCGGCGGCAAGCGCTTTCTTGCTCCACATCGACGCCTGCGCCGCGCGGCCGCGGTCGAACTCGATTTTGGCCAACGTGACGGCGATGTCGGCGGCAGCGGGATCGGCGGCCAAAGCGTCAGGGCAAGACGCGAGCACGTCCTTGCTGCGCTTGCCCTGCATGGCCTTCGCACAACGAGCCTGGGCATCAGGCGCGTCGTCTGCCGGGACGACTTTCGTGTTGGCCAGCATAGGCTTGCCCTCAGCCACGCCTTTTGCTTCAGCCGCGGCGGGCGCCGCGACGACGGCGGCAGCCGACGGAGTGGGAGCGGGCGGAGCCACGGCGGGTGCCGCCACCACGGCAGCAGGCGGCGGCGCGGGCGCCGGTGCAGGCGCCGGTGCAGGCGCAGGGATGACCGCGTGATCGCTTGCGGCGGACGGCGGATTCTCGGCGGGGTTTGCTTGCGCCACCGCCATGGGCTCGGCAGGTTGTGCCGGCGCCACCGTCGTGGGCGCCGGATTCGGCGCTGGCGGTAGTTCGGTTGCAGGCGGCGACTGGGAAGGCTGTGCGACGACGACTGCGGGTAACGACGAGGATGCGTGGCCACCGCTGCGCCACAAAACGAGGGTTGCCACGAGCGCGAGGGACGCGCTGCCGATGGCTACGCTCATCACGAATCGGCGTGACGGTACTAGCCGTTTCTTGCCGGCATCCAGATCATCGAAGCGCTCGACCTCCACGGCAAGACGAGCACTGTCGACTTCGCCTTGCTCGAAGAACTTGGTCTCGAACGTATCGAAGTGCGATTTGTTGCCACCGCTGGGACTGGTCACATCCGACATGGGTAGGTCGGTGAAAATCTTAGAACTCATGGATTGCCTTGAACGACTAGTTTGAGTGAATCTTAGGCCGATCTCATCAACTGAACGAGTTGCCCAACCTGATTTTTTCACCTTACGGTGGTGACCCTCACATGACATTTCGGCTGACTCTCGGCATCGATGAAGCGGGCCGAGGGCCCGGCATCGGCCCCATGGTGCTTGCCGCCGTGGCGGTTGACCATGTTTCCGAGAGGTTGCTGGAAGAGGCCGGCGTACGCGACTCGAAGGATTTTGGCTCCAGCGTCACAGGGCAGAAGGCCCGCGCCCGGCTTGCAGAAATCATCCGGCAGAACGCGGTTTGGACCTCCTTCGAGGTATGCGAGGTCGAGGAGGTCGACGCGTACGTCAAACGCTCCGCACTCAACGAACTCGAACGCGAGCGAGCCGCCCATTTGATTCGGCGGGCGCCCGCGTGCAGACGCATCATCGCCGACGGACGTGCCCTTTTCGCACCCATGGTTGGGGAGTTTCGACACCTTGTAGCCGTCGACCGAGCCGAAGACGAGCACATCGCCGTTGCCGCTGCGAGCATCTGCGCCAAGGCGTTGCGCGACCAGCTTTTCGAGAGGATTGCCCTGCGCTACGAGCCTGACTTCGGCGCCTTGCGCGGAGGTGGCTACGTCAACCGTGCAACGCTTGGTTTTGTTTCGGAATACGTGCGCCGCCATGGCTGTCTGCCACCCGAAGCGCGCAAGAGCTGGCCCTGGCGCGGCGTCCCCGGATTCGGCGACGACAAATCGTCCACAACGCCTTTGCGGGCGGCGCGAGTGCGCTAATATGTGCCGCCCTACGATGTCCGCCCCGCGAACCGCTCAGCTTTCCCCGCTTTCCATCGAAGCAACACCCGAAGCCGTTGTTGTCGAAGAGATCCACATGCGCACTGCTTTGGCAGCTGCGGAGCAGGCAGCGCAGTCGGGCGAAGTTCCGGTGGGCGCCGTCGTCGTGGTCGATGGAAGGGTCATTGCGGTCGCGCACAACAAGCGCGAGACCGACAACGACCCGACGGCACACGCCGAAATCGTCGCGTTGCGGGCGGCGGCCGCAGCGCTCGATAGCTGGCGACTAGTCGACGCGGACCTGTACGTCACCATGGAGCCGTGTCCGATGTGCGCCGGAGCCATCGTGAACGCGCGCGTCCGGCGGCTCATCTACGGCTGCGACGATCCCAAGGCAGGCGCCGTGCGAACGTTGTTCCAACTGCTCGACGATCCGAGGCTCAACCACCGGGTAGAGGTCGTGCCGGGCATCCTCGGCCTGGAAAGCTCGGCTCTCCTCAAATCGTTCTTCTCGCGCCTGCGCCTGCGCTAGCGCAGGCTACGGTCATGGTGGCGCGCTTCACACGCAAGCCTTTCCGACAAAACTGGTCCGCGCTCCTACTGGCCGTCTCGACGGTTTCCGCGTGTTTCGGCGCAGCCTGCGGTAAGAGCGGCGGTTCGCACGGCAGCGGCGGGTCGATTCCTCCGGGCGGCACCGGCGGCGCTGCTTCTTCTACCCCACCGAGCGCGACCGGCGGCACCGCGAGCCCGGCAGCAGGCGGAGCCGTCAGCTCGGGCGGTGCGAGTAGCTCGGGTGGTGCAGGAGGCGTAGCCACCACCAGCAGCACAACATCAGGCGGAGCCGGCTCAGGCGGTGTCGCGGCCGGCGGCGGCGCTGTCGGGTCGGGTGGCGGGGTTGCCAGCGGCGGCAACGGTGCGTCCTCCAGTTCGATCGATTCCGGCGCTCAAGACCCATGCGGGCCTGACAATCCTGCTACCGTCCCGCTGCCGATCATCGGCGCGGGCACCTTCGACGTGACCACCTACGGCGCCGTGGGCGACGACAAGACCGACAACACCGTGGCCCTCCAAAAGGCGCTCAGCGCCGCGAGCACGGCGGGCGGCGGAACCGTGACCGTTCCGTCCGGAACCTACCTTAGCGGGCCACTCACCGTCGGCAGCGACACGCGTATCGATCTCGCCAAAGGCGCCACGCTGAAGATGCTGCCCAAGGCGAGCTATCCCGACGCCACCGCCTTCCTGACCGCTAACAACGCGCACGATATCGCGCTTACTGGTTCGGGAGCCATCGAGGGACAGGGGCAAGACTGGTGGACCGCGTTTGCCAGTGACTCGTCGCTGGCCCGTCCGCAAGAAGTGGTCTTCTCCAATTCGACCCGCGTTCTGATCAGCGGTGTGCGTTTCCAAAACCCGCCCGAGGAGCACATCTGGGTCAAAGGCGACAAGAATCTCACCATCACCGGCATCACCATCTCGACCCTGGCCGTTTCCGGTAAGAGCCCGCCCAAGAACACCGACGGCGTCGACATCACAGCGGACGGCGTCTTCTTCTGCAACAACAACATCGAGTGCGGCGACGACAACGTGGCGATGAGCGGCAGCAACATCTACCTCGGCTACTCCACGTTCGGCGTCGGCCACGGCTGTTCCATCGGCAGCATCACCAAGAATGGCGTCAGCAAGCTCACGGTGGATCACCTGACCATGAACGGCACCACGTCGGGCATCCGGATGAAGTCGGCGCGCGATCGCGGCGGACTGGTGCAGAACCTCGTCTACTCGAACATCACCATGACGGGCGTCGAGAACCCCATCTACATCACGTCCTATTACCCGACGATGCCCACCGATCCCAAAGCCGACCCCGCACAAGCCATCACCGCCACCACGCCCGAGTGGCAAAACATCACCATCCGGAACGTGACGATCACCGGCTCCAGCAACGCCGGCATTTTATGGGGGCTGCCGGAAGCGAAGATTTCCGCGGTGGTTTTCGACAACGTACGCATTCAAGCGAGCACCGGCATGCAAGTCTTCCACGCCACCGGCATTTCGTTCGTGGGCGGCTCCACGGTGACGCCGAAATCGGGCGCTGCCGTGACCACCTACGACGCCGACGTCACCGGCATCGCGACCACGGCGTATTAGCAGCTCAGTGAACGAAGGGCACCTGGCCCGCGACGCTCACGGGAACGCGGAGCGGGCCAAACGGCGTTCCGATGGCGAGTGAGCCACCCAAGCTGTACGAGCTCGACTGGCCTTGCAGGAGCTGAAGGATCGCCATTCCAGCCTGCGCGGTCGAGATCGAGACGTTGATCCCGAGCTCTTGCGCAGCACCAGCCGCCACGCTGGCGGCATTGACCAGGCCACCTTTGGCGAGCGAATGACCGCCGAGCTTGATGTCGTAGTCGAGGCCTGCAACGTCGAAGGCAAAGGCGTTGGGATTGGTGACGCGCAATTGGAGTACGCCGCGGGCACCGGTCAGGGAAAGATTCTGCCAGTGCACTGACGCGACCGAAACCGTCGGCGGCGACGGCACAGGCAAGGTGCCTTCTTTTTCGAGCGGCAACCGCAACACACCGAGCACCGGCGCGTTCACCGAGAGCCCGAGCGTGCCGCGGTAGGGGATGATGGCGCCGGGCCGCACACTTTGCAGAAGATTGAGAAGCTCGACGAAGACCACCTTGGCAGGAAGCGACACCGTCTTGCTCTGCCCCGCCGGCACCTCGCCCTGCAAGGCCGCCTGCCCGTGCAAAAACGGTTGCCCCTGGCTGGCCAGCGCGTAGTCGATGTTCACGAGGGGCAGCGGCACCGCGTAGGGATTGCTGATCGCAACGTCGAAGACGAGCGTCAGCTCGACCAGCGAGAGATCGCTGACGTGCACGCCCGTGATCGAGGCGGTCGGCTGGGCCGAGGAGCCGAGCAAGCTCTGCAAGAGCGCACAGCCCGGCCAGCACAGGAAGCACGCCGCCAGCAGCTGGACACGAAGCGAGCGAAAGATACGAAAGATACGAAAGATAGCCATGACGCCAACTCTAGCAACAAGCCCGAGCGTTGGAATCGCTGTCGCCTATACTGCGCTGTCCATGGCGCTTTTGTTCGAACAGGAATCCGAGCCACTGCGAGCGGTGCTGCTCGCAGTCCAGGTGCAAGGAGTCGACGACGGAACATTCGCGGCTTCCGTGGCCGAGCTGCACCGCCTCGCCCGCACGCTCGGCTTGACCGTCGCCGCGACCATCACGCAGCGGCGGACCTCGTTTCATCCGGGAACGGTGATCGGCAGCGGCAAATTGAAAGAGCTGCAGGCGTTGACCGGATCGGGCGAGGCCGACGACGCAGTCCCTGCGCCTGTTACCGAACCTGCCGAACCTGCCGAGAACAAGCCGATCAAAGTCGTCCTCGTCGATCACGACATCAGCCCCTCGCAAGCGCGCAACCTGGAAAAGGCCACGGGCGCCGAGGTCATGGATCGAACAGCCGTGATTCTGGAGATCTTTCGCCGGCACGCGCGCTCGCGGGTGGCCAAGGCGCAGGTCGAGATCGTTCGCTTGCAGTACATGGCGCCGCGCATGCGCGAAACTGGCGCGGGAAAAGATCGCCAGCGCGGCGGCATCGGCGGCAAGGGCGCCGGCGAATCTGGCCTCGAGCTCGATCGACGCAAGATCCGCGACCGCATCGCCGAGCTGACGGGCGAATTGGCATCGCTGGCCGAGGAGCAGTCCACGCAGCGAGCGCGCCGCCGCGACATGAGTCGAGTCGCCCTGGTGGGTTACACCAACGCGGGGAAGTCGACGCTGATGCGCGCCTTGACCGGAAGCGAGGTGCTCATCGCGGACAAACTCTTCGCCACACTCGACACGACGGTGCGCACGCTGGTTCCCGAATCACACCCGCGCATTTTGGTCTCGGATACGGTCGGCTTCATCGACAAGCTGCCGCACGGCCTCGTGGCGTCGTTCAAGAGCACGCTCGACGAGGCCTTGGAAGCGGGCCTGCTGGCGCAAGTGGTGGACGCCTCGGATTCCGGATTCGAGCGTCAGCTGCAAGTCACGCACGAGGTCCTGGCCGACATTGGCGCCAGCGCGATTCCGCGCCTGATTATCTTCAACAAGATGGATCGGATCGGCGACGCGAAGAGCGAAGCTGCGGCCGCCGACGACTTGCTGGCGCGTTGGCCCGACTCGTTCGTGATGTCGGCCCGCCGGCCCGAAGACGTGGCCCGCTTGCGCGAGCGCCTGATCGCCTTCTTCGTCCGCGACCTCGTAGCTGCCGAGCTGCGCGTGCCCTACGACAAGCAGCAACTACGCGGCGAGATCTTCGCGTCGTGCGAGGTGCTCGGAGAGCGCTACCAGCCCGATGCCGTCATCTTCGACGTCCGCGCACATCCCGCCGTGCTCGAACGCCTGCGCGCCGCCTGAGGCGCGCCGGTTGTCATTGTGATGGAAACCCTCGAAGGGTTTCCAAACCCGCGGCACCTGCCACCCGCCCTGCCGTCCCCTCGCTGCGCTCGGCCGCGCGCGATGGTCCGCGCCGACGAGGGCGAGGGCCGCAGGCCCGAGGGGGCGGGGGCGGGCCCGCGTAGGTCCCGAGAGCTCGGCGGCTCCCCACGCGGTTGCCTAGCCCGCGCGAAATTCAACCTGGCGCGGGTCATGAACTATGCGGGCTAGTTGTTCGGGGTCGGAAGCGTCAGGTCCGGACACTTGGTGGCGGTGATTGCGTCGCAGCTGGCAGGCGTCGGAGGTGTCATGACCTCCCAGACCGCGGAAATGGTAGCGCTCGTAGACGCGGTACAGCTGGGGAGGCTGTCCACGGCCTTGTTGAAGGCGGTGACCTCGTCGCTGATGCAGGCGGAGTACTGCGCGACGGTCGCCGTGCAAGTCGAGGGAATGGGGTTGCAACCGGGGTTGTCGGCCGAGCCGACACCGGACTGGGCTTGCGTGCAAGAAGACTGGTGATCCGTGCAGAGCTGCTGAAACTGGGTGTCGGTGGAGGCGCTGCTCGACGTTGCATAGGACAGCCCCTTGTACTTGCAGGCAGTAGCCATGGGGATCGTCTTGCCGAAGTAGGCATAGACGTCTTTGCACAGCTGGGTGGCATCCGCCGCCGACAACGCATTGAGAGCTTTGCTGTCGCCGAGGGTCGTGACCGAGCCTCCTCCACTAGCGCCGCCGCCCGCTTGTCCACCGCTGGCGGACGTTCCGCCGGCTTGTCCACCGCTGCCGGAGCTTCCACCCGAGCCCACTGCTCCGCCGCTGCTCGAGCTTCCACCCGACGCCGTTTGTCCGCCGGTGCTCGAACTTCCGCCCGCGCTCACGGCTCCGCCGCTGCCGGAGCTTCCACCCGAGCCCACTGCTCCGCCGCTACTCGAGCTTCCACCCGACGCCGTTTGTCCGCCGGTGCTCGAGCTTCCGCCTGAGGCCATTTGTCCGCCGGTACTCGAGCTTCCGCCCGCGCTCACGGCTCCGCCGCTGCTGGAACTTCCGCCCGCGCCGCTACCAGAGCTGGTGCTGCTGCTACAGCCAGCGGTGACCAGTGCCGAGACGAGCGCCATGGCAGCTACGAAACCGATCCGTCCACTTCGCATGAGATCTCCCGATTGCCTTGTTTCCGTCTTCTCGGCCCCGAACTACTTTCCGAAGACGCTCACGATGCTCTGCTGAATGGCATTGTCGGTCGCGTCGCTCGTCTCGGCTGCAATGACGGCTCCCTCCGAGAAACCACCCGTGCCACCGTTGTCGCCGGCCCCACCTTCGCCAAGACCGAGCCCGCCCTCTTGCTTGAGCGGCGAGTATCCCTTGGGCAGCGTCGGCAGGTCGATGCTGACCGCCAGCGGGCCAGACTTGGCGTTTCCGTTCTTCAGTGCCCAATGGGCCGTTCCATCGCACTTCATGAGTGCGGTCGCGATGTCGTAGGTGACGGATGGGTTGTCGTTGGGTTTCGTACCAGCGTTCTGGCAATCGGCACCGTTCGGCGGACCGCAGGCGGAGCTGCGGCCGCACACGCAGATGTCGCCGGCGTAGACACCGGCTTCCCAGTCGACCATCACCCAGGGTCCGTTTCCCTTGCCCTCGGACCACCAATTTTCTTTCGAGAAGTTGAGGGCGCTCAGGGTTCCAGGGCCTGTGTAGTGGATCTTCTTTCCTGTATTGCCGTAGTTGAAGCAACAGCCGCCATTGAGATACTGCTGGTGGAAGACGCCGTACTGGGTGATCGGCGAGGCGCCTACCGGCATATTCTTGGTCTTGTCTCGATTTCTCAGGCAAGACCCGAGGCCGCCCGACTGCCCTGGCTCGACGGCGATAGGAATCTTCGTCCCGTCCGTCATCTGCCAGTACTGGATGTCCAGCAGATGGCAGAGCTTGGGTGTTTCGTTGTTGTCCATCGGGGCATTCGCGGCCGTGTCGCCTTTCCACATGTCGTTGCCGTTCCCGGACTGATCGTACAGAGTCGCCACTTTGCAGGACGTGCCGGCACAGAACGTATTCAAGGCACTCGTGTCGACGAGCCCGCTGCCGGTCACGAAACCGATGTCCTTTTCCGTGCTATCGGATGCCCGCTGCGCCCTGAAAAGGGGCCCTGTATAGGCTGCAAACATGGCGCGGGTCATCGAGTGCGCCGCAACCATGGGAGTTCCCGCGGCCTTCGCAATATCACCAGGAAGAGAGCCCGCGCTGGTAGAGCCGCCGGCGCCGGTCGTCGTTCCCGTTGTTCCCGCTGTTCCGCCGCCCCCACCCGTTGAAGCACCCGAGCCGGTCGTTCCCGCCGCTGCGCTGCTCCCGCCCGCCGAACCACCCGAGCTGGTTGTGCCGGCGCCACCCGACGCGCTGCCCCCTAGACCGGACTGACCGCCCGCCGATGCGCCGCCCGCGGCTGTAGCACCGCCCGAACCGGATTTTCCGCCCGAGGAAGTGGAGCCGCCGAGTGCGCTGCTGCCACCCGAGCCGGCTGTCGTACCGGTCGTCGCGCCACCCGTCCCGCTTGTACCGCCGGAGCTCGTACTGCCCCCAGAGCCGGTTTTGCCTCCAGAGCTGGCGCCGCCACTTCCGGACTGGCCGGTCGAGCTCGATGACGAGCAGCCAAATAACCCGACCGAGACCACCATCGATGCGCAAAGTAGAGTGAACCGTCGGCCAGAATTTGAGTGTCGCACGAACAGCCTCCTGAGAATCGTCCCTACCAATTGTCGTTCTTTAATGTATGAGCCAGGCTATCTTGTGTGGAGCGAGCAGAGTCGACGCAGACTGCGTCTTCGAGAGAAAGGCGACGCGAATGCATAAGGTACGAGCATGCCAGCTGCCTGACGATGGGCCGAATGTGCGAAGGATGGTCCGTTTGTGCCCTGCGGATACTTCTCGCTTGAGCATAAGGGTAGCCTTCCACGCCATGGATAAGCTCCGAGGCTCCCTGGCTCTCCGCAAGTCCCGAGCAACGGTTTGCGTTGCACTATTCCTTGTGAGCATCAGCGTGGGCATCAGCCTCGCTGGAGCGGCAAGCGCCAAACCGTTCGAGGAGTATATCAAGCCGACGCCCACCGTCGCGCCGCTCAGCTCCGCCACCTGGGGCGTAGCGGGCGTAATTCCGCGCGACATCTCCAACGGCATCGAGAGCGCCATGGGCGCCGGCGTTCATCCGCAGTGGTACTACTGGGACGGGGAGATCATCCGGGCCCAAGACGGCAAGTACCACATGTTCATGAGCACGTTCGACGCAAACTCGAACTTTGGGACGGCCTGGATGGGCTCCGACGCCTACCATGCCATCAGCCAAACCAACGTGCTCGGCCCCTACGTGCGGCAAGACTACGTGTACACCAACAACGGCTCGCACAAGGGGCACAACGTCTCCGCAGCCCAGCTGTCGGACGGCAGCTACGTGGTCGTCGTCAGCGAGATCGTTCCCTTCCAGCTCTACAAGTCGACCTCGCTCGACGGTCCATGGACGGGTTGCTCACCCGCACCCACGAGCGACGTCGGTGGGTCCAACATCAGCTTCATCGAGCGCCACGATGGCAAGTTCGAAATCACGGAGCGCAACGGGACCATCGCGATCGCGGACACCCTGTGTGGCCACTACGTGAAGCAGAAGCCGACGTGCGCGTATACCCAGAACCCTACCGACGCACAGGGTAATCCGGTTGTCGGCAGCATCTACCCGAAGCGGACCTCGATACCGGGCGTACCCAATCCGACCTATATCTGGCAAGAAGATCCCCACATTTGGCGCAGCGGCGGGACCTACCACGTCATCTATTCGGGCTCCGGAGATCGAGTCGGCTGGCACGTGTATTCGCCTGACGGCCTCACTTGGAAGGATAACGGGTACGCCTGGTCTCCGCGGGACTACCAGAAGATCTTCTGTTACGACGGAACCACCACCTGCACGGCATGGTACAAGATGGAACGACCGGGCGTCGTTCTGGAAGACGGCCACCCGACCCATATCACTTGGGCCGTATCCGATGTCGACAAGGACAACCAGGTCCTGCCCGGCACCAATCACGGCACCAAGGTCATCGTGGTGCCTTTCG